>Ga0268263_1000273_pt1 | contig 104513 bp, 100 predicted proteins | sample Biomet5_FD_190358 | JGI IMG/M metagenome (GOLD analysis project Ga0268263, IMG submission 190358) | Microbial communities from bioreactor (seeded with sewage sludge) at LBNL, California, USA - Biofuel metagenome 5 (SPAdes) (version 4) | ecosystem: Engineered > Bioreactor > Anaerobic >... | reverse complement strand
GTCTTCCGTTTCCGGTTCCCATATTCGATATCCGCCAGGCTTTGCTGCTTTTCCATCTTCATCACCGTGTCGCTTTTTCCCTTATTATACCACGCCGCCCTGCTGGTTTAAATCAGTGATTACCTAGAAAACTCGCGGTGTAGAATCAAATCGGGCAAAGCGTTATCACGTTCGAGGCTATCCTTGAAGGTGGCAATACTTTTGTATACTTCGCCAGCCTCCTCGTAAGCCTGCTCGGCTTCAAGCTTACGTGCTCCGTAGTAGATCGCCATTAGTTTGCTGTCCTTGAAACCCTCAAGGGAAGCAAAGCTATTAATAGCAGGCTCAAACTGACTATCTTCGGCAAGTTGAACAGCTTTGATGTACATAATGTACTTGCTGCTTTCCTCATAGTTCCCGAGCAAAGAGAAGGCATCAATTGCTTCCTGATACTTGCCTTCAGCCAGCAACTTCTGCGCGCTCGCATATTTGTCAGCATCGCTTTTTGTGCAGCCAGTGAGCAAGATGGACGAAATGAGGGATAATAATAGGACGATAAGGAGTTTGGAAGCTGAATGCTTTGTGAATCTTCGCACTGCTAATACCTCCAGCCAAAAATCGATCACATATTGTGGTGAAAACAGATTATTCTTTATTATCGTATCGCAATTGGGTAATTAAGTCAATATGCCAAAAGTATACCGACGGTTGGGGCATGCAAGGATTCTATAGAAACAGCCCGCCCGAAGGCGAGCCACTGATTCCAATATTTAAGCCTCGACCTCCGCCCCATTCCTGAACCTGAACGTCATTTCCCCGCCCCTTCCGACCAGTACTTGATCGACAACTGTCAGCCAGAGCTTCTCGTCAAACTCCGTGATGGCAAGCTCGCGGTTCTGAATGTCGCGGATGAAGCCTTCGAGAATTTTGCCTTTTCCCAGACGCTCGCGCTTCCGCACTTCCAACTCCTCTAGCCGATGAGACGCTTGCTTGTGACGCTCCAGGTAGCTGTTGTTGCGCTCACTCCACTCGCTCTGGCTTATGGCGGTTCGGGCGTTCTCGTAGATCGCCTTTCGGGAAAGTTCCGAGACCACCTCAATTTCGCTCCGAACCTCGGCGAGTTCGGCGTCAATCTCCGAGGTATCGCAGAGGACGCTTTGCGCGAGGCGGCAGTCCTCAATCAATCCATTGCGGTCGCCCATCAGAATACTGAACGCCGTGAGAAACCGCACTTTGACATCCTCCTCGGTGATGTGCGGCGTTTGGCATCCACTTCCGGGAACACCGCGCCGCTTGTACTTATCATTGCACTGCCAGACCTCGCGGCGGCGGGTCCTGTCTTCCTTGTAGCTGCCCCATACCTTCTTGCCAAACCACCCGCCGCAGTCGGCACAGACGATTCTGGCGGCGAAGATACTCGTGCAGCTCGTGGGTCTGCCGAGTCCCTTGCGGCGCTCGATCTCCAGTTGTACGGCGTCGAACTCGTCCGGTTCGATGATGGCGGGATGGCTGTCCTCAACATAGAACTGCTGGATTCTGCCGTCGTTTTTCACCATCTTCTTCGTGAGGAAATCGGCGCAATAGGTCTTTTGCAGCAGAGCGTGGCCTTTGTACTTTTCGTTGGTCAGGATGGATTGAACCACCGCCGGTTGCCAAGTCCTTTTTCCCGCCGGGGATGAGATACCGTGGTCGCCGAGGTGCTTGGCGATGGCGGAGAAGGTCTTCCCCTCCATGAAAAGCTTAAATATGAACCGCACAATCTCCGCTTCGGCGGGAACGATCTTTGGCAAACCATCCTCGCCTTTCTCGTAGCCGAGAAACTGTTTATACGGAAGGCTCACCTTTCCGTCAGCCATCCGCTTCCGCTGTCCCCACGTCACATTCTCTGAAATTGATCGGCTCTCCTCCTGCGCCAGAGAGGACATGATGGTAATCAGCAGTTCCCCTTTGCTGTCCAGGGTAAAGATGTTCTGCTCCTCAAACCAGACCTCGCAGCCCACCTCCTTCAGCTTGCGAACCGTGGTCAGGCTGTCGACGGTATTGCGGGCGAACCGGCTCACGCTCTTCGTGATGATGAGGTCGAACTTGCCCGCAAGGCCATCCTCAACCATCTGGTTGAAGCCGTCGCGCCGCTTGGTGTTGACCGCGCTGATCCCCTCGTCCGTATAGACGGTGATGTACTCCCAATCGGGGCGGCTCTTGATCAGTTTGGTGTAGTAGTCCACCTGCGCGTCGTAGGAGGTCTTCTGCTCGGCGGAGTCGGTACTGACGCGGGCGTATGCTGTGACGCGCCGCCTGACCATGGAATTGCGCTCCTGCGCCGAGATGATGGGCGTGACGGCGGGAATGACCCGTACATTAGCCATGTTGTTCTCCCTTCATGAAGTTCTCCCTCGCGGCGGCTCTCATCTCGTCCGTCCAACTTTCGCGGCGCGAGGGGGGTGCCCAAGTAAGCGTCCGTTCGGTGCCGTCCTTAAAGACAAACGCCAGAACGCCGTCGTCGGGTATGGTGATTGACGTAACCCTCCTCGTGAAGCTTTCAGCTTCGTATTCCGCAAGCCCCAGCGTCTCCGCGCACTTCTGCTTGAGGATGTCCTCGGGAATCCGCTTTGCCGGACACTCAGCCTTGCCCCGATTGGTGTAGGTCGCGCAAGCCCATGTCGTCTTGGCGTACTTCGTACCGGCGGCATTGACCTTCTTGTGAAAGTTCGCGCCGCACCGTCCGCAGCGGATGATGCCGGTGAACTCGCTGAACGTCTGTTTCCGTGACGGCTTTGCCTTTGCCGCTCGTCTCGCAATCTCGGCTTGCACCGCCTTGAAGGTTTCCGCGCTGACAATCGGCTCGTGCGTTCCTTCCACGTAGTAGCTCGTGAGCTCGCCGCGATTCTGTTTATGGCGCTTGGTGAGGTGATTGTCCACGAAGCTCTTTTGAAGGCACATATCCCCGATCATCTTCTCATTGGTGAGAATGCTCTCGATCGTGCTCTCCGACCAGCGCCCGCCGTTTTTGGCTGGGATTCCGAGCGCTGTCAGCTTCTTCATGATGGCGTTCCTGCCCATACCGCCCAGGCAGTCGGCAAAAATCATCCGCACCACCTCGGCTTCCGCCGGGTTGATCGTCAGTTTGCCCGCCTTGCAGTCGTAGCCGTAGATGCGCATATGCCCGGCGGCTTTCCCTTCCTTGAAGTCCTTGCGGATGCGCCATTTGCAGTTTTCGCTGACTGAGCGGCTCTCCTCCTGCGCGTATGCCGCGAGGATGGTCAAAAGCATCTCCCCGTCGCCTGACAGCGAGTTGAGGTTCTGCTCCTCGAAGAACACGCCGACGCTGAGCGCTTTGAGTTCTCGAACGGTCTGCAAAAGATCGACGGTGTTGCGGGCGAAGCGCGAGATTGACTTTGTAATGATAAAGTCGATCTTCCCCGCCCGGCAGTCATCAATCAGCCGCCGGAACTCTGGGCGGCTGTCCTTCGTGCCGGTTTCCGCCTCGTCGGCATATACGCCGGCGTATTCCCATTCCGCCCTACTCTGGATCAACTCGCTGTAGAAGCTGACCTGTGCGGCGAGCGAGTGGAGCATCTCGTCCTTTCCGCAGGAAACGCGAGCGTAAGCGGCAGTGCGTTGGCGAGTCAGGATTTGTGGCGCGAGGTCAAGTTTCGTGATTTTCTTGTTCATGGTAGCCTCCTTTCATGCTACCATATATCACTCTTTCTTCCCCACATAGCAAGTTACGTTCAAGGTATATGCTTCGGGATGATAAACCGTATTTCCACGCGAGCTTTGCGCCGATCACCGACATCTCGTCGGCGGTAATGATGCCGCCAACGAGCCATTTCGTGAATACCGCCATCGCCGCCCTGTAGCGGAGGATCGCTTCTTCCTTGGTCATGCCGAACCCCTCCGCGCGGCGGCAAGACACTCCTTAGAGCAGTATTTTCGGTGGTCGTTTCCGTAGCTCTCAAACGCTTTACCGCACTTCGGGCAGATGAAGTGGTAGATCGCCTTTCGGTTCAAGGCTTCCGGATGCACCTTCCACCACGCAGACCGGCACTTGTCCGAACAGAAGCGTTTGCGCTTCGAGCCGGGCGTATGGATCAGCAGGCGTCCGCAATTTGGGCAAACATCCGCCGTGGCGTCATCCGCTTCTGGCGGCGGAACCGCGCAACCGACACCGAGCCCATTTCGGCGACAGTACGATTGCACGGTGTTGACGGGTATGCCGAGCGCGGTGGCGATCTTCATATAGCTGTCGCCTTTGCCGCGCAAGGCTGCGATCTGCTGTTTCTGCTTCATTTTCATGGGTCTTGCCTCCGTTCCGAAGGCGGATGGACGCCTTCACCGTAAGCCACGGCGAGGGGCGGGTTTTGCGCGGAAACAAAAAAACCGCGAAACGGCAATAAGCCGAATCGCGGAATGTTTGAGAACTGATCTATGAAGGAGATACCTGCGGTTTACTCGCCATCACCGGTGTGATCAGTATCCTGTTCATCGCGCAGCTTGATCAAGGCGTTCTTGAGAAACGCGGGCAATTTGACGCCCATTTCCCCGACGTTTTCTACCGCCGAGATCCCCTCGTTGGCGATAAAGAAAAACGCCGTGGAGGTGCGGAACACGCCCGCCGCGTTGCCGGTGATGCGGTCGAGCTGGGCCGCCAGGATGACGATCAAGAAGATGGCCCCCTTCTTCATGAGGCCCTCGAAGCCGACCGAGGACTTCAGCGTCTTGGTCTTGAACGCCGCGGCAACGCCGGTGATGTAGTCCATGATGATGAAGATCAAGAGGATCTCCAGGCTCTTGTCCCAGCCGCCCAAGAGGGTCGAAGCTATGCCCGCGCCAATCGCGGTCAGCGTGGAAAAGAAAGTGTCTTTCATTCTGAAACCTCCACAGAATATTCCTTGCTGATCCATAAGACCTCGCCACCAACCAAAACCGGACGCCAACCGTCCGTTTCAGCAGGCACCAGCATAGTACCCTTAGCGACAGCTTTCACCGCGTCATGAGTAGTACCCGGACCGGTGCGGAGGTTGACGGAACCTCCCGTGACGCGGATGCTATTTGTCGGCATCGCAGGATCAGCGGGCGGTTCCGCTGCGGTCGTCAACCCCAGCGCGGCGAACGTCGCGGCGTCGCCTTTGCCGGTGATGGGGAGCCCCGTCTTCTGCTGGAACGCCTTCAGTGCCGCCAGCGTCTTCGAACCAAACTCGCCATCACCGTTCAGGTCGGCGCCATGATCGTTCAAGGCCTTCTGCATCGCAGCCGTCCGGTACCCTTTGTGCCCGTACACCAAGTCACAGGCTGGATTGTACCGCGTCAGCGCGCAAACCTTCCCGGCGTAATGCGTCAGGCTGTCCATCCGGACGCCGTAAGCCGTGCCGCGCGCATGCACGATCTTGGACGCGGACGCCACCATCGTGACGTGCGTGATCTTGTTCGCTCGGCTGGTCTTCATGGTGTTCAGGAACTGCAGGTCGCCCGGTTGGTTCGCCTTAGCGATCACGGACGAGCCGCCCAGCTTCTTTCCGATCTCGGTATAAGTCGCCGGCCAGAGCAGTTCGAAGTCATCGTCATAGACCTCATTGCAGGAGAGCGGAACGCGTCCGCCATACTTCCACGCCTTGCCTTGGGTGCTGTACGCGCGCGCGACGAGCGACGAGCAGTCAAAAATGTTCTCCTGCGTCCGTCTTGCTTGGCTGTACCTACAGCCTACCTTGGTGACCGCCCAATCTCGTGCAGCCTTTGCGATTTCCGTATACATCATAATTTCCTGCCTTTCGAGTGAAAAATAGCGCCTTCCGGCGCGTAATCACGTGCTATTTCAACCTATCTTCCAACGTAGCCAGCCGGGCTTCCAGATCATCGATCCGTCGATGCTGTCCCTGAACCGCCGCGATCAATGGAGATATAAGCTCCTCATACCTCAGAGACAGACTGTCAGGGTCTTCATCGCCATACACATCTGCGTCGACAATACCGCACGCGTCGAGCGCCTGCTTCACCTCCTGAGCGATCAAGCCGAAGCGCACTTTTTCAGGTTCGCTTTTCAATCGGAACGCCCGCGGGCGCAGTTTCAAGATGATCTCGCCATCAAGGTCGGCGATATCCTGTTTAAAACGCGCATCAGAAGATACATCCGGCGACTGTGTGCAATACAATCTGCGCCAGCGCCAAGATGTGCGTCCAAGATTCCAAGTGGCGTCCGCTGGCACGACGTGGCAGTTCGAGAAAACAAAGCTGTCCGTGCCATCCTCAGTCCAAAACCCGGCGGAGCGGACAGTATCCATAGAATAGTCAAACGCTTGCAGTTTGCATTCTGTATCAGATACAGACAGTTCACATGAGTCGCCGGGACCGATTGCCATATCAGGTCCGGCATGCACATCCAGCGTGCCGTGCGGCACACTGATGATCGCATTGGAGCTCTTCGGTGTTTCCGTATCGAATATCCGACCGGAAATCTTCAGCCCCTGCGTTTCCCCAGAAGCGCCTGCCTTGCTGAGAACGATCCCGCACGAACTAACCCCTTTCACTTGGTCGTATTGACTCTCCAGATTCCAGTAATGGTCGTTCAGCACGCGCGGGTCAACAAGCGCAGAGGCGCCAAGAAACACCTTCCCATTGATCGCGTACAGGCCACCGATAATCTCGCCCGTGTCGGAATTCACCACCCGGAAGCCTGTGTCGGTGATCGAAGTGCGCGTATTCACGACGGAAGAACCCGACGGAATCGCCTGCGGGATATCGATCACGGTCGGTTTCCCGACCGACGCCCAAGCGGTGCCGGTCCAGCGACGCAGGTCGTTCGGCGTAATGCTGGTGTTCAGCCACAGCGTATCGACCACGGGATTCGCAGGAGCAGTGCCCTGCATGATGGGATCGTTCTGATCCGAAACCGTATATTGTGCTCGTGCAAGTGCCATTATGACACCTCGCAGGTGAAGGTTGTCTTTACTGTCACATCATCCCCGTCGATGTAGATCACCTTGCCGGTGGCGAACGCCGCGCCGCCGTCCAGCGCGTTCCCATCCTTGTCGCGACGATACCAGGTATAGGCCCGGGTGTGCTTGTAGGTGGCGTCCGCGGTCACGTCGGCCCATGCGGAGCCGGAGTAGCGCATCAGCGCCACCTGAGGCGTCGTCGTAGTGATCTTGTAGTAGAAATCACCCGTCGCGGGCGAGGAAGGCGCAGGGGCGGAAAAGGTCACCGACTTGAGCGCGTCGGTCTCAGCTCCGTTCTGCCAGACCCGGCAGATTAAACAGGACGTGCCCACGGTGTTCTTGAACACGCTGCCGCCGGTCGATTCGATGGCGGCTTGGTAGTTGTCCGTCTTGTCGGTTAACGTGATCGTGTCGGTGTAGGTCTTGCCGCCGTAGGTCATGGCGCACTGGTATGCTTGAATGCCGACTACGTCAGTACCGCTCACGCTGAGCGTGGACGCCGTTTGCCCGGAGATCGTCGTCCAGGAGCCGGCGGTGTACTTCTTCCAGACGTAGGTGGCGCCGGAAGAGATGGCGGTCGCGCCGTCGTAGGCGGCGGTCGCCAAGGTCAGCGTGCCCGACTGGTTCTGGAACACCGCGCCATTCGGCGCGTAGACCGAGAAGACCACCGCGTTCGCGCCTGCCGCTCCCGCAGCGCCGGTATTGACCTTGGACCAGGTGATGGCAAGTGTGGTGCTGACGGGCGATGTGACTGGAACGGACAGCGTGCCCTGCTGCTGGCCCGCGCCGCCTAGCGTGGCGTTGGCCGCAATGGTCAACGTGATGGGGATCTCACTGTTCACAACGCTGCCCACGGCGACCGTCATACCGGAGGGCACGCCTGTGACGGTCCCCACCGTGGGCGTGACCTTGGTGGTTCCGGTGTAGGCCACCACATTGCAGACGACGCTGGTGGCGGAGACCTGGCCGGAGGCGTTTCCGGCAAAGGTGATGTTCTCGTTGGTCAGCATGGCGACGGAGGCGGATGCACCGCTGGAACCATTTGCGCCCGCCGCGCCGTCGGCGACCTTGTACACGCTGGTCGCGTCTCCGATCCCGGCATCCGATGTGACCGCGCGGATGGTCGCCACATCGCTGACCCATACCGCGTGCGCAGGCTTGACCACCAGCGTCGTGGTGGTGATCACCGTATTGCCGTCACCGGTGGGGTAGTCCGTCCAGACGCCGGAGGAATTCTTGTACTGCCACTTGGAGAAGGTGACGTTCTGGATGTTCGCAGTCAGCGTGATGGACGCAGGGTTCGGCGTCGGGGCCCCCGAGGCGTACTTGAACACCTGCTCACCGGAGATCCAGCAGTTCTTTGCGTTCTGGCCGGTTTTCACCAGCGCGAAGTCAATGGCGGCGGAGACAGAAATGGACTCCCCGGTGTCCGGGTCAGTATAGGTGACATAGACGATGTAGGTCAGCGTGCCCGCGGAGATCGAAGCCATCCTGTTCTGAGAGACGGTCAGTACCCCAGAGGCGACCGATTCACCGGTAGTCAGCGCTGTCTCGTACGCGGAACCTTCCCGACGCTTCCAGTCAATCGTGAGCCCTGCCTGAGTAAGTGGGATCTGAGCCTGATCGGCGTAAACCACCGGCGTCAGTACGACGTTGCCGGCAGAAATCGACCAGTCCGGGGAGAAGGTTCCCGCGTTGACATCCTGTACCTGGATTCGCGGTTGATTGGAGTTGATGTAGCAGGACAGCGATTTGCCGTCCGCGAGGTCCACGATGCTGATCTGTCCGGTTGCCAATGCGGCCATGTTATTCCTCCTCCAAGGTGCAATGAAAAACCGCCTGGCGCTTGACGTCGGCGGCGGTGACGGTGATGGATTTGGTACCCCGGTGTGAGGCGTTCCACAGGGTATCGCCATACGTATCTGGACTCGAGCGCGTCCAGGAAAAGCGCGAGGCGTCGTATTGAGCGGTGAGGTCGGTGGCGCCGCGCAGGACACGGGCGGTCAACACCGTCTCCGGCACCTCCGCGGTCAGTACGCCGCCCCGAGAAGCGACGATGGAGAGCGTGATGCCCACCGTCTGCTCCGCGACGCCGATCACGCTGCCGTTGGCGGAGAGGTCGATTTCCTCCACCGATTCGGGTTCCAGCTGCGCTGCCGAGATGCTCTCCATGGCGATCTTCCGACCGGAGATGGTGGAGGGCAGCTGCCAGGAGGCAACGGCGGTCTTTCGCATATCCTGACGAACGGAGCCCAACTCAATGGACCGGAACTTCTCATTCAGGCAATCAAACTCGACGCGGTTGACTTCGGTCAGGACGTCCAGCTGAATCCCCGGGTGCTTCACCCGGACCCGGTCGTAGAGGAACACATCCTCCAGGCTCCGGTACTGGGCGTATTCCTCCGTGTCGCCCAAGGAAAGGAATTCGACTTTCAGAGACACCTTGGGCAGGTCGGCGTCGTTTGCCAGCGCGGCCAGCGCCTCCCGGATCATGCGCACCCTTATCATGGTTTTTGTGACGGTTTTCGTTTCCTTGCACTCGCCGGAACAGGTCAGCGCCTGCACATGGGGTGTTGGGTATAGGGAAGCGCGCGGGCTGTCGATCCAGGTCTGATCAGCCGCGATGGTGTACACTGTGCCGTCCACGTTATAGGTGCCCGGCGCCAGCAGCAGGTCCTTTCCGCTCTTGTCCTTTCCGACCGGCACGATACGCGTGACGATGTCCGATGCGTCCACCTCGCAGGAGACGCCCAGCAGGTTCTTGGCGTATTCAATCCTCACGCCGCGGTTCAGCCCCGCGTCCCGGAGCAGGTAGAAGTCGTAGTTGTCGCGGATGATCTCCGCGCCCCACAGCGCCGCCACACCGATCTCGGGATCGAGCAGCGCGCTGACGGGGTTGACCCGCTTCCAGCCGTCGATCACCCGCTCGCCGCCGACGTCGGTAAAGCCGGAGAAAGGCGTGGACACCTGGCAGTTCCCCAGAATCCTGTCAATCGCTGAAACACAATCAGTCTGCCCGGCAGGGTAGGACGTGAGGTTGTTCAGGAGGTCGTAAAAGATGTGACGGGCATAGGCCGTCACACCATCGTCCCGAAGTTCCACCTTGTAGATGCGAAAGAGTTGGTCGGCCACGATCCAAGCGGGTGCTACAGTTTCAATGGCGGCGGGATTGTTCGGCCAGTCCTCGGTCAGTGTGTACTGGATGGCCGATTTCGCGACCCAGCCGTAGTAGGTGAAGTCCTTCCACCGCCAATGACCTTTATAGCGATACTTCTTGCGTCCTGTGAAGATCCCCTTGTATCGGTCCTCGCCCTTGAAGATGATGGGGAGGTTCATGCCCACCGGCAGGTTCTTCTTCCGGACCTTGTTGCCTGAGGAATAGTAGTACAGGTTCCGCTGGGTTTTCGTGGTGCCGGTCTTGATGGTCCACACCTCATGGGCGGTCACCAGCGTGCCTTCTGGGGTGATGGGCGGCACGGTGCGCACGGGAACATCGCATTTCAGGATATAGTCGTTCTGGAGGAACATCCAGCGCCCATTCTCGTCGATGGGGTGTTCCAATTGGATCTCCGAGAGGTCGTTCCGCGCCTCGGTGTGAACGCAAGAAGTTGGTGAAAGCGCTCCGCACAGGCCCATCGTGTCAAAGTCCTCAGAATCGGGGGAATAGACATACACCTCACCCATATCAGAGCGCCCTCCATTTGGGGGTGATGGTGAGGCGGGTTACGTTCCCTGTCCAGGAGATCGCGGTCGTTCCTACCGGCAGCGTCGGCCACTCGGCGCCAGTCAGCGAGCCAGTCAGGTTGATCCCATCTATGTACGCCAGCCGCTGCGGCACGTCGATGGTGATCGAGGACGCGAGCCCGGCAATCCCTAGCGTCACCTCTCCGACCATCAGGTCAATGTCGCCGTTTCCCTCCACCGTGATGATGGGTTCCGCGAAAACAGTGCCCTCGTTCAAGATCTGCCCCGGCGCTGTCATCACGATGTCCGGCATGTTCAGAAGATACAGGAACGGCTGGCAGCGAAAGTTGACGGTGAACTTGCGGTTGGGCCGCCCGCGTACCACCGTCTCGAAGTCGATCTGGTTACTGACGCGGGCGTGGTAATAGCCGGTTGGTTGGTTTCCGAACATCACGACGCCGGGTCCGTGCAGCCAGGCGGAGAACGCGGGGATGGACGCTGGGTTTGGCGCGATGCACTCGCAGGGTGCGATGAATTCATCGTACACACAGTCGCCTTCCGTAATCGTCAACGTGCCGCTGCGCCCCGGCACTGCCTGCGTCGTCACACGCTCCTTGGGCCGGGAGATGGCCGGGTGGGTTAGAACATGCACGCCGTAGTCGGTACACTTCACGCCATTCCAGGCGAACCAATCGGCCATTATTTCACCCCCATGCCCGCATACTGGGTTTTGTTGAACTGCGCCAGCTCAATGGCGAGGCTCCGCACGTCCTTTTCGTCCCGGATGTAGAGTTTGTCCACCTGTACGGTCACGCTCTGGTCTTGGTGGTAGGTGCGTCGGTTATCATAGGCACTACTCACGGATGCGCCCGCCTGCGCCGCGCCGGTCAGGTAGCGCGCAGCGTTCTGGATGATCTTCGCTTGGGCTTTGCTTTCGAGGATGGTGCCCTCGCCGATGCCCCGAACCATCATCCGGCCGACTTCGTCCCGGAACACCCGAGACGGGGACTGGATCTTGAGCTTCGCCTTCGCGGCGCGCACGGCGGCTTCGGCCACGATCTTCATGGCGTTCACGACCAGATTACGGCCGCTCAGGATGCCGAGGGCGAGGCCAGTCATAACAGAAAGGCCGATAGGTTTCGTCGTACTCATGGATAGTCCAGTTTTCAACGCTGAAATGGCTTTCGCCGACGTAACCCCGGCCGCGGAGCCGAACCCGTAGGCCATCATGCCACCCGCGATACCGGAAGACAGGTCGACGCCTATCGGCCGCGTCATGGTGGAGGGCGAGTGCGTCTGTGCCGCGGCACGCAGCGCGGTTTCAATGGAAGTGGCGACTGTGGCCGCATCTCCAGTCCAGCCATAGGCAGTGAGGCCACTCGCGATGCCGGCGGAAATGTCATTGCCGACACCCAGATACTCGTCCGCGGTCCGCACTACGGTGAGCAGCGCGTTCAGCTGCTCGCGCACCTTCGCCTCGGCGTCGGCGTCAAGCGTACCACTGCTGAGCGCCGCCATCGCCTGGGCGATGTAGGTGGCGATGCTCTGAAGTTCCTCAGGGTTGAGGCTAAAGAGTTGTTCCAGCACCACCGACTTGCCCTGCTGGGCGCTTAAGGTTTCGCCGGCCGCGGCCAGATCCTCCACGCCCTGCACGAGGCTGGTGATGGAGGTGACTTTGTCGGAGGTGCTGGATTTCAGCCAGTCGGGCAGGAAGTTCTGCGGCTTCGTGTTCAAGCCTGCTTCGGCGTTCTGAACGCCCTCCGGGGAACCGATCTTCGGCAGCACCTGCACGTGGAGTACGCCGTTCTCGTCGGTGCCCAGCACCAGGTCGGTAGCCTTGATTTGCGCGACGGCATCGGGCGTGACCGGGATCGGGACGCCGTGCTCATCGTATAGCGCCAGAAGTCCGGCGTTGAATTTGTCCTTGAACGTCTGCTCCGCACCTTCGACCATGCCGACCTTCATGACCTGGCCGTCGAGGTCGATGGGGTTCGCCGCGCGGAAGTCCGCCGCGGCTTGGGCGTCGATGGGCGTCAGTTGCACGATGCCAGTGACGGTAGCGGAGAGCGTCGTGGTCAATGAGGACGTGTCGGTCTTGAACTGCTCCCACGCGGCGGACGCGCTGGTCAGGTCCAGGTCCACCAGCACGCGCTTGACCTCGTCCGGTAGCGCCTCATTGAACATGGTGGAAAGGCCTTCGAAGGACCCGGCGTTAGCCTTGAGGAAATCGGCGATAGAGGTGTACCCGCCCAGCACGTCCGTGATGTTGAGGTCGGGGAAAAGCTTCTGCGTCTCCTCGGGCGTGAATCCGCCCTGCTGGACCGCGTCCTGGATCTGGGTCAGGATCGCAAGGTACGAGGCCAGTTCGCCTTCATCCATGCCCTTCGTCAGCTCGTCCAGTTGCGTCAGGATGCCGGAGGTATTGCCGCCCTGGGCGGATGCGATCTGGAACTCGGAGAGCAGGCCGACCAGCTTCTGAAGCTTCTCGTCGGCCCCACCGAGCTCATTGCTCTGTAGCAGCATCGGCTCCACAAGCTGGGACAGCGCCTCAGCGTACTTCCGGGCGCCTTCGAGTTTCGCCTGGTTGTGCTGTTCATTCAGTGCGTCGAGCGCTTTCTGCTTGTCCGCGCCATCCTGCATGGCGGCGATGACCTTGTACTCGGAAGCGTAGGTCTCCTCGAGCGCGGCATTGTACTCGGCGCTGCCCTGGGTAGCGGCCTTCATGGCATCGGCGTACAAGTCGATGGAGGTGGAACCGCCCTCTGCTTCCAGCCTCGCCTTCTCGGCCTCCACGCCCTGCAAGATCTTCTCGTACCCGCCGGATTCCCCCAGCGCGTACTCCAGCTTGATCTGCACCCGCTGAGTGACGATCTCCTCAAGCCGCGCCTGATCCTTTTCGGTGAGTTTCCCGTTCCGGCGTTTTTTGAGTAGAGATTGGACTTCCTTGTCGTAGGAATCGAGCTGTTTCAAAACCTCGTCCGAGCGCGAATCCTTGACGCCCAGCCCGGAGAGGATCTTCTGGCGCTCCTCAACCGCTTGGCGCAGCTGATCACTGTCCGCCTTGAACTCGTCCACATAGGACTTGACGATTTCTGAGGTTTCCTGCTTGCCGTCGGTCCAGGTGGCGTTGAGCCGGGAGAGCCAATCCTTTGATTCCTCGATCCCGCCGAAGCTGTCCGGGGTCAGGCCGAACCGCGCGAACGCGTCATTTCCAGTATCGAATACGGTGGAGGCTTGCTGCTCCGACCATTCCTTGGCTGTCTCCGCCATGCCCTGGAGCGCTTCGCGGGCTTCTCTAGCACCGGAGGCGTAGTCGATCCAGCGGTACGCGCCATACAGCGCCGCCGCTGCGACCGCCGCAATGCCGACGGGTCCCAAGAGGCTCCCACACGCGGCCAGCACACCCTTCATCCCGCCGCCCGCGGAAACCGCGGTGGTGATCAGTTTCCCGAACCCGGTGGAGAACGTTCCGACGGCGGTATTCAGCTTGCCCAGCACCAGAATCCCCGGTCCGATCCCGGCGACCCACGCGGCCGCGGTGATCAGTGCCTGGCGCTGGCCCTCGTCCAGTTCCATGAGGCTGTCCAGCAGATCGTGCGCGCCAGAGATCATTTTCTTGAGGGTCGGGGAAAGGTCGTCGCCGATCGTCTGCCCGAGCAGCTTCACCTTGTTGCCGAGGATCGTGATCCGGCTCTGGGTGGTGGCGTACCGAGTGGATGCCTCCTTCGTCAGCGCGGTATTTCGCTTCCACTCGTCGTTTGCCATGGTAAGAGACTTCCCGAACAGCTCATTGGCATTGGTGGCGCGCAGCAGCGTATCCCGGAGCCTGACTTCGGTGATGCCCATGTCCTGCAGTGTCGCGATGGCGCTGATTCCGGACTCGTCCATCTTCGAAAGGCCCACGATGAACGCCTGAATGGCAGACGCCGCGTCAGTCTTCCATGCCTCACGGAATTCGGAGGACGTCATGCCGGAGACCTTCGCAAAATCGGACAGGCCGTTCTTCCCGGTCTCCGCGGCCAGCTGCATCTGCACCATGATCTTGCTGAACGCAGAGCCGCCCGCTTCGGCCTCGATGCCCACTGACGCCAGCGCAGCGGAGAAGCCCAGGATCTGCGATTCGCTAAGCCCGACCTGCGTGCCAGCGGAGGCGAGCCGAGTCGCCATGTTGACGATGTCCCGCTCCGTGGTGGCCATGTTGTTGCCGAGCTCGACGATGACCGAGCCCAGACGCCCGAAGTTGTCCTGGGCCATGCCAGTCACGTTGGCAAACTGGGCGAGCGCCGTCGCGGCTTCTTCAGAAGCCAGGTTCGTCGCGTTGCCCAGGTCGATCATGGCGCGTGTGAATGGCGTCAACGCAGCGTTCTTGATGCCTAGCTGGCCCGCATTCTCCATGACGGCAGCGATCGCGTTGGTATCCGCCGTCACCTGGGTGGACATGGTCTTTACATCGGAGGCAAGCCGCTTGTACTCACCCTCAGTGGCATCCACGGTCTTCCGCACGCCAGCGAACGCTTCCTCGAAATCGATGGACGCTTTGGCGGCGGCGACGCCCAGCCCGGCGAGCGGAACAGAGACGAATGTGGTCAGTTTCTGTCCGGTGCGCTCCAGCGCCTGGCCGGCGGCGGTGGCCTTCTTCCCAAAGGACTCCATGGCGGCGCCCGAGGCGAGCCACTTCGAACGTGCTTTTTCAAGCCGCTGTGTTGTGCTCTGGATCGCGGCTTCGGTTTCCTTGAGCGCGGCCTTGGCATGGTTGAGGTTGGTTTCTGCCTTCGTCACTGCGTCAGCGGCGCTCTGCATGGACTTTCGGCTGGCGCCTAGCTGGCCTTCCAGCCTCTTGATCTCCGCGCCGGTCGCCTTGTACTGTTCCTCGAGGTCCAGCAGTTCCAGCCCGAGCCGGTTGGATTCGTCGCTGTTGTCGCCGGTCGCCTTGACGCTGGCCTGGTAGGCCGCGCGGGTCTGATCGATCCGGCCCTTGAGGTCGGCGTACTTCGTCCGGGCGCCATCCAGCGAGGTGTTCAGTTCATCATTCTTCCGGACGGCGGCCGTGAGCTTCGCGTTGGCGGCGTCCAGTGCACGCCGGTACTGCTCCACCGCCTTCTGCTGGAGGGCCAGCTTGTCCCGGAGCATAGAGAGGTTCGCGCCCAGCCCGGTGGCGGACTTCTCAAACCCGGCCACACCGGCGCCCGCCTTCTTGAACCGGCTCTCCGCCTGCTGGATCTGCTTATTGATGCTGCCAAGGTTCCGGGAGAAGTTGTCCGAGTCAAGGGATAGCGACACGACGAGGTCGCGCAGGGTTTCGGCCACAGGTATCGCCATCCTCTCACAAGAAAATCAGCGTGGCCGTTGCGGCCACGCCTCGTCGATGAACCTTCGTTTCGGGATCTTTGCGCACTCTTCGTGCCGCGCGTCCCAGGCGCGGACAGAGAGAAAGCCGGGCATGTCCATGCCGTCGATGTCGGTCATGGTCCACCCGGCTTTCAAGAGTTCGTTGTAGGTTGCCAGGATGTAATCGTGCAGCGTCAGGACGCTTTCGTCTCCTGCGCTGCCGGAATAGGGAATTCCGAGAGCACGGAAGTGGCTTGCGCCTGGACTGCCATCATGGCGAAGGTGACGTCGTGGATCAGGCGGTCCACCGGGTAATGATCGAATACGTCATCAGCAGCGAACTGGTTTCCGAAGAGGATGCAGAACCAGCGGACCAGCACGTCCATGGCTTCCTCAACGCTGGTTTCGTCGGGAACGGCGTTGCCTTCCAGCGCGCTCTTCGCGAGTCCGGTGATGTGGGCGTGCATTTTTGCGGCGGGCCCCATCTCGCGCAGCGCGCGCCCCGACACGAAATCAATGGAGTACTTCTTCTCCCCAAGGGTGCAGGTGATCATGATTGGCGCTCCCTTCTAAATAGAATCAGTCACAGAATCAGGTGCCGGAAGGCGTGACCACCGGCGTGTACACGCTGGACAGGAAGGCCGCAGCCTTTTCGGCGGTGAACCCGTTCTGGCCCTCGTCAGCAATCGCCTGATAGCGTCCATCATTGGTACGCTTGAGGAACGACCACTCGAGCTTGCCGGTCTGCCGGGTCAGCGTTTTTCCTTCCTTGGTGTGGTACTGCTCGGTCGCGGGCTTGGCGCGACCCTTGAAGAGCCACACGTATCGGTACGTTCCATCCGCCTTCTCGCTCTTAAACCCAAGCGCAAAATAGGGCGGCGAATCACCCGCGGCGCGGAGGAGCACGCCGTTGTCGTCAATGGTGTTGCCCAGGATCATCTCCTGGAGCGCGAGCGGAATGTCCGCCATCTCCATGGTCAGCTTGACGTCGGGATGAGGTAGATGCATCAGCGCCGTACTGCTTTGCAGCAGCCGGTTTCTGCACATCCCCTCTTAAACCGTACGGACACCTCTCGGTGTATACGGCTTGCCATTTGTCATCTGCCGTTTGGCTCATGGATTCTATCGTGACATTGAGGGCATACAGCCAGCGTTTTGCGCCGCTTTTTCCTCATCAGCGTTTCCCAGTCAGAGCTCCCTGTCAGGTCGGCCATTTTGCGGACGTGGTGCATCACCATTTCCTTGGTTTTTGCTCCACATAGTTCGCATTCGCCTGTTCTTAATCTCCCTGCCAGTGTGTTAGGCGCATCATACTCCCTGAATTGGGGTAATGTGTCGCCGACGTTCTGCACGGGTTGTTTTTTGCGTTTGAATCCCCCATCGTAGAAGTAGCAGTGCCTTGTTCCGCTTTTCGTCCCGTATGGTACCCTAAATTTCCCATCCACGCTGAATTTGGCAATAGCCTGCTTCATGCTGATGCGGTATTTCCGCGCAAAGGTCTTGTACATGCTGTATTCCATGATGTATGCAAACTTGCTGATGACCGATGCGTTATGGGCAAGGGCATAGTAGTTGTACAGTCCACGGATTTCAGCATTATACTTACTGATGATTCGTACGTCCTCCAGGTTGTTCAAGTCCCCTCGATGGATCGGCACCCATTTTTCCTTGTTATGGGTGTCCGTTGTGATGCGCATTGCGTCCAGCGCCATCAATTTACTGGCCCATTTTTCATGGGGCACCAGCAGCTTGATATTGGCGGTGCACACGCGCATGATATCGCCATCCTTGCATCTTTTCCGTATGCCCTCATAGTTTCGGGTTATGTCATAGCTCAAAAACCGCGCCAGTTCGGATGCGTGCGTGATCTTGGTTTTCTCATCAGACAATTCCAGCTGTAATTCTTTTGCCAGAAACGTCTTTATGTCCGCCTTGATTGCCTGCGCATCTTCGTTGCTGCCGATAACGCCGATGATGAAATCGTCTGCGTAACGACAGTACGTCAGGCGTTTGTAGTTTTCGCTGGCTGGCATATAATGCGGAACTCGCATGAATCGGTTCCGAAATTCTTTGCACTGTTGGAGTACATCTCGCTTTTCCTGCTTATCCAACGTTCCCCAGTGGGGTTTGTGCTTTTTGCGCAGCCTGGCTAACCGTTGACGGTCGAGGTGATACTTGGGGTTGATGCGGCGGTATGGCTTTCCCACATTGAATCTTTGCGCATACATCTCCATGTGCGAATCCAGTTCATGCAGATAGATGTTGGCAAGGATTGGGCTCACACCAGAACCTTGGGGCGTACCACTATATGTATGGTGGTATGTCCATTGCTCCATATAGCCCGCACGCAGTAATTTCCACATGAGCTCAATGAATTGTTCGTCGGCGATACGCCTGCGAAGAATTCCAATGAGCACATGATGGTCAAAGCTATCAAAGCACGCCTTGATATCGCCCTCCACGAACCAGTTGATTCCTGTGAAGGTGCTTTGGATCTGCGCCAGCGCCGTATGGCAACTATGGTCCGGCCTGAACCCGTGGGATTTGGGAGAGAACGTCGGTTCGTAGATGCTTTCCAGCAGCATACGCACCACTTCCTGAACCAGCTTGTCCTCACTGGACGGTATACCCAATGGGCGCTTTTTCGTACTGTTCTTTTTCTCGATGTACGATCTGCGCGCCGGATTTGGCTGATAGCTGTGGTCTTTCAGCCGCTCAATGATTCGCTGGATTCGCTTTTCGCCCATTCCATCGATGGTCTTGTGGTCACTTCCCGGCGTCATATTGCCCGGCGCGGCGTATATCCGCTGATATGCCAGCCAATAGAACTCGGGGTTGTACAGATTTCGGTAAAGCCGCTCAAACCTGTACGTAGAATCCTTAGCCTTTTCGGCCAGATTTTCCAATACTGTTTTCGGACTCCTCAATGCCTCTCGCATCCTTCCTTTGTAGTATTGGAAGACAAATTGCTTCCCTTCGCCATGTGGCTGGCTTTCCCAGCCTCGGACTACTACGGAAGCTCTGTTGCCATATTGGATATTCAGGGCTCGCCCATAGCCGCTTGCGGCACTCCAACGTAGGCAATCACCGTTTTGTACAATGAAGATATGAGCTTGCTATGGTATCGGATGTGGTTTTCGCCATTTGTCCGCACCTTGCGGCTGGTTTGTCCCGAGTACATTGCGAAATCATCCCGACCCTGTGATTTCACCGGGACAGCGGCGTTTCAACTTCCCATTTCGCCGCGGGCGTCTATATTCCCAACCTCTGGCTGCCATTTAAGCAGTATAGCTTTCATCCTCGTCCATCGCTTTCCATCTTGGCATTCAGTAGCGCCTTGGGTAGTTAAGGCGACTTATACCTTCTTACGGCATGCTATTGTCCCGTGCTCAGTTTCCCTCGCAGGTAAGCCGCTGATGGCAGGGTGCGGGGCTTTATTGGCCTCGCGGTTGCACTTTAGCCTGGCGCTTGCTCAGGGCGCATTCTTCATTGCCTGCGCAAATAGCTCACGCTACTTGCTTACGGTCGCACGTCAGGGTACACGACGTCACCCTCGACGTCATCGTAGTATTGCACCTCAGGATCAGCGTTTTCCGGGGCAATTTGCGCGTCGATGGCGCCGGCGAGCAACTGCAGCGTACCATAGGCGAGCGTGGCTTCGGTATCGGTGGTCAATGGCGCGAGCACCACGTTTTTCAGACCGACGGTGCTGGATACCGCGGGGGATGCGGTGGGTTCAGGCATGTGAGTTCCTCCGTTCTGTTGTTTCTGAATTACAGAAGCCCCCGTTTGTTGAGGGCTTGGTTCAGGAGCTTCTTCATTTCTTTATAGGCTTCGTCCGCCTTGGCGTCGAAGGCCGGGCGTACGAACGGGTGCGGCGGCGCGGGATGCGGGCCGCCATGCCCGAACTCGACTGGCTGGGCATATGGCGCGCCGCCTTCTGCGGCGTGGACACCGACCGTCACCCGAGCGCCACGCCGCCCGGACGCTTTCTTGATTCGGAGCGCACCGCGCAGATTCCCGGATTGCGGGCGTGGATCGGTGCTGGCGTTCTGGATCATCTGCTCCAGAACCGGCTGCGCGGCTGTTTCGAGTATCCGGTTGGCAGATGCCCCTCCGCCCGCGTCCGAGCGCAGAAGGTCGGCCATCCGGGCGAAGTCCTCGCGTAACTCCGTACTACCCTGGAATTCAAGGCTCATGGCGATGCCTCCATCCAGAAAACCCACGTCCAGGATACGAGATACTGGCGCGATTCTTCGTCGGGCGAGGCACGCTCGTCTTCCTCCACCATAGCGAAGCCCGCTGCGCGCATCGCGGCTCGAACCGCTAGGATAGTGTCAGTGGGATCGGGATCGCTCCAGAGGTTCAGGTAGACGTATACGCGATAGCTGCAGTGAGAATCATCCCAATGCTCCTCCTCGGTGGTCATTGTAGTGTAGACAATGTATTGCGCCGGCGCGGCCGGCTGCGCGGCGGTGGGCTTCCAAGCGCCCGGAAAGGCGGGGATGCCAGTGGGGCTCAGCGCGTCCTGTACCCGTTTCATCAGCCCACCGCCTTTACGGACGTCGTGGTCAGCTTAAGGTACCGGCGCTTGAAGTCGTACTCGCCCAGCTTCGTGATCCCGTACTTCTCTTCCCGGAAGCGCACCCACATGCCGGGCGCAATGTCCCCGCGACAGCGGATGATAAAGCGCAGCCCGTGCTCGGCGGTCTCGGCGTCTCCGACGAAAAGGTACCGCGAGGAATCATCCTCGATGCCAGCCCACACCCGGCAGACGATCTCGTCCGTTTCCACAGGGTAGCCGTTCTCGTTGGCTGCGTTTATCGTGCGCCCAATCTCGACCATATGCCGGAGCTGGCCCGGATGCGGGGTGTTGCGCTGCATGGGCCTGCCTCCTTAAAACATCTGTTCAATGGCGCGGTGCGGATAGAGCAGCGCCCGAAACGCGGCGGTCATGACGTTGTAGCCGTTCTTCTCAGAGCTGTCCCGGCATTCGTAGAAATGGGAGGCCATGAGAAGCACAGCCAACCGCATAGCCTGCGGCGCGTTTGCGTCAAAGGACGTGCGACAGAAGTCCTCGGCGGCTGCCTGGGCCTGCATGAGAAGGGACGCGAGCAGCGCGTCCTCCTCGTCGTGCTGGATACGCAGGTGCGCTTTCAGCTCGGGGACAGTGACGGTCATTCCCGCATCGCCTCAGTTTCCATGAGGCCGACGGCGCGGAGCGTGTTCAGCAGGGCGTTGAAATCCTCACGGAGCGCGGCGATGGTCGCAGCCTCACTGTCCGAGAGGAAAGGCGCCTTCGGCATGGAAAGCGCCTCGCCGAGCCCGGAGACCTCCGCTCCGGGCAGAAAGGTCAGTTTCCCGCCGATGACGGTTTCCCGACCGCCGTGGGCGGTGTAATTCCTCGTCTGGTAATCTTCCATTGCGCTTCCTCCCGTTCATCAGGCGCTCTTCTGCGCCAGTACCTTCACGGCTTCGGGCAGAATCAGCTTGCCGTCCACGCGCTCGGAGGACAGGTAGCCCACCTGACCCGTCGGCGCATACAGTTCGTTCAGACGCTTGAAGGAACGCCCCGCGCGGTCGGCCACCCAGTAGTACGAAAGGTCGCCGAACAGGATGGTCTTGGCGCTGGCGGCAATCACGGGCATGTAGGCGGAGGTGTACACGGGGCGGTTGAGCAGCGTGTCGGGCGTGCCCGCTGTCACGGAGGGCTGCCAGAGGTAGTCGCCGTTGCCATTCTTAAGCTTTCGCAGGGCCTTGACCGTTGCGTCGTTCATGAGGAACGCGGAGCTGCGGCGGTAGGGCGCGCGAAGCGAGTAGAACAGATCCATGACCTCGTCCATGGTGATGGCCGTCGCGCTTGCCGCCGTTACGCCAGTTTCTGCACCGCCCGTTGCGGCCAGGATACCGAGCGGTTTGCCGCTGCCGTTGCCGGTGAAGAACGCTTCCTCCTCGGCGGCGCCGATACGGCGCGCGAACTCGCGGGCGATGTAGGAGGGCATGTCGAACACGCTATCGTTCAGCAATTCCTCCGACACCTTGATCATGGTCGCCAGCTTGTACGCGCCGATGGACACCTGGCCAAAAGCGTCGTCGCTCTCGGGGTAGGCGGCTTCCTCGTCAATCCATGAGGCGCTGCCCTTGGAGGCGACGACGGGGATCTTCCTGTCGCCTGAGGCGGTCGTGATCACCTTGGCGAGCTGCCGGAAGATGTTCTGCTCCTGTAGGGCTTCGATCAAGGTGCGCTGGAACTCATCGGGGACAAGGTATCCGCCTTCGGAATCCGTACCGACCTGCAGCGCGTTGTGTACCTCGTGGGGCACCGACTTGTCGCGCATGACGCGCCAGAAGGCGGCATTGTACTCGTCCGTCGCTCTGCCGGCCTTGGCTTTTCCGGTGGGCGCGTCAGGCTTGCCAGTGAGCGGCGCGGCTGTAGGCCGACCGAACTCGCCGTCCAGCACTGCTTGACGCTCCAGTCGCTCGATCTCTTTGCCGAGGTTCACGACGTCGGCTTCCATCTTGTCATAGGTCGCGGCATCCTCTGCGGAGAGCATTCCGTCGCTGCCGCGCTTGGTGTCCAGGAACGCCTTCGCCGCGTCCCACGCTTTAGCGCGCTTTTCGCGCAGGGTAAGAATCTGGTTCATGGTATCCTCCTCATCATTTTAAAAGCGCCAGCCTCTGTTCGAGGACTGACGCTTTCACTCGGGGCTGTTCAGGTTTGGGAATACTGGCCTTTACCTTGTCCATCAGGCTGTTGGTCACGGCCCTGCGGGAGAAGGAGAAACTGTTTTCGGGCACATCGCCGGGCGGCGCATCCTTGAACAGGATCTCGTCGCAGAAGCCCAGCTCCAGCGCCTTGTTGGCGTTCATCCAGGTTTCCGCATCCATGAGGTGCGACAGCTTTGCACGGGAGAGGCCCGTCTTGATCTCGTAGGCGTTGATGATCGACTCCTTGTATTCGTCCAGCATTTGGATCGCCTTGCGCATTTCCTCGCTGTCCCCGATGGCGACCGTCAGCGGGTTGTGGATCATCATGGTGGACACGGGCGACATGAGCACCCGGGTTCCTGCCATCGCGATGACGGACGCTGCCGATGCCGCGATGCCGTCGACCTTGACCGTCACATCGCCGGGGTACTCCATGAGCATGTTGTAGATCTGCGCCGCGGCAACGCAATCGCCGCCCGGCGAGTTGATCCAGATGGTGATGGGGCCGCTGCCAGCGACGAGATCGGCTTTGAACGCGGCGGGCGTAACGTCATCCGCAAACCAGCTGTCTTCGGCAATCACACCGTCCAGATACAGGGTGCGGGCATCCGGCGCGGTTTCATCGCGCGCAAAGGTCCAGAATCGTTTCATTTAGTTGCCTCCTCGTTTTGCCGTCCGGGCGCGAAAATGCCCGCATCGGCGAGTCGCGTCATATTGCCATTGATCAGGTACAGGTCGCCGCCGTCCTCGGGCAGGATGCGGTCGAGGTTCTCAAGTTCCCGGATGTCGTTGGCGCTCATCCAGCCATTCTGCCGGGCGACGGCATAGCCGTCCATGCGGCTCTTGTAGTCGCCGCGCAGCAGGCCCTCTACATTGAAACGCACAAAATACCGTTGCTTTTCGCCGGGAAGCAGTAGCGCGCGATGCACAGATTGTTCCCAGCGCGTGATCCACGGGGAGAGGGTATACTTCACGAACTCCAGTGATTGCTGCTCAATGTTGCTGAACGAGGATTTCTCCAAGTCGCCCACCATGTGGGGCGGCACCCGGAAGATACGCGCGATCTCGTCGATCTGGAATTTCCGCGTCTCGAGGAACTGCGCCTGCTCCGGGGAGATGGAGATGGGTTTGTAGGCCATCCCTTCCTCCAGCACCGCGATGCGGTGGGCGTTGGAGCTGCCCTGATAGATGGCGTTCCAGGAGTCGCGGACGCGCTTGGGGTCCTTCACGACGCCCGGATGCTCCAGCACGCCGCCCGGCTGCGCGCCGTTCTGGTAGAAGGACGCGCCGTACTCGTCGCAGGCCAGCCCCATTCCGATAGCGTTTTTCGCCATAGCAATGGGCGAATACCCGACCAGCCCGTCGAAGCCCAGGCCGGGGATATGGAGCACATCCGAAAGCGCCAGCCTCACGGTGGACTTGCCTCCCATCGTTCGCACGTCCCCGTCTGTGCGGGTGTATTCGTAGAAGAGGTGTCCTTGGGTGTTCCGGTCCACGGTCATGCGGTCCGGCATGAGCGGGTATAGCGCAATAACCTCCCCACGCCCATTACGGACCACTTGAGCGTAGCCGTTGCCCCACAGGAGCAGGTGGGTCATGAGGGTTTCCCTAAACGAGAACGCCGACATCTCCGGGTTCGGCTCGTCGTGCAGCAGCATGTACAGCGGGTGACTGATCGCCTTTTCCTTTCCTCCGGCGTCGTTGTAGCGGTACACATGCAACGGCAGCGAGGCGATGGCTTCGGATAAGATGCGCACACAGGCGTAGACAGCGGTCATCTGCATGGCGGAGCGTTCATTGACCGCCTTGCCGGAGGTTGTACCGCCGAAGAAGAAGGAATACGCCCCGCCATTCAGAGCGTTGTGGGGTTTGTCACGCGCCCTAACCAAACCAGAGAAAGGATTTCTCATTTTTCCCTCCCACGTTGAGCATAGATAGGAGCAACCTTATCGTTGCTCAAAAGGCCATATGTGACTTGACATTACTCTGGACTTAACCTATAATGGTTCCGGTTACATCATCGCGAAACATCTACAGCTTTTAGCGTTTCTTTATCAAACGCTAGAAGCTGCTTTTTATTGAGAGGGAAGAATGGCAAAGAAAACGTTTTATACTGAGATCGCTTATGCACTGGGACTATCTGTGTTGGCCTTGGGAACCGCGTTAATGGAGGCGGCAGACTTTGGTGTCTCCATGGTGGTAGCCCCAGCATACTTAATCTACCGATGGTTATCACCGATCTACCCATTCTTCACATTCGGCATGTCCGAATATACACTGCAAGCATTCCTGCTGGTTGGCATGACCTTGGTGCTAAGGAAATTTAGGGTTTCCTATCTGTTCTCTTTTATTACGGCGCTTGTCTACGGTTTTTTGCTGGATGGAGCCATGATCCTTGTCGCCTTTGCGCCATTGGATCAATTGGGTTCTCGCATTGGATTCTACATCATAGGAATGTTGCTCTGTTCGATGGGAGTTTCTCTCCTTTTCCACAGCTACATATCTCCGGAGGCTTATGAGTTGTTTGTCAAAGAAGTTTCCGCGCAGCACAACATTAACATTCATAGGTTCAAAACATACTATGATTGCATAAGTTGCATGGTCGGAATTGCGTTATCCTTTATCTTCTTTGGTTTATGGACTTTCGAGGGGGTTAAGCTCGGAACGATTGTATGCGCTCTGATCAATGGATGGATTGTCGGCAGGTTTACGCAGCTGTTTGAAACGCACTACAATTTCCGAGATGGGTTGTCCCTCCAAAAGTACTTCGCCATGTAGTTGTCGGTTGTTTATGCAAGCCCAATTTGAATGTCCACCATCCAGCAAAGCCGGGCATCAGACATACAAAAGCCCTCTCCCATCATAGACCGATCCGTATACGCCACCACCGAGCGTCGCCCTGGCAAATCCCATGATCAGTGCGACTGCGCCGTCGATCTTCTCCGTGGACTTCTTCTTGTTGGGCTTGATGTTGCCCGCCGCGTCCTGGTCGACGACGACATTGCCCATATTCCAGTCGAGGACGGGATGTTTGCCGTGCCGGATTTTCCCCTCCATCACGAACTGGTAGAAGTCCTTCGACGGCGGAGACATGGAGATGAATCCCTGACCAAACGGGAACACCGAAAAGCCGTGCTCCGCGCCCAGTTCCTCCAGATCGCGGCGGATCTTCTCCGCGCCGTAGCGGTCGTATGCGATCTCCCGGATGCGGAATCGCTCCGACAGCTTGGCGATGAACGCCACGATGTAGTCGTAGTCCACCACATTGCCCTCGGTGGTGTGGAATACGCCCATCTTTTTCCACACGCCGTAGGGAACGTGGTCACGCCGCGTCCTGAGGTCGATCACGTCTTCCGGCAGCCAGAAGAACGGCAGGATGGTATGCTTTGTGTCGCCGGCGACGGGCGGGAACACCAGCACCAGCGCCGTAAGGTCGCCCGTGCTGGAGAGGTCGAGCCCGCAGTAGCAGTCGCGGCCTTCGTATTCCTCCCAGTCGATCTCTGTGCCAAGCGCGTCCCATTTATCCATGGGCATCCAGCGGATGTCGGCGTTGCACCATTCGTTGAGCCGGAACTGCCTGAAGTGCATCTCTTCGGCTGGATTCTGTTTTGCCTGCTCATAGGCGGCCCGCACCGTTTCAAGCGGGATCGTCACGCCAATAGAGGGGTTCACCCGCCGCCAGATACGCTCGTCTTCCCAGTCGTCACCGTCCTCGATACCGAACACGGCGGGATAGAAGCTGGGGTCGATCTTGGAACCGTCCAGCACCGCCTTCGCCTTGCAATGGATCTCGTAGCAGATGCTCGTCTTGTCCCTGCCCGCCGTGGTGATGAGGAAGTATAGCGGCTGCCGCCTGGCGTCGCCCGTGAATTTGGTCATGGTATCGAAGAGCTCACGGGTCTGCTGCGCGAACAGCTCGTCAAAAATTAGCCCGCTCACATTGAAGCCCTGCTTGGACTTGGTTTCCGAGGACAGCACCCGGTAGAAGCTGTTCGTGTGGTTGAACACGATCCGCTTGGTGCTCGGAACAAGCTTCGAAAGTGAGAGCAGGTCGCGATTCTGCTCCACCATCGCCTTGGCGGTGTTGAACACGATGCTCGCCTGGTTGATGTCGGCGGCGCAGGAGTAGACCTCCGCGCCCGCCTCGCCGTCCGCGAAAAGCAAGTAGAGCGCGATGGCAGCGGCGAGTTCGCTCTTGCCGTTTTTCTTTCCAACCTCCACATATGCCGTGCGGAACTGCCTGTAGCCGTCCTCGCCAACGATGCCGAAGATGTCGCGCACGATCTGCTCCTGCCAGGGCATCAGGCGGAACGGCTTCCCGTGCCACTCGCCCGTGGTGTGTTTGAGCATTTGAATGAAGTTGACCGCGAAATCGGCGCGCCGGGCGTCATAGCGGCTGGTCGGGAGCATCAGCTTGGTGGGGGTATATTTGTAGCCGCCCAACGGCGCACCTCCTTGGGAAAATAAAAAAGACCTCCGAAGAAGTCTGCATGTACGAGGAACAGCCCTGTCAGCCTGACTCAGGCCGAAAGGGGCGTCCTCTGGGCCGAAAGGGGCGTCCTCTGGGCCGAAAGGGGCGTCCTCTGGGTAAATGGTTGAAGTTTACTCCGCTTCGCCCGTCAGGATAAACTTCGCATATGCCTTGCGGTCGGTTTCGATGAAGTCGGCCAGTTCGTAGAAGCCTTTCTCAAAGGCGATCCGCTGGACGGTATGGGTATCGAACATGTTTGTCGCGCCTTCTGTGCGGATGGCGAGGATCTGCTCGCGGATCGTTTCGGTCATAACGCATCCCCCTTGTCCACGCGCCTGATCACGTCCACGCCGTAGACCGCGCCGAGGGTCGAGCCATCGTCCCAAACGCAGAAGACCGTTCCGGTGTCGTCCACGAAGTCCACCGTGCCGAGGCTGCCGGGTTTGAGCGCGGTATAGGGGTCGGACATCGCCACCAATTCGACCCTCGATCCAATCGGATACGCCAAACGCACACGAGCCACCTGCTCCTTACTCGGAAACTTCATCGCTTGCCGCCTCCTCTTTCCTGCCGCTCTTCCAGCTTGAATTGCCGTCCAGCCTGGAAAGCAGAATCTTCCGCGCCGCCTTGTACTCGTCCCCGATGAAGCCAAGGGATAGCAGGAAGCACCGCATGGCGTATTTCGGATTTCCATCGGCATCCTTCTCCTTCGCCGTAACGCGCTTTTTCGCAAGCGCCGTCTTGCAGAGAAGGCTGACCAGCGTCGCGTAGGCGGCGATGTGATCGGCGTCGATGTCTTCGCCGAACCAGGGGAACTGCAGCGTGTCCTCGGTCATTGTGATCGGCAGTTCGTCCACGCCGAGCGCGGCTTTCAGGAGCGCGGCTTTGGCGCCCACCAGCTTGGTGAGGTTTTCGAGCTTCTCGGGGGTAAACCCCTTCAGCGGCACTTCGATGGTGAGGTGGCCGGGGCTTTCAGACTCGGGGACGTCGCTTGGCTGCATCCCGTTCTCGCCCTGCCAGTCTTCGCGTCGCTCTCGCCCAAGCCCCAGTTCCTCGCGCTCGGTAAGTTTCAGGTCCTCGTATTCGGGCTGTCCTTCCATCCACGCTTCCGCATGCTTGAGCATGGCTTCGGTCGGCGGTACGTTGGGGTTCGCGTACCGTCCGGGGTGGTGCTGGTCGATGTCGGGGTATTCGTCGTATTCCTCGCTGACCGCCTTGAAGTCGTGTAGGCCGCAGAGGTCGGCGACCAGTTCGCGGTTGTCCGGACCCGTGACCGTCCCGGTCTTGTCGATGTGGTAGCCGCCGGCAGGGTTACCCACTTCGTAAGCCGCCGTGGGCATTCCGAGATACTTGACCGGGGCGTTCAGTTCCTGACTGATGGCGGCTACCAGCGACTTGCGTTCCGCACCCGTGACGTTGTAGCGGATTCTCATGTTTTGTGCCTCTTTTCCCTTGATTCCGCGGGGTTCGCGCCCCTTCGGTAGGCACATATTCCCGTAGATCGCCCGATATAGCAAGCGAGTACACGATAATAAATGTGCCGAACATTGAGGGAAAACACGGGTTCAATTTTGTGTACAAGACACGATGCCCGCCATGACGAAGCACACACAGGGGAGTGCCACACCATTACCCCAGAGTTTGTATTCGGCGGCATCGGAGTGCGGGTTCCGGAGCCATTTCACGATTTGGTTGCGGCTCTTGGGCTTTGAGGACGTACCCATGACCTTCCGGTGTGTTTCCCAGACCCCGGACCAAAAGGTGATATCCTGTTCGGTAGGTTTCGGGGTTTCAAGCTCGGCGCACCAGTCAGGCGGGAAGCCCTGAAGGAGAGCGCATTCAGTCGGGGTGAGCCTGCGAACGACATAGCGCGGCTTGTCCGTATTTGCCGTAGTCACTGCCGTCCGCGGTGCCAACGCAGCCTGCGGGTCCTTGTAATCCCTCGCCATGAGCGTCGAGGCCTGCTCCTCCCGAAACTCCGCAAAGCCGCCCATGGTCATGGCGTACGCCACCGCGTGGCGGTCGGCGGTATTGAGGGTGAACGCCGTCTCCGCGTTTACGCCGCTCCCCTGGGGGCCATTCTTCTGTTCCCGTCCGATCATGTTGCCCTGAACGCAAATGGCGATGCCGCCCTGGTTGCAGGCGGGGTTCCCACCGCTTTGGTCGAGCGTGCGCGCGGTGCTTGCCTCGTAGAAACCGCTGTGCGGGTTTACCGAAAGCATCGCGCCGGAGTTGTTCGCGCAAACACCAAACGCAGTCATCACCATGGGGGCGGAATTGCCGCCTGCCTGCCCGCCCATGTTGGCGGCACGGGGTCCGGCAATGAGAGCCGTGTAGTCGGTCACACGGTTTTCGTGGTCGCCGGTAAGGGTGTTTACGATCTCACCGCCGCCGTTCCCGCGGGCGTCATAGACGACCGCCGTCTGATTGTCACCGGCGTCGGCGCGCAGCGTTCCCGCGAACTCCTCCCAGCAGTGTCCGCCCAACCGGGAAGCGGCGCCCGGCTCGAAAGCTACGGTTCGGCTCCGGCCGCCTGCGCTTCCAGCGCCAGCCGAAGCACTTCCGGCAGCTCCTTCCCCCGCTGGAAAGCGCGGCGCAAAATCCCGGCGCACGCCTTCTTGCTCAAATAGTATCTCTCCGGCGCGTTCGCCTCCAAAATCCGCGACAAGGTAGATGCGTTTGCGGCGTTGGGCGACGCCGAAATATTGCGCGTCAAGAGTTCGGTAAGCCACGCTCCATCCGTCACCCACGAGAACGTCGGCGTACGACCATCCGTTCCCACCAGGCGAAGGCACCTGGGCGCCCGGCGCGACGATCCCGACGACCGCGTCGAGCACGGCCTTGAAATCGGAGCCCTTGTTCGAGGAGAACGCGCCAGGGACGTTCTCCCATATGATGTATCTTGGGTGCTTCCCATCGGTTGCGCGCCTCATTTCTTGGATGATCCGGATCGCCTGATAGAAAAGGACGGACTGATCGCCGTCCAAACCGGCGCGCTTTCCCGCGACCGACATGTCGGTGCAGGGCGAGCCGAAAGTGATGATGTCCACGGGCTCGATCTCCGCGCCGTTGATCGTGGAGATGTCGCCGTAGTGCTTCATCCCGGGCAGGCGCTTTGTCGTGACCCGGATGGGAAACGGCTCGATCTCGCTCGCCCAAACAGGCCGGATGCCGTGTAAAACGGCTCCAAGCGGAAACCCGCCAGAGCCGTCGAAGAGGGAACCCAGGGTGAGCCGCCTATTCACGTGAGGTCACCTCCTTCACCAAATCGGCGAAGGCATAGGCCCGCCCATCCCGCTCACAGGCGATGTCCGCGCCGCCATTTTGCTTGAAATCAGCATAGCGGCGCAGGATCACAGATGCATACTTCTCGTCCAATTCGAGCATATGGCAGATTCGATCTGCCTGTTCGCAGGCGATGAGGGTCGAACCACTCCCGCCGAAGGTGTCGAGCACGATGCCGTTTGCCTGGCTGCTGTTCCGAATCGGATAGGCGAGCAGGTCGAGCGGCTTGGACGTCGGGTGGTCGGCGTTGCGCTTGGGCTTGGCGAAGCTCCAGATGGTCGCTTCGCTCCGCCCGGCGTACCACTTGTGCGTACCCGTTTTCAGCCATCCATAGAGGATCGGCTCGTGCTGCCACTGGTAGGGCGAGCGACCCATCACGAAGCTGTCCTTTGCCCAGATGCATGTGCCACTGAGATGGAAACCCGCCTCGCGGAACGCCCTGCGGAAGTTCTCGCCCTCGGTGTCGGCGTGGAAGATGTATGCCGACCCGCCCGATTCAAGGTTGTCCGCGAAGTTTCGGAACGCGGAGAACAGGAACTCATAGAACTGCCCGGCTTTCATACTGTCGTTCTTGATCTTCAGCCCGCTCGCCGACTCGAACGCCACGTTGTACGGCGGGTCGGTCAGGACGAGGTTCGCCTTACGGCCGGCCATAAGCTTCGTGACCGTGGCGGGGTCGGTCGCATCCCCGCAGATCAGGCGGTGCCGGCCCAACAGCCACACATCCCCAGGCAAAACAAAAGCCGCCTCTTCCAGAGCGGCCATCAGGTCGAATTCGTCGTCCTCCACGTCGTTCCCGTCGCCGGCGAATAGCTTCTCGATCTCATTGGCGTCGAAGCCGGTCAGTTCGAGGTCGAAGCCGAGGTCTTTCAGTTCGCCAAACTCCAGAGCGAGCAATTCCTCATCCCAGCCTGCGCTCAGCGCGAGCCGATTGTCCGCAAGGATGTAGGCGCGCTTTTGGGCGTCCGTCAGATGCTCCGCAAACACGCAGGGCACTTCGGTCAGTCCCTCGGCCTTTGCCGCCGCCACGCGCCCGTGACCCGCGATGATGTTCAGGTCCCTGTCCACGATGACGGGGTTGACGAACCCGAACTCGCGGAGTGAGGAGCGCAACTGGAGAATCTGCTCCTTGCTATGGGTGCGCGCGTTCCTCGCGTAGGGGACCAGACGGTCAATCTCTACTTGCTCAAACCGAGATGTGGATCGCATTCCTAGAACCCCCTGTTCGTGAGCAGTTCCAGGAAGGCGTTTTTCTCCTCGCTCCTGTCTCCGCTGTATCGATTGATGATCTGCATGATGAGGTTGAAGTCGTCACGCATGGCTTTGTAGTAGCCCTGCCCCGCCGAAACGTAGGGTGACAGCTTGAGTTCCTTCGTCATCCGGCCGATTTTCCGATTCATGCATTCGCAGGCGAGAAAGCCCTGCCTGTTCAGCACATAGTCCGTGATCGTCTGAGGCGCGACGAAACCCTCGCAACCGCGTGCCGCGATGAACTCCTCAAGCTCGGCGCGCAGAATGTCCGCCGCAGGAACTTCCTTCTCGCATTCCTTCATCGCCATCGCGAAGTAATCCGCCATCACGTTTTTGGAGTACACCTTTTTCGGCGCAGGCGCGGACGAAGCAGGCTTAACCGCCTTTCCTTCGAGCTTCTTGTCATTGATGTTTTTCCGAGGACGTCCTGCCCCCGGCCGATATCCTCCGCTGGGCATGAACGTCACCTCGTTTGATTTTTGAATTTTGATTTTTGATTTCCGAAAAACTCACGCGACAGGGCGGCCCGCTTCGGCACGTTAAAGCGGTAGAGAGTTGATCCCCCCTACCGGGGTCCCCAACGGTCGCCGTCGCGTGCAGAGATGGCCGAATGGCAAGGCTTGCACAGCGCCATGAGGTTTTCCTCGGCGTGCGTTCCGCCGCGGGAGAGCGGCAGGATGTGGTGAACCTCCAACGCGGGGGTGGTCGTTCCGTGTGTCAGGCACTCCGCACACAGCGGATGAGTCGCGAGGAACCGCGCGCGAACCTTCTGCCACTGATGCCCGTAGCGCTTCTTTGTCGCAGGGTCACGGTCGTAGCGGTTGTAGCGCCGGGCCTCGGCCTTCTCGTGCTCCTCGCAGAAGCGCGCGGTCGTCAGCTTCGGGCATCCGAGGTGAGCGCATGGGTGAGGTGGTTTCCGTGGCATTCTCCAAGCCTCCGGATTTCTATTGATCCACGCTCTACAATGCACATCTCGGAACTCTTTTCAAGTCTCATGAACTCTCATTGACTCTCATCTTTTTTTCGAATGGGTTATGAAGAAGGAGCGCCGCGGCGAACGGCGCTCCAAAATGTCAGATCTTGAGGTTGGTTTTCTGGAACAGGGTCTTGTAGGGGCGGCAGGCTATGCAGGTGTAGCGGTTGCGTGGCAGGTAGCTCCACGACCGCACCTCGGCTCCGCAGAACTGGCAGTGCGGATAGTAGACCGTCCGACCGTTTTCATTCGCCACGCGGACGCCGTCATGCCGCGCTTCCTTGTAGCTCATAGGCGCGCACCCTCTTTCGCCAGCAACACCTCCATATGACAGAGCGCGTCCTCGTGCATCCGGAAGGTGTGGCTCAGGCTGTAGCCCATCACGTCCGCGATCTCCTTCCAGCCCCGGCTCCGCAGATAACGCTCCGAAAGAAGTTGCTGATGCTGCTCATTTTGGAGGTTGCAGATCATCAGTGCGGTGTCAATCCGCGTCGTTTCAAGTGCGACCACCTCTGCCAACACCTCCTGTTCAAGGTCGGCGACCTTGCACACCAGCGCTTCCATACGTTGGAGGTTGGGGGAATCGGCGCGCGGCATGTCGCTGATCCGCATGGTGGCGCTGGTGGTCATCTCGCGCAGCGCGGTGATCTGCTCCCGCTTCCACCGCAGCTTCCGTTCCATGCTATGCACCCGGTTCAGGTAATCGCGGGCCTGCGCTTCGCCCGCGTTCAGTCCTTGCGTGTTCATTGGCATGCCCTCCGAAAATGTGATCCGCTCGGATTGGCAGCTCTTGACTCCCTTGATTGTCATAGATTTGCTTTGACCGCGTCGATCAGCGCGGCCTGGGTTTTGTCCTTTTCGGACAAAGCTTTCATAATGCGCTCGTCAATCGTGTCCTTGGCAATGATGTGGTGGAGAACCACTGTTTCCGACTTCTGGCCCTGGCGCCACAAGCGGGCGTTGGTCTGCTGGTACAGTTCCAGGCTCCATGTAAGCCCGAACCAGATGATGGTGCTGCCGCCCGATTGGAGGTTGAGACCGTGGCCGGCTGAAGCGGGGTGGATGAGGGCGACCGGCAGCTCGCCGCGATTCCAGCGCGCGATGCTCTCCGATGTATCCATCCTGGAAAACGGGATGTGAAGTGCCTTCAGCCTCGCGCCAATACGCTCCAGATCATGCTTGAACCAGTACGCCACCAGGACGGGTTTCCCGTTGGCGGCTTCGATCAAGTCTTCCAGGGCGTCCAGCTTCCGGTCGTGGATGTGATGGACAGAGAGTGCGCCATCATCGCCATAGACCGCGCCGTTCGCCATCTGGCAGAGCGTGCCCGACAACGCGGCGGCATTGGCGGCGGTAATCTCGTCGTCACCAAGGGTAAGAACCAGGTCACGTTTCATTTGGTCATAGCGCTCGCGCTCCGACTCCGACATCCGCACGGGGTATTCCGCGATCACCAGTTCCGGCATGGTCAGGTGGTCAGTGGACTTCATCGAGATCGTAATGTCGGCAATCTTGGCGTAGATCCGCTTCTCGGCATCGGGCAGCGGCTTGTAGTTGAAGACTACCTGACCGTTGCGCTTGTCGGGGATGAAGTAATCGGTACGGTACTGCCCGATGAACCGCCCAAGGCGCTGGCCCATGTCCAGAAGCCGGAACTCCGCCCAGAGATCCATGAGACCGTTGCTGGAGGGTGTACCGGTTAGCCCCACGATGCGCTTGACCTTCGGGCGCATCTTCATTAGGCTTCGGAACCGCTTGGACTGGTGGGATTTGAAAGACGACAACTCGTCCACCACGACGGTGTCGAAGTCGAAAGGCAGCCCGCTTTCATCAATGAGCCAGTGCACGTTCTCACGGTTGATGATGTAGACGTCGGCTTTCCTCGAAAGGGCGGCTCGGCGCTCCGCTTCCGAACCTACCGCCACCGAGAATCGCAACCCGGCGAGATGATCCCACTTCCGTAGTTCCTCCGGCCAGGTATCCCGCGCCACCCGTAGCGGTGCGATGACCAGAACCTTGTGGGCTTGGAAGCTATCGAACAGCAGGTCGCTGATCGCCGTCAACGTGATCGCAGTCTTACCTCAACCTAAGCCCATATCGAGGAACACAGCAGCAATCGGGTTGTTTTCGATGTAGTCAATTGCGTATTGCTGGTATCCATGCGGCATGAACTTCATTCGGCGTCACCTCCCATCTCCTTCAAAAGCCTCGATATCTGCGCACTGTCATCAAGGACATAAACCTTGAAGCCCAGCCGCCTAAGCATCCCATGCCTTGATATCTGCAATGGACGGGGCTTGCATCCCATCGCCTTCAACTCCACGAAGGCAAGCCTGCCACCCGGAAGAAGCACCAGGCGGTCGGGCATCCCGTCGAAACCGGGACTGACGAACTTGGGCGAAATACCTCCCATCGCCTTGACCACCTCGACGAGTTTGCGCTCCAGTGTCTTTTCAAGCATCAGAACCTCCTTTTTGCCCATTGCCCATCGTTGCCGATATTCCCATTGTTCCTATAAATCCCTCGCGGGCGCTATACGCGTGTTCCGTACCCCTATTCTTTCCTAATACATACACATTGAAAAGGAGTAGGGTTTTATGGGCAATATCGGCACGAGCACGCTTCTTTGCTGGTTTGATGGGGGCTTGCGCCATTGCCCATGGTCTGTGCCGAAGCCGTAATCGGCACAATCGGCAATCCGAGATACTACTCCTCCCGAACATAGACCTTCTGGATGCCGTAGAGCGGAATGTTCATCTTGCCGGTCTTATTCCCCGCGTACCGTTCCCAGCCGCCGATGCTCTTGATGATGGCTTCAATCTCGTAAGAATCGGCTTTCTTGATGGCGTCGCGCCCGCGCCCAAAGCACTCGCACCAGATCTCGATGTTGCTGACCTGCGTCCGGCGCACCGCGCCTTTTGCCCGTGTCGGGTCGTCAGGGGAACGGAAATACTCCTGTCGGCGGTAGACGTCCATCTCGTCCCAGCCGTCCGGCAGCAAGGTCTCAAGGTAAACTGCCACAAGTCCCTCGCGGTCGTCGTTTTCCAGAGCGTTTCGCTGCTCGTCCGCGGCAAACTCCGCCACGTTGCCTATAAGGTAGAGTTCTTCACCCGCGTCAAACGCGGCGATCGCCTCAGCCCACACCTGGCCGACCTCCTCCTCCGTTATGTCCCATGGGCGCTTCGTGGATTTACCCGTGACGCGGATCGGCCAGAACCGGCGGTTCCCCGTTACGTCGCGGAGAAAGCCGCCGTCGTTGTTGGTCGTCCCGATGATGACGCACTGGCGGGGATGGCTCTCCACCACTCGGCCGTAAGACGGGCGGTACTTGTCGTCTATGCGGCTCGCAAACGACTTCACCGTCTCGACGTCCATTTTCTTGATGCCCGCCATCTCGGAAAGCTCGAGCAGCCAGTTGCCCTGCAGCTTTTCCGGCGCTGTTTTGTCCTTCATATCCGAAATCGACAGGCTGTCCGAGTACCAATCGCGCCCCAGTCTGGCGATGAGCGTGGACTTTCCGATGCCCTGGGTGCCGTTCAGCACGGGGATGTTGTCGAACTTGATGCCGGGGCGCTTTACCCTCGCAACAGCGGCCACGAATGTTTTGCGCGTAACCGCGCGGGTATACGGCGTGTCCTCCGCGCCAAGGTAGTCGATGAAGAGCGTGTCGACGCGCGGCGTCTCGTCCCAGGGCGGAAGCCCATCCAGGTAATCCCGGATGGGGTGATAAGCACGGTCGTCGGCAACCTTTGTGAGCGCCAGTTCGTAGTTCCGGGCGGTGAACTCGCCGTAATGTGCGTCTACGTAGGCGACCAACTGCGCTGTGTCCGCGTCGCGCCAAGCGGGGTGCGGCCGTTCCCACGGGAGGTTCTCACCGTAGATCTGGCCCGCGAGTTTGTTGTGTCTGATACCCGCGAGTGCATCATCGCACGTAAGGATCAGGAGCAGATTGCCGAGGGTGTTTTCCAGCTCACCGCGTTTGTCACGCGTCAGCGCCTTGGCCCAGTCGTCACTGTCCGAGAAGTCGGTGGTCGCCCTTTGACGGCGTTCATTGAGCAGGATTGCGCTGACGGCGTCGTCCTTGACAGCCAGATTGCTCATCGCCTTGAAGCTTGACCTTTCATCGAGGTCGGGGAACTTGTGGATGCGCACGAGGTCGAAGGCGTTCAGGAGCTTGCCGCAGGCGGGATCGGTGGCGTGGTGTGAGTAGGCGAACTTGCCATCGTAGAGGACGACGCCCGCGCTGGAGTCGGCGGGGATGTAGTCATAGCGCCCACTCATCGCCGAGGGTGCGTACATATCGGGGAGGTATGCCGCGATCACATCCTCGATCGGGTAGGCGCGACAGAACGCCCCGACCACGCCTTCCTTGACGAGCGGGTCTTGCTGCTGACGGACGCTACGCTGGACTACCTCCGACTGTCGGCTCGACGTCGGCCAGAGCGAGCAGTCCCGCCAGTCTGACAGCCTGGAAAGGTAATCATCCGGATCGAGTTCGTCGCCGCCCATCACCTTGAACACATACTCTCCGTCGGACGGCGTAGACGGCCAGTACATCAGGCGCTCCGGTTCGTAGGTACAGTCATCGAAGAAATCGATGCCGATTTCATCCGCGACCAGGCGGGAGAGTGCGGCGTACTCGTCCGGCGTTACGTCTCGGGTAAGTGGGATGATCATTCGGAGCCTTGGCGCTTCCGGTGTGTGGCTGTGTGTGGAGTAAATCGCGCACTTGTGCGGGAACAGCATCTCAACGCTGTCGATGAATCCCTGTCCGGCGTGGTCGGCGTCGAGCGTGATGCCTGAACGGCTCTCGACGGTATCCTTCTTGCGCCGACCGGTTTTCAGATGGCCAAGGACATAGCCGCCCACGTCCTTCGCGGCGACGCGCCGATCTTTCTTAAACTTCTGATACTCAGCGACCGTCTCGGTCGTGCGTCGAGTGGACTTGAACCGCTCACACAATTCCTCGAAGGTGGTCTTTTTGTTGACCCAGCGCTTCGAAAGACGGCTGTCGCCGTAGGCGATTTTCATCTCTCGCATTTGTACTGATCCTCCAGTTCTCTGATTCTGGCATTCGCCGCCTCGAGCGCCTCTTCCAATTCGGCCATACGTAGCTTGAGATACCCGATAACGCTATCGCGATGGAAGATCTCGTTGTGCTGGCGGTACTTATAGGCGTCCAACTCGCTCTCGGCGCGGATCGCGCGGAGGAGATAGGTTTGCTCCGCGGTGACATTCTTTTGCTCCATCACGTCTTCACCTCAATCCCGCATCGTCAGCGCGCGGGTGTCGAGCGCACCGCGCCCGCCGTTGTTGTAGACCTTCAAAAGCGCCAGCGCGTGCGCGATATCAGAGGAAGAGCGCTGTTGCCGGCGCGCTTCGTCGCGGAGACTCTCGTAGGTCGTGCTTCGCAGCTTCTTTATGAACCGATCCTGGTTGAGCGCCTCGCCGTACTCCTCGAACAAAACACTGACGCCGCCGAGGATGTAACCGGTCAGGCTCCAAGCCACGCCGCCCCAGGTGTCGACGATCAGGCGAAGGATGCGCTCATATTCCTCCGCGCCGCGATCCGTGTACAACTTGTACGCCTTTGCCAGGGCTGCGATGGTGTTCCGGGTCGCGCTGCCGGTGCCCTCCGCCAACGACAGCCCGACGTTGGCTGTGTGCCTGCGGAAATCCTCTGCCTCCGCGCTTCGTGAGATCAGCATCGCGCGCAGCCGGGCGCTGAATGCCACCTCCTTGGATGCGCCATTTTGAAGCGCGAACAAGTAGGCCTCGTCCTCATAATTCAGGCCAAAGAATACCTTGCAGTCCACCGGGAAGGCCGTTTCTCCATGAACCTTTTTAAGCGCCAGCAGCGTGTGTGCGCCGTCGAACACATAGAAGCACCCGTCGCGCAAGGACACCTTAAGCGTGTTGGCGATGCGCGGGTCGAAGTTGGCCACGATCTTCTCGACGCGGGCGGCGTCGATGCTGCGCTGATAGCTGGTGTCTGTGAAGAGCACATTGCTCATCAACTGGCGGTACTCGTAACCGCAGGTGTCGGTGCACATCCGGACGGCAGTATTCTGGCTGATCTGGCTCCCGATGTTCGAGGTAGCCGCGTTCGTTCGGCGGGCGTTTCGATTCTTCCTACTCATTGGTTGTCCATCTCCTTCACGTATTCGTCAAAGATATCCGCGATATCAGCCGCAGAGTCCAATATATCCCGCAGCGCCTGGGTATTCTCCGGGGAGGCCATCCCCGACGTGTACAGCTTGATGGCGTTGCCCGCGGCGGCGAGGAAGTTGCCGACCACGAAGCGCATGTGATCCTCGACGAAGTGGAACATATCCTTCCGATCGGGCAGCGGCGCGCCCACGTGGATGGGGTGTCCCTTGTGCATGGCAACCGAGGAGAGCGGCTGCGCTGAGACCGGCTGCGCTGAGACCGGCTGTACGGGCTGCGGCACCGTGATTGGTTGTGTCGCCACCGGTCGCGTGGTCTGCCTGGCGGCTTCGGCCGCTTGCCGTGAAGCCTGAGCTATCTCCCGCTCGCAGTCTTGGCACAGCGCGGAAAAGCCGTGGCGATTCGAAGGGATCGCGAAATCGGTCACGGGCTTCTCCTGCCCGCAGCGGTCGCAGACCCTGGTTTCATCCGCGTGCTCCTTGTGCATCAGGTCGGTGTAGGCGCGGTTGATTGATACTTCGCCGCGCCGGAGCTTTAGCTTGGTATCGTCGTCAACAGCCCCGGACAGCTTCTTGACCTTATCGATGGTGTCGTGGGATACACCGGCCAACTTTGCAAGCTGCTTTCGCGTCTTTTCGAACGGCGCATTCTGTGGTGCAGAATTCTGCACCACAGAATTATCATTGACAGGTTTCCGAAGCTGCCGCCCTTTTGCCTGTGCTCTGAGTAGCGGTTCAAACTTGATCGCCAGCTCGCCGCGCTGATACGAGGTCAGGTTGCGCCGTCCCAGCTGGTTCGTAATGATCCAAAGTAGCGCGTCGTCCCGGCTCTCGAACTCCTTCTCTAAAACGGCGAAGGGAATCCCGTGCTCCTGGCAAATCGCGTAGCGGTTGTGGCCGTCGACGATCACACCGTTCCAGACGATAAGCGGCGAATCGCAGCCGCTTTTCACGATACTGTCCTCCAGCATGCTTCGCTCCTCATTGGTGAGCGGTGGGATCAGGTCACGAAATTCCGGTTCAATCGTCAACGCGCGTAGTTCCTTGCCCGTATCCGGCTGTTTCTCATTCATGGGTAACTCTCCTTCCACTTGTTTGTCTTCCATGGCCCGCGGCTGACTGTCGAATGTCCACATAAAATCATCCTGAGCGTCCTTTCCGAGAGCTTGGTTGTGCCCTCACTATAAGCCATGGGGAGGAGCTCATTTTGCGTGCAATGGGACAAGGCTAAATGTTTTTCTCAATCTTTTTTGTAGAATGGGCAATCATACCCCTCGGCACGAAGCAGGAGTCCTTCCGCCCAAGGCGGCGTCCGGCTCATCTGCTCGCACAGGACCTCGACGGACATGCGGTTGTCGGCTTCGATCACCATCTCGTCATGGACATGCATCACGATTGAGCAATGCCGCTGCGCGCGCATGGCAAAGGCGAGGATGTCACGGCTGATCGCCTGGACAATGTTCTCTACGAACTTGGGTCCATAGCTTTCGAGCCGCTCCCACCGCTTCGTTGCGCCGACGCCCTCGTAGGTCACGCAGTCCGAGCCGAATTGGTTGACGCCGATTCTGGGTTTCACATAGCAGAGCCGTCGGCCGGACGGCAGGGTGATGAACAACATACCGCTTTGGCAAACGAAGCGGATGCCGTGGGTTTTAGTTGCGGTTCTGTCCCTGACCGCCCGCTTCGCGGCTCTGTCCACATCCCACCAGAGACGCGCGATGTTGGGGTTGGAAGCCCGCCAAGCCGTCACGAGCGGCTGGAGTTCATCTTCGGACAGGCCCATCTCCAGCGCGCCCATCGCTTTGAGCGCGCCCACCGAGCCGCCGTAGCCGAGGGCGAGTTCCGCGATCTTCCCTTTCTGCCGAAGTGGCGAACCTTTGGTAATCTCCTCGATCGGGACATGAAACATCTGGCTTGCCGAAGCTTCGTATATTTTGCCATGGCTGGCGAACACCTCATTACGCCAGCGCTCCCCGGCAAGCCACGCGATGACGCGGGCTTCGATGGCGTTGAAATCCGCAACGATGAATTTGTGACCGGACTTCGGTACGAACGCCGTACGGATCAGCTGGGATAGCACTTCCGGCACCGAGTCGTAGAGCAATTCCAGCGCCGCGAAGTCGCTGTCGCACACAAGCGCCCGCGCCTGTTCAAGGTCGGGCAAATGGTTCTGCGGCAGGTTCTGCATTTGGATGAGCCTCCCTGCCCATCTGCCGGTTCGATTGGCGCCGTAAAACTGGAACATGCCATGCGCCCGACCATCCGAGCACACGGCTTTCTCCATCGCCTGATACTTCTTGACCGAGGATTTCGCCAACTGCTGGCGGAGCGAGAGGGCTTTAAAGAGGGATTCCGGCGCGGTTTTAAGAAGCTCCGCGACCGCTTTCTTGCCGAGGGTATCTGTCTCCAGCCCTTGACCGGCGAGCCAATCTTTCATTTGCGCCACGGAGTTCGGATTGTCGAGTTCGGTGATTTCCTTCATCAACCGGGTAAGCTCTACCCTTGAGCGCGCATCGGTAGCAATGGCGTTTCGCACAAGCTCCATGTCCAGCTCCACACCCCTGTCGTTGATTTCCTGATCAAGGACGTACTCATCCCAAACCACATCTGGCACGGGGAACTTGGCAAGCCGCGCCTGGATGGCCATCTCGGTTTCCACGTCACGTCGGTTGTAATTCTTGAACACGGCCCATTTGTCCGGGGCGTGTTTGGGCAGATTACGGACGCGCTGACCGTTAGCGGCGGTGGCACCGCACGGTTTGCAGAAGTAGCGGACGAGTTCTTTGCCTTCTGTCAGCTTCTGTTTTTCCAAGCCCAGCACCGTACCCGCACCTTCGAGTGAGAGCGGTAGGCCCATGTACGCAGACCAGACCATGGAACAGCGCCACGATTTGGGGTTCAAGTATTTCACCTTTCCATGGATGGCAGCAGATGGATGATTGTCGGCGAATGGATCGAGGGGGACGTCCATATCTGACAGATACCGCGACAGGCAGACCCGCTCGAAATTCGCGTTGAACGCCCATTTCTGGATATTGTCGTCCGTCAGCGCATTGAGGATTTCGGATGGAAGTGTTTCGCCCGCGGTGAAGTCCACGACCTTCACTTCGCCGTCGTCCACGGAATACCCGAACAACAGAATCTCAAAGTCCGACGACTCAGCGTAGCGGTAGACGCCCGACTTCGTAAGCTCGACGGAAGAGAACGACTCGATGTCGATACTGATCGTTTTCATTAAGCCCTCCGTATAGCAAAAGAGCGGCAAGTTTCCCTGCCGCCTTCCGCAGTCTTGTTGAATGTGGTTAACCGAGGAAATCCTCATCGTCGTCGGTGGCAAAGTCGTCTTCGGCTCTGGACTTGCCGCCGAGCGGTTCGCCATCGCGGAGTCGTTGAATGTTGTTCAGCCCGCAGGCAATGCCTTTGTTCCCGTTCGAGTTGAAAGCGTAGAAGTTTACGCTGGCCCGAGCGTACACACCGCTGTAGATCTGAGAGCGTTCGAAGATAGGTTCGCACGTCTTGTCAACAATGCCCGGCGCGGTCGCGGAATTGGCGTTGATAAAGTAGCTGCCAGCATATGCCTCATCGTCGGGGCGTTCAATGTCGCCGTCGCGAAGAGGGGTTTTGATGGATGCAAACGGCGGCACGGTCTTTCCGTTGCCCTTCAGCTTTGCCTCGCCCTCGCGGTAGGCCGCCTCAATCGCTGCTTTGACCTTGGCAACCGTGCGGGCGTCGGACTTCGGAATAATGATGCTGACCGAATACTTCGGCGTGCCGCCGTTGATGGACTTTGGCTCCCAGAGATTCGCGTAGGAGAGCCTGGCTTCGCCTGTGACGACCTTCGTCGGATTGATGTGCTTGCCTTTTTCCTGATTAGCCATTGTGTTCTACCTCCATGAAATCATGTTTTGCCGTAGTGAACGCCGGTCGTTGATCGCCCTCCGGCACAAGCGTTGGTTTGCCTTGCGGTTTCTCCACCAGGCTGCCGAGCAGCTCGGAGAATTTACCTTTGCCGAGCGCCTTTTCCATCGCGGTGATGCCCATCACCTTGTGCTCGTAAGGGTCGTAACCCGCCGCGCTGACGACATCGGCGACCGCTTCCTCGCTCACGTATCTGCGGTTGGCGCGCCCCTCGACCAGCTTCCATCCGTTCCAGCGCTTCCCGGCGAGCGCGGCCTTCAGGGCGTAGTCTTTGATGTCGGCAGCCCACGCCGCGAGATCGTCAAGCTTATCGAGGATGGATTCGATCTCGTCGTCTTCGAGCAACGGCGGCAGTTTGAATTCGTGCCGGGCGAGTGCGAGATTGCTTTCGGCGCGCTTGCGGCACTCGTGTTTCGCCTTGCAGAACTGGCACCACTCACCGCAGCGATAATCCCCATCGCCGGTGAAGGCGAGCTCCGCGGCAGGCCGCAGAACTTCATCTGCCCACTGGTAGAGCGACTCCTTGAACACCGTGTGGGTGCTGATGTTGTAGCGGCGGGGCTGGTAGATTGTCATGCTGACTTTACTGACGTCGTAGATGCCATCGAACAAATCCAGCGCGCCCAGGGCGTACAGTTTCATCTGCGGGTTGTCCTCGGCTTCGACGAGGACGCCTTGTCCGTGCTTGTAATCCACGATGTGGAGCGTCCCGTCGGCGATGATCACGCAGTCGCCAGTGCCGAAGCCGCCCTCAACATACCTGGAAAAGTCGAGCCGCTGTTCAATCAGTACCACGGGATCTGCACAGGTCTGCTTCGCCGTCTCGAGTAGTTCAAGGATGAAAGCTGCGTAGCCGTCGGCGCATCCCTCCATTTCCTCGGAGTAGAAGTCGAGCGTATCCCGGATATCGGCTAAATGGGACAAGTCCTCGCCGAGGGCGCAGTGCAGTTTGTACTCGCAAAGCGTATGCGCGTCCGTGCCCTCTGCGGCGTAATCGGAACTTTTATCCTCGTACCGCTCGCAGAGCCGGGCGGATGGCGGGCAGTTGAGCCAGCGGTGGCTTGAGGAAGCCGAGAGCAGCGCGTGCTTACCCATCGCCCAGCACCTCCGCTTCAGCAAGAAGCGCTACATACTCGGCGGGATCGATCTCTGAAAGCTTCATGGCGCCGTGCTTTTCGAGCAGCGACCGCACCTGGGCTGTGTGGCCGTTTCGGGATTTCTCCGCGAGGACGGCGCGTACTTGCTCCAGCGTGATGGGCTTCGGCGCGCGGGACTCCGCTTGAGACGAGGCTTTAGGCGGTTCCGTAGGCGCGGCGTCCGGCCCCGCGCCGCCGCCGAACAGCGTTACCAGGTTGTTCACGACGGCGGTCAGCGACTGAGCAGCGGTTCGCAGTTCTCCGATGCAGAAGTCGAGTTCACTCATCCTGCTCATCTGGGTTCCCTCCTTCCTCGATGATGGACAGCGTCTTCACACTGTCGCCGGGGACGAGGATTGTCAATCGGCGCTTCTCGCCAAGCAGGAACCGCAGCAGCCGTTCTCGCAGGTCGACTTTGCGGCAAGTGACAATCCTGTCCGCCAGGCGTTGGTCGCCGTTTGGCGGAGCCACGCCAATCCTGAGCGTGTGTCCCATTTTCGTGACCTTCTTTCCGAAGGCAGTTTGTTGAGTGCCTTCGCTATAGGCCACGAGCAAGGGCGCATTTTGCGCGGATTCTGAAAATCATCACGGTTTTATTCGTCGGCGCCATAAAGCCGTTTGAACTTGTCCGCCGCCTTTCGCGTTTCACGCATGATGGTGGACGGAGCCTTACCCTCGGCGCGCGCGATCTCGGTGTAGGATCGGCCTTCATAATGAATGGATGTCAGCAGGTAGCGCTCGCGCGCAGTCAACTTGTCCATGGCGCGCTTCACCGCGTCCGACAGGGTGACTTCTCCACAAATGTCAACGCCGCTGTCGAAGTAATCCTTGTCCTCATAGGTGAACGTGCTGAGCAATGTGTGCCGGCGGGTCTCGCGCCGCTCGTTTTTGCGTTCCTGATCCAGAGATGTGAGATATAACTGACCGACTTCCTCGGTGACCTCCAGTTCGATGACGCGACCTTCGGCGTCTCTATAGTTGATTAGCATGGTTCGACTCCTTTGGTTTGCAGATTTTCTGAATCCGCCGGAGTCGCCGAGTCCGCCAAAGACAGAAAGACGACAGCTGGAACGCCCTTTCGGGGCGTCCGCGCTGTCGTCTGAAGCAATCTGGCGGATTCGGGGTTATTGGGTTATGGGGCGGGAATCACGCGCTGATGGGCGTGCTCTTCAGGGGCGGGATGTGGACCGCTTCGGGTACGCCGTTGCCTGAGGAAAAACGAATCCTGAGGCCGGTTGCGGGGATCTCGATCACCGTGGTCTTCCTGCCGTCTTTGATGTGCAGGGTGCCAGTCTGTTCGTCGATTGTGCCGACGAGTTTGCCGTTTGGGGTTCTAACTTCGCTCATCACTTATCTCCCTTGGGTGCTCTGTAATTGGAATTACCGCGGCTGAATATGTAAGGCCCCTGCATCATTGAGGACCGTTTGCAGGGTTTTTCCGTAGAAAAATAGCCGGATGAAGGGGAACAGGTGCAAAACACCCATCCCGCAATCATCCGGCTATTTGGTCACTCGCTACAGAATCTCCATTGACCCGCTTATCAGGCCATGTGCTGCCGCTCATGGGCGGCCAGGATTTGTTCCTGCTGTACGGAGCCGTTGCTCGGTATGTTGCCAATCAATCGTGGCCGCTCTTTCGCGACCATCGTCGCTGTTCATGCCACGCGGGCGCAAGCCTGAGGGGCTTGCCTCCGTCAGAGGCGTGAGGCGGTTTATACAGAACGGAGTCCGATACAAGAGGGATGGAAACCAGGATTCCACATTGCGGGCATTTCATCTTAATCGTTACCGTTGGGGCTGGGAGGGCGTTCGTGTCGAAAGCCCGCTTTCCGCAGGAGGGGCAGGCCATCGCCAGCATATTCGGGTCGCGCATTCTTTGGGTACCTTCCTTTACCTTGTCATATACATGAGGCCTGGCATCGTCACGGTCTCGCACTTGTCCTGCGCCATCCTGAGATCACCCAGGAGCGACGCGGGGCAGATGGCCCGGTACCCGAACCGACGCCGTATCTCGTCGATGGCATCGTCCAGCGCCTTGCGCTTTTCGCGCTTTGCCACGTCGTTGAACATGTCCAGCTGCACAGGCCGCTTCTCCGGCACCAGGTTGATCCCGCGCACGGTCAGCGCCCGAACAGGCTTCATCCAATCGTATCGCGCCCGGAACAGCGCAAACGCAGCCTGCGCCATCTCCAGTGGGCTCTGCGTTGGAAAACCCAGCGGCAGCTGGTACTGACGCCAGCCCAAATCCTTATCCTTCACGGTGAGTTGTACACCTCGTGCCGCCAGCCCGCTATCCCGGAGCCTATGGCCGACATCTTGAGACAGTTCGTACAGCACAAGCCAGACGGCGTACTCGTTGTCAAGGTCAACCACGCAGGTGGTGCCGTGTCCCACGGACTTGATCGGCGCTTCGTAATCGGATGGGCTGACCTTGGCGTTGTCCAGCCCGTTGGCGAACGCCCACAGCATGACGCCGTTCTTGCCAAATCTGGCGCGCAGGTTTTCGGGACCCATATGGGCCAGTTCCCCGATGGTTCGGACGTTCGTCTGCGCCAACTTTTTAGTGGTGGCCGGCCCGACGTAGAGCAGTTCCGACACCGGCAACGGCCAGACTTTCTCCCGCCAGTTGTCCTCATGCAGCACGGTGATCGCATCCGGCTTCTTCATATCGCTCCCCAATTTGGCAAAGATTTTGCTGAAAGACACACCGATGGAGACTGACAGCCCGAGCTCGTCCTTCACGGTCTGCCGGATTTCCTCCGCCACTTCGAGGCCGCCCTTCCGGACGCTGCCGCACCCGCGAACCGAGATCCACGCCTCGTCCATGCCGAACGGCTCGATGTCGTCCGCGTACCGAGCATATATCGCGCGCACCAGCCTCGAGTATTTCAGGTACTGATCGTACTGGGGTGGGACGCAGATCAGGCCGGGGCATGCCTGGCGCGCCTCCCAGTTCGCCTGCCCTGTCTTGACGCCCTTCGCCTTCGCGGGGTAGGATTTCGCAAGCACGATCCCGTGTCGGTTTTCCGTCGAACCGCAGACCGCGACCGCCTTTCCCTTAAGTGATGGGTCCAGCATCATCTCGACTGCTGCGTAAAAACAGTTGAGGTCTGAATGAAGCACAACCTGGCTCATTTCTTTCTCCACTCCCTTCTCGTCCGGCCCGGACAAGTGCCATTTCGCCACCGGCCGGATACGGTGAAACGGAGTATAGCACACGGTTGATGTCTACGCAAATCGACCGTAGAGAACAAGCGTTCTTTTCGGCGCAATTTAACATTCGCCTATTTCTGGGAATCGAACACGATGTGAAATTTGATCCGGAGTTTCTGGGGCGCTTTACAGTACATCGATGGTGTGCTATAATGCGGCCGAATAGAAAAGTGTAGTAGGGGGGCTAAATCATGGCACCGACAACTCCTAAGCCCTCGCAGGGGAACATCACGCATCTCGCGGAAGCGAAAGCGAAGAAGTTGTATCAGTTTAACAAGGAGCAGTACGGCGATAGAATTCGGGCGCTGCGCATTAAGTGCGGGCTGAGTCAGCCGCAGCTTGCGGCGAAGGTTGGCGTGAAGAAGAACGCTGTCTGCAATTGGGAAGCTGGGCGCGGTCGGCCTGACATGAACCTGCTCCCTCCACTGAGCGAAGCCCTGGGGGTCTCAATCTCCACGCTGTTTGGCTCACCAGCCAGGCTTGGGGAGCTTACTTTCGACGAACAACGCCATCTGACCAATTACCGTTCTCTGACCAGGTATGACAGGACCTTGGTGGATTGCATGATTGACACCATGATCGAGAACAATGACGCGGCGTTCAAGGCGAATTGTGAACGCGACTTTGAGCGGCTGCGCCGCTCCGACTTGCTGGCTTCGGCCGGTACCGGCTTTTATCTGGGCGATGAAAGCAAGGCGGATTATGTGTTCGCACGCGTGAGCCGTAACGTCTGCCGCGCTGACGAGATCATTTCTGTCACCGGCGACAGTATGGAGCCAACTTATCATGATGGAGATGATCTGTTGGTTGAGCACACGGATCGTATTGAGCCTGGAGAAATCGGGATCTTTGTGGCAGCTGGCGAGGGCTTCGTCAAAGAGTATCAAAAAGATGGACTTCATTCCCACAATCCCGCATACCCGGTCATGAAGTTCTCGGCAGATGACAATGTCCGGTGTACCGGCAGGGTGCTGGGCGTCTTGGAAAAGGATCAGTATGCCACCGGCCTTGAGCAGGAAGTGCTGGAAGATATCTATCGGGAAAAGCGGAAGAAGAGCAAGCACCACGAAACCTAACGGCCGAATGTGAATTGTATAGGCGGTCGGTTTATTTGCTATCCCCTTCATGAAATAGCCGCAAGGGGTGATGGAATTCATTCAAGTCGGGTCGAGGAAAACGAATCACATCCATGGATCGGCGGAGATGAGGTGATCTGATGCAGCACAAGGAGATCAAGGAACGAATCCTGGAATACATCGTGGGCTTTGTGGATGCCAATGGGTTCTCTCCAACCTACCGGGAGATCGCGAGCGCGGTTGGTTTGAGGTCACCCTCCAGCGTCAGTCGCCATATCGAGCAGTTGAAGGCCGAAGGTAGGATCACGTTGCATGATCAGAAGTCGCGGACATTGGCGCCGCTTCGTCGCTTGGAGCTTGTTAACGCCAGTGCGGAGCGCCAAAGCAGGGTACAGTTGGAAGTCGCTGACGGCGGGGTGATTTCCTTTGACTGCAACCTCGAAAAAACTGGCACGGACGGCGTTTCCGTTACATTCTGCGGAGTACTTGATGCCAGCCAGTTAAAAGGCACGGTGAGCCGAGTTGTAAGCTGCAGACTGGAGACGAACGAGCAGGAAGAGGGATAACTATGCCGGATCGGAATCCGATGAAAGTGTATGTTCAGGTAAGCGCCGATTTTGGCGCGGACGGGCACATGCTACCACGTAGCCTTGTTTGGGAGGATGGTACGCGATATGAGATCGATCAAGTGTTGGCGTGTAAACCCGCCGCCGCCATGCGCGCCGGTGGACAAGGCGAGCGTTTCACAATCCGGGTGGACGGACATGAGAAGTATCTGTTTTTTGAGCGCAGCACGGAATTGAGCGGTCCGAATATCGGTAAATGGTTCGTGGAACGCAAAGTTGGTTGACCGGGAGGGATGAAAGTGACGAATGTTGTAAAACGAAAATCTTCACTCAAACGATGCGCTTTCACGGGGTACCGCCCCGCCAAGATGCCATTTGGATATGATGAGACCGATCCGCGATGCATCGAGTTCAAGGCTCGCCTAAAGGATACGATAGAGACGCTGATCGCGGAAGGCTATGCGCATTATATCAGCGGGGGCGCGCTGGGCATGGACCTGTTCGCAGCGGAGGCGGTGTTGGAGCTACAAGAGAAGTATCCTTGGATCATCCTGGAGATGGTCAGCCCGTTTGACGCACAGGCGGCTCGTTGGAATGACGAGTACCGGATGCGGCATGATCGGCTGTTTGCGGCGGCGGACATCGTAACCGCCACCGGGCACGAGTACACCAAATCATGCATGTTCCGGAGAAATCGATACATGGTTGCTAATGCCGATTTGCTCTTAGCCGCCTACGACGGGCAGCCGGGCGGCACGGCGATGACCTGTGAGTACGCCCGGGAAATGGGTGTGCCGATACGGTTGATTATGCCCCTGTCTCGCGCTGCATAATTTGTGAGTTCTCCAAAGCCCTCGGTTGCTTCAAGCGACTGGGGGTTTTATTTACGCTTCTCCAGGATCAGTGCAGTTGAAGAGAAAACCCGCCGAAGCGGGTTGAAAATCACCTGCTGAGCAATTCAGCGATTTCTTCTGGTGTCTTGCCGGATGCCTTCAGTTCAGCAAAGACCTTAGCATAAGTTAACTTGCTCTGGCGGCGTCTGGTTCCAATCTTGGCCTTCTTCGCTTCGAGCTGTTCAATCGCCTTCTGATGAAACTGGATCTTCCGATCAATTTCGGCGATCCTCTCTTCGGCGCTTCTGAAAATACGCTTGGCTTCTCCACTTTGAGCTGAAACAACAACTTCTGATTTTCTCTTCACGGTCATAATGCACACATCCTTTCAAAAATGAGAGTATCATCATTGATCTGAAATGTAAAGGCCTAATTTACTTGTTTGCTTTGGCAAGATATCCAAACAGTCGATGCGATAGAAAACTAGAGTACTCAATTGGGAATGTCGAGCATTGTAAGCGGCATGATTGGCTTCTGCGGGAGTGAACATCGTGACTGCGATCAGGCGTGAGTGCACTAGTTCCCTACATGTTCTAGAGAAATCGATCCCTGGTCGATAACGCTGATTTGTTCTTAATGACCTACGACGAGTAGCCGGGTGGTGCTGCAATGACCTGTGAGTATTGACGACACGGCGGCGCTGCTGGATTGCTATGTCGGGCTGTACGAACACCTAAACGAATTTACGGGGGCGGTAGCATGAAGCTGAAAGACAAGAAAATCGAGATTCTGGCGGCGCTGAACGTTTCCAACGGCAGCGGCTATTTCACCGAAACGCTCACGCCCGTAGGCCCGCCCGTATGGGCGTATTTTCGCCACCTGTCCGGCAAGGAGATATTCGCCGCGTCCGCTCAAATGTCAGTTGAAGAAGTGCTGTTCACCATTAACTACCGCCCCGATATTACACCCACGCACGTCATACGGTACAACGGGGCATTGTACGATATTGCGCGCGTGGATACGTTTGAGGGGTATAGAGGCGATCTAAAAGTCTACTGCAATCGTCGGTGATCTCCACAAAACACATATATTCCATAGAACCGGGTGCTCAGGGTGCTTGAAGCTTGCCAGCAAATGAGTTATAATATTTCTATGTGTAGGGAATGGGGGCGGTTTGACATGGGGAATGAAGCTAAGACCTCCGCGATTTTTAGAGAATTATTAAGAGAGAAACTTTACTATAACGATAATAACATTGTCATCGAAGAACAGAAAAGCGATAATGAGAAGATCAAAAAGTTACTAAAAAACGCATCCAAACATGGTGATAAGGGCGGATTCCCTGACTTTATTATTTATTCCAAATTTTATTCTGAGCTGCTTATTGTAGTCGAATTGAAATCAAGCATAAATTACCACGAAAGTGAAACTAAAGATAATTACGCCGATTACGCGGTGGACGGCGCATTGCTTTATGCTTCTTTTTTGTCGAAGGAATTTGATGTTCTTGCTATCTCCGTTAGTGGAGAGGAATTGAATAAACTCAGAATTTCTCACTACATTCAATTGAAAGAAGAGAAGAAAGCCCATGCTATATTTGGCGATAGCGTGCTCCGCATTGATGATTATTTCGATGGCATCAACAAAAGTAATTATAAATTCAACCAGGACTATGCTAAATTAATCGCCTACACTAAAACTCTAAACGAAACATTGCATGCTAAAAAGATTAAAGAATCACAAAGAGCTTTGTTAATCAGCGGCATCTTGATTGCTCTAAAAGATAGAGCATTTAAAGATGCTTACAAAAAGCACGAAACTGTCGAACAATTGGTAAGAGCTTTATACACATCTATCGAAGGCCAACTTGGCAGCGGTGAAATACCTCAGAAGAAAATAGATATTCTGACGCAGGCGTTTGCTTTTATAAAGACAAATGGAACTTTGACCGACAAGGATACCGGCAAAAAATTTCTTGAAGATTTGATAGATGAAATCGACGATGAAATAAACGGATTCATGGTAACTCATATGTATGTTGATACTGTAAGCCAATTCTATATTGAGTTCCTGAGGTACGCCAATAACGATAAAGGATTGGGTATCGTACTAACGCCGCCGCACATAACTGATCTTTTCTCTGAACTGGCAGGTGTTGATAAAAATAGTATAGTTTTAGATAACTGCTGTGGCACTGGCGGATTTCTAATTAGTGCTATGAAGCGCATGCTAATCGACGCCAAAGGGGATACGGACAAAGAAAAGAGAATTCAGAGCGAACAACTAATCGGAATAGAATTTCAGGATGACATATACACTCTTCTAATCTCAAACATGATAATTCACAGGGATGGCAGGACAAATGTTTTCTGGGGAGACTGCTTTAGAGAAATCCGAGACATTAAGGCTAAGTTTAAGCCTACAATTGGCATGCTCAATCCTCCATACAAAACGAAAGCTTCGGATGTTGAAGAATTCGAGTTTATTCTAAACAACCTAGAAGCACTAGAGTCTGGCGGAACTTGTGTAGCAATTATACCAATAAGTTGCGCTATTGAAAAAACAACTTCGTCAGTAAATTTGAGGAAACGAATTCTTAAAAGTCACACTCTTGAAGCTGTTCTTTCCATGCCGGAAGAACTTTTCCATAATTCTAAGGTTAACACAGTCACGTGTGCCGTCATCATTACGGCTCACAAACCGCATCCTAAAGGCAAAAAAACATGGTTTGCATATTGCAGGAATGATGGATTTCTAAAGGTAAAAAATAAGGGCCGAATTGACTTAAATCATACATGGGACGGTATTCGTGAGAGCTGGGTAAACGCTTATCGAAATCGAGAGTCTATAGATGGATTTAGCTTAATGCGGGAAGTTACGGCAAAAGATGAGTGGTGTGTTGAAGCGTATTTGGAAACCAATTACGAAAAGCTTTCATTCTCAGACTACGAAAATACGGTGAAGAAATATTTGATGTTTAACTTTATGGATATATCAGGCCTTACGGGAGGTGAGGATGAAAATGAAGACCTGCAAGGTCAGTGATTTGTTTTTTGTAGAATATGGATCGAATCTAGAGTTAAATGCCTTAGAAAAAGAGCTAAATGGTATTAACTTTGTTTCTAGAACGTCCAAACGAAACGGAGTATCCGCAAAAGTTAAACGTTTGATTGACATAGAACCTTTGCCCGAGGGAACGATAACTGTTGCTTGTGGCGGTTCTGTAATGGAAACGTATTTACAACTGTCTCCGTATTATTCTGGACGAGATATATACTTCTTAACGCCAAGAGTCAAGATGAGCAATGAAATTAAATTGTACTATTGCCTGTGTTTGAGGAATAACAAATACAAATTTTCTTACGGGAGACAAGCGAATATATCGCTTGCGAACTTGCGAATTCCGACAATAGAAAGCATCCCGGAATTCGTTAAAACTATGTCCATAAAAGAGTATGGGAAACAGATATTACAGCGCGCTAACTTCCCTCCCGTTGAAATGTGTTGTGAAATGTCAACAAATACGAAGCCGCTCGAAAAGCTATTTTATGTTGAGAATGGCGTGCCGTCTTCTCAAGTTATACGAAGCAAAGTAAAGGAAAGCGAGAACTGGGTGCCGTATATAAGGCCATCATACAGACAAGAAACTAGCATTGATGCGTATGTTAATAGAATTATGGTCCCTCCATCCAAATTCTTTCCTGCTGAGACATTGTATGTTTCTACAGACGGGCAGGGTAGTCATACGTTTTCATACGTTTCAACGTTCGGTTTTGTCCCAAATAGCAACGTATCAGTGCTAATACCAAAGCGAAACATGAGTCTGCAAGAAAAGCTGTACTATGCTCATTGCATAACTGAGAACAGGTACAAGTTTTCTTATGGCAGGAAACCGAAAGGTGAGAGACTTAAATCTGTGCTCCTTCCGGAATATCCTCCGTCCTATGTTGCTGAGTACAATATTGACGAAGTTGTTGAAAGCTTTTCCGAGGTACTGAAACTCGTATAATGTCGCGTTTATAACTGTGTACATGGTTCGCCAAAATGAGCGACAACTAAGCGACAAAGCGACATGAATACACGGCAGAAACCCAATAAATTCAAGGGTTTCGGCCGTGTTTAATATTCTCCTTTTCGAGATAGATTTAGACACCATTTTTCTTCAGTTGGTGAACTACCGTCAGGCTGTCCACCGTGTTTCGGACGAACTGGCTGACGCTCTTGGTGGTGATGTGTCGACTTTCCTGCGAGACCGTCCGCAACCATCTAGTTGAAGCCGTCGCGCTACATGGTGTGAGCACGATGATGCCTTCGTCTATCGGCGTTTCAGGCCCGTTCACCCGGATGGCGTTCATATACCCTTGTATCAAAGGACATTGAATCGGCGTCCGGTGCCTGCGGTATTCAATACGACGAAGTTTAATATGGAATTATCAGTAAATACATGATATACTTATCGCGTTATTGGCACCTAATAATTAAGCGTATTTATTGGATACGATGTTTAGCTCGGATAGCAGGAGGCAGCCTATGGCGATTCGAGGAAAAAGCATAAACCTCTTCCTGATGGACGGAACCCCCAACGGACGCATTAAATGTACGCTTGCTAACTGGACCGGTGTGGCGTATAAAATTCCGCGCACGGAGCTGGATGCGTGCCGAGAGCGAGATGACCTTAAACAAAGCGGAGTATCTTTTCTGTTTGGCACGTCGGACCAAACAGGAGAAAATGTCGTTTACGTTGGCCAAGCTGGAGCAAGAAAAAACGGTGAGGGCATCCTTAATCGTTTGCAGGAGCATAAGCGCAATCCCGAAAAAGACTACTGGACGGAAGCGGTGGTCTTTACCACATCAAACAACTCCTTTGGGCCGACTGAGATAAGTTATCTGGAAAATCGCTTCTGCAAAATCGCGACAGAAGCGGGGCGATATTCCGTCAAGAATGGTAATGACCCGACTTCCGGTAATTTCACCGAAGAAAAGGAAAGCGAGCTTGAGGAGTTCATTGATTGTGCGAAGATTGTGATGGGGGCACTAGGCCATAAAATCTTTGACCCCTTAGTAGTACAGCCAACCGTACAGGTAAGCGTTCCTGACGTTATAACCGCCGAACCCTTGTTTTATCTGAATACGTCCAAAGCTAATGCGAAAGGGCGCAGGACCAGTGAGGGCTTCGTCGTGCTTAAAGGTTCTGTTATCGCTCCGAGCCCGACCCGGAGCTGCCCGGATACCATCCAACACTATCGTGATCAGTACGCGGCAAGGATTGACGGAAATTGTATGCTCACAGAAGATACGCTGTTTAAAAGCCCATCGGCTGCGGCAGGGTTCGTTTCCTTTGCGAGTGCAAATGGGCTGATTATGTGGATGACAGAAGACAGAAGGACACTGAAGGATTATGAGAACAGTGGCTGCTGAGCAAGGCATTTACAGCAGCAGATGGGAGTTGACACCTTGGATATACAGCTCGCTCTTGAGAAGCTTCGCGAAAACCGCCCTATATTTCATTCAGAGGCAGATTTGCAGTTTGCCCTGGCCTGGGAAATTCAGAAGATGTATCAAAATGCCGATATACGCCTTGAGTACCCGTCCATAGAAGAACCGAACAAGTACATAGATATCATTGTCAAACATGAAGGGCAAGTATACCCTATTGAGTTGAAATACAAGACAAAAAAGCTGTCCACTTCGAAAAATGGCGAGCAGTTCTGCCTAAAAGATCATGGGGCGCAGGACCTTGGCGCATTCGACAGCATAAAGGATATTTGTCGGATTGAGTCGTTCGCCAATCATCTTGCTGGTTTCAAAAATGGTTATGTAATTTGGCTCACAAACGACCCCTTCTACTGGCGTCTTCCAAGCCGTCCCGATGTTGGATACGCAGAGTTCAGCGTTCATAACGGGGCAAGGAAATGCGGCCTAATGCGCTGGGGCAACAGCGTCAGTGAAGGAACGATACGAAAACGCGAAAGCGAATTGATTTTGCGGGGCGAATATGAAATCATCTGGAAAGAGTATAGCCGTTTGGGTGGAAATTATGGACTGTTCAAATATGCACTTATGACCGTTGAAAGATGAATGGTTGATTGTCTATATCCGGCAGTCTACTAAAAAAGGAGTGAACCAGTATGGCGACAGCAACAATCCGAATAAGCCGAGCGCGCAAGGAGTTAATCGCCAAGTATGCAACGGCGGCGGTGTTCCTGTATGGAGTAATAAGCGTCGATGAGTTTGTCGGTGTTTTCAACCACTACGAGGAAAACCGAACGACCTCGGAGGAAGCATTGCTGGCCTTGAAGCGACTTGCCAAAACTGATGATGTTGAGTACTCAATCGCTGGCGACATCATATCAGGGCCCGAATTTCAGCCTGACTTCGATGACTACGAAGAAAACGTTGAGATTATTCGGGCCAACCAAAAGAGCAAACCCCGCTATTTGCCGGATAAAGAAGAATTTTTGAGATACTTCGACGAATTCTATCGTGAGCCTGAAAAGCCGTATTCTGATCTTAAGGAGCACATCATGAAACGTCAACTCACCACTCGCGGCGAGGGGCTTGACGGCGTGGATGGCGACCTGATCGACCTACACGAAATTATACAGTTCGGCGTTGATTCAACGGATGAATTTGATTACTTCACCAAGCGGGGATACAAATTCAAAGGGATTGATAGTGCAAATGAATTTGCTCGATTGGTAATGAACGCTCACAATAATACGAGGATGTACGACAACAACGGCTTCACGCCGAGCGAGATCTTTGAGAAGTTTGAACGCCCTAAGCTAAAACCGCTCCCCAAAGAGCCGTTCAAAATTGAGGCGACGCACAAAGTTGGGCGTAATGCCCCCTGTCCCTGCGGGAGTGGGTTGAAGTACAAAAAATGCTGCGGCAAATAGGGGTGTGCAGTTTAACGATTACTCGCTTCTGACGATTCGGGTTGTGCATTGTATCAATTCATGGTGACTTTGCCAAATCAGAAACCATCTATTGATAAACTCGGTAGGTGGTTTTTTCTATGCTCGGAAGTCAATAAACACGGGATTTCTGGGTATCAGCCGATATTTTGTATCAAAACTTGGCGGCATCAAAAGCATCTTATTGAAGGCGTCAGGATTCGAAATCCCCCTGTTTCCGGGCATCTTTTTACGATCTTCTCCTGTCGGATACAAATTTCTACGATCCTATTCTACTCGAAATAAAAAAATCCCTCTATCCAGGAAAATCTTGCATACCAGCACACCCTATGGTCGGCAAGCATGGTGAGATGACCCTCAGATTTCGGAATGACTCGGAGGCCGAAGTCCGACACACTTTAGCGAACTAAAGGTCGCAATACCGCAACTCCGACACTTTGGAAAAGATTATGGCCACCATAACAGATCGGCAGGAAATCATCGGCTTGCAGACGCAGATAGGTGCTTTGATAGACGCCATCAAATTTACATCCGGTAATAGGATTGCAAAACGTGGTGGAGCAAATGGGGATTATTGAGGGCAAAGGTGCCTATTTCAAACCGCCAGAAGAACTGAGCGAATCAAAACTACTTTTTGAAGAGGATATCGTTTCAAAATGGGCGGCGTGGCGTTTACAGGGATATGAGCAATCCAGCACAAATGGCCGCTGCCCATACTGCTCTATAGGCGATATGAAAAAAACAGAGATCATAAATAAGGTATTTGTCGACAGATTTGATAAAGCTAGCATGGATACAAAGGCGGCTATCATCAAGGCTCTCGAAGGATTAAAGCCTTATCTTAGCGAGGATAAAGCTAAAGAATTGACTTCACTTTTTGGTGTCAAAGAAGATTTGAAGGTTCTTGAAGCTCAATTGATAAAGCTGAGCGCCGAAGCGGACTATCTATACGAGCGGTTGACTGCAATCGTCGTTATTCTGTTGATAGGAATAGTATCGCTGACTTGAAATTCAAACTGACAGACATGAAAGTCGATTTTAGAGCCATTGACGCTTATTTTGTTTCTGACCTGGCGAAATCAGAAATGGAATTGGTTAATACGGAGATCGGCAGCCTATTGGGGAAAGTCGATGTTTTGAAGGTCTGATGGTACGCTTTGGAGTTGGGGATACAATGAGATGGGTGAGTTGGGAAATGGGCAATACATCCATCAATATAAACCGGTAAAAATAATGAGCGGTGTGAAATATTTTAGTGCCGCACAATTTGGAGAACAATCACTTGCAATCAAAAAAGATGGAAGCTTTTGGGTACGGGACACCAATTATCATTCTGAGATTGGTAATGGTGGAAAGGCCAATCAAAGCCTAAACCTTATTATGCAATGAAAAAAGCGGCAGCTGTGACTGCTGGGCCTGGCGGTTGTGTGTATGCTGTTACGAAGGATGGAGTACTCTGGTTCTGGGGGTGCAGCGATGGCCTTTTTTTACCGGAGTTTAGTGAACCAAAGAAGCCTATGAAGATTGGGAAAATCGATGACGTCAAAGAGATTTATGCTGGAATTAATGTCCTGTACGTTTTAAAAAGGATCAATCTCTTTGGGAATTGGGCTTCAGTGGTTCTAAATACACATCCACAGATCTATGGGGGTGACTCCAAAAACAACAATGCCACGAAGCGTTAACTCATTCGTCAGAATTGATTAATGCTTTTTTGCTGATAAATATAATAGTTCATACCTCAGAGCCACCAAGCCCACAACTTTACATTGCGGGCCCATTTTCTTTTTACTACCGTGACAGAAGGAATGAGCAATGGGGGCCGTCGGTTAAGGGACGCCCATGACGCAGGAAATAGCGCCAGGCTTGCGGATCACCGGCTGAGGATCATTGTCTTCTGGACCACCGCGGCGATATTTGCTGAATCGACCCAGAGAATGGGTTTGGGTTGAGAAAAGAAGTGTATACTATATCAAACAGCAGTGGCCATTGTCAGATTGACAGGGAGGAGTCGTAAGTCATGAACATAAAGCAGTTGAACAGGATGCGCACGGGCAAGGGATTTATCGCGGCGCTCGATCAGAGCGGCGGCAGCACCCCGAAGGCGCTTCTTCAGTATGGCATCGCGGAGGACCGGTATTCCGGCGAGGCGCAAATGTTCGATCTCGTTCACGAGATGAGGACGCGCATCATCAAGAGCCCCGCGTTCACTTCGGAGCACATCCTCGCCGCCATCCTGTTTGAGAACACGATGAACCGGACCGTCGACGGCCTGCTGACCGCCGATTACCTGTGGCAGAAGAAGGGCATTGTGCCGATCCTGAAGGTCGACCAGGGGCTCGCCCCGTTGGAAGATGGCGTGCAGCTGATGAAGCCGATCAAGGGCCTGGACGAGCTGCTCAAGCAGGCGGTCGCGCGGAACGTGTTCGGCACCAAGATGCGCTCCGTCATCAAGGAAGCCAACCCCGCCGGGATCCGGAAGATTGTAGAACAGCAGTTCGAAGTCGGCCGGCAAATCATAGCTTTCGGGCTGATCCCGATCCTGGAGCCGGAGGTGGACATCAACTGCCCGGAGAAGGCGAAGGCGGAAGCGCTGCTGAAACAGGAAATTCTGAGCCGGATCGCAAAGCTCGGCGGGGATGAGAGGATCATGCTCAAACTGACCATCCCGACCGAGGCGAATTTCTACGCCGACCTGATCGCCAATTCAAAGGTGGTGCGCGTCGTCGCGCTGTCGGGCGGGTACTCACAGAGCGAGGCCAACGAAAAGCTGGCGCTGAACCACGGCCTGATCGCCAGCTTTTCCCGCGCGCTGGCGCAGGGGCTGACCGCCCAGCAGACGGACGAGCAGTTCAACCAAATGCTGGGGAGGTCCGTCGAGGCGATTTACCAGGCGTCCATCACGTAAAGAGCGCATTCCGCGCGCCGGGAAGTTTTCCTATACAGCGCGGCGATTCGCCTCAAACAGCCACTCCAAACGCAGCGGCTCAAGCTGTTGGCAAACCCCATCGTGCTTGCAATGCGTTCCCGGCGACCTGTGCGCCGGGAACGCGTTTCTTCCATCAGTGCGCGCACTGGTGGAAGAAACAAACTCTCCGGTCAGTGCGCCGCCTGAAAATCCCGCAGGATTTCAGGCGCACGCAGTTCTTCTTCCTTTGCGTTAAAAAAGCCCCAGGGTTTTTCAACGCTCTGCGCCACCGCAAACGCGGCGGCTGTTTTTCGACCGGCGGTTTGTATAAGCCTTGGAAATAAAACGGGAATGTACTGGCGGACGCCGGCATTATTTGGTATAATCTAATACGGGTGGATTCGCGTTAAGATCCCGCGAAACGGGTAGAAATATAAAATGGGTATCCACTGGAACCGAGGGAATGGAGGAACGCATGAGCCAGACAAATGACGACGGCAGAAATTCGGAGAACAAGCCGATTGAGACCAACCCCAGCGCAAACAAGAACATCCCGCCCAAGGCGCCCGGGCATGGCGGAACGCCCACCAGCGGGAGGCCGGACAGCTCCTGGCGCTGGATTGCCGCGTTCTTCGTGCTGACGTTTTTGGTCAATCTGATCACGACGTTCTTCATCTCCAACAATAAGGTGCAGATCGAGTACAGCCAGTTCGTCAAGCTGGTGGAGAGCGGCAGCGTCAAGACGGTGCAGATTGAGAGCGATCAGCTGCTGCTCCGGCTCAAGGACGACGCGGACATGGCCAAGGTGTCCGAGATCCTGGGCGCGCAGCCGGCTGCCACCGCCGCTCCCGGCGCCACCGGGGCTCCCGGCCAGGACTTGATGGATCAGATGGATTCCCAGCACCAGCTGACCAACGTCTATTACGCCGGCCTCGTGGACGACCCGTCGCTGACCAAGCTGCTGCTCGACAACGGCGTGTCCTTCTACAAGCCCATCGATACCACCAGCCCGATCGTGGGGTTCATCGGCACCTGGGTGATCCCGGTGCTGTTGATGTACTTCCTGTTCCACTTCCTGGGCAAGGGCCTGGCCAGCCGCGCGGGCGGGCTGGGCGGCGGCATGATGGGCGTGGGAAAATCCAAGGCCAAGGTGTACGACATGCAGACCACCACCGGCGTGTCCTTTCAGGACGTGGCGGGGCAGGACGAGGCCAAGGAGAGCCTGATGGAGATCGTGGACTACCTGCACGACCCGCAGAAATACCAGCGCATTGGCGCGAAGCAGCCAAAGGGCGCGCTGCTTGTGGGCCCTCCGGGCACCGGCAAGACGCTCCTCGCCAAGGCGGTCGCCGGGGAAGCGAAGGTGCCGTTCTTCTCGCTCAGCGGTTCGGAGTTCGTGGAGATGTTCGTGGGCGTCGGCGCCAGCCGCGTGCGCGATCTGTTCGAGCAGGCGGGGAAGGCCGCGCCGTGCATCATATTCATCGACGAGATCGACGCCATCGGCAAGTCCCGCGACAACCAAATGGGCAACAACGACGAGCGGGAGCAGACGCTGAACCAGTTGCTGGCCGAGATGGACGGCTTCGACGGCTCGAAGGGCGTCGTGGTGCTGGCGGCTACCAACCGCCCGGAGACGCTGGACAAGGCGCTTTTGCGGCCCGGAAGGTTTGACCGCCGGGTGATCGTCGAGAAACCCGACCTGATCGGCCGGGAGGCGATTTTGAAGGTGCATGCCGCGAAGGTCCGCATGGGCGCGGGCGTGAACCTGCACGAGATCGCGCTGGCCACCAGCGGCGCCACCGGCGCGGACCTGGCCAACATGATCAACGAGGGTGCGCTCCGGGCGGTGCGCATGGGCCGGGGGGAAGTGGCCCAGGAGGACCTGATGGAGGCCGTGGAGGTCGTGATCGCGGGCAAGGAGAAGAAGGACCGCATCATGAACCCCAAGGAAAAGCGCATGGTGGCCTTCCACGAGGTGGGCCACGCGCTGGCCAGCGCGCTGCAGAAGAACAGCCAGCCGGTGCAGAAGATCACCATCGTGCCCCGCACGATGGGTTCCCTGGGCTATACGATGCAGATGCCGGAGGAGGAGCGCTACCTGCTCACGAAGTCGGAACTGCAGGCCCAGATCACCACGCTGCTCTCCGGCCGGGCGGCGGAGGAGATCGTTTTCGGCGAGGCGTCCACCGGCGCGTCCAACGACATCGAGCGGGCCACCCGCATGGCGCGCAGCATGGTCACGCAGTACGGCATGTCCGACAAGTTCGGCATGATGGGCTTGGAGAGCGTGCAGAGCCAGTACTTGGACGGGCGGAACGTGCCCACCTGCTCGGAGGCCACCGGCGCGGCCATCGACGAGGAGGTGTGCGCGATCATCGCCGGGTGCCATAAAGAGGCGCAGGCGCTGCTCACGGCCAACCGCGGGGCGCTGGACCGCATCGCGGAGTACCTGGTCGATAAGGAGACCATCTCCGGCGAGACTTTCATGAAGATGCTGAAGGCGATATAGCGCTTGACGGCAGCGGGGGCCGGCCTTTGCGCAAGGGGCCGGTCCCTTTCTATTCCGGCGCCGTCCGGCGCCGGGCGTTGACAGCGCTTCCCGCGGACGATAAAAAGTACGGCGTTGGTTCATCTGCACGGCGCCGGAGGAAGTGGAGGGAAATGTGTGAAGACCAAGTTTGGCATCCTGGGGTGCGGCGGCATCGCGCATCGGTTCGCCGCGGCGCTGAGGCTCTCCGAAAGTGGCGAGCTGTACGCGGCGGCGGCCAGGGATGAGGCCCGCGCGCGGGAATTCATCGGCCGCTTCGGCGGACAAAAGGCCTATGGCAGCTATCTGGATTTGATACTGGACCCGGAGGTGGAGATCGTCTACATTTCGCTGGTTCACAGCATGCACTATGAGGCGGCGAAGCTGTGCGTCGAGCATGGCAAGCCGGTGATCTGCGAGAAGCCGTTCTTTATCAGCGAAAAAGAAGCGATCGCGCTGACCGAATTGGCGCATAAGAAGGGCGTCCTCGTCATGGAGGCCATGTGGACGCGCTGCCTGCCGGCATTCCGGAAGGCGAAGGCGTGGGCGCAAAGCGGCGCCATCGGGGAAATCAAGCTGATCGACGCCGCGTTCTGCTTCAACTTCCCCTACGACCCGCACCACCGGCTGTTCAACCCGGAGACGGCGGGCGGCGCGCTCCTCGACGCGGGCGTCTATCCCTACGAATTCATCACAGGCATCCTGGGGGAGGCGCCTTCGGAGATCAAGGCGGTGGCCCGGAGTACCCCGAACGGCGTGGACGAGGCCGTGGTGATGGCGCTGCGCTTTGAAAGCGGCGCGCTCGCCAGCGCGGTGACTTCGGTTGGCGTCAAGGCCAGCGAGACGGCGCACATCTACGGCACGAAGGGGTCGATCACGGTCCACCGGTTCCTGCGCTCCAGAAAGTGCGAGCTGTTGAACGGGGACGACGAGGTGATCGATTCCTTCACCGACGATCAGGAGGAGGGCTTCGTGTACGAGATCGAGCATGTGGTGGACCTGTACCGGCGCGGCGAGACCGAAAGCTCGCTGATCCCGCTTCGGGACAGCGTCGATTTCGCCCGCGCGGCGGACATCATCCGCGCGCAATGCGGCCTGATGTAGAGAAAACGAACGGGGCTGCCGCGATAACGGATCCCTCCGGCAGATCATTCGGGAGCTTGCGGACGCGGCCCGGCGCACATTTTAAGGGAAACTGCTTGCGCGGCGCGGGGAATTGTGATAGGATTCCATGAGGTTAGGATAGACTAATAAATGTGACGGACGCGAGGAAGTGGCAAAATGTACGTGACGAGAGAGATCGCCCCCGGCGTCCACTGGGTGGGCGCGAGCGACCGGAGGATTCACCTGTTTGAGAACATGTTTCCGCTGCCGAACGGGGTGGCGTATAATTCCTATTTAATCCTGGACCGGAAAGTCGCGCTGGTCGACACGGTGGACTCCGCCATCACGCGGCAGTTCTTCGAAAACCTGGAGCACGCGCTGGGCGGCAGGGCCATCGATTACCTGGTAGTCAACCACATGGAGCCGGATCACTGCGCCAACATCGGGGAGCTGTGCTTGAGGTTCCCGGGTTTAAAGATCGTCGGCAACGCCAAGACCTTCCAGCTGATCCGCCAGTTCTACGACTTCGACATCGATGGCCGCACGCTGGAGGTCAAGGAGGGCGACGCGCTCGAACTGGGGGAGGGCAGGCTGCGCTTTTTCTTCGCGCCGATGGTGCACTGGCCGGAGGTGATGTTCACCTACGAGGAAAAGCGCGGGATTCTGTTCACCGCCGACGCCTTCGGCACCTTCGGGGCGCTGCCCGGCAACCTGTTCAGCGACGAGGTGGACTTCGACAACCTGTACCTGGACGAGGCGCGCCGCTACTACGCCAACATCGTGGGCAAGTACGGCCCCCAGGTGCAGGCGGCGCTGAAGAAGGTCTCCGGCCTTCCGCTCCGCATGATCTGCCCGCTGCACGGCCCCATCTGGCGGCAGAACCTGCCCTACATCCTTCAGAAGTACGACCTGTGGAGCCGATACGAGCCGGAAGCGCGCGGCGTGGTGCTGGCCTACGCCTCCATGTACGGCAACACCGAGAATGCGGCGGCCGTGGTGGCGGAGCGCCTTTCGGAGATGGGCGTAAAGGATATGCGGGTCTACGACGTGTCAAAGACCCACGCCTCCTATATCATCGCGGACGCGTTCAAGTACAGCCACCTGGTGCTGGCCTCGCCCACCTACAACATGGGGCTGTACCTGGGCATGGAGTCGCTGATCCGGGACATGGCGGCGCTGAACCTGAAGAACCGGAAGGTGGCGCTGATCGGCAACGGCTCCTGGGCGCCCGCGGCGCACACCATTATGGAAAAACTGATCGGCGAAATGAAGGGCATGGAGCTGATCGCCCCGCCGTTTGTCGTGCGCTCGTCGCTGAAATCCTCCCAGATGGAGGAACTGACGGCGCTGGCGGAGAAAGTGGGTAAGTCGGTGCTAAGCGCCAACAACTGATGCGAAGCCGGGCGCTTGACCGTCCGAGCGCGCCGATATTCCCCTTGGCATGAAAGGGAGATGTCGGCGCGACGCGACGGAGGCCAGCCGCAACCAATTCGCCTCCTCGTTCCCATGCTGAAAACCTTTGTGGACGTGTGCCCGGACGAGGTTCGGAACGCCGTATCCCCTGGTACCAGGTGTTAGCGGAGGATGTGTACGCACTTGGAGGCGATCGGGCGGAAACTGGGCCGGTTCTTTGACGCTCACCGAGCTCTGCCCGGACAGCGCAAGTTCACCTGCCTGGACGTGCTCGCGACGCGGAACCGCCACGCGGTGTACAACGCAGGGTGCCTGAACGGCATCCTGGGGGGCTGGGCCTGCCCGAATCCGATTGGTATTCCTGCAACGAGGACGAAGATTAGCGCGGGCTCAGGCGCATTCGGGGCACATCGCCGCGAAGGTGACGCGGCGGGATGGGCGGGGGCATCCGGTGAATTCAGGCGCGCTCCCGGCACATCGCCACGAAGTGCTCAAACAGCGGCAGGAAGTCCGGGGTGCTGTGCTCGCCCGTCAGGCAGCTGATGCGCTCCGGGTGGAACTGGCAGCCCAGAACCGGCAGCGATTCGTGCTCGATGGCTTCCACGGTGCCGTCCGCGGCGGTCGCGGTCGCGCGGAGGCCCGCCCCGAGCGCGCGGATGGCCTGATGGTGCAGGCTGTTGACCATAAAGCGCTCGCCGAATAGGCGGCCCAGTACGCTGTCCCGCCCCGCGGCGATCTCGTGAAACAGGCGCTCGCCGGAGTGGACGACGCCCTTTTCCGCGGGCAGATCCTGGTACAGCGTGCCGCCCAGCACCACATTGAGCAGTTGGATGCCGCGGCAGATGCCGAAAATCGGCTTGCCCCGCTTCAGGAACGCGCGGGCGAGCGGGACCTCGAACGCGTCCCGCGCCTCGTCAATCCGGAGGTTGTCAAACCGGGCTTTTTCGCCGAAGATTTCGGGCGCCAGGTCTCCGCCGCCCGACAGCAATAGGCCGTCCGTCCGCTGCGCGAGTTCCTCCGGGCATTGCTCCGCGGTGAGCACGGGAACACCGCCCGCTTTCGCCGTCACCTGGGCGTACACCGCAGGGCAGACCAGCGAGCGGCGGGAGGGCGCGGGCACCTTAAAGTGGTCAGAATCATTTGTGATGGCGATCAGCGGCCTGAAATGGGACATGTCGGCTTCCTCTTTCAAATTCCTGCTTTCGCAATTCTACATCAGCCTCGAATAAAAAGAAAGAGGCCCTGTGAAAAATTCAGGCCTCTTTGTGGTGGAGCATAGGGGATTCGAACCCCTGACCTCAACGATGCGAACGTTGCGCGCTACCAACTGTGCTAATGCCCCATATTGAGTTTTGCGGAGCGCCTCTTCCTTGACGCCCGACCATTATAACATGGAGGGGTAAAAAACGCAATGGGCGAATCAAGAAAAAATGTTAAGATATAACGATCGGAAAAGGGGGATGGGTCTGTTCCGCCCGGCGCGGGAAGAGCGAATATGACTTGCGGATGTCATGTTTTTGTGGTTCAATGAAAGGAGTAAGGGAGTCCATATTCGGGACGACGGAGGGTATCCTCTCATTGGGTGGAAGGGTGCCGGCGGAAGGGATGTGAGGGGGCGGGGGCGTGCGGATCCAGCGCGAGGTGCCGGGGCCGCCGGAGGTGCGGGGAGGGTTCGTCGAGCGGCTCGAAAAACGCTGGCCCGCTATCCAATATGACGCGCAGATGTCAAGGTTTCCGACCCATACTGGTGCCATCCGGAAGGAGGAGGCGGACATGGGCAAATTGGAGTATGTCAAGGCGTTTCCGGAATTCTACGCGCCGGGGACGGAGCCGGCGCTTACGGACGTGCCGGAGATGGTGTTTCTGCAGGTAGATGGCAGCGGGGATCCGAACGAGCCGGAGGGGGAGTACGCCAAGGCGCTGGAGCTTTTGTACGCGCTCGCCTACACCATCAAGATGTCGCCCAAGGGTGGAGTCGCGCTGGAGGGATATTTCGAGTACGCGGTGCCGCCGCTGGAGGGGCTGTGGGCGTTCGGGGACGGCGCGATGGACCTCGCGGCCGCGGATAAGCGCCAGTTCCGCTGGACTTCGATGATCCGCCAGCCGGAGTTCGTGACGGATCAGGTGTTCGAGTGGGCGGCGGGGGAGGTCCGGCGCAAGAAGAAGCTGGATACGTCCCGGGCGAAGCTTGCGCGCTTCCGGGAGGGACTCGCTGTGCAGTGCATGCACATCGGGCCCTATGCGACCGAGCCCCGGACGGTGGAGAAGATGCGCGCGTACATGGAGGTAAGCGGCCTCCTCCCGGATTTTTCGGAGGCGCGGAGGCACCACGAGATCTACCTGGGCGACCCCAGGCGCACCGCGCCGGAGAAGCTGCGCACGGTATTGCGCCATCCGGTCGCAAAACTCTAAACCTTGCGTCTGGTTGCGGCGGCGCCTTCGCGGGCGGAACTGCGCGCGACCTTTCGGGAGAACATGGATCTCGCGCCGCAGAGTGCCATAAGCGTGGACAATGCGCTTGCAGAGCCTCCGCGGGCGGCGCCGCCATCGAAAGCTGCAACGACCAATCCCCGAAAAGCAATCCGCTCTGTTACGAATTTTGGCTATGACCAACATCATCGCGCGTCTTGCCGATGACCTTAGCGACGCCTGCGTAACCTGTCATGAATTTTGGAGGGACCAGGACCAACATCATCGCGCACCGCGGCTTCAGCGGGCTGTGCCCGGAAATGTACGGGTTTCCGGGAAAGCGCGCGCTGTTCTCCCCGATGCTGTATGATCCCTGGCCGATTCCGGGCTGGCGGCGGGCGCGCTCAAGGGATGAAAAAGGGGAGGGACGCGCCCTCCCCAGGTTCCCGGTACACCGCCGGGCGGCCGGCGGCGTATTTATGCCTGCGCCTTCAGGTATTCCTCGTACTCCCCCTGGAAGCGGTCGATCTTGCAGGCGACCTTTTCCAGGTATTTGTGCATTTCTTCGATCTGCGCCTCCACCTGCCGCTTGTGCTCGTAGAGCATTTCGCACCGCTGCTTCAGCGTCCCGTCGCCCTGGGCGCTCAGGTCCACGAATTCCTTGATCTGCTTGATCGACATGCCGGTGTTTTTCAGGCACACGATCAGCCCGATCCATTCCATATCCTCGTCGTCGTAGCGGCGGATGCCGCTCTTGGTCCGGTGCACGCCGCGAAGCAGCCCCTCCTTCTCGTAGAAGCGGAGCACCGTCGGGCGGATCTGCATCTTTTGGGAAACCTCCTGGATGGAGTATTCCATCGTTTACACCTCTTTTACAAACGGCCTATTGACTTAAAGTAAACTTGAAGCCTTATAATGATATTGTACCAAGGCGCTTGCGCACCGTCAAGATATTTCACATGGAACGAGGAGGGAAAACCCATGAAATCGCTGACTGATAGCTACGTTTTGCATAACGGGGTCAAGATCCCCTGCGTTGGCTTTGGCACTTGGCAGACGCCGGATGGCGAAGTGGCCGTCACGTCCGTCAGGTCGGCCATCGAGTCCGGCTACCGCCACATCGATACCGCCGCCGTTTACGACAACGAGGAGGGCGTGGGCCGCGGCATCCGGGAGAGCGGCGTTGACCGCAAGGAGCTGTTCATCACCACCAAGCTGTGGAACGACGCCCACAGCTACAAGCAGGCGCTCAAGGCCTTCGAGGTGTCGATGGACAAGCTGGGCCTGGACTACCTTGACCTGTACCTGATCCACTGGCCCAACCCGCCGATGTTTAGAAGCCACTGGCAGGAGGCCAACGCCGAGACCTGGAAGGCGATGGAGGAACTGTACGCCTCCGGCAAGGTGCGCGCCATCGGCATTTCGAACTTCCGGCGCCACCACATTGACGCGCTGCTGGGGACCGCGAAGGTCGCGCCGATGGTCAACCAGGTTCGCCTCTGCCCCGGCGACACCCAGGACGACGTGGTGGCGGCCAGCCGCGAGCACGGCATGATCCTGGAGGCCTACAGCCCGCTGGGCGTGGGCAAGATCTTCGAGGTGCCGGAAGTCAAAGCGCTGGCGGAGAAGTACGGCAAGTCCGTCGCGCAGGTCTGCATCCGCTGGAGCCTCGAGCGCGGCTACCTGCCGCTGCCCAAATCCGTCACCCCTTCGCGCATCCTGGACAACACAAAGGTGTTCGACTTTGAGCTGGACGAGGAAGACGTGCAGATGCTCGCCGGCCTCAAGGGCGTGTGCGGCTTCGAGCAAGACCCGGATACGGCGGAGTTTTAAGCGATGAAAATCCGCAGGCGGCTTTTCATCGCGATGGCCGGGTCTGCGCGGGCCTGAAATCCTTCGGGATTTCCGGGCGGCCCGCTGACAGAAGGAAGTGTTTCCGCAACCAGTGTTCGCACTGGTTGCGGAAAACGCGTTCCCGGCGACAAGTCGCCGGGAACGATTTGAAAGAACGACGAGGTTTTTGGCAAAAAAGCGCGTGAGACGTTTGCCTCGCGCGCCTTTATTTGTCTTTTTGTCTTTTTTAGCTGTGTCTGTAGATTTCCCAGCCCATGTAGTTGCCGAGCGCCTCCTCCAATACGTCCGCGCACTCGGCCTGGGTCAGCGCCACGTGGTGCTCGTAGCCGTTTTTGGAAAGATAACGCATCAGGCCGTTCAAATCCTTCACCTCGCACACCGCCACGCCGCCGAAGGTGGGCAGCGGGTCGGCGGTGAAGCGGCCCTCGCCCAGATATCCCTTGATTACGCCGCGGCGGTCGTCGGTGGACAGCTTCAGGTAGGTCATCTTCGAAGGCCTCACGCGGCCCTTCAGCGCGCCGAAGGACACGTCCTCGCCGAGCGTGGTCGCCAGGATGTCGAGGTTTGCGATCTCGGGCTTTTCCTCGAACGCGCAGGCGGGGTAATTGGAGCAGTGGACGTTGATGCACTTGTCTGGCTCGTTTTTATAATTGTTGTTCCAATCCTGGTAGATCGGCGGCACGCCGGAGGCGTTTAAGAGCGCCAGCATCGACAGCGCGCCCATCACGTCGGTCTCGCAGGCGCTGGGGCGGCCGTGTTCGCCCATCATGCTCATCCCCAGGCACATCGCGCAGCCGTAATTGGCCTCCACGCTGTCCCAGCACTGGATCGCGCTGGCGGCGCAGCGGTGCGCGGCCATCCAATCCTCGACGGCCAGGATCAATTTCGCCTGCTTTTCCAGCTTCTCGGGCGTGCCGCAGGGGGCGACGTTGCCGTAGGCGCGGATCTCGGCCACTTTCGCGTCGATCCGGGCGCGGTCGGCCATCTGGTTGGCGTCGGCCAGGATCTCGGAGAAGTCCTCGGTCTCCACGGTGATGCCGCTGGCCTGCAGCAGCTTCTCGGAGTAGCGAACGGTGCGGAACGGCGTCACCCGGGCGCCGATCTGGCCGATGCGGGCAGTGCGAAGCGCCTTGGCCACCCGGCAGACGCCTGCGAAGAATTCGACGTCCGCCTTGAACTCGTCGGACAGGATCTGGCAGGTGTGGCGGCGGGTCAGCGTGTACTTGATGCCGTACTGGTAGAGGTTGTTGCACAGCGACAGCTTGCCGCAGAACGCGTCGCGGCGGTTTTCCAGTTGGAGTTTATCGAAGTCGTCGTCGCAGGCCTGGATCAGGATCGGGCAATCGAGCTTCGACAACCGCATCGCGTCGGCGACGCCCGCCTCCTCGCCGAAGTTGGGCAAGCAGATGATTACGCCGTCGATCTCGTCGGCATGCGCGCGGAAAAGCTTGGCGCACTTCTCCGCCTCCTCGTAGCGCATGGTTTCGCCCATATGGGTGTCTTCCGTTGAAAGGGTGATTACTTCGTGGCCCCAGGATTTAAGGCTGCTGAGCAGTTGTTCCCGGGCGGTCAGCACCAGGTGATCCGGGAAAAAGGAGCGGTTGGAGATCAGAACGCCGAAGGTTGCCATATTTTTTCCTCCTCATGAGAACCGAAAATATTCAGAGCTGTACCATAGAATACGAGAACGGTCTCTACCTGTCGATAAAAAGACGCGAAGCGGATTTTCATCGCATTGAATGGGTTCGGCGCACGGCGTCGGCCCAGGCGTTTCTTGCGGCCCGCCGCGCGCCTTCCGGCATCCGGGGCGCGTACTCCGCGGCCAGGCCGGAGGGGATGAAATGGTCGAATGCGCCGGAGGCGAGGCCGCTCAGAAGCCCCGCGCCCATCGCCGTCAGATCCGGGTGGGCGGCGACCTGGACGCGGCAGGGGACGAGGTCCGCCTGCATCTGCATCAAGAGCGCATTGACCGAGCCGCCGCCGTCTGCGGACAGCATGACAGGTTTTTTGAGGTCCGCCGCCATCGCGTCCAGCACGTCCGCGTTCTGCTGGGCGATGGATTCGAGCGCCGCCCGGGCCACGTGGGCGCGGGTGGTGCCGCGGCTCATGCCGCACAGGATCGCCCGCGCGCCGGTATCAAAGTAGGGCGCGCCCAGCCCCGAGAACGCGGGTACCAGCGTTACGCCGCCCGCGTCCGGCACGGTTTCCGCCAGGCGGTCGAGGGTTTTCAGATCCGGGAACAGCTCCAGTTGATCGCGCAGCCAGACGAGCGTGTCCGCCGAGCAGGTGATGTTGCCCTCCAGCACGTAACACACCTTTCCGCCCGCACCGTAGCCCACCGAGGAGGACAGGCCGGAGGAGGAGCGCACCGGCTTTGCACCCACGTTCATCATGATCGAGGAGCCTGTCCCGTAGCTGGTCTTGACCATGCCCGGCTCGTGGCAGCCCTGGCCGTACAGCGACGCGTGGCTGTCGCCCAGTACGCCGGTGATCGCGAGGCCCTTCGGGATGCCCGGCGCGTCCGTGAGGCCGAAATTCGCGTCCGAAGGGCGGATCTCGGGCAGCGACGATTCCGGGATGCCGAACAGGTCGCACAGCCTCGGGTCCCACTTCAAGCCGTTCAGGTTCATCAGCTGGGTGCGGCTGGCGTTGGACACGTCGGTGGCGAACACCTTCCCGCCGGTCAGCCGGTAGACCAGAAAGCTGTCCACGGTGCCGAAACAGTAGTCCGCGAGGCCGTACTCCCGAACCGCGTGGGCCGCCTTGGCCGCGGAGTAGTAGGGGGAGAGCAGGAGGCCGGTGGCCTCCCGCACCATCGGGGCGGCTTCTGAAAGCTCCCGGCACAGCGCCTCGGCCCGCACGTCCTGCCACACCAGCGCATGGCACAGCGGTTTTCCGGTCGCGCGATCCCAGAGCACGGTGGTCTCCCGCTGGTTGGCGACGGCGAGGGAGGCGATGTCCGCGGGATCGATGCCCTCGGAGGCCTTTGCGATCACCTTGATGGTGTTTTGGAAGATCTCCTCCGCGTCGTGCTCCACGCGTCCGGGCGCGGGGTAGAACTGGCGGTGGGGCAGGCTCTCCCTGCGAAGCACCGAACCAAATTGATTGATCAAAAGCGCCTTGGTGGCCGAGGTGGACTGATCGACCGCGATCACGTACTTCACCGGATCAGCTCCTTTGCCGCCTTCGCGACGCCCTCCGCCGTGAGATTGTAGTGGGCGAACACGTCCCGGCTCTCGCCGTTATAGAGCGGCTCGTCCGGCAGGCCCAGGATGCGCATTTTGACCGGCTTCTTTTGGCACACGACCTCCGCCACCGCAGAGCCAAGGCCGCCCTTCACCGAGTGCTCCTCAATGGTGACGATCGCGCCGGTCGCGGCGGCTTCCAGGATCGCCGCCTCGTCCAGCGGCTTGATGGTCGCCATGTCGTAGACGCTGGCCTCGATGCCCTCCGAAGCCAGCAGCTTTGCCGCCTCGGCGGCGTGGTACACCATCTCGCCGCAGGCGACGAGGGCCACATCCCTGCCGTCCCTCAATTTGTTGGCCTTTCCGATTTCAAAGGGCGCGTCCGGGCCGTACACGTCCGGCACGCCGCCCCGGCCCACCCGCACGTAGGCGGGCTCCGGGGACGCGACCAGCGCCCTAATCAGCGCCGCAGCCTGATTGGCGTCCGCGGGCAGGAACACCATGAGGTTCGGGATCGCGCGCATCAGCGCCACGTCCTGCACCGCATGGTGGGTGCCGCCCAGCGCGCCGTAGCTGACGCCGCCCGACACGCCGATGATCTTGACGTCCATGTGGGAGTAGGCCACGTCCACCTTGACCTGTTCGGCGGCACGGGTGGAATAGAACGAAGCGGGGCCGCAGACGAAGGGCTTCAGCCCCGCGCAGGCCAGGCCCGCCGCGATGCCCACCGCGTCCTGTTCCGCGATGCCGCACTCGACGAATTGCTCCGGCAGTTCCTTCGCGAAGTCATCCAGCGTGACCGAGCCGCGGCTGTCGCTGGCCAGCGCGAAGATCCGCTTGTCCTCCTTCGCCAGCGCCAACAGGGTTTCCGTGATCGCCTTTCTTGCGGGTTTCACCGGAACGACACCCCCTTTACGCCCAGCGCCTCGTAGGCCAATTTCAGCTGCTCGTCCGTCGGCACGTGGTGGTGCCAGTCGGCGCGGTTCTCGGCGAAGGGGAGGCCCTTGCCCTTGACGGTCTTCGCGATCAGCAGGTGCGGCTTGCCCTGGGGCCTCGCGGAGCGGAAGTAGGCCTGAAGCGCCGCCGCGTCGTGGCCGTCCGCCGCCGCCACGTCCCAGCCGAAGGCGCGCCAGCGCTCCGCCAGGTCGTCCAGCGCCATCACGTCTTCGGTTGCGCCGCTGATCTGCAGGCCGTTCCGGTCCACCACCGCCCACAGGTTGTCCAGGCGGTAGTTGGACGCGGCCATCGCCGCCTCCCAGATCGAGCCTTCCGCCTGTTCGCCGTCGCCCATCACGCAGTAGGCGCGAAAGGTTTGCCCGGTGCGCTTGGCGCCCAGCGCCGCGCCCACCGCGATCGCCAGGCCGTGGCCCAGCGCGCCGGTGCAGGCCTCGACGCCCGGCACCTTGTTGTTCGGGTGGCCAATCAGGAGGGAACCGGGTTTGGAAAAAGTGGCGAGCCAGCTCCTCGGGAAGAAGCCCCTGTCCGCCAGGATCGCCCAATAGCCCTCCACCGAGTGGCCCTTGCTGAGGAAGAAGCGGTCGCGGTCCGGCTTTTTGGGGTTTTGGGGGTCCAGGTTCATGACGTCGTAGAACAGTACGGTCAAAATGTCCAGGCTGCTCATCGTCCCGCCGGTGTGGCCGGTCTTGGCGTCATGAATCATCGTCACGGCGTCCGCCCGGCGCTCATTCGCAATCCTTTGAAGGTTTTTGGGTTCCATCATGCACTCCTCATTTGCAGCGCGATGCGCTTTTGCATTTCCTTTTGCATCAGGTCGATGACCACCGCCACCACGATGACCACGCCCTTGATGACCATCTGCCAGAAGTTCGATACGCCCATCATCGTCATGCCGTCGTTGAGCACGGTGATCACCAGCGTGCCCACCACCGTGCCGCCGACGGTGCCCACGCCGCCCGACATCGAGGTGCCGCCCAAAACCACCGAGGCGATGGCGTTCATCTCCCAGGATTCGCCGGTGGCGGGGTGGGACGCGCGCAGCTGGCTGGTCACGATCATCGAGCACACCGCCGCGCAGAACGCCGAGAACATGTACACGAACAATTTGATGTTCTTCGTGCGGATGCCGGACAGCAGCGCCGCCCGCTCGTTGCCGCCCACCGCGTAGATCTGGTTGCCCAGCGGCGTCTTCTTCATAATGAACCAGGCGGCGAGCGCGACGACGATAAACGCGATGATGCTGTAGGGCACGTTGATGCCTGGGATCTCGGCGGAGCCGATCAGGTCAAAGCCGAGGTTCCCCTTGTCGGCCGCGCCGAACAGGTTCGGGAATGTGGCGCCGTTGTTTCGGAGCATCGCGAACCCCCGGCACACGTACATCGTGCCCAGCGTGGCGATGAAGGCGGGCACCTGCACGCTGGCGATCAGCTTGCCCGAGACCCAGCCGATGGAGATCGCCATCAGGCAGACGATCAGAAGGATCAGCGGCACGTTGGGGTAAATCGTAGCCGCCAAGAGCGGCAGGCGGATGCCCTGGATCAAAAAGCCGCCTGCAATCATGCCGCAGAGGCCTACCAGCGCGCCCACCGAGAGGTCGATGCCGCCGGTGATGATCACGAGGGTCATGCCGATGGCGAGCAGGCCGTAGATCGACGCATGCTTGAGCATCAATACCAGCGACGGCCAGGTGGTGAAGTTTGGCGCGAACACGCTGAAGTAGGCCGACAGGATGATGAGCGCGATGAACGTGCGGCCTTTGAGCAGAATGGCGCCGATGGAATTCTTGCCCGCGAGGCGGGCGGCCGGTTTTGCTATCATAATTTATCCTCCTAACGCGCCTTAAGCGGTGTGCAGCGCCGCGGCCGACGCTTTCACCAGCGCGCTCTCGGTCATCTCACCGCCCGTCAGATCCGCGGTCAGCTTGCCGCTCGACAGGACAAGCACCCGATCGCAGACCGCCAGGATTTCCTTGAGCTCGCTGCCTACGAACAGTACGCCCATGCCCTGGGACGCGAACCTTCGCATCAGCGTGAAGATGTCGGTCTTGGCGCCTACGTCGATGCCGCGGGAGGGCTCGTCCATCATGAAGACGGCGGCCTGCGCCATCACGCACTTGCCGATGACCACCTTCTGCTGATTGCCGCCGGAGAGCGCGGTGATCAGGTGGTTCACGTCGGCCACCTTCACCTGCATCTCCCGGATGGTCTCGTCGATCTCGCGGCGGCAGCGCTTTTCGTCGATCGTCAGGTGTTTTGTGAACCGGGGGATCGAGGTCAGCCGCATGTTGTGCGCGATGGACATCGTCTGCACCAGCCCGTCCTTTTGCCGGTCCTCCGGCACCAGCACCATGCCGCGCGCGATCTGCCCGGCCACGTCGGGCCGGTCCACCTCCTCGCCCAGCACCTTCATCTTCCCGGTGGATTCCTTGTGCAGCCCCATCAGCGACTCCACCAGCTCCGTGCGCCCCGCGCCCATCAGCCCGTAGATGCCCAGCACCTCGCCCCGGTGCAGCGTAAAGGACACGTGGTTCACCGCGTACCCGCCGCCGGGGCGGGGCAGGCAGTAGTCCGAAACCTCGAGTACCGGCTCCGGCTTCCCGGTGAACGGCGGCTTTTCGATGGCGAGCTGCGCGTGGCCCACCATCTTTTCGATGATCCACGGGATGGCGATGTCTCGGACCTCGGCGGTGGCGATCAGGCTTCCATCCCGGAGCACCGTCACGTTGTCCGAGATGCGGACGATCTCCTCCAGCCGGTGGGAGATGTAAATGACCGCGATGCCGTGTTTTTTCAGATCCTCGATCAATTTGAACAACACCTCGACCTCCGCGCTGGAGAGCGACGAGGTGGGCTCGTCCATGATTAAAACCTTCAACTCCTGCCGGAGCATCGTCTTTGCGATCTCGACGATCTGCTGCTGCCCGACGCGCAGGTTCAGCATCATTTCGTTCGGGTCGATGTCCTGCTGGAGCCTTGTCAGCACTTCCCGGGCGCGCTTTCGCTGCTCCGCCCGGTCGATCACGCCGAAGCGCGCGATCTCGTGGCCGGCGAACAGGTTGTCCGCCACCGTCATATCCCGAAACAGGTTCAGTTCCTGGTGAATGATGCCCACGCCCATCGCCAGCGCCTCCCGGGCGCCGGAGAAGTGGACTTCCCTGCCCTCCAGGAACAGCCGACCCTCGGTCGGTTTTTCGATGCCCGCCAGGATCTTCATCAGCGTGGACTTGCCCGCGCCGTTCTCGCCGATCAGCGCGTTGACCTTTCCCGGCCAGACGTCGAAGTCCACGCCCTTCAGCGCCTGGGTGCCCAGGTAGTTTTTGACGACGCCCTTCGCCTGCATGATGGGCTCCATCAGCCCACCTCCGTCAATTGGACCGGGAGGATTTCGCAGTCCTCGGCCCCGGTCATCTGGGTCAGCGCGGCGCAGCCCACAAAGGAGATGGTCTTGCCCTTCAGCGCCGTGGCGTCGGTCTTTGAAATCAGGTCCTGCTGGATGCGGGCGTTGAAGGCCTTGGTGAGCTCGGCGAACTCCACCTGGTTGGCGAAGTCGTCCAGCTTCAAAAAGCCCACGCTGTCCCGGATCGCGTTGGTCTTGAGCACGCTCGACCACTGGATCAGCGCGTCGGCCGCGCCATCCTCGGGGCTGAGGTCGACGGCGAGCCGCGTCTTAGAAGCCTTTTCGCCGTTCAGAATGTCGATCACCACGCCCTCGCCCTTCAGGCAGAAGTTCCAGGCGCTGGTCTCGTTCTCGCGGGTGCCGTATTTTTCGCCGGCGGCGTTCATGTCCGCGCTGGCGGCGGCCAGGACGGTTGCGGCGTCCGAGGCCTTTTGCTGGATCGCGGGCAGCATCTTGCTTTCCCAGTTGTCCCGGCAGTAGCGCTGGGCGACGGTGAGGGGAGCGCCGTCCATGGCGGAGGCGGGCGCATCCCAAATCACCGTCACACGGCAAAACGAGGCGATCAGTATCACGGCCGCCGCCGCGACAGCCCACTTGATCCGCCTGGTCGATTTCTTCTTCATGTCCTTCGGACCTCCCTGACTCTAGAAAAAGGGCGGGGTGGTTCCACCCCGCCCTTCCACGCGCTCGCTTATTCGGACAGGGTAAAGTTGTCGAGCTTTCCAGCGTTGTCCTTGGTGATCAGCACGCAGTCCAGCAGCTGCTTCTCCTCGGCCACCATCGGCTTGCCGTTCTTGATGTAGTAGTCGGCCTGGACGACCGCCTGCTCCGCGATGTAGGCGATGGGCTGGAGGCCGGTCGCCTTGATCTCGCCGCGCAGGATGGAATCGCGCACGTCGTTGGAGCCGTCGAAGCCGCAGACGATGACGTCCTTCATGCCGGCCTTCAGGCAGGCTTCGATGGCGCCCATCGCCATCGTGTCGTTGCCGCAGATGACGCCCTTGATCTTGTCCGCGCCCTGGGCCTGGATGATGGACTCCATCTTGTCATAGGCCTCGGTCTGGTCCCAGTTGGCGGTCTGCTGGTCGAGCAGCTTCATGTCGGCGTACTGGTCGATGATCGAGTGGAAGCCTTCGGAGCGCACGTGGGCGTTGGTGTCGGAATCCTTGCCGGTCAATTCCACGTAGCCGCCCGCTTCATCCATCTGATCGACGAAGTACTGGGCCACCAGGGTCGCGCCCTGGAAATTGTTGGAGACCATCTGGGCGACGGCGTCGCCGGTGGAGTTGATCTCGCGGTCCACCAGGAAGGTGGGGATGCCGGCGGCCTTGGCGGCCTGCACCGGGGCGACGGAGGCGTCCGCGCCGGCGTTGTCGCAGATGATCGCCTTGGCGCCCAGTTGGATGGCGGTGTCAAACGCCTCCTGCTGCTTCACGACGTCGTCGTCGTGCTGAATCACCTTGGTCTCATAGCCCAATTCCGCGGCCTTGGCGGCTGCGGCGTCGGCCACGGTCTTAAAGTAGGGGTTGGAGTGGCTGGGGGTGATGATCATGATCAGGTCCGCCGCGAACGCGGTGGACGAGAGGCCCAGGACCATCAGGAGGGCCAGCGACAGGGCGACCAGTTTCTTCATGGGTGATTCCTCCTCGAATCGTTTTATTCCACGCGGCGTCGGCCGCATTGAAACCGGTGGCATTGTGCTTAAAATATTTAACCGTTTCCTGGATTATGGTAGCACGGCTTGTGAAATATGTCAATACATTCACTGAATTATTTAAGCCATTGTTGCGTTCACAAGCCGCTTCTGCTATAATAATTCCGGAATGCGAACGGACGGCGGTGGTGAGACGGTGCCAGTCAAGATCAAGGACATCGCGCAGGATCTCGGCGTTTCCAACGCGACGGTCTCGATGGTCATCAACAACAGGCCGGGCATCAGCGAAAGCACGCGCAAGCGCGTGCTGAAAAAACTTGTGGAGTCCGGGTACCGCGACGACATGATGCGCAAATTGCCCATCGGCGCAATGCATGAGGTCGCGTTTGTGGTGTGCAAAAAACACGGCAAAGTGGTCGGGGACACCCAGTTTTTTTCAAGGATCATTGAAGAAGTTGAAAGGGCCTGCCGGGACGAGGGGTACATTCTTTCACTGTCTTACTTAAATTTTTTAAGCGGGCTGCCGGTGGAACAGCAGCTTTCCCGGGTGGACCGGGGCGCCGAGGGCCTGTTGGTTCTGGCCACGGAGCTGGAGGTGGAGGACATGGGCCGCTTCCTGTCGCTGGGGCTGCCGATGGTGGCGATCGACTCGGCGCTGACGGGCGCGGAACTCAACAAGGTGGGCATCAACAACTTCGAGGGCGCCTACAAGGCCACCGAATACCTGATCTCGATGGGCCACCGGCAGATCGGCCACCTGGCCAGCGTCGACTGGATCAAGAACTTTGACGAGCGGCGGGCGGGCCACCTATCGGCGCTCAGGCAGAGCGGCCTGGAACCGGCGGAGGGCGGCACGATCCCGCTCCGCGCCAACACCGAGGACGCCTATCAGGACATGCTCGCCCGCCTCAGGGACCGGCCGCGGCTGCCCACCGCGTTTTTTGTGGACAACGACGTGATCGCGCTGGGCGCGATGCGCGCGCTGAAGGAGTGCGGCTACCAGATCCCCGGCGACGTGTCGGTGATCGGCTTTGACGACATCCCCGCCTGCACGGTGATCGAGCCGCCGCTCACCACCATGCGCGTCGAATGCCAGTGCATCGGCAAGGTGGCGGTGGAGCGGCTGGTGCGGCTGATTAAGGATCCGGACGCGTACCGGATCAAGCAGGAGATTGACACCCAGCTGATCGAGCGGGGCAGCGTTGCACGGGTAGTAGGGCATTGAAATCCGCTGCGGCGTCTTCCACCAGTGTGCGCACTGGTTACGGAAACGGCATTCCCACCGACAAGTCGGTGGGAATGATTGAAGCCCGAGAAGCGCGCGGCCGGCAGGAATGAATGAAGCCCGGGGAGGCGCGCGGGCCGGTGGGAACGATGGGAAGCGGTAGCGGGGTTTGACGGCGTGCCGATCACAGAAAAGGCTCGATCTGCGTGCCGCCCAAATTTTTTTTACCGTCAACGCATACGTAAAGCGGAGGTTTCCCTTGCGGATACATGTCAAGTTGCTTTTGCTCAGCTTCGGGCTGGTCGTGGCGCTGGTGACGCTGACCGGCGTGATTTTCTATCGCTACAACGAGCGCGGCGCGGTTCAAAAGACCACAAACGAACTGTATACCGTGGCGGAGAAGCTGTCGCTGCAGGTGGAGTCCCGGATCCAGCAGATCGACGTGGCGCTGCTGTTCATGCTGTCCGACCCGGACTTTCTGTCGGCGCTGTCCACCTACACCATGCCGGGGCGGGGGGCTGAGAACAACCGGCTGATCCTGGCCGACAGCGCCTCCACGATCAACCGGCTGTTCAAGAGCTACGCGGTGGACAAGCATTTCCGGCAGATCGTGCTGTTTGACGAGGTGGGGGACTACTTCTCCAGCGATTTCCGCACCAAGACGCCCGCGCCCCAGCGGGTGATCGACGTGGCGGAGGGCATCGCCTGGAAGGACGAGGCGGCGCGGCTGAAGGGCAAGCTACTGCTGGTCGCGCCCCATCAGGATCCCTGGAGCGCCGGGGCGCAGCAGGTCTACGGCGCGGTGCGGGCGCTCAAGACGGCTTCGGGCGTCACCTGCTACATCGAGGTGCAGCGCGCCAAGGCGGAATTGGACGAACTTTTGACGCTGGGCGGCTTCGACGGCGTGGGCGTGGAATTGATGGACGATTCCGGCGTGTTCTACGCGCCCGCGGGGCAGCCGGAGGCGCCTCAAAACGCGATCGTGGTCACCAGCGAGCGCAACCGCTACGGCCTGTACGCCAGGCTCACGCTGAATTCCGCCGCGGTGCGCGCGGATTTGGCCCCCGGCGCGCTGCAGATCGGGCTGATCTGCCTGGTGGCGCTGATGGGTTCGTTCTTCTACATCTACTTCGCCACCCGGCGGCTGATGCGCCCGTTGCGTACGCTGCAGGAGGCGATGGATCAGACCGCGCTGGACAACCTGGACGGCCGGATCGCGCCCCACAGCGTGGACGAATTGAAGTCGCTGAACGAGGCGTTCAGCCGCCTGTGCGAGCGCCTGGGCCTGGCGGTGGACGACAAGATGCGCGCCCAGCGCCTGGAACTGGAGGCGCGGCTGGACGCGCTGCAGGCGCAGATCGACCCTCACTTCTTATACAACACGCTGAACGTAATCATGAGCCGGGCGCTGCAGACCGGCGACGAGGAGATCCTGGTCCTCTGCGAGGGCATCGCCGACATGCTGCGCTACTCCACGTCCACCGAAAAGCGGCTGGCCACGCTGGGCGAGGAGAAAAAGCACCTCGAAACGTATTTGACGCTGATGCAGAAGCGCTTCCGCCACCGGCTCGCCTACCAGGTGGACATCCCGGAGGAGATGCTGGGGCTGAGGCTGCCCAAGATGACGCTGCAGCCGCTGGCCGAGAACGCGATCCAGCACGGTTTCGAGCACAAGGGCGGGCAGATGCGGGTGGATGTGCGCGCAAGGCTGGAGGGCGAGTGCTGGCGCGTCACGGTGGAGGACAACGGCGAGGGTTTTGGCGAGGAGGTCATGCGGGACCTCCAGCGGAAACTGGAGGAGGTGCGCTCCGGCGCGTTCCGGCCGGGCGCGGAAGGGCTGTCCATCGGCGGCATGGGGCTGATCAACACCTATGCGCGGCTGCACTTTCACTTCGGCCCCGGGTGCAGGATGATCCTTTCCAACGAGGAATCCGGCGCGCGGGTGGAGATCGTCGCGCCTTTGCAGCGATGAAAATCCGCTGCGGCGTCTTTTCATCGGGGGGCGCACAAAATCCGCTTCGCATCTTTTGTGCGTAAGGAAGAACTGCGCGGGCCTGAAATTCCTGCGGGAATTTCCGAGCGGCCCGCTGACGGAAGGAAATGTTTCCTCCACCAGTGTGCGCACTGGTTACGGAAACCGTTCCCGCCGGCAAGCCGGCGGGAACGATTGAAACCCGGAGAAGCGCACGGGCCGGTGGGAATGATGAAGCCCGGAGAGCACGCGGGTCGCCGGGAACGATTGAATAAGCGCATGATGCTGCTGTAAATATGAAAGGAGGGGTGCGCGTGATCCGGGTTCTCCTGGTTGAGGACGAGCCGGCGTCTCAGGATTACCTTCAATCGATCGTCCGGCGGGAGCTGCCGGAGATGGAGCTGGCGGGCGTCTGCGAAAACGGCGAGGAGGCGCTCGCCCTGATGCGCAAAAGCCGCGTGGACATTGTGGTCACCGACATCGCGATGCCGGTGATGGACGGGCTGCAGCTGGCCGAGGCGGTGCGCGGAGCCTTTCCGCTGATCCCGGTGGTCATCGTCAGCGGGTACGAGCGGTTCGAGTACGCCAAGACCGCGCTGCGCTACGGCGTCTCGGACTACCTTTTGAAGCCGGTGAAGCCGTCCGAGATGCGGGACTGCCTCCGCCGCCTGGCGCTGAGGCTGGAGTTCTCCCGCGGCGCGCAGCAGGCGCTGGGGGAGAACCTGACCCGGGACGAGGAAGCCCGCCTCGACGAGGAACTGGGCCTGGCGGTCAAGGAAGCGCCCTGCCCGGCGGAGCTGCTCAGAGCCCGGCTCGACCGGCTGATCGAGGAATACTCCGCCCGCGCCCGCGCCGGGGAGGGCGACCGCGCGCTGGCGGACTTTGAGGCGCTGACCGGCTACATCGGGCGGAGGTTGGGCGAAAAATTGACACTGGAGTGCGTGTGCCGCGCGCTGGGCATGTCGCAGACCACCGTCAGCCGGCTGTTCCGCACCTACGCCCGCTGTTCCTTCGTGGAGTACCTGACGAACCTTCGGGTCGAGCGCGCGAAGGCGCTGATCCAGCGGGAACCCTCGCGCCGCATGAAGGAGATCGCCTGCGAGGCCGGATTTACTGATCCGCTGTACTTCAGCCGCGTATTCCGGGCGAAAACTGGTTTTACCCCAACGGAATTTGCAAAAAACTGCCAGTCAAACGAAGGAACCGTTAAGCCCGGTTGATTTGTCCATACCCCTGGCTGGATTCTCCATCGACCGCCCGCCACATTCATGTTATGATTCGTCTAGATACTAGAAGGAAAGGTGGTTTATCGAGTGAGAAAACTGTCCATTCTGCTGATGGCCCTGGTCCTGGTTGTTGCGACGGTGAGCATTCCCGCGTCCGCCGAGGGCACGACGCTGTCGCTCTTGATCGACAACACCTCGCCCACGGCCGGCATCGAAGCGGTCGCCGCGCTGGCGAAAGAGAAGCTGGGCATCAGCCTCGAGATCGAAGTCCGTCCCGGCGGCGCCGAGGGTGAGAACGTCGTCCGCACCCGCCTGGCCGCCGGCGAGATGAGCGACCTGTGCTACTTCAACTCCGGCTCGCTGCTGTCCTCGCTCAACCCGGCCCAGAACTTCGTCGATCTGACGAGCATGCCCTACATGTCCACCTTCTCCGATTCCTACAAGCAGACCGTCACCGTGGACGGCAAGATCTACGGCGTGCCGTCCGGCTCGTCGTTCGCGGGCGCCTGGCTGTACAACAAGAAGGTGTACGCCGACCTGGGCCTCTCCGTGCCCAACACCTGGGCGGAACTGATGGCCAACTGCGAGAAGATCAAGGCCGCCGGCAAGACCGCCGTCATCGCCTCCTTCGGCGACGACTGGAGCAGTCAGCTGATCCTCCTGGCCGACTTCTACAACGTGCAGAAGGAAAACCCGAACTTCGCCGTCGACTTCAACAACAACAAGGCCAAGTACGCCACCGATCCGGCCGCCTTCAAGGCCTTCCAGAAGATGGCGGAAGTCTATCAGAAGGGCTACCTGAACGCCGACTACAACACCAACACCTATGACAACGCGCTGGCCATGCTGGTCAGCGGCGACGGCGTCCAGTACCCGATGCTGACCAACGCCATCACCAACATCGACAAGAACTTCGGCCGCGAGGCCGCCGACAACATCGGCGTGTTCGGCCAGCCCGGCGACAACGCGGACGACCACGGCATCACCGTGTGGCTGCCCAACTCCATCTACGTGTACAAGAACGGCGCCAACGTGGACGCGGCCCTCAAGTGGGTGGAATTCTTCGTATCGTCCGAGGGCGTGGCCGCTTACGCCGCCGCTACCTCCGCGGAAGGCCCCTATGTGGTCTCCGGCGTCGCGATGCCCGACAGCGCCTACCAGGGCGTGAAGGACATGCTGCCCTACTTCGACGCGGGCAAGACCGCGCCGGCCCTCGAGTTCATCACCTCCGTCAAGGGCCCCAACTCGCCGCAGATCTGCATCGAGTGCATGGGCGGCCTGCGCACCCCCGAGGAATGCGCGGCCGAGTATGACTCCGACGTCGAGAAGCAGGCCAAGCAGCTGGGCCTGGCGGGCTGGTGACAGATTCGTTCGACCTTTCATGGGATTGATTCGGCGATCAGAGAGGGCTTCGGCCCTCTCTGATCACAAAAGAAGCGCATTTTCTCCGGCACCGTTGCGCCCGTTACGGAGGTGGTTGCCTTGCCCAAAGCGCTGAAGCGCATGTACTCCGGCTGGTTTCTGGTGCCCGCCGGCATCATATTCTTTATCCTGTTCCTGCTGCCCACGATCATGTCCTTCTTCTTCAGCATGACCACGTGGACGCTGACCGAGTGGAAGTTCACCGGGTTTGACAACCTGCGCATGTTTTTTAATGAAATTTCGCTGCGCATCGGCTTTAAAAATACGCTGATTTACGCCTCGCTCACCTGCGGCATCAAAGTGGTGCTGGGGTTGATCTTCGGCGCGGTGCTGAGCTCCACCTTCCTTCGGAGCCGCAACGTGCTCCGCTCCATCCTGTTTTTCCCGAACCTGATCTCCACGCTGGCGGTGGGCATCACGTTCCGGTCGCTGATGCAGCCGACCCGGGGCCTGATCAATTCCGCGCTGGCCGCCATCGGCATCGCGGGGCCCGACTGGCTGGGCAACGTCAACCTGGCGCTGTACTCGGTGATCCTGATAGACGTGTGGAAGGGCGTCGGCATCGCGACGGTCATCTACATCGCGGGCATCCTGTCGATCCCCGAACAATACTATGAAGCGCTCTCCATCGACGGCGGCACCACGTGGGACAAGTTCCTGCACATCACGCTGCCGCTGTGCCGCCCGGCGATGAACTCGGTGATCATCCTGGCGTTCATCGGGGGGCTTCGCACATTCGACCTGATCTGGGTGACCACGAAGGGCGGGCCGGGCTTCGCGACGGACCTTTTGGCCTCGATCATCTACAAGCAGTACTCCGCCGGCTATTACGGCCTGGCCACGCTGGGCAACGTCTTGATGTTCGTCCTGATCTCGATTCTGGCATTCCCGCTGTACTACTACATCACGCGGCGGGAGGTGGACCTGTGAAGCGCAAGACGAAAGCCAGCCGCCGCTACGGCGCCAAGCGCTTTCTGGCGGACGCGCTGGCCATCCTGTTCGGCCTCGCGATCTACTGCGTGCCGTTCTACTTCGTAATCATAAATTCGTTCAAGACGCGGGCGGAAGCCTCGATGATGAACATCCATTGGCCCAGCCAGTTTGCGATCGCTGAAAACTATCGGAAGGTGCTGGCCACCAACAACAGCATCGTGATCCGGGCGTTCGGCAACTCCATCGTGATCACGCTGTTCTCGATCCTCCTCATGATCGCCGTCTGCTCGATGGCGGGCTTCGTGCTGCAGCGCAAGCGCGATAAAATCGGCACCGTCGCCAACTTCATCGTGCTGACCGGCCTGATGATCCCGCCCGCGATCGTGCCCACCATCTGGGTGATGCAGGGGATCGGCATCTACAAGTCCCTCGAGGGCATGGTGCTGATCGAGGTGGCGCTGAACCTGTCGTTTGCCTGCATCCTGTACCGGGGCTTTATGGCGTCGATCCCGAGGGAATTGGACGAGGCCGCCGTCATCGACGGCTGCGGGCCGCTTCGGATGTTCTGGCGGGTGATCCTGCCGCTCCTCCAGCCGGTCACCGCGACGGTGATCGTGCTGTCAGCGGTCAACATATTCAACGACTTCGTGAACCCCTTGTACTTCCTGCCCGGCACCAAGAACGCCACCGTGCAGCAGACGCTGTACAACTTCAACGGGCAGTACGGCAGCGACTGGAACCTGCTGTTCGCGGACGTGATGCTGATCACCATCCCGCCGCTATTGCTGTTCATCTTCTTCAATAAGAAGATCGTCTCCGGCATGGTGGCCGGGGCGATCAAGGGATGACCGCCCGGGAGCGGTTCCGCCGCACGCTGAACTTCGAGCGCCCCGACCGGCTGCCTTTGATCGAGTGGGCGATGTGGTGGGACAAGACGGTGGATCGGTGGCTCTCCGAGGGGCTTGAGATCCCGGCGGAGGCGCCGTATACCCAGTGCGACCAGATCAAGCGCGCGCTGGGGCTGGATCTGGACATGCAGTTCTGGATGGACCCGATCCCGGAGACCGCGCCCAAACCCAAGCGCCACGGCGCGCCGCTGGTGGGGTCGCTTTCGGAGTACGAAGCGCTGAAGCCGCTACTATACCCGAGCGCCCCCTTTGACCGCGAAAGGCTTCAGGCGGCGGCGGAAGCGCAAAAGGCGGGCGAGGCCGTGCTGTGGGCGACGGTGGTCGGGCCTTTCTGGGGGCCGAGGGCGCTGCTCGGCATCGAAAACCACCTGTACGCGTTCTACGACGAGCCGGAACTGATGGATCGGATCAACCAGGATCTGACGGATTACAACCTTCGGGCGATGGACGAACTGTGCCGCTATGCGGTGCCGGATTTCATGACCGTCGCCGAGGACATGAGCTACAACCACGGGCCGATGCTGTCGGGCCAGCTGTTTGAGCGGTTTCTCGCGCCGTTTTACCGGCGGATGCTGCCGGAGTGGAAGGCGCGGGGCATCCGCGTGTTCTGCGATTCGGACGGCGACGTGACAGAACTGATCCCGTGGCTGAAGGCATCGGGCTTTGAGGGCATCTTGCCGCTGGAGCGCCAGGCGGGCGTGGACGTGGCGGCGCTCCGCGAGGCGCATCCGGACTTTTTGTTCCTGGGCCACTTGGACAAGACCGTGATGAGGCACGGCGAGGCCGCGATGCGGCAGGAATTTGAACGGCTGCTGCCGGTCATGAAAAGTGGCGGCTTTCTGGCCTCGGTGGATCATCAGACGCCGCCGGACGTGTCCCTCGATACCTACCGAACCTACCTGAGATTGTACCGCGAATACGCGGAAAAAGGAGCGAACCCATGAAGATTGTAAAGCTGCGCTGCGACTACATGGAGAACCCGGTGGGCTTCGACTTCGACCGCCCGTCGCTTTCCTGGGTGACCGAGGATGGCGGCGTGAACAAGCGCCAGAGCGCCCGCCGGCTGCAGGTGAGCCTGTCGCCGGAGTTTTCGTCGCCGCTGTACGACAGCGGAAAGGTGGAGTCCGATGAGAGCGTGGGCATCCGGCTCGAAATGAAGCTGGAAAAGCGCACCCGCTACTTCTGGCGCGTGAAGGTATGGGACGAGCAGGACGGCGAGAGCCCCTGGAGCGAGGCCGCATACTTTGAGACGGCTCGATACGGGGAGCCTTTCAAGGGCGAGTGGATTGGCCTGGACGGGGAGGCGTTCCCGCAGCTGCGCCGCGCGTTCCGGGTTCAAAAGCCGGTCAGGCGCGCCCGCGTCTACGCCTCAGGCGTCGGCGTGTACTGCCTGTTCCTGAACGGCGTGCGGGTCGGCGAGGACGTGCTGGCCCCGTTCATCAACGCCTACGACCAGTGGCTGCAGTACGAGACCTACGACATCACCCCGCTGCTGGCCGAGGGGGAGAACGCCCTCGGCGCGTTCCTGGGCAACGGCTACTACAAGGGCCGCGTCAACTGGCCGGCCATCAAGACCCGCACTCACCTGTACGGCGACCGGATGGGCTTCATCTGCGACGTCGTCGTCGAGTACGAGGACGGCACGTGCGAGATCCTTTCAAGCGACGAATCCTGGAAGGCCTCCGAAAGCCCGTTCCTCCGCAGCGAGATCTACGACGGCGAATATTTCGACGCCCGGAAGGTGCAGCCCGGCTGGAACGCGCCCGGGTTTGACAACTCCCAATGGGGCAGCGCCGTCAAAATCGCGCCGCCGAAGGGGAAGCTGGAGGCCCGGCGCAGCGTGCCGCTGAAGGTAATGGAGCAGCGCGCCTGCGAAAGTGTGATCACGACGCCCATCGGCGAGACGGTACTCGACTTCGGCCAGAACATGACCGGCTGGGTGCGCTTTCGGACGAACGCGCCCGCGGGCACCGAGATCCTGCTGCAGGCGGGCGAGTTTCTGGATAAGCACGGCAACTTCTACCGCGACAACATGCGAACCGCGCTGGCCGAGGAGCGCTACATCTGCCGGGGCGGCGGCGAGGAATACGCGCCCTTCATGACGTTCATCGGCTTCCGCTACATCCGGCTGACCGGCTGGGTGGGCGAAGTGAACCCACGGGACTTCACCGCGGAGGTCGTCCACTCCCAGATGGAGCGCACCGGCTGGTTTGAGTGCTCCAATGAGAAGGTCAACCGGCTGTTCCTGAACCAAGTGTGGGGGCAGAAGGGCAACTTCGTGGACGTGCCCACCGACTGCCCGCAGCGGGACGAGCGCATGGGCTGGACCGGCGACGCGCAGGTGTTCTGCGCCACCGCCTGCATGAACATGGAGGCCGACGCCTTCTATCGCAAGTACCTGTACGACCTCAAGAAAGAGCAATCGAAGCACGGCTACGTGCCGGTGGTGATCCCGTTCTTCATCTACGGCACAGGCCTTTGGGACTTCCCGACCGCCGCCTGGGGCGACGTGGCCACCATCATCCCCTGGGATCTGTACCTGTACTACGGCGACAAAGCCACGCTGGAGAACCAGTTTGACAGCATGAAGGCCTGGGTGGACTACATGACCTCCCAGGACACGCTGGGCGTGGACCGCTACTACGGCTTCCACCTGGGCGACTGGCTGGCCCAGGACACCGCCGACCCGTTCAACCTGTTCGGCGCGACGCCGACCGACCTGATCGCCACCGCCTACTACGCCTACTCCGCGAAGCTGGTGGCCAAGGCCGCCTGCGTGCTGGGCAAGGCCGAAGAAGCCGAAAAGTACGAGGCGCTCCATACCCGCGTGAGAAACGCCTTCCGCAAGGAGTACATGACGGGCAGCGGCCGCGTGTTGTCCGAGACCCAGACCGCGCAAGTGGTGGCGCTGACCTTCGGCCTGTGCGAGGAGAGCGAGCGGCCGGTGATCGCGCAGCACCTGGCCGAGCGCATCCGGGCGGACAAGAACCTCTTGACCACCGGGTTTGTCGGCACGCCGTACCTCTGCCCGGCGCTCAGCGAGAACGGGCTGAACGAGTACGCCTACACGCTGCTGCTCTCCACCGGGCGGCCCAGCTGGTTGTACGCGGTAGACCGCGGCGCGACTACCATCTGGGAGCGCTGGAACGGCATCGACGAGAACGGCGACTTCGGCCCGGTCAGCATGAACTCGTTCAACCACTACGCCTACGGCTCCATCGCCGAGTGGATGTACCGGTACGCAGCCGGCATCAATCCGGTGGAGGCGGCGCCCGGCTTCAAGAAGGTGCGCCTTGCGCCGCTGCCGAGCGACCAGTTGTCCTACGCCCGCGCCTCGATCCGCACGCCCTACGGCATGCTCTCCTCCGGCTGGAAGTACGAGGGAGGTCTCCTCACCGTCGAGGCGGAAGTGTCCTTCGGCGCCGAGGCCGAGATCCTGCTGCCCTACGCCGAGGGCGCGGCGGTCACCGAAAACGGCGCCCCGGTGGAGGGCACCCGGTTCACCCGCGGCAGCGGCAAATGGAAGTACGTCTACGCGCCCCAGGGCGACGGAATCTCCCGCCGGATTCCCAAGGATGTGCTTCCTCCGTACTGATCGAAAGCGCACGCGTCCCAAAGCGCTGAAAAACCCCGGGGGTTTTTCAGCGCGAAGGAAGAAGCCCTGCGTGCGCCTGAAATTCTGAGGAATTTCCGGGCGGCGCACTGACATAAGGTGTTGTTTGGTCCACCAGTATGCGTACTGGTGGACCAAACACGTTCCCGGCGCGCGGGTCGCCGGGAACGATTGATACCAATCCAAAACATTCTTGCGTCGTCGCGGCGGCCCTTTTCGCGCAGGGCTGTGTCGCCTTCCGCTCGACCGTAGCGCTGCTACGGCTCGCTCCGGCTCCTTGCCCTGCATCGAAAATTGCTCGCCGCTTTGGACGTAATAATGTTTCGCCTTGGTATGAAAGGCACGGCGGGGCGGACTTGCAATCCCGGCGCGCTCTGCTATAATGGGATCGGGGGCAATCCGGTCAATACAAGCGGGGGTGGAGAGGGGAGAGAGAGTTATGAGGCGGGCGATGGCGGCCTGCGCGCTGGCGGTCGTGATGGCGGTGTTCTTCGTGACCCCGGCGGGCGCGGTAGTGGATACGGGCATGGAAGGGCTGTGGACGGGCCCGACCGGAGGGGGACAGCTGACGCTGCTGTTCGGCAGCGGCGGCATATTCATTTCCATTTTTGAAGCGGATCAGACCTATCGGCAGGCTGGGGAATTCACCGTCGATCGCGACAACATGCATCTGACGATGAGCGACGGCACCGCGTCCACGCTCCAGTACGGGTTCTCGGAAGGAGAACTCAGCCTGTCCGGCGACGGCCTGGACGCGGTGCTGCGGCGCATCGATTTCACGGACGAGGACGGTCTCGCCGGCGTATGGGTCATGGACGCTGCCAATGGCGAAAGCGGGCTGGTGGCGATGGACGCGAACGGCGGCTTTGCCTCGGTGGATGCGGCGACTGGCGAGACCGCGAAGGGCATCTACCTGCCCGATCAGGGCGACCTGCTGATCGCCTACCAGGACGGCACCTCGATGCAGGTGAGCTACGTGCTGGACGCTTCGAATGGAGTGCTGACGCTGACGAACCCCGGCGACGGCACGTCCGTGGCGCTGAGCCGGTTTGAGCTTCTGACGACTAAGTAGCCGTGCGCGCTGATATGACAAGGCCCGCCGGCTGGCGGGCTCAGAGCGTTGAAAAACCCTGAGGGTTTTTTCAACGCAAAGGAAGAAGAACTGCGTGCGCCTGAAACGCTGCGGCGTTTCCGGGCGGCGCACTGACCAAAGGGTTTGTTTCTTCCACCAGTGCGCGCACTGATTCCGGAAACCGTTCCCGGCGCACGGGTCGCCGGGAACGAATTGAAAGCACGACGAGGTTTGTCAACAGCTTGGGCCCGCCAGATGGCGGGCCTTTGCATAGGGCAAAAATCACATGATCTTGATGGCGTACACGCGGCGGCCGGACGCCCTGACCATCAGGCGCCTGCCGCCCGCCTTGTAGGTGTAGATGTTGTTCTTCTTCGTGTAGGACCGGCCGTACAGCTTGACCATCGCAGTGCCGGGGTTGCCCACCTTGAGGCCACTGCTGGTGGCGACGGACTTTCCGACCACGATGAACGAGACAACCTTCTCCTTCTTCAGCTTGGCGCTGTACAGCGTCAGCACCTTGAGACCCTTGCCGCCGAAGGTATAGGTATAGGAGGCGATGGAACCGTTCGTCTCACCGAGCTTGCGCTTATAGCTGCCCAGCTTAGACTTCCACTTGGTGGACGTCTGCCCGATGGACACCACGGTGCCGCCGTATTTGATCGCGGCCTTGGACTTTGAAAAGGACGCCGCGCCCGCCGGAATTTCGGAAAACAGAAGTGCGAGAATGGCTGCCCCCGCGATCATTTTACGGATCATATATACGCCTCCCTTGTGCGTTCATAATATCGTGCTTTCGCCCCGCTGTCAAGCCCCGCGCGCGTTACGGGAAGCCCGTGGCAGGTGGAGCTTGTCAGGTTTTAGAAATCTTTAACCGGCGCGCCGTGAAAAGATGCGCGGAATGCGCTATACTGTAGGGGACGCTTCTTGCGATCCCCCTTATTTTACACAGATTATACGGGGATATGCAGTGAAAGCCTTGACAAAACGCCGATTTGGCATATAATATACAACAATACGAATAATTATGCAAACGGAGTGTGCGGAACATGAAGCAGTATAAAAAGATCGTGCTGGCCTATTCGGGCGGACTCGATACCTCGGTCATCATCCCCTGGCTGAAGGAGAACTACGGTGGCTGCGAGGTCATCGCGGTGGCGGCCAACGTGGGCCAGGGTGACGAGCTGGAAGGCCTGAACGAAAAGGCGCTGAAGACCGGCGCCTCGAAGCTCTACGTCGAGGACCTGGAAGACGAGTTTGTGAACGACTACATCTTCCCGACGCTGAAGGCGGGCGCCAAGTACGAGGAGAAGTACTTGCTGGGCACCTCGTTCGCGCGGCCGATCATCGCCAAGAGGATCGTCGAAATCGCGCAGAAAGAGGGCGCGGACGCCATCGCCCACGGCTGCACCGGCAAGGGCAACGACCAGGTGCGGTTCGAATTGACCATCAAGGCCTTCGCGCCCACGATGCCGGTCATCGCGCCTTGGCGCGTGTGGGAGATGAAGGGCCGCGAGGACGAAATCGCCTACGCCGAGGCGCACAGCATACCACTTCGGATCAACCGGGAAACCAACTACTCCAAGGACAAGAACCTCTGGCACCTGTCCCACGAGGGGCTGGAGCTGGAGGACCCGGCCAACGAGCCCAAGTACAAGGGCAACATGGAGCTGGGCGTCACCCCGGAGGAAGCGCCCGATGCGGCCGAGTACGTGACCATCGACTTCGAGGCCGGTGTGCCGGTCGCGGTCAACGGCGAGAAGCTGCCCGGCCCGGCGCTGATCAAAAAGCTGAACGCGATCGGCGGCAAGCACGGCGTGGGCATCCTGGACATGGTGGAGAACCGGCTGGTGGGCATGAAGAGCCGCGGCGTCTACGAGACCCCCGGCGGATCGATCCTCTACGAGGCCCACGAGAAGCTGGAGCAGCTGTGCCTGGACAAATTGACGCTGCACTACAAGCAGAAGATGGCGCTGGAGTTTGCAGACCTGGTGTACAACGGCCAGTGGTTCACGCCGCTTCGGCAGGCGCTTTCGGCGTTCGTGGATGAAACCCAAAAATCCGTGACCGGCACCGTCAAGCTGAAGCTCTACAAGGGCAACATCATCTCCGCTGGCGCCACCAGCCCCTATTCGCTCTACGACGAGGAAATCGTCACCTTCGGCGAGGACGCGGTGTACGACCAGAAGGACAGCGCCGGGTTCATCACGCTGTTCGGCCTGCCGATCAAGATCCAGGCGATGCTGAACGAGAAGCGCAATAATAAGAAGTAAGATAAATCATCGTCGCCCGGCGTTTGCCGGGCGACGGGCAAAATGGGGGACGAACATGAAGCTCTGGGCGGGCAGGCTTTCCGGCGAGGTGGACGAGCGGCTGAACAAACTGAACGCGTCCATCGGGTTTGACCAGCGCATGTTCCGGGAGGACATCGAAGGCTCCATCGCCCACGCGACGATGCTGGGGCATACCGGCATCCTGGCCGAATCGGAGGCTGAAGCCATCGTAAAAGGCCTCGAGGGCATACTGGCCGACATCGAGGCGGGAACGCTGAAAATCGACCCCACCGCCGAGGACATCCACACGTTCGTCGAGGCGGAATTGACGGCGCGCATCGGCGACGCGGGCAAGAAGCTGCACACCGCCCGCAGCCGCAACGACCAGGTGGCGCTGGACCTCCGGCTGTACCTTTCGAGGGAGATCACTTCCCTCAAGGCGGGCGCGAAGGCGCTGGCGGAGGCGATCGTGGAGGTTTCGGAAAAGCACCTGGAGACGGTCATGCCCGGCTACACCCACCTGCAGCGGGCGCAGCCGGTGACGCTGGCCCATTACCTGATGGCCTACGCGTCGATGCTGCTCCGGGATATCGACCGGCTGACCGGCTGCCAGCAGCGCACGAAGGTTTCGCCGCTCGGCGCCGGGGCGCTGGCGGGCACCACGTACCCACTCGACCGCATGGACGTGGCGCGGCAGCTGGGGCTGAACGGCATTGCGCTCAACAGCCTGGACGCGGTGTCCGACCGGGACTTCGCGCTGGAACTGCTCTCCGATCTCTCCATCCTGATGATGCACCTCTCCCGCTTCGCGGAGGAGTTCGCGCTGTGGTGCTCTTGGGAGTTCCGCTTTGTAACGTTGGGCGATGCGTTTTCCACCGGCTCCTCGATCATGCCGCAGAAGAAGAACCCGGATATCCCGGAACTGGTGCGCGGCAAGACCGGCCGGGTCTACGGCGATTTGATGGCGCTCCTCACCACAATGAAGGCGCTGCCGCTGGCCTACAACAAGGACATGCAGGAGGACAAGGAAGCGGTGTTCGACGCGGTGGACACGGCGAAGCTCTGCCTGGAGGTGTTCGCGCCGATGCTGAAGAGCGCCACCTTCCATAAAGACGCGATGCGCGCCGCCGCCGCGAAGGGGTTCCTGAACGCCACCGACTGCGCGGACTACCTGGCAAAGAAGGGCGTGCCCTTCCGCGACGCCTACAACGTGACCGGGAAGCTGGTCCGGGACTGCATCGAAAAGGGCGAGACGCTGGAGACGCTGCCCATCGAGGACTACAAGGCCGCGCACCCGGCGTTCGATCGGGATGTGTACGAGGCCATCGATCTGAACCGCTGCGTGCGGCTGCGAAACGTGGACGGCGGGCCCGCGCCGGAGGCCGTCCGGCGGCAGATCGACGCGGTGAAGGAGATCCTGAAAAATGTTTAAGGTGTTCATCGACGGCCAGGAGGGCACCACGGGCCTTCAGCTCGCGCAGCGGCTCCAGCGCCGGGACGATATCGAACTCCTCAAGATCGACGACGCGCTCCGCAAGGACGAGTCTGAGCGGGCAAAGCGGATGAACCAGGCGGATCTGGTGTTTTTGTGCCTGCCGGACGCCGCCGCCGCCGAGGCGGTGAAACTGGTCACAAACGACAACACCCGCGTGATCGACGCCTCCACCGCCCACCGGGTCGCGCCCGGCTGGGCCTACGGCTTCCCGGAACTGTCGAAGGCGCACCGCGCGGCCATCGCGTCCGGCAAGCGCATCGCCAACCCCGGCTGCTATGCCACCGGCTTTCTGGCGATCGCATACCCGCTCGTCAAATTGGGGCTGATCGGCCCGGAGGCGCTCCTCACCTGCCACGCGGTGTCCGGCTACAGCGGCGCGGGCAAGAAGGGCATCGCCCAGTACGAGGCGCCGGGCCGGGCGGCGGAATACGACAGCCCCCGGCTGTACGCGCTCGGCCTCAACCACAAGCACCTGCCGGAGATGCAGCAGGTGGCGGGCCTCATGCATCCGCCGCTGTTCAACCCGCAGGTCTGCGGCTTCTACGCCGGGATGACGGTCTCGGTGCCGCTGTGGGCGGGCCAGTTCGCAAAAAGCATCTCCGCCGCCTCTTTGAAGGACGCGCTCCGGGAATTCTACGACGGCGCGAAACTGATCACTATCGAAGGCGCGCCGGAGAGCGGCTTCCTGCCCGCGAACCTGTTGGCCGGCACCAACCGGCTGAACCTGTACGTGTTCGGAAACGGGGAGCAGCTGACGCTGGTGTCGGCGCTCGACAACCTGGGCAAGGGCGCCTCGGGCGCGGCGATGCAGAACATGAACCTCGCGCTGGGGTTGGACGAATATCAGGGACTTCTCTAGGGGAGGATCATCCGATGCGGGATGTTTTGGGCGGCGTGTGCGCGCCGAAGGGATTCATCGCGGGCGGCATCCGCTGCGGCATCAAAAAGAGCGCCACGAAGAGCGACCTGGCCCTCGTCAAATGCGAGGTGCCCTGCCAGGCGGCGGCGGTCTACACCCGGAACAAGGTGTACGGCGCGCCGATCACCGTGACCCGCTCGCACCTTACAGACGGCGTCGCCCAGGCGATCGTGTGCAACAGCGGCAACGCCAACACCTGCAACGCGGACGGCGTTTTGATCGCGGAGAAGATGTGCGAGTTCACCGGGAGCGCGCTCGGCGTAAAGCCGGAGGACGTGATCATCGGCTCCACCGGCGTGATCGGGCAGCCGCTGCCGCTCGCACCTGTGGAATGGGGCATCCGTGAACTGGCGCCGAAGCTTTTAAAGGACGGCGCCCACGAGGCGCAGATCGCCATCATGACCACGGATTTGCGGCCCAAGGAAGTGGCGGTCGAGTTTTCGGTGGGCGGCGCGCCCGTCACCATCGGCGCGATGGCCAAGGGCAGCGGCATGATCCGGCCCAACATGGCCACGATGCTGTCCTTCATCACCACAGACTGCGCTATTGCCGCGCCGATGCTGCAAATGGCGCTGAAACTGGTGGTGGACGACACTTACAACATGGTCTCGGTGGACGGCGACACATCCACCAACGACATGGTGTCCATCATGGCCAGCGGCCTGGCGGGAAACCCGCGGATCGACGGGGAAGGGGCCTGCTTTGACGCCTTCGTGTCCGGCCTCAGGGAAGTCGCCACCCGCATCGCGCGTTTGATCGCCGCCGACGGCGAGGGCGCGACGAAGCTGCTCGAGGTCGCGGTGGCCGGCGCGCCGGACGTTTCCACCGCCAGGATTGTCGCCAAGTCTGTGGTGATGTCGAGCCTATTCAAGGCGGCGATGTTCGGCGCGGACGCCAACTGGGGCCGCATCCTCTGCGCCATCGGCTACGCGGAGGCGGAGTTCGACGTGGCGAAGATCGAGGTGCATTTGTCCTCGCCCGCGGGCGGGATCCGGGTCTGCGTGGACGGCAGCGGCGTGCCTTTCTCCGAGGAGGCGGCAAAGAAAATCCTCCTTGAGAAGGAGATCCGGGTGGGCATCGATATGCACCAGGGCGGAGCGTCCGCCACCGCCTGGGGCTGCGACCTGACCTACGACTACGTGAAGATCAACGGCGATTATCGCACCTAGTGCTCTGACGCAGCCAAACCTTCGTTTTCACGCGGATCTTTTTCCGCCCGGCTGTGTCGCTCTCCGCTTGAAATAGCGCTGCTATTCCTGCGCTCCGGCTTCTTGCCGGACGAAAAAATCTCTCGCTTGAATTCCGAAGCCCTGACTGCGCCAGAACACTTGAGGGGGGAAAGCCAATGCACACCATCGCGGAGGAGCTGCGGGCCGACGTATTGACCGCCGCGCTGCCCTACATCCAGAAGTACACCGGCAAGGTCGTCGTGGTCAAGTACGGCGGCAACGCCATGATTAACCCCCGATTGAAGCAGGCCGTCATGACCGACATCGTGCTGCTGGCCCAGGTGGGCGTGAAGGTCGTGCTGGTGCACGGCGGCGGCCCGGAGATCAGCCAGATGCTGAGCCGCCTGGGCATCCCGTCGAATTTCGTGGACGGCCTCCGCTGCACCGACGGGGAGAGCATGCAGGTGGTGCAGATGGTGCTGGCGGGCAAGACCAATAAGGATTTGGTCAGCCTGATCGGCGTCTGCGGCGGCAAGGCGATCGGCCTTTGCGGCATCGACGGGCGCATGATCCAGGCGGAGAAGCTCGAGGGGCGGCCCGAGTTGGGCTACGTGGGCGAGATCACGAAGATCGACGTCGAGCCGATCCTGAACGCGCTCTCCGACGGCTACATCCCGGTGATCGCCACCGTGGGCGTGGACGAGGGCGGCATGGCCTTCAACATCAACGCCGATACCGCCGCCGCCGAGATCGCCTCGGCGCTGAAGGCGGAGAACATGATCGCGCTGACCGACATCCGCGGGCTTATGAACGACGTGAACGACGAGAATTCGCTGATCCCGGTGGTCAAACTCGACGAGGTGGATCAGCTGATCGCCGGCGGCAAGGTGTCCGGCGGCATGATCCCAAAGGTCCGCTCCTGCGAGAAGGCGGTCCGGGGCGGCGTCAAGAAGGCGTTCATGATCGACGGCAGGATTCCCCACTCGATTTTGATCGAGATGTTTTCCGACGAGGGCATCGGCACGATGTTTGTGAAATGAGGTGCTTTCATGAGTTTTGAGGAGATTCGTTCGCGGGATCAGGCCTATGTGGCCGGGATCTACAACCGCTTTCCGGTGGCGCTGGCAAGCGGCAAAAACGCCACCTGCTGGGACGTGGAAGGCAACGAGTACATCGACTTCACCAGCGGCATCGGCGTGAACGCGCTGGGCTACGCCGACCCCCAATGGGTTCAGGCGGTGACCGCGCAGCTGCAAAAGCTGCAGCACACGTCGAACCTTTTCTACACCGAGCCCTGCGGCAAGGCGGCCGAAATGCTGTGCGCGCGCACCGGCATGAAGAAGGTCTTCTTCGCCAACAGCGGCGCGGAGGCCAACGAGTGCGCGATCAAGGCCGCTCGCAAGTATTCCTTCGACAAGTACGGCGAGGGGCGCTTTAGCATCGTGACCTTGGAGAACAGCTTCCACGGCCGGACGGTCACCACGGTGTCCGCCACCGGGCAGGACAGCTTCCACCGCTTCTTTATGCCGTTCACGCCGGGCTTCGTCCGCGCGCTGCCAAATCTGGAGGATACACTATCTAAGCTTGACAAATCCGTCTGCGCGATTATCATGGAGATGGTACAGGGCGAAGGCGGCATCGTGCCGCTCGACGTGCGCTACGTGCAGGCGGTGGCGGAATACTGCCAGGCGCGGGATATCCTGGTGATCGTCGACGAGGTGCAGACCGGCGTCGGCCGCACCGGGAGCCTGTTCGCCTGCCAGCAGTACGGCATCCAGCCGGATATCCTCACCTGCGCGAAGGGGCTGGGCGCGGGGCTGCCCATCGGCGCGGCGCTGCTGGGCGAAAAAGTCCAGAACACGCTGGGCTTTGGCGACCACGGCTCGACGTTTGGCGGCAACCCGGCCGTCTGCGCGGGCGCGGTCGAGGTCTTGAGCCGCGTCGACGAAGCGCTGCTGGAGGGCGTGCGCGAGAAGGGCGCCTACATCCGCGAGAAGCTGGCGCGCCTGCGCGGCGTGCAGTCGGTGACCGGCCTGGGGCTGATGCTGGGCGTGGAGCTGACCGGGTTCACCGCGCAGCAACTGGTGGCCGAGGGCGTCAAAAAGGGCGTTTTGACGCTGACCGCCAAGAAGAAGCTGCGCCTTTTGCCGCCGCTCACCATCACGTACCCGGAAATCGACCGCGGTCTTGCGGCGCTGACCGCGGCCATCGGAAGCCTTGAAGGAGGAAACTAGATGAAACACCTGCTGTCGCTCACCGACCTGACCTACGAGGAGATCCTGGAGATCCTGGACCTTGCGGATGAACTCAAGGCCGATCACAAGCGCGGCATTCACAAGCCCCTCCTGGCCGGGAAGACGCTGGGCATGATCTTCCAGAAGTCGTCCACCCGCACCCGCGTCTCGTTCGAAGTGGGCATGTACCAGCTGGGCGGCTACGCGCTGTTCCTCTCCAACCGAGATCTGCAGATCGGCCGGGGCGAACCGGTGCAGGACACCGCCCGCGTGCTGTCCCGCTACGTGGACGCCATCATGATCCGCACCTTCTCCCAGAAGGAGGTCGAGGATCTGGCGAAGTACGGCACCGTCCCGGTGATCAACGGGCTGACGGATTTGTCGCACCCCTGCCAGGTGCTGGCGGACCTGATGACCATCCGCGAGTACTTCGGCAAGCTCAAGGGCCTGAAATTGGCCTTCGTCGGCGACGGCAACAACATGGCGAATACCCTGATCGTCGGCGGCCTCAAGACCGGCATGTCGGTCTCCGTGGCCTGCCCGAAGAATTATCGCCCCGATCGGGAGGTGCTGCGCTTTGCCGAGGCCTACGGCGACCTGTTCGAGCTGACCGAGAGCCCGGAGAAGGCCGCCGCCGGCGCGGACGTATTGGTGACCGACGTGTGGGCGTCGATGGGCCAGGAGGAGGAGAAGGCCGAGCGCGAGCAGGCGTTTACCGGCTACCAGATCGACGAGACGCTTTTGGAGCTGGCAAACCGCGGCGCGATTGTGCTGCACTGCCTGCCCGCCCACCGCGGGGAGGAGATCACGGAGGACGTGTTCGAAACCCACGCGGGAGAAATCTTCGACGAGGCCGAAAACAGGCTCCACGCGCAGAAGGCCGTGCTGGTAAAATTGATGGGTTGACCCGGTGTCGGGCGGTGGCGTTTTCGCCCCCGCCCTTTCTATGAAAATGTACGTCAGCGAGGGAAATATGAAGAGCGACGCGGTTCTGGTTTTGCAGACCGGGCAAACCTTTCGCGCCCGGCGCTTCGGCGCGGGCGGGGAAATTTCGGCGGAACTGGTGTTCACCACGGCGATGGTCGGCTACGTGGAGACGCTGACCGACCCCAGCTACCACGGTCAGATCGTGGTGCAGACGTTCCCCTTGATCGGCAACTACGGCGTGATGCGGGAGGACTTCGAGAGCGCGTCCCCCCGGCTCAGCGCCTACATCGTGCGGCAGTATTGCGAAGCGCCCTCAAACTTCCGCTGCGAAACGGACTTGGACAGTTACTTGAAACAGGGCGGGATCATCGGCCTTTGCGATGTGGACACCCGCGCGCTGACCCGCATCATCCGGGAGACCGGCGTGATGAACGCCGCCATATTGGACGAGGCGCCGGAGGACCTGCCCGCCTTCTGCAAGGCGCTGTCGGAGAAGGCGCTGTCCTCGGACGTCCACCAGGTGACCTGTAAATCGCCCTACACCCTCGGAGGCGGCGCGCGCCGCGTGGTATTGTGGGATTTCGGCTTCAAGCGCGGCATGGCGGAGGCGATGGTGAGGCGCGGCTGCCGGGTGACGGTGGTGCCCGCGGACACCTGCTGCGAGGAGATATTGAAATTGAACCCGGACGGGGTGCTGCTCTCCAACGGCCCGGGCGACCCGGCGGTGAACCTTTCCATCATCCGGGAACTTCGGAAGCTGGCGGAGGCCGGCACGCCGATCTTCGGCATCTGCCTGGGCCACCAACTGCTGGCGCTGGCGATGGGCGCAAAGACCGAAAAATTGAAGTACGGCCACCGGGGCGCCAATCAGCCCGCGCGCTATCTCCCGACCGGCAGGCTCTACATCACCAGCCAGAACCACGGCTACCAGGTGGTCGCGGCCTCGCTGCCGGAGGGCGCGCATCCGTCCTTTGAGAACGCCAACGACGGCACCAACGAGGGCGTGGAGTACGACTCCATCGACGCCTTCACGGTGCAGTTCCACCCGGAGGCGCGGGGCGGCCCGCTGGACACCGCCTTCTTATTTGACCAATTCGTTTCGAGGATGGAGGCGAGCGCCCATGCCGCTGGCAAGTGATCTGAAGCGGGTGATGCTGATCGGCTCCGGCCCGATCGTGATCGGCCAGGCCGCGGAATTCGACTACGCCGGGACCCAGGCCTGCCGGGCCTTAAAGGCGCTGGGCCTCACCGTCATCCTGGTCAACCCCAACCCGGCCACCATCATGACCGACACCGCGATCGCCGACCACATCTACATCGAGCCGCTGACCATCGAGGTCTTAAAGCGCATCATCAAAAAGGAAAAGCCGGACGGCCTATTGTCCACGATGGGCGGGCAGAGCGGCCTGACGCTCTCGATGCAACTGGCCCGGGAGGGCTTTTTGGAGGCCGAGGGCGTGCGGCTCCTCGGCGCGCGGCTCGACACCATCGACAAGGCCGAGGACCGGCTGCTGTTCAAGGAGACGATGCTCTCGATCGGCCAGCCCTGCATCGCCTCCGCGGTGGTAACCGAGGCGGGCGCGGCGCTGGACTTCGCCGGGACGATCGGGTATCCCGTGATCGTGCGCCCCGCGTTCACGCTGGGCGGCTCCGGCGGCGGCATCGCGGCAACCCCCGAGGAACTGCAGGAGATCGCGCGCGGCGGCATTTCGGCCTCGCCGATCGGGCAGATATTGGTGGAGCGCTGCGTCGCGGGCTGGAAGGAGATCGAGTTCGAGGTCGTCAGGGACGCGGACGGCAACGCCATCGCGGTCTGCTCGATGGAGAACCTGGACCCGGTCGGCGTGCACACCGGCGATTCCATCGTGATCGCGCCTGCGGTCACGCTGGCCGACCGGGAGTACCAGATGCTGCGCACCGCGGCGCTGGACATCATCCACGCGCTCAAGGTGGAGGGCGGCTGCAACGTGCAGTTCGCGCTGAACCCGGAGTCCTTCGAGTACGCGGTGATCGAGGTCAACCCCCGCGTGTCCCGCTCCTCCGCGCTGGCGTCGAAGGCCACCGGCTATCCGATCGCCAAGGTCGCCGCGCAGATCGCGGTGGGCCTGCGCCTGGGCGAGATCCAAAACGCCGTCACCGGCAAGACCAGCGCGTTCTTTGAACCGGCGCTGGACTACGTGGTGGTCAAGTTCCCGAAATGGCCGTTTGACAAGTTTGTCTACGGCCGCCGCACGCTGGGCACCCAGATGAAGGCCACAGGCGAAGTGATGGCCATCGCGCAGACGTTCGAGGAGGCGCTGATGAAGGCCATCCGCGGCGTCGAAATCTCGATGGACACGCCCCGAAGCCAAAAGTTTGCGGGGTGGAGCGAGGAGGAAATCCTGGCCCACGTCGGCCAGGCCACCGACGAGCGGCTGTTCCTCTTGTATGAGGGCATCGCGCGGGGCATCTCCATTGAGAAGCTGCACGAAGTCACGCTGGTGGACGAGTGGTTCCTGGCAAAGCTCAAAAAACTCTATGAGATTGAGGCCGCGCTGAAGCATGGCTTCGACGAGGAGCTGTACCGCGAGGCCAAGCGCGCGGGTTACCCGGATAGGGCCATCGAGCGCATCAGCGGGCAAAAGGTGAAAAACCCCGCGAAGATCGGCTACAAGATGGTGGACACCTGCGCCGCCGAGTTCGAGGCCCAGACGCCCTACTTCTACGCCTCCCGCGACGAGGAGAACGAGGCGGCGGAGTTCATCCGGAGAAAGGCTTCACGCAAGAAGCGGGTGATCGTGTTCGGCTCCGGCCCGATCCGCATCGGCCAGGGCATCGAGTTCGACTACGCCTCGGTGCACTGCGTGTGGACGCTGAAGCAGCAGGGCTACGAGGTGGCGATGGTCAACAACAACCCCGAGACCGTGTCCACCGACTTCGACACCGCCGACCGGCTGTACTTTGAGCCGCTGACGCCGGAGGACGTGAAGGGCGTGATCGAGACCGAAAACCCCTACGGCGTGGTGGTGGCCTTCGGCGGCCAGACCGCGATCAAGTTGACCAGGTGCCTCAGCGCGATGGGCGCCCACATCCTGGGCACCTCCGCCGGCGCCATCGACGCCGCCGAGAACCGCGAGCGCTTCGACGAAGTGCTGAATAGGCTTTCGATCAAGCGGCCGGAGGGCGCGGGCGTCTATACGCTTCCGGACGCGCTCAAAACCGCCGAGCGCCTGGGCTACCCGGTGCTGGTCAGGCCCAGCTACGTGCTCGGCGGGCAGAACATGATCATCGCCTTCGAGCCGGAAGAGATCGAACGGTACATGAACATCATTCTCTCCGGCGGCATCGACAGCCCGATCCTGATCGACAAGTACCTGATGGGCACCGAGGTCGAGGTGGACGCCGTGTGCGACGGGGAGGACATCCTGATCCCCGGTATCATGGAGCACGTGGAGCGGGCGGGCGTGCACTCGGGCGACTCCATCGCCGTCTACCCCGCCTGGAACCTGACCGGCCCGGTCACGCAGCGGCTGATCGACTGCACAAAGACGCTGGCGCTGGCGCTGAACACGCAGGGGCTGATCAACATCCAGTACGTGATCTACGAGAACGAGGTCTACGTGATCGAGGCCAACCCACGCGCATCCCGCACGATCCCCTACATCAGCAAGGTCACGGGCCTGCCGGTGGTGGACATCGCCACCCGCGCGATGCTGGGCGAAAAATTGAAGGATATGGGCTACGGCACAGGCCTCTACCGTCAGTCGGTGTTCTCCGCGGTCAAGGTGCCGGTGTTCTCCTTTGAGAAGCTGGCGGATGTGGACACGCACCTGGGGCCGGAGATGAAGTCCACCGGCGAGGTGCTGGGCATCGGAAGGGTGATGGAGGAGGCCATCTACAAAGGGCTTCTCGCCGCGGGCTACAAGATGGCGAACAAGGGCGGCGTGCTCATCACCGTCCGCGACCGGGACAAGGCGGAGGTCATCCCGATCGCCAGGCAGTTCCGCGAGCTGGGCTTTGAACTCTACGCCACCCAGGGCACCTACTGGGCGCTTTCGCGCGCGGGCATCGACGCCACCGCGGTCGGCAAATTGCACGAGGGCCACCGGGACATCTGGGAGCTGCTCGACAGCGGCAAGCTGCAGTATTTGATCTCCACGTCCTCCAAGGGGCTTTTGCCGCAGCGGGACAGCGTGCAGCTAAGGCGCCGGGCGGTCGAGCGGTCGATCGCATGTTTGACCAGCCTCGATACCGCGGGCGCGCTGGTCCGGTCCATCGCCAGCGACTATTCGCAAAAGAACATCGAGCTTCTGGATATCGCGCTTCTCCCTACCCGCCGCCGGAAGCTGCACTTCATAAAGCTTCGGACCGGCGACAACGACTACATCTACTTCGACTGCTTCGAGCAGACCATCGAAAGCCCCGAATCGCTGAGCGTGCTTTTGTCTAGCCGCCGGAAATCGATCGGCGGCGACGGGCTGGTGCTGATCGAAAAGAGCGACATCGCCGACGCCGCGATGCGCATGTACAACGCCGACGGCTCCCAGGGCGAGGTCAGCGGCAACGCGATGCGCTGCGTCGCGAAATACCTCTACGAGAAGGGCCGCGTCCGCAAGGAGCAGATGCGCATCGCCACCGGCGCGGGCGTGAAGCCGCTCAGGCTCTACGTCCGGGACGGCGAGGTCTATTCGGTGGAGGTCGGCATGGGCCTGCCCGGCTTCCGCTCGGAGGCGGTGCCGGTATTGAACGTCACGCCGGAAGCCGCCCAGGCGGGCGAGGTGGTGGACCAGCCCTACTCCATCGGCGGCAGGACGTTCAGAATCACCTGCCTGACGATGGGCAACCCCCACTGCGTGATCTTCGTGCCGGATGTGGATCAGGTGGACGTGGCCCGCTTCGGGCCGATCCTTGAGCGCGCGCCGATCTTCCCCAAGCGCGCCAACATCTCGTTTGCGCAGATCGAGAGCCCGACGCGCATCCGCCTCAGGGTGTGGGAGCGCGGCATCGGCGAGACCCGCTCCTGCGGCACCGCCGCCTGCGCCACGGCCGCCGCGGCGATCAAGCTGGGCCATTCCCCGATGGACCGGGATATCCAGATCAACCTGCCGGGCGGGCAGATCATCATCCACCTGACCGAGGCCGACCTCAAGATGACCGGCGACGCCCAGCGCGACTTCGAGGGAACCATCGAAATCTAGTTGCGCGCAGTCATGTACCACCGGCTAAGCCGGTGGCTTGATTAGGCCCTATAAGGGCCTGATACCGGCGGCGCTACTCGCGCTCTGAAGACCTGACAGCCGCA
>Ga0268263_1000271_pt1 | contig 104800 bp, 94 predicted proteins | sample Biomet5_FD_190358 | JGI IMG/M metagenome (GOLD analysis project Ga0268263, IMG submission 190358) | Microbial communities from bioreactor (seeded with sewage sludge) at LBNL, California, USA - Biofuel metagenome 5 (SPAdes) (version 4) | ecosystem: Engineered > Bioreactor > Anaerobic >... | reverse complement strand
GTTTGGAGTATACCAAGACGAAACATTATTGCGTCCAAAGCGGCGAGCAATTTTCGATGCAGGGCAAGGAGCCGGAGCGAGCCGTAGCGGCGCTACGGTCGAGCGGAAGGTGACACAGCCCTGCGCGAAAAGGGCCGCCGCGACGACGCAAGAATGTTTTGGATTGGTATTACTTGCCGGTCGCCTGGAACTCGTTCATGATGTAGCGGAAGTTGCTCCACCACCACCAGGGGCCGTTGTAGGGGTTCGCGGAATCCGGGTAGTTGGTCCAGTAGTAGTTGTCGGTCGGGACCAGCTTGGAAGTGCCGAACATCGGGATCCACGCGCACTCGTCGGCCAGCGTCTGCAGGATCTGGACGCCCAGCTCGTGCACCTGCGGGTCGGCGGAGGGCAGCTTGCCCAGCTGTTCCACCATCTGGTCCACCTTCTGGGAGGAGAAGCGGGTCTGGTTGCCGGAAGCGGCCTTGCCGTTGTCCACAATGTACTTGCTGTGCCAGTTGATCACCTGGCTGTACAGGTCGTCCAGCACGCCGCAGGACGGCCAGTAGGAGCCGGCGGTGAAGTTGCCGGTGGGCCAGTTGGTCCAGAACGTGGAGCTCTCGCAGGCCTGCACGGTCACGTCGAAGCCGAACGCGCGCCACTGGTCGGCCACCGCGTAGGCCAGGCGCTCGGACTGCACTTCGTAGCCCGACGGGGCCAGGATCTCAAAGGACAGCTTCTTGCCGTCGTAGGTCCACATGTTGTCGGCGCCGCGGCTGAGGCCGCCGGCCTTCAGCAGTTCCTCGGCCTTGTCCGGATCATGCTTCCACCAGCCGATGCCGAACAGCTCGACCAGCTGATCCTGGGTCATGTTGTTGACCACATCGGTGACGTTGTTCGACTTCAGCGTGTCGGCCAGCTTGGTGGCGTAGTCTGGGTCAAAGGGCTTGTAGCCGTCGTCCCAGGTGTAGTTCATCAGCCAGTCGCGCATCGGCTTAAAGTAGTCGTTGCTGAGGAAGGTCGTCGGCGGCATGCACAGCGGGGAGACGCGCATCTGGCCGTTGAAGGTGTCCATAGAGGCCTGCACCATGTCCAGGCTCAGCGCCATCGCCCAGCGGACCTTGGGGTTATCGAACGGGGCCACCTTGTTGTTGAACACGATGCCGCGCTCGCAGGGGTCGTCGAAGCAGCCGTAGGGGTAGTCGGGCTGCCAGCACTTGACGTCGGGGTTGGTGTTCTGCACGACTTCCCACGCCTCGGGGGTGATGTCGCACAGGATGTCCACTTCGTTGTTGTTGATGGCCATGACCTTCTTCTCCTCGGTGCCGAAGGAGGTGAAGAGCACGTACTGGGGCTGCGGTTCCTTGCCGGTCACGGCGTACACGTCGGAGTTCTTGATGTCCTGGCGCTTCTCATACAGGAACCAGTAGCCGTTGGGGTCGCGGTCCTTCAAGGTGTAGGGCCCCAGGGACAGCGGGTTCGTATACATGTCGGTGGCCAGGTCGTGGCTCTCAAAGTAGTGCTTGGGCATCGGGTAGAAGAAGTTGCCCCAGACCAGCGCGGCAAACTGCTGCTCGATCTTGGGGTCGGGGTTGACCAAGTCGATCTGCAGCTCATAGTCGCTGAGCTTGGTCGCCTTGGTCACCAGCGTCGCCATGCGGGCGCCGCCGGAGATGGAGTCCTTCTTCTCGATCAGCGTGTTGATCGTAAAGACCACGTCGTCCGCGGTGAAGGGCACGCCGTCGCTCCAGTTGATGCCCTGGCGGAGCTTGATCTTGTAGCTGGTGTAATCCTTGTTCAGCGCTTCCGGCATGCCGTCCGCCAGGTCGCCGAACACCTCGCCGGTGATGGTGTTGACTTCCCACATGTTGGCGTACACCAGCTGGTGCAAGCCGTTGTTGACGTCGGTTCCGGTCAGGTAGACGTTGTTCTGCGTCGCATTGGTGATCTGCCCATCAAGGCACTCGACCACGAGCGTCTGGTCCCTAGGCGTCCCGGCGATGGTCTTGACATCGTCGGCCATGGCGGGGATCGACACGGACATGGCGAGCATCATCGTGAGGGCCAGAAGTAGCGCGAGTCCCTTCCTCATGAAACAACCTCCTTTATTTGCGTGGCGCCTTTGCCACACGTCGCTGTTTACATTATAAGCATGGGGAAGGAGGCCCAACAAGGCCGTTTTTTGTGGTTTCACGCCCACATTTTGCGCACTTAAAAAACCAGAAACCGATCGTACCGACAAATCCGCCGAAACCGCTTTGGGCGGTTTGCATAAATCTTATGGCTCGCCGCCGAACGGCCCGTCAACATCTTCGCCGTCCGCCGGCGGTTCCTCGTCCGGCAGCGGCCTCTCCATTTCGTCCGGCAGCGCTTGGAATTCCTTGCGGAACTGCATCGGCGACATATTCTTGAGTTTCCGGAACTGCGCGAAGAAGCGGGACTGGCTGGTGTACCCCACCATGTTGACGATGTCGCAGATGGGATACTGCGTGTTGATCAGAAGGCGCGTGGCCTCGCTGATGCGCAGGTCTATCATGTAGTTGTGGGGGGACACGCCCATTTTTTCCTTGAAGAGGTGGGACAGGTGGTAGTAACTGATGTGCAGCTGGTTGGCCACGTCGGTCATCGAGATGTCGCGCATGTAGTTTTCGGCGATGTAGCGCTGCACCTGCTGCACGGTGGAGGAGGGGTCGTTCTTCTGGATCTCGCCGTGCTCCGCGTCGATTATGCGAAGGACCAACAGGATCACGCTCTGCAAAAGGTTCTGGCAGATCTGCTCGTAGCCGACGTTTTTGCGCACGCACTCGTCCACCATCATGCCCAGGCAGTTCTGAAAGAACCGGGCGTAGGCGCCGGTGGAAAACACCGGGGAGATCTCCTCCGGCAGGATCGACCCCTCCGGCAGCCCGCAGACCTCCAGGTCGCTGAAGCGGATCGAGTAATAGCAGTTGTCCTTGGGCGCGCGGACGGCGCGCTCCCGGTGGAACACGCCGGGATTGTAGAGCACCAGGTCCTGGGCGCCCGCGTGGCAGCGGCTGCCCTCAATGTCCAATTCGTATTCGCCGTCCAGGAAGTAGATCATCTCGACGCTGTCGTTGTAGGCGCGCGGAATTATGGCCAGCTCCCGGGCGTCCGAACACATCCCGACGCATCGCAGGATCGGGTTGTGCAGGATCCGGAGCACCTGCCCGGAAAAGTCCACTACGTGCAGATTGGCCATTCCACGCGAGTCCTCCCATGTGACGGGCGATCGCAAGGCCCGGCTATACCAGCCAGACGTAGACCAGCGCCGCGGCAAAGAACAGCGCCGTGATCCCCTTGATCAGCGGCATGCGCCGCCGGACGAATTCGGAAACCGTGAGGAGAGCCTGCCCCCGGATCACGGCGACGCTGACCGCGGCCGAGGGCAAAAGGAACATCAGGCAGTACCCCGCCAGCATCGGGAACAGCGTGCCCAGCTTTTCCCCGGTCTGGATCGCCGCCAGCAGCGCCGCCAGGTACACCTGCCCGGCGCACAGAAATTCCCCCGCCGCCACCAGCGCGCCCAGCGCGGCCGCCACCAGCGTCAGCGGGCCGAAGGGTGATTCCAGTGAGGCGCGGATGCGCGCCTGCAGCCCCTCCCGGAGCGGCGCCGGCAACTGGTTTTTGATCTCGCCGTAGCGCTCCCGCCGGGCCATAAAGGCGTCCCGGAGGTTCAGCGCGATCAACACCGCCGACAAAAGCGTCAGCGCGATCTTCGCCGCCAGCTGCAGCCAATCGGGGTTCCACGCCTGGAATGCGCCGAGCAGCAGCGTGCCGATCAGCAGGTACGTGACGAATTTCGCCGCCAGGAACACCGCAGCGCAGCGGGCCACGCCCGCCTTCAGGTTGGCCAGCACCGTCAGAAACAATAGCAGCATCGACAGCGCGCAGGGATTCAGGCCGCCCACGAAGCCCGCGGCCAGCATCGATCCCCAATTCAGCGCGGGCAATGCGCCCTCGCCCGCGATGTCCGGCGTGTCCAGCGCCGCGCCCGCGGGCAGATCCTCCGCGACAAAGCGCTTGATGGCGTCCACGCCGCCGTACCAGGCGTGCCCGGCCAGCACCATCGGCGCGATCCGGTCGCCCTCCGGCACCTGGAACGCCTCGAACAGCTTCAGCGCCCGCCCGGAATCCGCCGACAGGTTGACCTTGACGACCTCCACATCCGATGAAAACGCCTCCCCGCCCGAGGCGACCTGAACGGTCTCCGGCAGGGAGTCGATGAATCCGGACGCCTCGCGGCAGCTCTCGCAGGCGGTGATGTACAGGTAATAAAGTTTGCTGGGCCGCGCGCCGGCGGACACCGCCATCGGCGCAAGCACCATGAACACGAGCGCCGCCAGAATGGCGCGCCTCAAGGTTTTATTAAGCAAAGCGCGCAACGCCCTCTCCTTCTTCGGGGTGTGACCAAGCGCCTCCCCATTTGTGAGACCCATTATAGCATAACCGCCCAGCAGGCACAATCGATGGGGAAAACGTCGCCGGAGGGAAATCCATCCAGCGCGCGAACCCCCTTCCGGCCTGGGCAGGAAGGGGGCTCGCATTGCGCGTTCGTTATTTATAGGCCACGATCAGTTCGCGCCCGGCCCGCTCGGTGGATTCCATCTCGATCCCCTCCGCGGCCGCCGAGAAATTCACCATCCGGCCGTCGACCGAGACGGACAGCGGCGCGCGGCCCGGCTTCCCGATCCGGAGGGTCTTGAGATCCAGATGGCCGCCCAAGAGCGTCAGCCGAACCACGTCTTTCTCAAAGGCCACCTGGCCCCAGCCGCTGTCCAGCGACCAGAGCGACCGGAAATCGTCCGGGTTCCCGATGGGCTTAAAGCCGATCATGCCCTTCGAGGCGTCGTACCGGAAGCCGGAGAACGCCAGCAGCAGCGCGTAGCTGGCCATCGAGCGGGCGTAGTTGCTGCCGCACTCGATCTCGTTCCAGGGGTTGCGCTTCTCGCCGTCGTAGCGCTCGCGCACCGCGCGCACCATGCGAAGGCCCTCCTCCACCATGCCCTCCTGGATCATGTGGATCGCCGCCTGATACTCGAAGCCGTGCATGGTCTCCTCGGCGTAGACGATGGTGATCGCCGGTAGTTTCGTCCCTTCCGGCCAGGAGCAGATGATCGTGCCCGCCTCGTCGTTCAGCGCGTACAGCCGGCAGGGGTTGAAGTGCTCGCGCATGTTCGGGATGAAGTTGTACTTGTAGATCGACTTCAGCGCGCTGACCACCTTGTCGTGGTCGAAGATATCGCCCAAGCCGATCAGGTTGGCGTGCCACTGGGCCAGCACCTGGTCGATGCCGCAGCCGTCCGCGATCTGGTAGAGGATCTCCTTCTTTTCGTCGTTCCAGTAGGCGGCGTACACGTCCTGGTTCTGCAGCGCCCGGGCACCGGAGGCGTAGGGGTCCAGCACGCTCGGATCGGTCAGGTCGATCTTCTGGATGAAGTATTCGCCGTTAAACAATTCCCGGTTCAGCTTCTCCCGCCCGGATTCGAACACCCGCTCGAATTCCTCAGCAGTCTCCTCCTCGCCCAGCTCCCGGGCGATGTCCGCGCCCGCCTTGAGCCCGCCCAGGTACAGCCCGGACAGCCACGCGTTCTCGCCGAACAGCTCCATGTCCAGCGTATGGTGCTGGCGGCCCTCCAGGATGCCGTCCTTGTTGAGATCCCAGCGGTCCCCGTTCTCCTTCGACCAGGCGAATTCGATCGACCGCTTCACCTCGGGCCACAGCGACTTCAGCCACGCCTTGTCGCCGGAAATCTTGTACTCCCGCCACACGCGCATCACGGTGGCGTACTGGCCGTCCGCGCAGGGGCGGAACTGCATCCGGGAGCGGCCCAGCGGCAGCATCAGGCGGAAGCTCATGCCGCCGTCCGGGTTCATGTTGTAGGTGTATTCCAGCGTGCGCATTGAGCGCTCCAGGCGCGGGAACAGGAAGGGGATCGCGTAGGTGTAGCTCCATACGTGGGTGCAGCTGCCCTCGCAGCAGCCGCTGTCACAGTGGCAGCCCTCAAAGCCGTACAGCGAGCCGTCGGTGAGCCTGAGGCAGGTGGGCGATTTGATGACCGCGAGGTTGGCCGACACCGCCTCCAGCGCCTCCGGCGGCAGCGACGAGGACAAAAGCGCGTCTTTAAAGGCCCATGTCTCGTTCCGCAGGCGGGCAAAGTGCTTCAGCGCGTAGGTCAGGCTCGCCTTCGAGTCCTTCCACAGCATGGCGTAGTAGTTCTTCCAGGTTCCGTTCGGCGCGTCGCACTGGCAGGAGCAGCCCGCGCCGGTGACGCAGCTGGAATCGCCCGGGTTCCAGTAGTTGGCGCAGTTGGGCGTGGACCAGGTGAGCACAAACCGCACATTCGCCGTCTCGCCAGGCTGCGCCGTCACCGTCGCCGCCAGCGAGGCGACCTCCTGGGATGAATAGCCCACGTGGGCGTTCTCCGAGGTGGGATAGTCCCTGTCCCGGATGCGGCCGTACTCCCGGAAATCCTTCCAGTAGGTGGCCAGGTTGTCAAACCAGTTGCCCCGGTACCAGTAGCGGGTGACGGCCACATCCATTGCGTCGGTGCCGAAGGACAGGTCACCGTACTTGGCATCCCGTTCGTCCTTCGCCTCGCGGTTGCGCAGCGTCATCATCGAAAGCCCGTCCACCTTCTCAAAGGTGTGGATGCCGGGCTTTCTGGTGTACAGGTTCGCCACGGAGAAGCACACGGTGTAGGACAGCGGCGTCCTTTGCGTATTGGTCAGCGCGATCTCGAAGAACGCGCCGGGGATCGAGGAATCATCCTCGTTCAGCGGGATGAACGGGTTGAACGCCGTCAGCGACACCCGGCCCGGGAAGTGCTCGTCCTCAAAATCGATCTTCGCCACCGGGAACGTGCCGGTGAATGTGGAGGCGCGGAAGTGGGGCAGCCCGGAGAGCGACTCCCGGTCCACGCCGAAGCCGAAGCCGTTGTACATCGGCCGGTGCATTTTGCCGGTGTAGGGCGGCTGCACATCCGAGTGCAGCACGCGGGCGTCCAGCACCTTTGTCTCGTCCTCCGCCTTGACCGCGAAGTGAGTGAAGCCCAGATGCGAGCCCTTGTCCGGGCGGTTGAAGATTTCCGCGTCGATCAGTTGGCCGTTGCCGGCGAGGCCGATGCAGCCGCTGCCGATGCCGCCCAGCGGGAAGGAGATCTCCTTTGTCTTCGCGCCCTTGTAGGTGAACCGTTCCATGTTTTATCCTCCCTGATTCAATCAGCTTTTAAGCCCGGACATCACGCTGCCCTGCAGGATGTAGTTGTGGCCGAAGGCGTAAAGCAGCGTCGGCACCACCAGCGAGACCGTGACGCCCGCCAGCACCACCGACACACTGCCGGTATTGCGCATGCCGCTCAGCGTCTTGAGCCCCAGTGGCAGCGTCATCATCTCCCACTTCGAAAGGTACACCAGCGGCTGCAGGAAGCTGTTCCAAGTGCTGAGGAACGTGAGCAGCGAGGTCATGATGATCACCGACGTGGACATCGGCACGAACACCTGCCAGTAGATCCTGAACCTGCCCGCGCCGTCGATGGTCGCGGCCTCCTCGTAGCTGTCGGGGATGGTCATCATGAACTGGCGGATGAAGAAGATGTTCAGCGGGCTGATGATCGCAGGCAATATCAGCGACCAGTGGGTGCCCACCAGGCCGATCTTGGACATCACGATGTAGGTGGGGATCAGCGTGGCCTGGGTCGGCACCATCATGCCCGCCAGAAACGCCAGGAACACGAAGGAGCGCCCCTTGAACGGGATGCGCGCGAACGCGAAGCCCGCCATCGTGGACACGATCAAGTTGAAGCCCACCGAGAACACCGCCACCTTGACGCTGTTCATAATGCAGTCAAAGAACGGGAACGTGGTGAACACGTCCCGGTAGTTCTGCCAGTGGAACGTGGTGGGGATGAACGACGGCGGCAGCTTGAACGAGTCGTTCGGGAGCCTGAGCGACGTGGCCAATATCCACAGAAACGGCGCCAGCATCACGACGGACAGCACAAACAGGAACAGGTTCAAAAGGAGCGCCGGGATTTTCCGCTTTTTCATGCCGCTCCCCCCTCACTCGTAGTCGTAGGTGACCCATTTTTTCTGGCCCATGAACTGAAAGATGGTGACCGCGAGGATGATCAGAAACAGCGTAAACGAGATCGTCGCGCCGTAGCCGATCTTGGTCTGCAAAAACGCGCGCTCGTAGATCTCCAGCGCCACCGTGCGCGTCGCGCTGCCCGGGCCGCCGTTGGTCAGGAGGAACGGCTCGTCGAAGATCTGGAACACGCCGATCACATTGGTCACCACCACGAAGAACGCCGTCGGCGTGAGCAGCGGCAGCGTCACCGAGAAGAAGGTGCGCATCGTCGAGGCGCCGTCGATCTGGGCCGCCTCATAGTAGGTTTCCGGGATGTTTTTAAGGCCGATGTAGTAGTACAGGAACGTCGTCCCGATGAACTTCCAGAAGCTGAACAGCGCGATCGTCACATAGGCCATGACGGGGTCGGTCAGCCACTTGACGTTGCTGCCGCCCATGAAGCGCAGAAAGTAGTTGATTACGCCGGTGTCGGTGGAGAAAAGGTACGCCCACGCGATGGCGACCGACGCGGTGGTCACGATGGAGGGAAAGTAGATCGCGGTGCGGTAGGCCGACTGCAGGCGCCGGGTGCGGCTGACCATGAAGGCCAGCACCAGCCCCAGCACGCAGTGGATGGGCACCAGGATCAGGAGGAATTTGAACGTGTTGACAAAGGAATTCGAAACCAGCGAATCCTTGAACATCCGCTGGAAGTTGCCCAGGCCCACGAATTTTGGCGCCTGGATCAGGCTGTAGTTGAAAAACGAAAGCACGGCCGACAGCACGATCGGCCCGAATATGAACAGGAGATAGCCGGACATCGCCGGCGCCAGGAACAGGTAGCCGGACAGGTTGTCCATCCGCCGCTTATTGCGCATGTAGCGCGTCGCACGCCCGGGCCGTGCGAGACCCGTGTTTTCCGCCATGCCGTTCACTCCCGCCTCTTCCCAAACGGGCGGGGGCGCCGAGGCACCCCCGCCGGATGGTTCGATGGATGCCAGCGGTCAGCCCGCCAGCGCCTGGTTGATCTCGTCCGCCGCGGCGTCCAGCGTGGACTGCACGTCGGCCTTGTTGACGCAGATTTCACTCATCGCGCGCAGCACGATGGAGGAAACCTCGGAGAAGGACACCGGAGCGTTGACCTGCTTCATCGGAACTTCGCCGTTGTAGAACAGCTGATAGTTCTGGGGGATGCCCAGCGCTTCGCACTTCTGCGCGGCCAGCGACTGCAGCACCGGCACGTTGCCGTCGCCCAGGTAGCCGCCCTCAAACTCGGGGGAGGACAGCCAGCCGACCAGCTTCTTGGCCTCGTCCTGGTGCTTGGAGGTCTTCATGACGAAGAAGCCGTCCACGCCGTAGATCAGTTCGTTCTTCTTGAAGTTGGGCAGGTACTGGATGGAGACATCCTTGAAGTTGGAGTTGATGTAGCTGGTGGTCGGCCAGCGGCCCCAGGAGCCCATCGCGACCTGGCCGTCGATCAGCTGCTGGATGGCGTTGACGTTGACTTCCGGGATGGGCGCGTAGCCGTACTTGTAGATCAAATCCTGCCAGAGCTGGAACATTTCCACGGACTCGGGGGAGTTGATGGTGGCCTTGGTGTAATCGTCGTTCAGGTAGGAAGCGCCGTTGTTGTACAGCCAGCCCTCCATGCAGAAGTACTCGTTGTAGGGCACCGCGATGGCGTACTGCTTGACGCCGTCCTTCTCGGTGGTCAGCTTCTGGCACATCGCCAGCAGGTCGTCCTTGGTCCAGTTGCCCTTAGGCACTTCCACGCCGGCTTCCTTCAGGCGATCCATGTTGAAGTGCATGAAGACGTTGTTGAAGGAGAACGGGAAGGAGTAGGTCTTGCCGTCGAAGATGAACGCCTTCTCCAGGTCGTCGGACACGTCGTCCTGGATGGCCTTGGCGGTGTCCGGGTTGGCGGCGATGTAGTCGTCGATGGGCGCGGGGATGCCCATGCGCACGAACATCTGGATGCCTTCGCTGGCCATGATCGCCACGTCCAGCTGGTCGCCGCCGGCGATCATCGTCTGGAGCTTGGTGCAGTACTCGCCCCAGCCGCTGTTGATGTAGAGCGTCTCCACCTTGATGCCGGTCTCGTCGGTGAACTTGGTGAGCAGGCTGTCCAGCGTGGACTTCTGCTGGCCGTCGCCGATCAGCGCCAGCGTCAGCGTGGTTCCCTCCGCCAGTGCGGGCACGGCCACCATGCCCAGGATCAGACAGAGCGCGAGCAGGGTTCCCAGAAATTTCCTCATCGAAGTCACTCCTTTTCTTCGCAAAAGCGATCGCCTTCAAAGTAACAGTTTTCTATCCAACCTGCAATGTAAATATGTTTGTTGATTGGGAATATTATTTGTTTTTGAAAGAATTGTCAACCCCGCCGCTTGCGCGCAAGGCCCGCCTTTGTATAGTATAATATCGGTGGCGCGGTTTTGCACGGGGAAAATTGCGGGAAAGGGGGGATGCGCTTGCCGGGGCGCAACTGGAGGCATTCGCTGTGGCGGAAGGTGTTCGTGGTCATCTTCCTGTTTTTGATGGCGCCCAGCCTCGCCTTCTCGTTCTTCTCCAACCGCATCACCACCGATTCGCTGATGGAGCAGAAGCGGCAGAGCGACCTGCGCACCATCCACGAATTGATCACCATCCTGACCCAGTATAGCGCCTCCGCGGAGGATGACGCCCTTTTGATCGGCTCCATGCCGGAGGTGCGGCAGGCGTTCCGGGATCGCCCTCAAGACGTCAGCAAGATCACGGACAACGTGTCCGGCAAGCTTCGGGGCATCGCGGCCGTGTCGCTGATGGACGCGGAGGGCCGCTTCATCGGCGAGAAGCGCCTGACCGCGGGGCGGCTCTCCTGGTTTTTCAACCCGTTCCTGTTGCGCAAGCTCACGCCCGACGCGCCGATGTGGACCGACCCGTTCACCATCGAGGAGGTGGCGACGGGCGCCCAGCACCGCGTGCAGGCGCTGATCGCGCCGATCAAGGACGAATTGGGCGCGCTCCAAGGCTACGTGGTGCAGTACATGGACACCGGATACATCCGGGGGCTGATCCAAAAGACCGACGGCGACCTGTATGTGGTGGACGCGGCGCAGTGCGTGGTGGCCAGCCGCGAGGAAGTGCCCTACTTCGAGCCGCTCTTCGACATCACCAAGATCTCCTATACGCTGATGATGGAGGACGCCAGCGCCATCGTGCCGGTGGAGGGCGAGAAGAAGTTCGTCACCACCCAGATGTTCTCCCCGATGAAGCTGCAGTTCGTCATGATCTCGTCCTTCGACTCCATCAGCGGCATGCTGGCGGTGTACTACTCCAAGATCGTGCTGATGGGCCTGGCGGGGCTGGCGTTCGCGCTGATCGCGGCGCTGATCATCGCCAGGTTCTTCACCCGGCCCATCGTGAACCTGAAGGGATTGATGGCCCGGGCCACGGAGGGGGACCTGTCCGTCCGCTACCAGGCCCGCTCCCACGACGAGGTGGACCAGCTGGGCGCCGCGTTCAACACGTTCCTGGACACCATCCAGCAGCTGATGCAGCAGAAGATCGACGAGCAGAAGCGAAAGCGCAAGCTGCAATTGCAGCTATTGCAGGAGCAGGTGAAGCCCCACTTCCTGTACAACGTGCTCGAGATGATCTCAAGCCTCGTGCAGTGCGGCATGAGCAAGGAAGCGCTGGGCGCGATCCTGTCCCTCGCCCGGTTCTACCGGATCTCGCTCTCCAGCGGCTCGGACATCATCGGGATCGAGCAGGAGGTTCAATTGACCGAGAGCTACCTATCGCTGCAGAAGCTGCGCTACATTGAGTTCATGGATTACAAGCTGGCGGTGGACCCGAACCTTCTAACCTTCGCCATCCCCAAGCTGACGCTGCAGCCGCTGGTGGAAAACGCCATCTACCACGGCCTCAAGGCCAAGCGTCCACGGGGCATCCTCAGCGTGTCGGGCGTGCTCAGCGGGGACGAGGCGGTGTTCGAGGTGTACGACAGCGGCCAGGGCATGGACGAGGACAGGCTGAACGAGCTTCGCCGGGCGCTGCTGCATCCGGAAGATCAGGAGGCCGCCCCGCACTTCGGGCTGATCAGCGTGGTTCAGCGCCTGAACCTGTTCTGCGGCGGACGGGTGAAGGTGACCATCGATTCCAAGCTGGGCGAATTCACCTCGGTCCGGCTGATGTTCCCGGCGCTGCCGCTGCGCGCGCCGGAATCCCCCGAAAGGAGCTGATCCCATGCTTCGCGTCGCCATCGTGGATGACGAATACTACTTCCGCAGCGCGCTCAAGGCCAACATGCCCTGGGCGGAAAACGATATGACCGTCGTCGGGGACTGCAGCGACGGGGAGAGCGGCCTGAAGCTGATCCTAAATGAAAAGCCGGACGTCGCCGTCGTGGACATCAACATGCCCATGCTCAGCGGGCTGGAATTGATCCAGCGCGCGCAGGAGGCGGGCGTGGAGTGCCGCTACGTGATCCTGACCGGCTATGACGAGTTCAAGTACGCCCAGCGGGCGGTGTCGCTGGGCGTGAGCAACTACGTGCTCAAGCCCGTGGACTTTCAGGAACTGATGCAGGTGCTGGTGCGGGAAAAAGAGAAGCTGAGCCGGGAGCGCCTGAGCCGCAGCGCCGTGGACAACCTGAAGCGGCAGGCGGAAAAGCTCCGGCTGGATCGGAGCTTTGACGACCTGGTCAACGCGCGGCTGCCCGGGGCGGAGGCGGAGCCTCTACGGCAGATGCTGCCGTATTCGCGCTACTGCGTGGCGCTGTTCGCCGTGCGGAACCCGGTCAACGCCGAGGACGCGGACCGCCTTCGGGATCTGATGCTCTCCGCCTGCCCGCCCACGCGCTTCAAGGTGTTCGTGGATGCCCGGAACCGGCTGGCGATGGTGGCCGACGCCCGATCCGGCGACGAGATGAACGCGCTGGTGGCGGATCTGTCCCGCCGGGTGGAGGCGCAGTTCGGCCGCCCGGAGGTGGGCGTCGGCCGCGCCTGCACGGAGTTCGAGCAGATCTACCTGTCCTACAACGAGGCCTGCATCGCGCTCCGGAACCATTTCATCTATTCCGAGCTGTCCGGCGCGTTCTTTACTGGTGCGCCCGCCATGTCGCCGGACGAGAAGAACCGGCTGAAGCTGGCGGTGCTCTCGGGCAGGGCGGACGCGGCGGAGGGCATCCTCCGGGAGATCTACCAGGCGCTGTATGAGCGCCACGCGGGCTTCGACGTGCTGGTTTTGAGCGCGCTGGAGCTGATGAGCCTGATGATCGGCATCCTGAACGCGCAGAACGCCGACGCGGGCGCGATACTAAGCGGCGATGTGGCGCTGCTCGACCGCCTGGAGCGCTTCCAATCGGTCTGGGCGTTCTGCGACTGGACGTGCGAACTGTACCGGGAGGGCATGCGAAGGCTCGAGGCGCAAAAGAGCAGCCTCAGCGGCGTGTCCCAGCGGGTCGTCGAGTACATTGAAGCGCACCTGGGCGACAGCAGCCTCTCCGTCCACCAGATCGCGGAGAAGCTGTTCCTGAACTACGGCTACATCTGCGTGACCTTCAAAAAGGACATGAATCAGACGATCAACGAGTACATCTCGAAGGGGCGCATGGCGAGGGCCCGGCTACTGTTCGAAAAGGGCGCGGTCAACATCGCCGCCGTGGCGCGGGAGGTGGGCTTCGAGGACCCGAACTACTTCAGCAAGTGCTTCCGCAAGAGCGAGGGGATCACCCCCAGCGAGTTCATTCAGTCCGCCGGGCGCGCCGCGCCGTGAGTCCCGCCCGACGCAGGTTGCCCTTAAGCGTATGGAATCGGACGATCAGGCCGGAACCGGCGTCCAAATAGCGCTAAAACGATGAGCCTCCCCCGCTGTGCGTTCACAGGCGGCGAAGGCTCATCGCATGGATATTTTGGGAAGGCGCCCCTCTACGCCTGCGGCAGCGGATGCCGGCGGGCGCACACGGCCAGCATGCCGCGGCCCACGTGGGCGGCGAGAGCGGGCCCCAGCGGCAGGATCTGGTCCACCAGGATGCCCGGGATGTCCTTCAGTTCCTCCAGCAGCTTCTTCGCCTCGGCCAGCGCGCCCGAGTGCACCACCGCCAGTTCGAAGCTCCTGCCCGCGGTGAAGTCCGCGATGATGCGCTTCACCGTCTGCACCGTGCGGCGCGCGCCGACGGCGGTGGCGCGCGGGTAGTACACGCCGTTCTCGTCGCAGCCGATGATCGGCTTAATGCTCAAAAGCTTCCCCACCATGCCCGCCACGCGGCCGATGCGCCCGCCGGCGACCAGGTATTCCAGCGTCGGCAGGTAGAACATGCAGTCCACCTCCTGCCGAAGGCCCGGCAGCGCCTGCTCCAGTTCCTCAAAGGACGCCCCGCCTTCCAGCAGCTCCACCGCGCCCATCACGATCAGCCCCAGCCCCATCGACAGCACCTTGGTGTCGTACACGAATGTGGTCAGTTCCCCGTGGTGCTGGCAGGCCAGCCGCACCATGTTCACCGTGCCCGACAGCGCGGCGGACATCAAAACGAACGCGACGTGGGTGACGCCCTTCCCCGCAAGCTCCGCCAGCAGTTCGTCCAGCGCGCCGGGATCCGGCAGCGAGGTCTTGGCGGTCTCGCCCTGCTCCATGCGCTGGAGCAGCTGCTCGGTATCGATGTCCACGCCGGAGCGGTATTCGCCATCGTCGAGGCGCACCATCAGCGGAATGACGTTCAGGCAGGAATGCTTCTGAACGTAGGAATCGGGCAGATCGCATCCGCTGTCGGTGATGAGGGCGATATTTTGCATTCGTGCGGCCTCCAATTCTATTTCAGCCTTTTTAGTATTGCACAAACTCCGGCCATTGCGCAAGGGGCTGAAGCAAATGTTTTGGTTTCTCCGTGAAAACCCCTTGCTTTCGCCTTATTTTGTCCCCCGGCGCATATCCTATGTGCCGGGGGGGATGGGATGCTGCGGCTGATTGCGGGCCTCGTGTTTGCACTGCTAGTCCTGGCCAGCCCGGTGGACGCGCTGGCCGCAGCGCGGCAGGCGATCTCGGTGTGGGCGGTCTCCTTCGTGCCGGCGCTGCTGCCATTCTTCGTGGTGACGCCCGCGCTCTCCTCGGACGAGGCCGCGGGGCTGTACCAGAAAATCTTCGGGCGCGCCTTCGAGGCGCTGTTCGGCTGCCCGGGGCAGCTTTCGGGCGCGGCGTTGATCGGACTGATGGCGGGCAGCCCCGCCGGGGCCATCGCCGCCGGGCGGCTCCGCGGGAACGCCACCGGCGCGGAGTTGACCAGGGGGGCGCTGCTCGCCTCCGGCGTCAGTCCGGGCTTTCTGATCAGCGCGGTGGGCGCCGCGATGCTGGGCGACAGTCATCTGGGCGCGGTGCTGTTCCGCGCGCAGCTGGGCGCGCTGCTCTTGGGCGGGCTGATCCTCCGGCGCGCGTTCTCGGGCGGCGCGCCGACCCTCCCGGCGGCCCGGGAGAGCGCCCCCAAGGGCGATGTGTTTTTGGGCGCGGCCACGGCGATGCTCAGCGTGTGCGCGCACATGGTGGTGTTCGCGGTGGGCGCCCGTGCGCTCGCGCGGTTTCTGCCGGGCGGCTGCGAGGCGGGGGTCCTGTCGATTGCGGAGGTGTCCGGCGGCTGCGCGGCGCTTTCGGCGCTGCCGCTTTCGAGGGCGCTTCGAATGCCGCTGATCGCGTTCACCTGCGGCTTCGGGGGCCTGGCGATCATGGTGCAGAACATGGGGCGGCTGCCGGGGGTCAAGTGGCACAACTACCTGTCCGGAAAGCTCTTGCACGGCGCGCTGTGCGTTGGGTTCTGCTGGGCGCAGCTGGGGATGCGGCTGCCCGAGGCCCAGCTGCCGGTTTCCTGGCCGGGAGGCGGATGGCAGGGGCCGATTGCCGCCGCGTGCCTATTGGTGCTATTGACGTTCGCGGGGGTTTATTTCACCCGGCGCGCGTGGTATAATGCAGGCACACGAAAGAAGGGGTGAGACGATGGCGCTTTTCAACGTTTCGCTGTTCTCCGGCGCGCTCTCGATGGCGACGAACGTCAACGTGATCCTGCCTGACCGCATCCACAACGCCCGCGGCGGGTTCGGTTCGAAGCGGGAAGGGCCGGTCAAGGCGCTGTACCTTTTGCACGGCATGTCGGACGACCAGACCCTCTGGTGCCGCAGAACCTCCATCGAGCGCTACGCCGCCGACTACAACCTGGCGGTCGTCATGCCCACCACCGGCCTGCACTGGTACACGGACGAGCCGGGCAGCCAGCGCTGGTGGATCTACGTGAGTCGGGAACTGCCGATGCTGATGAACGACTTCTTCCCGCAGATCAGCACGCAGCCGGAGCACACCTTCGCGGCGGGCCTTTCGATGGGCGGCTACGGCGCGCTGAAGTTGGGCCTCCGCGGTGGCGGGCGGTTCTCCCACGTGGCGTCGCTGTCGGGCGCGGTGAACATCGCCCGGGATCACGATCAGCCGGACAGCGAAATGAACAACGCCTTCTTCCGCGGGATATTCGGCTCCAATCAGGCGGCCACCGGCTCCTTCAACGATCTCGTGACCGCGGCGGAGGAGCTGAAGCCGGAGCAGCGGCCCAAGGTGTACATGTGGTGCGGCACCGAGGATTTTCTGTACGGCCAGAACACCCTGATGCGGGATCATTTGACAAAATTGGGCTACGACCTGACCTATGAGGAATCCCCCGGCGACCACCAGTGGAAGTACTGGGACGAGAAGATCCAGAGGGTGCTCGAGTGGCTGCCCTTAGGCGCTTAAAATCCGCTGCGCGTCTTTTAAGCGAAAAGAAAAAACTTCGCGGGCCTGAAACGCTGCGGCGTTTCCGGGCGGCCCGCTGACTTAAGGTATCGTTTCCTCTACCAGTTTGCGAACTGGTAGAGGAAACCATTTCCGGCGACAAGTCGCCGGAAATGAAATGAATTGGGAAAAGGTGGCGAGAAATTGCCTGCGGGAATGATTGGAAGGCAACACCGCTTCCCGCCACAAAAACGCCGCAAAGCGGGTTTTCATCGCGAGGAGACGCCGCGAGTTTAACTTGATTGTGGGGTTCCGTTCGGATATAATAAAAAGAAGACAAAATGGCCGCGGGCAGTCGCGGCGCCAAGGGGTACAAGGCATGTCGGATATCCTGTGCATTCAAGGCGGCGTGCGCCTGTGCGGCGAGGTGGCGGTCTCCGGCGGAAAGAACGCCGCGGTGGCGATCATCCCGGCCGCGCTGCTGGCGCATTCCCCCTGCACGATTGAAAACCTCCCCGATATCGACGACGTCCGGTCGCTGATTGAGATGCTGCGCTCGCTGGGCGCGGGCGTGGAGTTCTCGGGGGGCACGATGATCATCGACCCGCAGACGGTCGATAACTTTTCTCCCCCTTACGAGCTGTCGCGCCAGATGCGCGCCTCCTATTATTTGGCTCCGGTTCTATTGGGCCTGTTCTCCCGGGCGGAGGTGCCCATGCCGGGCGGCTGCGACATCGGCGCGAGGCCGATCGACCAGACCATCAAGGGCATGACCACGCTGGGCGCGGACGTCAAAATCGAGCGCGGCACGCTCTTGGTCTCCACCGAGGGCCTGCACGGCGCCGAGGTGTATCTGGACATCCCGTCGGTGGGCGCGACCATCAACACGATGCTGACCGCGGTCTCCGCCACCGGCAACACCACCATCTACAACGCCGCCAAGGAGCCCCACATCGTCGATGTGGCCAACTTCCTGAACAGCATGGGCGCGCGCATCAAGGGCGCGGGCACCGACATCATCCGCGTTTCCGGCGGGCGGCCGATGCGCGGCTCCACCTACGCCATCATTCCGGATCAGATCGAGACCGGCACGCTGATGATCGCCGCCGCCGCCACCGGCGGGGATGTGACCATCACCGGCGCGATCCCCACCCACATGGAGGCGCTGTCGGCAAAGCTGCTCGAGATGGGCGTCTACATCAGCGAGGAGGACGACCGCATCCGCGTCAAGGCGGACGGCAACCTGCGTTCGGTCAACATCAAGACCCAGGTCTACCCCGGCTTTCCGACCGACCTGCAGCAGCCGATGACGTCGCTCCTCACCATCGCCAACGGCCAGTCGGTGGTCACGGAGACCATCTACGAGGCCCGCTTCAAATACGTGGAGGAACTGAGGCGCATGGGCGCGAACATCCGGATCCTGGATCGCACCGCCATCGTGGACGGCGTGGACCGGCTGATCGGCGCGCCCGTCACCGCGACGGACCTGCGCGCCGGGGCTTCGATGATCGTGGCGGGCCTGTTGGCCGAGGGCGCCACGGAGATCTCCGGCATGCGGTACATCATGCGCGGCTACGAAGACATCGATTTAAAACTGCGCCAGCTGGGCGCCCGCGTGGAGCGCATCCAACGCGCTTCGCGCTATTGAGGCAACGAAAATCCGCAAGCGGCTTTTCATTGCGAAACGGGAACGGTTGAAGTATCCCCGGGAGCGGAAGGGGGCTTTGTCGTGAAATTCGTCAAGATGCACGGCTTGGGCAACGATTACGTCTACCTGGACTGCTTCCAACAGCCGGAGCCGGAGGACCCGAACGGCCTCGCGGTTCGCATGGCGCGGCCGCATTTTGGCATCGGCTCGGACGGGCTGATCCTGATCCTGCCCTCCGAAATCGCGGACGCGAAGATGCGCATGTTCAACGCCGACGGCAGCGAAGGCATGATGTGCGGCAACGCGCTGCGCTGCGTGGCCAAATACCTGTACGATTCCGGCATCGCCCGGAAGGAGCGCCTGACCATCGAGACCGGCTCCGGCGTCAAGACGGCGGACGTGATCGTGGAGCGCGGCCTGGCCGTGGGCGCGCGGTGCGACATGGGCCGGGCGAAGTGGGACGCGGAGGACGTGACAAGCGAGGCCGCCGGGCGCGGCTGGTCGCTTCGGCGGGTGGACGTGGGCAGCAAGCACGGCGTGGCGCTGCTCTCCGAACAGCCGGACGAGGCGCTGTTCCAGGCGGCGGGGCCGCTTCTCGAGCACGCCAGCGTGTTCCCGGACCGGGCGAACATCGAATTCGTCACCCGGGAAGGGCCGGATCATCTGAAAATGCGGGTGTGGGAGCGGGGTTCCGGCGAGACGCTGGCCTGCGGCACCGGCGCTACGGCGGCGTTCGTCGCGGCATCGCTCGCGGGCTGGGTCGGAAAGCGTGCCACCGTATCCTTAAGGGGCGGCGACCTTATAATCGAGTGGGGCGAGGACGGCCACGTGTTCATGGAGGGCCCCGCCGCGCTCGCCTTCACCGGCGATTGGCCGGAAGACTAAAGCATTCCTTACAAAAGGAGCGTTTCGCATGGCGGACATCGTGGTGGTCGGCAGCCTCAACGCCGATCTGACGATCAATGTGCCCAGGTTTCTGAAGCCCGGCGAAACCATGACCGGCACAAAATTCTCCGTGTTCACCGGCGGCAAGGGCGGCAACCAGGCGGTGGCGGCGGCGCGGCTGGGCGCCAAGGTGGCGATGGTCGGCTGCGTCGGCGACGACGCCAACGGGGCGATGTATAAGGACGCGCTCCGGCGGGAGGGCGTCAGCCTCGAAGCCCTCCGAACCATTCCCGGCGAGACCACCGGCGTCGCGGTCATCACTGTGGACGAAAGCGGCGAGAACACCATCGCCATCGTGCCCGGCGCGAACGCGGACCTGTCGGTGGACGTAATCACCGAATGCGAGGCGCTGATCCGGGGCGCGAAGGCCTGCCTGTTCCAGCTGGAGACGCCTCTCCCCTCCATCCAGCACGCGGCGGCGCTGGCCCGTCAGGCGGGCGTCACGGTGATCCTGGACCCCGCGCCCGCGCCGCAGGCCCCGCTGCCTCAGGCGCTCGTCATGCTGTGCGACTACATCACCCCCAACGAGACCGAACTGAGCCTGCTCACCGGCATGCCGGTCGCCACCATCGAGGAAGCCGCCCAGGCCGCGCTGAAGCTGATCGGCCAGGGCGCGAAGGCGGTCGTCAACAAGCGCGGCGCGGCCGGTGCGCTCATGGTCACGCGGGAGGGCTACCGGCTCTACGAGGGCTTCAAGGTCAAAGCGGTGGATACCACGGCGGCGGGCGACACATTCAACGCCGGGCTGGCGGTGGGGCTTTCGATGGGCCTTAACGTCCCGGATTCGGTCCGCCTGGCCAACGCCGCCGCAGCCATCTCGGTGACCGGGCTGGGCGCTCAGGGCGCGATGCCCTCCTTCGAGCAGGCCACCGCGCTGATCGACGGGATCAAGATGTAATCCTGGAAATTCGCAAACCATTTCCGCCGCACCTCGCCGGTACGGCGGTTTTTCTTTCGACGTTTGAAACCATAAAACGCGGCTTTGGGCCACCCCTCGTTGCGCGGAAGCGGCTTATTATGGTATATTTGGAAGTGAAAGAAAAAGAAAGGGGTATTTTATGAGCCAGGTTCAGGGAAAGGTTTTCAGAATGCGGAAAGGGCCGGGGCCAAAGCTGGTCGTGACCGGGGTGGTGATTGTGCTGGTCATCGTGGCGCTGGTTGCGATGGCGCCCTACACCGTGGTGCCCACCGGCCACACCGGCATCGTGACCACATTCGGCCACGTGGAGAACTATACGCTGCCGGAGGGCTTTCACCTGAAGAACCCGCTGCAGCAGGTGATTCTGATGGACAACCGCATCCAAAAGGCCACGCTGACGCTGCAGGCGTTCTCCAGCGATATCCAGCAGGTGGACGTGGTCTGCACCGTCAATTACGAGGTGGACAAGGGCACCGTGCAGGATCTGTATCAGAGCGTCGGCGTGGACTACTACAGCAAGATCATGGAGCCGCGCATCCAGGAGGACGTGAAAGCGGTGTTCACCAAATACACCGCCGAAAACCTGGTCGGCGCGCGGGCGACGCTGGCCGACCAGATCGAGCAGCTGTTGCAGCCGTTCATGGAGGAAAAGGGCGTCAGGATCGTATCGGTGGCCATCGAGAACATCGACTTCACCGACGCCTTCACAAACGCCGTCGAGGAGAAACAGGTGGCGCTTCAGACGAAGCTCAAGGTGGAGACCGAGCAGGCCCAGCAGGTGAGCGTCGAAAAGGCCACCGCCGAGCGCCGCATCATCTCCGCCAACGCCGAGGCCCAGGAGCGCTCGATCTTCGCCGAGGCCGACGCGAAGGTCGCCCGCGTCCAGGCCGACGCTGCCCGCTACGCCGGCGAGCAGGAAGCCGCGAAGAACCAGGCGATCGCCCAATCGCTGACGGACGAATTCATTCAATACCTGAAGATCAGCCGCTGGAACGGCAGCGTGCCCCAGGTGCAACTGTCCGGCGGCGAAGCCTACCCGGTGATCAACCTATCGCCCACCGGGGCGCCCTCCCCCGCCGCGACGCCCGCGCCGTAAACGGCGGTATCAAAGAACTGCTTGGCGCTTGACAAGCGGGGCAATCTTCGCATACAATGGTGTCAAATTCAATCAGGGGGAGTGAAGGATGTCGGCTAGCTGCTAGGTGCATACGGTGCGCCGTACCCGTGGCAACACGGGGGACGTTGTCGTACCCGCGCCGGCGGCAACCGCGCCTCACGCCCTGAAACCAAGGGGTTTTTGTGGGCTGCGCATTGTCGCAGCCCTTTTTTGTGTCCCATGAAGGAAGCGGCCCCGTTGGCGCGGGTTCCGGAGATCAATTTGAGGATGGGGATGAGCGCCATGTTTGAACGGGAATACCTGGAACTTCTGGAATACCCAAAGGTGACGGCGATGCTTTCCGGGCTGACCCGCACCGGAGCCGCGCGGCGGCGCGCGGAACAGTTGACCCCGATGGAGGACGGCGAGGCGGTCGCCCGCGCGCAGGCGCTGACCGCCTCCGCCCGCAAGGTGTACGAGGCGATGGGCGAGCCGCCGGTGCACTCGCTGGAAGGCCTGGACGCGCTCTCGGACAAACTGCGGCTGGGCGATATCCTGACCGCGGCGGAGCTGATCGCGCTGGGCGATTTTCTGAACCATTGCAGGCTGCTCAAAAGCTACCTGAAGCGGGCGCTGACCATCGACGCCCTGGCGCCGTCTCTCGGGATGAGCGTTCATCCGCTGGACGACCTCCGCAAGGAGATCGAGCGGTGCTTTCGCGGCGAGCGGCTGGACGACCGCGCCAGCCCCGAACTGCGTCAGATCCGCTCCGGCATCGAGCGCGCCGCCGCGAAAATCAAGGACCGGCTGGCCTCGATGATGCGCGCCCACCCGGAATGGTTTCAGGAGAGCTTCTACGGCGTGCGCGGCAGGCGGTACGTGCTGCCGGTGAAGCGCGAGTGCGCCAAGCTCGTCCGCGGGGCGGCGCTGGACATCTCCGGCAGCGGGCAGACGGTGTTCATCGAGCCGGAGGCCGCCTCCCAGCTCCGGGGCGAGATGGAGGCGCTGGAGATCGACGAGCAGAACGAGGAGATCCGCATCCTCGCGGAACTCAGCCGCAGGGCCGCCGCCGCCCGGGAAGCGCTGACCATCAACCGGGAGAGCATGGAGAAGCTGGACTACGCCTTCGCCTGCGGCCAGCTGGCCAGCCGCATGGGCTGCGGAACGCTCGCGATCTCGAAGGGCTTCGAACTGCGGCTCGTGAACGCCCGGCATCCTCTCCTGGGCGCGGGCGCGGTGCCGATGAGCCTGGCGCTGGGCGGAAGGGTTCGGGCGCTCGTGATCACCGGCCCCAACACCGGCGGCAAGACCGTGTCGATCAAGACCTGCGGCCTCGTGGCCGCGATGGCGCTGTCCGGCCTCGGGGTTCCGGCCGAGCGCGCCGAGATCCCGCTGATGAACGGCATCTACTGCGACATTGGCGATGGCCAGAGCGTCAGCCAGAACCTGTCGACCTTCTCCGCCCACATGCGGCGGGTGGTGCGCATCCTCTCCGCCGCCGGGCCGCGGTCGCTGGTGCTCCTGGACGAGGTGGGCAGCGGCACCGACCCGCAGGAGGGCATGGGCCTGGCGGCGGCGATCCTCCGGGAGCTGGGGCAGCTCAAGTGCCTCGTGATGGCCACCTCCCACTACGCCGAGCTCAAGCGCTTCGCCGCCACCACGCCGGGCTTTTTGAACGCCCGGATGACCTTCGACCGCGCCACGCTATCGCCCACGTACCACCTGGAACTGGGCGAGGCGGGCGAGAGCTGCGCGCTGGACATCGCCAGGGGCCTCGGCATGCCGGAAAGGCTGCTCTTTGCCGCCCGCGCCGCCGCCTACCCGTCCGGGAAGCCGGAGGCCGCAATCGAACCCGAACCTCGCCAAGAACCGCAGACACCCGCCCAGCCGGAGGAGCCCGCGCCGGAACCGAAGCGAGGGATGGAACCCTCCCCCGCCCCGGAAGCCCCCGAACCCGCCGCGCCGAAGTACGCGCCGGGCGACCGGGTGCGCGTGCCGTTCATGAATTGCTTCGCCACCGTGGTGCTGCCGCCTAATGCCCGGGGCGAAATGCTGGTGCGCGTCCGGGACAAGAACGTGTCCATCGCTTCAAAGCGCGTGGAACCGTTCCTCGGCCGCGAGGCGCTCTACCCCGGCGAAGACTACGACCTGGACATCGTGCTGGACAGCTGGGAGAACCGCAAAAAGCGCAAGCAGATCGCAAAGGGCCATACCGGCGTCGCCGTAGAGGCCCGCCCCGGCGAGCGCTGACACGCATCTTTCGTTGCATTTCGCCGTGCCCTGGTCTATAATGGATGGACGATCAACTGGAGAAGGATGAAGCGAAAATGAAACTTGGCGTCGTGGGCCTGCCGAACGTCGGCAAGAGCACGCTGTTCAACGCGATCACCGCCGCGGGCGCGCAGGCGGCGAACTACCCGTTCTGCACCATCGAGCCCAACACCGGCGTGGTGGCGGTGCCCGATCCCCGGCTGGATGTGCTGGCCGAGATGTACCACCCGGAAAAGTACACCCCGGCGGTGATCGAATTTGTGGACATCGCGGGCCTCGTTCGGGGCGCCAGCAAGGGCGAGGGGCTGGGCAACAAGTTCCTGTCCCACATCCGCGAGGTGGACGCGCTGGTGCATGTGGTGCGCTGCTTTGAGGACGGCAACGTGATCCACGTCGAAGGCTCGGTGGACCCGGTCCGGGACATCGACACCGTCCACACGGAGCTGCTGCTGGCCGATATCGAGACCACCCAGAAGCGGGCCGACCGTGCGCGGAAGCTGGTCAAAAACGGCGAAAAGAGTTCCCAGGACGAGCTGGACGCCGCCGAGGCGCTGCTTTCCCACATGGACGGCGGCAAGCCCGCGCGCACCTGCCCGCTGACAAAAGAGCAGCGCGCCGCCGTCAAAAGCTGGTTCCTCCTGACCGACAAGCCGGTGGTCTACGCCGCCAACATCAACGAGGACGGCCTTGCGGGCGACGAGCATGCGCAGAAAATGGTGGATCAGGTGCGCGAGGTGGCCCAAAAGGAAGGCGCGCAGGTGCTGGTGATCTCCGCCCGGGTGGAGGAGGAGATCGCCCAGATGGAGCCGGCGGAGAAGAAGGCGTTTCTTGAAGAAATGGGCATCGGCAAGAGCGGGCTGGACCGGCTGGTCACGCTGGGCTACGACCTCTTGGGCCTGATCAGCTTCCTGACCGCCGGGCCCAAGGAGGTCCGCGCCTGGACCATCGAGAAGGGCACCAAGGCCCCCGGCGCCGCGGGCAAGATCCACTCCGACTTTGAGCGCGGCTTCATCCGCGCCGAGATCGTCTCCTTCGACGACCTGGCCCGCGAGGGTTCCATGGCCGCCTGCAAGGAGAAGGGCCTGATGCGCAGCGAGGGCAAGGACTACGTGATGAAGGACGGCGATGTGACGCTGTTCCGGTTCAACGTCTGAGCCTGGCAAACCCCGGCGGCTGCCCCTTCATCGAATCCTTATAGCATAAGAGACCGGCTTCCTCATGCCGAGAGAAAGCCGGTTTGTGTCCGCATTATTCGTGCAAGAAAACTTTGATTTCGATTTTCAACCAGCTTCCGGCCATTTTCTTGGATGTTATGCGCCCAAAGAGCAATTTCCCCGCGTCCATCAGGCGGGAGAAGATCACATTATCCGCTTGGGGGACATAGCCGATTTTTATGCCATCGGCGTTCTTGACGACAATCGCTCTGCCGTCATGGGGGTTGTCCGGCTCCCGGAAGAAGTCGAGCTTGTTGTCAACGTTCAGGTGCGGTTCCAATTCCTCGATGCCCTCTATGTGGCTTGTCCCCGCCACATGCGTGTCAAACAGAAAGATGTCGCGCTCAAAAGGCTTGGGTATGGCAAGGCCTCCAGCCTTTCCATGAAACAGGCTGACCACGCCGCCGCCTTCGCTTTTGATCAAGTCGCCCATTTTCTCACCCCAGCATTTCCGCAATCCTGGCCTTGTAAGTGGCGAGCAGCCCGTTGAATTGCTCAATGGTTTCTTTCAATTCGGCTTTCCGCTCCTCGATTTTTTGAGGATCCTGAACGAGGGATTTCATCGTATAGGGGTACTCCGATTTGATCTCCGCGATCCTTCGCTTTACGCCCTCCAGCAGCTTTGTGAGGCGCTCCCTCTCCTTCATGAACGACGCCACCCCCTCAGAGGCGGTGTCGGGAAGCTCGGGTTCTGCGACCATCGCTCCGATAGCGCGCAGTCCGTCCAGATCGCCGCGCTCGTAGGCCTCGACCGCGTTATGGAATAATTGAATCTTCGAAGCGCTCAAATCCGGGTGCAGGTCGGGGTGCAGGGCCTTGACGATCGTCCGATACAGCTTTTTGAGCTCGCGGCCTTCATCCTCGGTCAGCGATTCGCACCGGTTTCGCTCAAGCGCGGCGTTCATCTTCTCAACTTGCGCATTCAATTTTGCCTGATATTCGGCGAATTCGGCGTCCAGAACCTCCTCGATCCTGGACAGTATGACTTTTTCCTGCCGATTCTTTTTCGCCTGGATCAATTCGATTTTCCGCTTGAGTCTCAGGATTGCGCATTCTATTTCATACGCCTTGTATTCAAGCCCGCCAATAGAGAGCATGTAGGCCGTTTCGATATTCCTGCATTCATGGTATATCAGGTCGTCCCGTTCCAAAACGAGCATGGATAGCTCCGTGCGGAGTTTTTCAACGTCCGCTTTCAGCTTCTCGAAATCGGGATAGAGGATGATGGTACCCGAATCGGGAGCATTCTTTTCCATTGGCTGCGACTCCCCATCAATTCTTGAAATCGAAATGGCAAAGGTTTCCGCCATTTCCAGTTGCGGCATCGCCTTCAACCGCCACATGTTCAAATGTCATTATAGTACGGTGAAGCCTCAATGGCAACCAAATTTCCCCAAGAGATGTAAGCGGGAACGAAAAAGCGGGCACCCTTGCCGCACGGCAAGGCCCCCGCCTTGTTCCTGTGGAAGGCTGGTTCAAAGAAAGGCCTATGAAGCGCGCGCTACAGCCCGGTCTTTTCCCATTCCTTCTGCTTCAGGTTGGTGTACAGGTAGACGATGGCGGAGACGGAGGAGAACAAGAAGATCACGACGGACAGCGCGGCGGACAGTTCGTAGTCCATATTGGTCTGGAACTGGCGCCTCAGGTACACGCCCAGCATCATCGGGAAATTCGGGCCGATCAGGTAGGGCGTGGTGAACGAGCTGATGTTGCTCATGAATATGAACGTCATGGCGATCATCACGTCCTTGAACGACAGCGGCAGGATCATCTTGAAAAACACCTTCAGCTTGCCCGCGCCCACGTCGCGCGCGCTCTCGATGATGCTGTCCGGGATCTGCGACAGCGCGGCGACGATGATCATCGTGGCGAACGCGATGTTGAACCACAGGTTCATCATGATGATGCCCTTGGCGTTGAACAATAACCCCGGCTTGAAGTTGCCGCCGAACAGCTGCGACACGCGGTTCAGGAAGCCCGAATCGCGCACCACCGTCATCATCGCGTAGATCGCCACCAGTTCCGGCACGAACCGGGGCAAGAGGTACAGCGTGGAGATGACCCTGCTGACCTTGGTATTCGAGAACCTGAGATACATCGCCAGCAGGTACGAGATCGCGACCGCGAACAGCACCGTGACCACCGTGATCCAGAACGTGTACCAGATGTTGGCGAGCGCCACGCGATCGGTGAACAGGAATTGATAGTGCTCCAGCGTGAAGCCGCTGCCGTCCGCCTTCTGGAAACTGCGCCACACCGTGTTCAGCATCGGGTATGCGATGATCCCCAGCGCCACCGTCAGCGCGGGGAGCAGCATCAGCGCGATGAACAGGTTGGTCTTCCAGGTGCGTGGTTTCATGGGCATCCTCTTCCTTTCACGCCGGAGCTTGGGCGGGTGCCTGAAGCCCCCGCCCAAGCAACTGTGCCTTCTGATCGTTCCCACCGGCCCGCGCGCGCCCTCCGGCTTCATTCGTTCCCACCGGCCCGCGCGCGCCCTCCGGACTTCTATCGTTCCCGCCGACCCGCGCGCCTCTCCGGCTTCATTCATTCCCACCGACCCGTGCGCGCCCTCCGGCCTTCCATCGTTCCCGCCGACCCGCACCCCTCCGCCTTCATTCATTTCCACCGACTTGTCGGTGGGGATGCGTTTCCGTAACCAGTGCGCACACTGGTGGAGGAAACAATACTTACCGTCAGCGGGCCGCCCGGAAAATCCGCAGATTTTCAGGCCCGCGCAGTTCCTCCCTTTTCGATGAAAAGACGCCGCAGCGGATTTTCATCGACATATTATCCCAGCGTCCCGATCTCGTTGTCCCACTTATCGTTGAGCTCCTTGCTCAGGCCGCCGATGGACATGATCGAGAACTTCGAAACGTCCAACGAGGCGACCTGATCCTTCTTGTCGCTGTCGATCTGGCTCGGGTCGATGACCGGGATGGCGAACATGGTCTCCAGGCAGATCTTCTGGGCTTCCGGGCTGATCATGAAGTTGATGAAGTCGTAGCACGCGTCGGCGTTGCTGCCGATGGACGGCACGGCCAGCACCACGTCGGTGCCGCTGAGCGACTGATCCAGCTGCATCATCTTCACGGTGTCCGGCAGCGTGCCGGTGGAGAGGTTCGACAGCACCTGATCCGCCCAGGCGGGGATGATGTCCACTTCCTTGTTGATCAGAAGATCCAGCGTGCCCTGGTTCTTGTTGGGGTACACGGTGTGGCCGCCCGACTGGTACAGGAAGGGATGAATCTCCTTCAGATAGTCAAACCCCTTGTCCCAGAAGCTCTTGTTCGCCGCGTCGGACGAGGTCCAGGTCTCCTTAGGCTGGTCCTTGTATACGACGGTCTGCACGAAGCTAGAGCCCGCGCCGCCGGTGGCCGGCGGGTTGTAGGCGAACCGGCCCGGGTTTTGCTTAATCCAGTCGGTCAGCTCGGCCCAGGTCTTGGGCGGGTTCGGCACCCGCGCGCTGTCGTAGGCGAACACGACCGTGGTGCCGCGGTAGGGCACCACCTTGTCGTTGTCGAAGGCGGACTTGATCTTCACGTTCGGGTAGTTCGGGATCTTGGAAAAGTCCAGCTTGGCGAACAGATCCTCGCTGCCCGCGGCGGCCGCGTACTGCGCCAGCGCCGTGCTATTCTCGGCGACGATGTCAAAGCCGCTGTCCTTCTGGCCGGTCTTGTACGCGGCGCCCAGCCGGTCGTACAGCGCCGTGTCGCCGGTGCCGCTCAGGATGAACTGCAGCTGCACGTCGGCTTTGGCGCCGGGCAGCTGGTTATAGGCCGCGATGCAGGCGGTGAACATGTCGGAAACGTTCTGGGAGCCGGTCGTCCAGAGGTTGACCTTGACCTTTTCCGCGGACGCGACGCCCGCGAAGGCCAGTGTCATTGCGAGGACCAACATGAGAGAGAGTGCGCGCTTCGTCTTCATTCCCCAAGTCCCTCCTTAAATGATTGGATGCCGATGATTGGTTGCCGTATCTCAACGCTGAATCTCAGCCTTGGGCCCAAACTCCCGCTTTTCTCCGAAGACAAGCGCGACCTCGTCGCCCTTTTTGAACCTCGCGGCCTCCTCCGCCGACACGAACAGCTTCACGATGCCGGAATCCGTATCCACCGTCATCTCCAGATAGTGGCCCAGCATCATGATGTTGCGCACGTACCCGTCCAGATCGCCGCCGGTGCCCTTTCGGGCGGCGATGTTCTCGGGCCGCACGGCCAGCGCGCCGCCGCCCTTCTTTTCGATGAAGTTCATCTCGCCGATGAAGTCCGCCACATAGCGGTTTGCCGGGTGGTTGTAGATGTCCTGGGGCGAGCCGATCTGCTCGAACACGCCCTTGTTCATGACCACGATGCGGTCGCTGAGCGCCATCGCTTCCTCCTGGTCGTGGGTCACGAACACGACGGTGATGTTGAGGTCGGTCTGGATCTTGCGCAGCTCCTCGCGCATCTGCGAGCGGATTTTTGCGTCCAGCGCGGAGAACGGCTCGTCCAGCAGCAGCACGTCGGGCTGCAGCAGCAGCGAGCGGCCGATGGCGATGCGCTGCTGCTGGCCGCCGGACATCTGGGAGGGGTATTTCTTCTCGCAGCCCGGCATCTTGACCAGCGCCAGCATCTCGGTGATGCGGCGCTTCTGCTCGGCCCGGGGAACCTTGCGCAGCTTCAGCCCGAACGCCATGTTCTCGTAGACCGTCATGTGCGGCCACAGGTTGTAGCTCTGGAACACCATCGCCGTCGGGCGCTTCTCCGGCGGCAGTCCGCCCACGTCCACGCCGTCGATCAGCACCTGGCCGGTCTGGTTTTGCAGAAAGCCGCCGACGGTCCGAAGGATCGTCGTCTTGCCGCAGCCGCTGGGGCCCAGCAGCGTCACCAGTTCGCCCTTCTCCACGGTCAGATTGATGTTTTTGACGCCGTCCCCGTTCTTGTACAGCATGGTCATGTCGCGTATTTCAAGTTTCGCGGTGCCCAATCGAGTTCACCCACCTTTGCAAACTGTCCCGAACGGAGCGCCCGTCTCACATCTTGAATCCCTTGGACAGCGTCTCCGGCCCCACGTACTTGCGCATCAAAAGGAGCAGCAGCACGTTCGGGATCAAAAGGATCAGCGCGAACACCGCGCCCGCCGTGGCCGGATAGTCCAGAATGACGCCGTACATCTCGACCGGCATGGTGCGGTACTTGGGCAGGCCCACCAGCAACGTGCCCTGGTTCTCGCCCAGGGAGCCGATGAACGCAAACATCGCGGCCACCGCGATCCCCGGCCAGGCCATCGGCAGCGTCACGGAGAAGAAGGTCCGAAGCGGCCCCGCGCCCGCGTCGCGCGCGGCCTCCTCCTGCTGCCGGGGCACCGAGCGGAACGCGTTGGTGGGCAGCCAGATCATCATCATCATGCCGCCCAAGAGGTGGATGATCAGTACGCCCGGGAACGTGCCCATCAGGCCGATCCTGTAGAAGATGATGCCGATGGACGTGTAGATGCCGATCCTCGGAAACGCGTTGCCCAACAGGAACGAGAACATCACCGCCCTGCGCCCGGGAAAGTCATACCGGGCCAGCACGTAGGCGGCGGGCAGGCAGATCAGCATCGACAGTCCCGTGGTGATGAACGCGATCAGAAACGACAGCGAAATCGAGCTGACCAGCGTGGGCTGGCTCAATACGTACGCCCACCACTTGAACCCGAACTTCTGCGGCACGACGGCGGGCATTTCGTACTTGTCCGCGAACGCCAGCATGAACATGTGGAGCAGCGGCCCGTAGAAAAACAGCAGGAACGCGGCCAGCAGCATGTATTCCCAAAATCTCCTGCGGCCCATCGAATAATATATCCGCCTCGGCGTCATCGCGCCGTCCCCCTCTCAGGAGTCATATTTCTCTACGTCGGCCCGCACCCGGAGCGCCAGCGCGACATTTCGCGTCGTCAGGTTTTCCAGCCACGGCATCCGGAGCAGTTCGCGCATCGCGTCCGGTTCGTTGATCGTCCAGGCGGACAGGCGCACCCCCGCCTCGCCCAGCCGGTTCAGCCAGCGCCTGAGAAAGGGCTTGGGCGGCAGGTTCAGCGCGCGGATGCTCACGCTCCGGCAGGCCTCGATCAGCGGTTCGATCCACGGCTCAACGCTCCCCATGCGGCCGAGCACCACGTCCCAGGGGTGCGCGCCCAGAGGCGCGGCGCCCGGGGTTTTTTCGCGGTACAGTTCGCACAGCGCTTCCTCGACGTTCAGGTACACCTTCCCGCGCCGGGCGATCATCGGGTCGTCCCTCAGCTGCCGCGGCGTCAGGCTGCCCGAGAACGCCAGCTGGCCCTCCGCAAGGCCGCACATTTCGGCCAGCGAAATCACATCGCGCGCCAGGCCGTACTGCTTGAGGTCGCAGTTGACGCCGACCACCGGGTATTTCGCGATCTCCCGAAACGCCGCCTCGAGCGTCACCAGAGCGGCGGGGTCATCCGATGCGTCGTGCGCCAGCATCAGGCCCAGCCCCGCCACGCGGCGCACGTCCACCTCCACCAGGTCCGCCCCCAGCTCGATGCCGCGCAGCACGGCCTCCAAGGAGCCGTCGGCAGTGCCCTCGCAGCCCGAGTGCGCGGTGATGGTCGGCCTCAACATTCGTTCCTCCCCCGGTCTTTGTAAAAAGAAATTGACAGAATCGGCCGGGAACATTATAATAAACCAATAGAATGCAACCGGTTGTAACTGTCAATGAAAACAGTATATCTGATATTCATGAAAAGCGCAAGACTTTTTTGACAAGAGCCCGGCATTCTGCGAAAGAGGCAAAAGCGAAAGACATGCAAACAAAATTGAGCGACATTGCCAGGCTGGCCGGGGTATCCAAGGCGACGGCCTCGCGGGCGATGGCGGATTCCCCATTGGTGCGCGAGGAGACCCGGCTGCGCGTTCAGCGCATCGCCAAGGAGCGCGGCTATGTGCCCAACGCGCTAGCCCGGGCGGTGGCCACGAAGCGGTCGGGCATCCTCGGGCTTTGCATCTATCGAAAGCAGCTGCCCTACTTCGCGCACACGTTTTTCGGCCCGCTGCTGGACGGCGCGATTGTCGAGGCCAAGAAGCGCGGCTACCACATCGTGGTCACGTCCACCGACCAGGACTTTGGCACATTTGACGAGCACTTCATCCAGGACAGCGTCGACGGCGTGATCCTGACCTCGTTCACGCCGCTGGAGGCCGTGGCCGAATTCCGGCGGCGGCGCATCCCGCTGGTGCTGGTCAACGACGTGCTGGAGACGGAGAACAACGCGTTCATTATCCAGGACGATTACGGCGGGGCGGCGGCCATGATGGATCATCTCTTTGATCGCGGCCACGAGCGCATCGCTTTTTTGAGCGACCGCCTCAGCCACGTCAGCTACCACCTGCGCTACCTCGCCTACCTGCACGCCCACCACCGCCGCGGCGTGCCGGCGTACTCCAATCCAAACCTGCCGCCCTGCGATCTGTGGGGCAATTTCCCGCGCCTGGACATCGACGCGGGCAAGCTGGCGCTCTTCGGCCTTGCGCCGCACGCGGTGGAGGGCACGCCGCTCATCGTCACAAGCGCCGCGGCCGAATCCGGCATGAGCGCGGTCAGGGAGCTTTTGCGGGCCGGAAACCCGCCCACGGCCATATTCGCCTCGGCGGACAGCCTGGCCATCGGCGCGCTGCGCGCGCTGCATGAGGAAGGCCTGCGCGTGCCGGAGGATATGGCGGTGGCCGGGTTTGACGGCATCGCGCTTTCGGAGAGCGTCTGGCCGCCGCTGACCACCGTCAAGGCCGGGCCGTTTGAGATGGGGCAGATCGCCATCGAGGAACTGGTCCGGCAGATCGAGGAACCCTCGCTGGACAGCCGCGTCCGCAAGGTCGCGACGAAGCTGATCGTCCGGGGGAGCACGTAGGGGGGATGTTCATGAGCCGGTACGATTCGCTGATCCTGGGCCAGGTCTCGCTGGACGTCAACGTGGACCCCGCCGGGCAGGCTGTCCGCGAGGTCGGCGGCGCCGTGGTGGCGTCGGGCTTTGCGGCCTCGGCGCTGGGGCACAAGACCTGCGTGCTGCCCAAGGCAAACCTTCATGAGGTGGACCTTGCGGCGCTCTTTTCCCGCGCGGAAAACGTGGATGTGATCCCGCTCGCGAGCCCCCGCTGCACGTCCATTGAAAACGTGTACCAAACGGCGGACAAGGAAAGGCGCACCTGCCGCGCGATCAGCCGGATCGAGCCGTACCGCCTGGACGAGATGCCTGATGTGGACGCGTCGGTCATCCACATCGCGGGGCTGATGCGCGGCGACTTCGGCGGCGAGATCATTAAGTGGGCGGCGGGCCGGGGACAATGCGCGCTGGACGTGCAGTGCATGCTGCGCTCAGCCGAGGGGCCCGAGGGAATCATGGCGTTTCACGACTGGCCGGAGAAGCAAAAATACCTGCCGCTGATCCGCTTTCTCAAGACGGACGCCGCGGAGGCGGAGATCCTGACCGGCCTTTCCGACCGGCGCGAGGCCGCGAAGGCCCTCTGCGGCTGGGGCGCGAAGGAGGTCATGATTACCCACAACACCGAGGTGATCGTATTCGACGGCGAGCGGTTTGCCGCCGAGCCGCTGGTGCCGCGCAACCTGTCCGGGCGCACGGGCCGGGGCGACACCTGCTTCTCCGCGTACATCACCGAGCGGCTCACCCGGCCCGTCGGCGAGGCGCTTTTGAGCGCCGCCGCGCTGGTGTCACTGAAAATGGAAACCCCCGGCCCGTTCACCGGGACGAGGGCGGATGTGGAGGCGTATATCCAGGCATTTTACCATTAAAAACCGGCGCGGCTAAAACTCGTCCACCTTCATGCTCAGCACGTTGGGCAGCGATAATATCCTCGAACTGGCATAGGTAAAGTCGCACTCGAGGCTGGCCACGCGCGCGCGCATCTCAAACTTGACCTCGTATCGGCCGCCCTCCACGGCGGTGGAGCGGATCTTGTGCATGTCGATGTTCAGCAGCAGCAGCATCGAATTGATGCGCTCGACGAGTATGGACGGGTTCTCCGTAATCAGCGTGACGGCGGCGGCGGTCATCTTGCCGTAGAAGAAGCGCTTTTCCATCCGCTCGAGGATCGTCAGCGTCAATAGCACGATCACAAGGCCCATGCCCGCCATCATATACAGCCCCGCGCCCGCGGCCAGGCCCAGGCACGCCGTCGCCCACAGGCTGGCGGCGGTCGTCAAGCCCTTGATGTTGACGCCGACCTTCAAAATCGTGCCCGCGCCCAGAAAGCCGATGCCCGAGACCACCTGCGCGGCGATCCTCGTCGCATCGCCGCTGCCGACGCGCTTGGTCACCATTTCGCCGGTCAGCATCGCCACCGCCGCCCCGAACGAGACCAGAATGTGCGTGCGGAACCCGGCCGGCCTGCGCCCCGTGCCGCGCTCCCAGCCGATGACGCCGCCGATCAGCACCGAGAGCAGCAGCCTGGGCAGGATATACAACGCGTCCATGCCATCCCTCCGCATCGCAAACGAAGTGCGCTCCAGCTTCGCCTTGACAGGAGCGATTAACCGTTTGCGCGTGTTTTCACATTCCGTTTATTGAAAGCGTCACGCTTCCTCCAGCGCGAAGACCTTCTTCAGGTTCAGCAGAAACGGGAACATCGCGGCATTCAGGTTGGAGATGGGCAGCGCGTCGTCCTGGAGATCGACGCCCAGCACGTCCCTGATCGCACCGCGGCGCTCCTCAATCCGCGCCCAGACTTCCGGATACTCTTTTTTCAGCTGCCCGCGAAGCCGTTCGCCCGCGACGATGACCGGGTCCTCGCAGATCGCGGTGCGCACGGGATCGGGGCTGGACGCGATGATGTCCGCCTGCAGGTACGCGCCGTCCGGCAGGGTGTGCGTTGATCCGGCGTAAGTGGGCGAATTGACCCACTCGTCCATGCCGGTATAGTGGCCGCAGTTGAGGGTGACGCCGTATTCCGGCGCGCCGATCACATCGTGAACCGCGCGGTGCAATTCGTCGCCGGTCGCGCCGACCCGAAGTTTTCCGTACCACGCGCACATCGCCTCGAAGAATTTCCCGTAGAACGGGTACAGCGCGGGCCGTAAATCATCCGTCATCGTGGCCTCGTCGTAGCAAGCGACGCCGTTCCGCGAGGAAAGCGAGCCGCGGACGCCGTAGCACAGGCCGCAGACGTCGCCGAGCACGAGCTTTGCATCGTCCGAGGGCGAGCGAAGGCCGAGGGACATGTGCTTGGCGCCAAAGTTGGTCAGCGGATGCATCGAGACCGGCGCGACGCCCAGCCTCGCGTTCTCGCCCACCTCATATTCGGTCACGCCCGGCTTCAGGGCCTTCAGCATGCGGAGTAGGCCGTTGGTGCTGCGCGCGGCGGCCGCCTCGGCGGCGGCGATCTCCTTGGCGCTGTACACCCTCAGGCGAATGCCGCCGTCAAGCCCGGTCAGCGCGTAGGTGAAGTTGACCACGTTCTCCGGCCCCGCGGCCGCGTACAGCGCCTCGATCAGGTAGTGCGGCAGGTCAAAGGTGCGGAGCGGATCGGTCATGCAGTATTCCTCATAGAAATATTTGAAGCCGGTCACGCCCACCTTCGTCTGCTGCGTGATCCCCAGCGCCGTGAAGAGGGCGTCGAGCCGCTCCTCGGCCCTGCGGGGCTGGCCCTGCAGGCTGAAGTTCCGGTAGTAGACGCGGTTGACCTCGTAGGGGATCTGAACGCTATAGGCCATGCCCTCGTTGCCGCAGACGATGGTCGGCAGCCCCTCGGCGGGGATCACCAAAATTCCCTCCTCAAACCGGCAATCGTAAGAGCTCAGGTATTCGATGTTGGCGAAATGCTCGCGGTCGCCGAATACGACGGCCGTATCGACGCCCGCCTCCCTCATCCGGCCGCGCAGCAGGGCGATTCGCGCAAGGTAGTCCTCCCTGCCAAGCGCGATCTGCTTGACATCGATCTCCCGGGTGAAAAGGGGCGACGAATCCCGGATGACGACTCTCTTCATACAAAACCCTCCCCCATCGATTTGCCAATTCGCGTGCGCACCTGAATTATAAATTGTTTACGCAAGCTTCGTCAATGCTTTTTCCCGATTTACCCCGCCTGCGCCGAATCAAATTTCACTTCACAGCGCATGCCGCAAATTTCGCATGTCTCATGTCTTTTGTCACTTCTATAAGAACAATGACGGGCATAAACTATGCCGAGGGTTTCATGGGCGGATGGAATCATCATCCCGCCCTGAATCGAAACCAAGTCTGACACCGGAAGGAGATATCCGTATGAAGAAACTGGCGATCCTCCTGGCGCTGCTCCTGGCCTTCTGCGGTTTGAACGCGGCCGCGCTTGCCGAAGGCGGATCCCCCACGCTGGACAAGATCCTGGCGGATGGCAAGATCGTCGTGGGCTGCTCGCTGTCCGGAATGCCCATCGGCGGCTACGACGAGAACGGGGATCCCTGCGGCTACGACGTGGATTGGGCCCACAAGCTGGCCGAGACGCTCGGCGTGGATCTCGAGATCGTGGATGTCAACGGCGATACGCGCATTCCGGCGCTGGTCAGCGGCCAGATTGACGTCATCATCGCCAACATCACCGGCAACCTGACCCGCGCGCAGACGGTCGATTTCTCCATCCCGTACCTGCGCGCCGGCATCAAGATGATGACCCAGGCCGGTTCCAAGTACCACGCCATCGCCGATCTGAATACCCCCGACGCGAAGGTCGCGGTCGGCCGCGGCACCACCGGCGAGGACCTGGTGCTCAAGAACGCGCCCAGCGCGTCGATCACCTACGTGGACGTATTCACCGATCAGCAGATTCTGCTGGAGCAGGGCCGCGTCGACGCGGTCTTTGAGGACAGCACGCTGATCGATTACGCGGCCGGCCAGAGCGGCGGCAAGCTGGAGGCGCAGGACGGCCTATACACCTCCGACCCCATCTGCCTGGGCGCCCGCAAGGGCGACATCGAGTTCGTCCGCTACCTGGACATGTTCGTCTCCTGGCAGATCAGTTCCGGCTGGCAGCGGGAGACCTATCACAAGTGGTGGGGCGTCGATCCCTCGGCGATGGTGTACATCTGGTAGTCGGGCGGAGGCCCGTGTTCTACCGGTGCCCAGCCGGCGAATTTCGCCGGCCGGGTGCTTTTCATTACAAACCGGCGGACGGATGGGAGGGCGCCCGATGAGTTATACGCTGAATTTCAGGGTGCTGATGCAGTACAGCGGCCTCTTTATCGACGGCGTGCTGCTGACGCTCAAGATTTGCGCCGGTTCGCTGATCATCGGCTTCTTGCTCGGCTCAATCCTCGCGGTGATGCGGCAGTCGGGCAGCCGGCTGGCGCGCGGCTTCGCGGCCGTCTGGGTGGAGGTATTGCGCAATACGCCGTTTCTGATTCAGCTGTTCTTTTTTTACTACGGTCTTCCGCAGCTGGGCATCTATGTGGACGCGCTGACCGTGGCGATCATCGCGCTGGGCATCAACTCCAGCGCGCCCAACTGCGAGGTGATCCGCTCCGGCCTGATGGCGGTGAAAACGGGCTATTACGAGGCGTCCGCGGCGCTGGGCTTTTCCCGCTTCCAAACGTTTTTGCACGTCGTTCTGCCGATTTCGCTGCGGCTCGCGTTCAAACCCCTGACGAGCAACTTCGTCAACCTGGTGCTCACCTCGTCGGTCTGCTACGGCATCACGCTGATGGAAATCATGGGCGTCGCAAAGACCGTCTCCGCCCGCAGCAACCGGCCCTTTGAAATCTACCTGATCCTGCTGGCCGCCTATTGCCTCTTTACCTACGCCGTCTCCTTCATCGCCAAGGCGATCGACAGGAAGATCGAGATTAAACTGTAAGGAGGAGGGCGGCCATGCAAGCCTTCGATTTCGCGTCCTACGCCCGCTTCAAATGGAGCGACATGGCCCTGATCCTGAGGTCGGCAGGCCTGACGATGGAGGTCACGCTGCTGTCGCTCGCGATGGGTACGCTGCTCGGCATGCTGCTCGGGCTTCAGCGCTGCTCGAAGAACCGGGCCGTCAAATTCCTGCCACTGATCGTGATGGAGCCGCTGCGCAATTCCCCGCTGATCGTGCAATTGTTTCTGATCTACTACGGCCTTCCGTCGCTGGGCTTTCATATCAAGGCGATGCCCGCGGCGCTGGCCACGCTGTCGCTCAACACCGCGGCGTTCTTCGCCGTGCTGGTTCACAGCTCAATCCTCGCGATCCCGGGCGCGCAGTGGGAGACCGGCTACGCGCTGGGCTTCAATAAATTCCAAATCTACGTCCACATCATCGCGCGGCAGGCGGTCCGCCTACTGATCCCGCAGGCGATCACGCTGTACATTTCGCAGCTTCAGTGTTCGTCGCTGGTCTCGTTCGTCAGCCTGAAGGATTTGACCAAGGCCGGGCAAGTCGTCGCCCAGAAGACGCTGCTGCCGTTTTTGATCTACGGGATCGTCGCGGGGATCTACTTTGCGCTGTCTTATCCGCTCGCGCGCCTGGCCAGGTATTTGGAAAAGCGCACGGGCTTTACCATCTGACGCGGGAGGGATCGGGCATGGCCATGATCGAGGTCAAGCGCATCGCCAAGAGCTTTGACGTCAAACGGCGCGACGAGAGAACCGGCCGGTTTGTGCGCGACAAATTGACCGTCCTCAAGGATTTTTCCGTCGATTTCAATCAGGAGGGCGTCACGGTGCTTCTGGGCCCGAGCGGCACCGGAAAATCGACGCTGCTCCGGTGCATCAACGGGCTGGAGACCCTCGACGGGGGCGATATCCTGGTCGACGGCATGTCCGTCCGGGACAAGCGCATGCTCAAAAAGATCCGGCTGACCTGCGGCATGGTATTCCAGCAGACGGTGCTGTTCCCGCACCTGGACGTGATGAACAACCTGACGATGGGGCCGGTCAAGCTGCTGGGCATGCGCCGGAAGGAAGCCGGCGAAAGGGCCCGCTTTTTCCTGAACAAGGTGGGCCTTTCAAACAAGGAAAAGGCCCGGCACAACGAGCTTTCGGGCGGCGAACAGCAGCGCATCGCCATCGCGCGCGCGCTGATGATGAACCCCAAGGCGCTGCTGCTGGACGAAATCACCTCGGCGCTCGACCCGGAAATGACCAGCGAGGTACTGCGCATCCTCGAAAACCTGGCGGCGGACGGCGTGTGCATGCTGGCGGTCACGCACGAAATGGCGTTCGCGCAGCACGTCGCAAGCCGCATCCTGTTCATGGAAAAGGGGTCGCTGGTGTGCGACGCCGGCAAGGACGAATTCTTCACGGTCTACCGGAGGGAAAACGAGCGCATCGCCAGCTTCCTGAAATTCATCGGGGAATGACCGGCGTCAGTGCGTCCACTGGTAGAATTCTTCCTCCGTGGCGAGCACACGGTGCGTGCCGCCCGCATCGCGAAGTGCGCCCTCGTTATAATCGATGCCGCTGGTGGCGTAATCGTAGTGGAGGATTTTGCGCGTCCTGGCGACCTTCGGATTCGGGCTGGGATTCGCCGACAGCAGGCTCCTCGTGTAGGGATGAACCGGGTTTCCGAAGATTTCCTCGCTCGTCCCGGTCTCCACGATGTGGCCGTAGTGCAGTACGCCGATCCGGCTGCACAGATACTTCACCATAGACAGGTCGTGGGCGATGAATATGAACGCCATCCCCGTCTCCTGCTGAATGCGCTTCATCAGGTTTACCACCTGCGCCTGGACGGACACGTCCAGCGCGCTGATGGCCTCGTCCGCGATGATCAGATCCGGGTCCATAATCAGCGCGCGGGCGATGCCAATCCGCTGGCGCTGGCCGCCGGAGAACTGGTGCGGGTACCGCGTGATGTGCTCCTGCGCCAGGCCGACCTTGCGCAGCATGTCGGCCACGCGGTCCTCGCGCTCGCTGCGGGAAGTCACGAGCCCGTGGATGTCGAGGCCCTGGGCCACGATGTCCAGCACCTTCTTCCGGGGGTTCAGCGAGGCGACGGGGTCCTGGAAGATCATCTGCATCTTGGTGTGCAGCGCTTCTTCGGTCTTGGCGTCCATTGGACCGGAGATGTCCATCCCCTCAAACTCAATCCTGCCCTCCGTGGGCTTGTAGAGGCGGATCACCGTGCGCCCGATGGTGCTCTTTCCGCTGCCGGATTCGCCGACCAGGCCGTAGATTTCACCCGGATAGACCTCAAACGACACGTCGTCGACCGCCTTGACGGTGAAATGCCGGTTGATCCTGAAGTACTGCTTCAGGCCGGCGACTTTCAGAAGGGGCTCTTTTTCCACGTCACTGCGCCTCCTTCATGATGCGCGCCAGCCGCCGCTGCAGCTCCTTGGGCATCTCCACCTTGGGCGCGCGCTCATCCAAGAGCCAGGTCGCGGCGTAGTGCGTGTCGCTGACTTTGAACAGCGGCGGCTCCTTGCGGAAATCGATGCCCATCGCGTACGCGTTGCGCGGCGCGAACGCGTCGCCGACGACGGGGTGCAGAAGGTTCGGCGGGTTGCCGGGGATGGTGTACAGCATATCGGAGGTGTCGTCCATGTCCGGCATGGAGGAGAGCAGGCCCCAGGTGTAGGGGTGCTTCGGGTCGTAGAAGATGTCGTCCACGGTGCCTTTTTCGATGATCCTGCCGGCGTACATGACCGCCACGTCGTCCGCGACCGTCGCGACGACGCCCAGGTCGTGCGTGATGTAGATGACCGTGATGCCCATCTTCCGCTGAAGCTCCGTGATCAGCTCCAGGATTCTTGCCTGAATGGTCACGTCGAGCGCCGTCGTGGGCTCGTCGCAGATCAAAATGTCGGGTTCGCAGGCCAGCGCGATGGCGATCACCACCCGCTGGCGCATTCCGCCGGACAGCTGATGCGGGTAGTTCCGGACGCGGCGCTCCGGTTCCGCTATCCCGACCATATCGAGCAGCTCCAGCGTGCGCCTGTGCGCCTCGGCGTGGGAATAGAGATGGTGGAACGTCATGCTCTCGGCGATCTGCGCGCCGATCGTCATGGTCGGGTTGAGGCTCGCCAGCGGATCCTGAAACACGATGGCGATGTGCGTGCCGTTGATGTTGTGGCGCATTTCCTTCTTCGGCAGCTTGAGAAGGTCAATGACCTTTTCGTTCCCGTCCTTGTCGCGCATCGCGTACAGCGCGGTGCCGCCGTTCAGCACGCCGTTGCCCGCGATGATCCCCGCGATGGACTTGACCGTGACAGATTTCCCGCTGCCGGACTCGCCCACGATGGCGAGCGTCTTGCCGCGCTTCACATCCAGATCCACGCCCCGGATCGCGTTCACGGTGCCCGCAACCGTCCTGAAGGATATGGCAAGGTCGTGAACTTCGAGGATGTTTTGACTGTTCATGCCTTCCCCTCCTTACATTTCTTTCATCTTCGGCTCGAAGGCGTCCCGAAGGCCGTCCGCGAGCAGGTTGAAGCTGAGCATCAGCACGCCCAGCACGATGATCGGCGGCAGGATCATGTACGGGTGCGCGGTCAGCGATTTGAAGGCGTCGGAGATCAGGCTGCCGAGCGAGGCCATCGGCGCCGGGACGCCGAGGCCGACGAAGGACAAAAACGCCTCGGTGAAGATGGCGCGCGGGATGGAGAACATGGACGTGATGATGATCTGCGCCATGACGTTGGGCAGCACTTCCCGGAAGATCACAAACGCGTCCTTCGCGCCCAGCGTCTTGCTGGCGAGCACGTACTCCTGCTCCTTGATCTTGAGCATCTGCGCGCGCGCGATGCGGCTCATGCCGATCCAGCCGTTGACCATCAACGCGATCGATATGGTGAGGAAGCCGGGCTTCAGCACCAGCATCAATAGCGTCACGACCACGAGAGACGGAATGCCGCTGATGATTTCGACGATCCGCTGCATAATCATGTCGGTTTTGCCGCCAAAATAGCCGGAGATCAGGCCGTAGGACAGGCCGAACAGCACGTCGATCGCCACGGCCAGCAGCGCGATGTACAGCGAGATGCGCGTGCCGAACCAGGTGCGGGTAAATATGTCGCGGCCCAGCGTGTCGCTGCCAAACCAGTAGTAGGTGTCCTCGTACCCGGTCTCCTTCTTGTCGTTCACGTACTTGTTGACCGTCTTCGATTTTGACGACGTGCGCATCGTCTCGCTGCCGTCGAAGATGCCGAGCGACTCGACGCCCTGTATCCTGGGCGCGAAGTTCGCGCTCTTGGCATCCTGCTGGTAGTATTTGTAGGGCGTGAGGCTGGGCCCGATGATCGCAAACAAAACGATGATCGCGATGCAGATCAGGCCCACGATGGCGCCCTTGTTCCTCATGAACCGGCCGGCCACGTCCTTCAGGTAGGACTGGCTGGCGAACGTCTCATCGATGTAATTTTCCGTATTGATGCCGACGAATTCAAAGTCGCCCACATCCTTGTACAGGTCGCCAGCCATCAGCCATCCTCCTTTGTGAGACGGATGCGCGGATCGATGATGCCGTACAGCACATCCACGATCAGCATCATCAGGACGTACATCAGGCTGTATACGAACGAGAGCACCACGGTCACGTTGTAATCGTTGGCCTGGATCGCCTGCACCAGCAGGGTGCCGATGCCCGGAATGGAGAAGATCTTTTCAACGACCATGCTGCCCGTCATCAGGTCCACCACCAGCGGGCCGAGCACCGTAATGACCGGGATCAGCGCGTTGCGGATCGCGTGCATCCAAATGAGCCTCGTGCCGTACACGCCCTTGCTTTCCGCGAGCAGCATGTAGTCGCTGCCCAGCACATCCAGCATTTCCGTCCTTGTAAAGCGCGCGATCGTGGCGATTGTGAACATCGAAAGCGAGATGGTGGGCAGAACCGAGGACAATATCGGGTTGGCGTCGGAGTACAGCGTCGGAAACCAGCCGAGCAGGAAAGCCAGAAAATAGCACAGGCCCAGCGCGAACACATAGCTCGGGACAGAGACGCCGATCACGGAGATCACGGTGCACAGCGTATCCCAGAACGTGTTGTGCTTGAGCGCCGCGAGAATGCCGAGCAGCAGGCCCAGGATCGTGCCCAGCGCCACCGCCTGAAAGCCGATCCGAAGCGATACCGGCAGGCGCGCGTTCAGCAGCGTCGTGATGTCCACGTTCTTCGCAATGCTGTAGCTCACGCCGAAATCGCCCGTCAGCATATTTTTGAAATATTGGAAGAACTGAATGACGACCGGCTTATCCAGGCCGTACTTCGCGTTGGCCGCCGCGATCTGCTCCAGCGACATCTTCTCGTCGTTGAAGGGGGAGCCGGGCATGAACTGCAATAGCAGGAACAGCGCGAGAATGATGACGGCGATCGTAAGGGCCGCGATCAGAAGCCGCTTGAGCACATACTTCACCATCGGCAGGCGAAGAAAGGCCCTCACGGCGTTCTCCTTCCTCTCCGGCCTTTTTCCGTTTGCGTTCACGGACTTTCCTCCATTCGGTATGCGTAAGTAAAAGGGGCGGCGTGGGTTTGTCCGCGCCGCCCCTCAAGATGCCGCTCAGCCGGCGATTTCCACGTGTTTGTAGACGTGCGGGGTCCCCACGGCGTGGAACTCAATGCCGGTGACCTTGGATTTGACCAGCAGCGCGTCCGCCTTCAGGTAGACCGGGCAGATCACCGCGTTGTCAAACAGCATTTTTTCGAGGCTGATCATCGCCTGCCAGCGTTCGACCGGCTTTCCGGCCAGGTCGCCGTCGGTGCAGCGCTTGCACAATTCATCATAGCCGTTGGTCTTGGAGTCCTCCCAGCTCATGCCGTCGTGTCCGCCGCCGGTGGACCAGATGTTGAAGTAGGTCATCGGATCCGCGTAGTCCGGCCCCCAGCGGGTGAGGCCCAGCTGATAGTTGCCGTTCTCGCGGCGCATGCGCTGGAGGCGGTCCTTCTTGACGGTGGTCGTCAGCGTGACGGTCAGGCCGGGCAGGTTGGTCTGAAGCTGCTGCTGGACGAACTCGCCGACGGCCTTGGATTCGTCGGTGTCCTCGGTCAAGAGCTCCAGCGTGAGGTCGGCCTTGCCGATCTCCTCGAGGCCCTTCTTCCAGCTCTCCTGGGCCTGCGCCACGTCATACTGGGCGTAGGTGCCGGAGCAGTCGCGGAAGTCGACGCCCTTCTCCGGATCGCCGCACAGCGAGGTCGGCACCGCGCCGTACGCGCCGACGGAGCCGTCCTTCAGCACGTAGCCGCACAGGCTGTCCTTGTCGATGGCGTGGATGATGGCGTTGCGGATGTCGATGTTGTTCAAGCCGGGGGCTTTCTGGTTCATCGAGACGTACCAGTAGTAGCCGGAGGGGACGGTCTTGAACTCGGCGTCGTCCGTGTAGAGCTCCGTCAGATCGCCGGTTAAGAGCACGGTATCCAGTTCGCCGTTTTCGTAGGCCAGCATCGCGGACTGGTTGTCCTTGATGACCTGGAAGTGGATGGCGTCGATCTTGACGCTGTCCTTGTCGTAGTACTTGTCGTTCTTCACCATGTTGAATGACAGCGAAGCCGGCGTGTAGTCGGTCAGCACGAACGGGCCGTTGGCCAGCACGTTGTCGGAGCTCTTGCCGTAGTCGGCGCCCTGAGACTCGGCGAACTGCTGATTGATCGGCAGGAAGATCGGAAACGCCATCAGGCTGAGGAAGTAGCCGCAGGGGCTGGCCAGCGTCACCTGAAGCGTGTTGTCGTCCAGCGCCTTGACGCCCAGTTCGGACGGGGCCATCTCATGCTTTAAGATCGCGGAAGCGTTCTTGATGCAGGCGGTCTCAAAGATCCAGGCGTAGGTGTAATCCGGGTAGGTCACGTCGTCGATGCCGCGGGTCCAGGCGTAGACGAAATCGTTCGCGGTCACCGGCGTGCCGTTGGACCAGACCGCGTCCTTGCGGAGAGTGAACGTGTAAACGCAGTTGTCATCGCTCAGGGTGTAGCCGGTGGCAATCGTGGGAACCGGAGTCCCGCCGGCGTCCATCGCATACAGCCCTTCTTCGGTGGCGGAGATGACGTCAAAACTCTGGCCGGCCGACGCAAGACCGATCTCCAGGGATTCGACCTCATTGAGAAGGTGTACGTTCAGGATCTTCTTGCTCTCGGCCGACGCGAACGTGCCTACCGACAGCACCAGCACCGCCGCAAGCATGAGGCTGAGGATACGCTTCATGTTACAATTCCCCTCCTGCTAAAATTTCCCGCAGGATCTTCGCGCGAACACAAAAACTGCAGGATTTCGTTTATTATAGACCCTATCGCGCGCAGGTGTCAAGATTCCCCAGTCACGAATTTTCGCATCGCATTTCAGCCATCTTTATCGATTGCAACATTCCCTCGCTTGACCTCGCGCGGATAACCGATAAAATTCTCTATAATTCCGGCGGTGTTTTGGGCGTTTTCTGTTTACCCGTTAAAATAAAAAGCGGGGGCGCACAGCGGACTTGAATCCGCCGCGCGCCCCGATGCGAAACCCGATTACGCCTTTCTGCAGGAGGAGACTTTAAAAAGTGCACTGGGAATGCGCTCGGCCGCGACGGTGTAACAGAAGCTGTCGTGGTTGGCCGCGTACCCGTAGCCGCCCCGCGCGTCGAGGGCGACGACCGCCATTTCGCCGATCTCGCGCCCGGCCGCGCGCATCTCGTCGCACGCGCTGCGCATGGCGGTTTCGCAGGCGGTCAGCGCGTCGGCGCCCTTGCCCATCAGGTCGACGATGCGAAACGTCAGCGCCGCGCGCATGATGTCCTCCCCCACGCCGGTCGCGGCGGCCGCGCCCCGCCGGTCGTCCGCGTACAGGCCCGCGCCGCAGATGGGGGAATCGCCGACCCGGCCGGGCAGCTTGAGCGCGAGGCCGCTGGTCGATGTGGCCGCGCAGAAGTGGCCGCTTATGTCCCGGGCCACGATCCCGACGGTGTCGTGCCCGATGGGCTTTCCCTGCACCCCATGCCGCTTGATGTTCTCAAACGAATCGGCGCGCGCGCCCCGCTCGCTGCGGAGCTCCCGCCAGCGCCTGAGCGAACTTTCCGTCACGAGGTTTCCGCGCTCGTGCCCCAGCGCGTCGGCGAACTGCGCGGCGCCCTCGCCGACCATCAGATCGTGCCGGGTGAGGTTCAGCACGTCGCGGGCGATCTCAATGGGGTGAAGAAAGCCCTTGAGGCTGCCGACGCCGCCGATCTCCATCGTTTCGCCGTCCATGATCGCGGCGTCGAGGTCCACAACGCCGTCCCAGCCGGGCAGGCCGCCGTAGCCCACGCTGTCGACGGCGGGATCGGATTCGATTCCCTTTGCCGTGGCAACGGCCGCTTCGATGGCGCTGCCGCCGCTATCCAGGATTTTGACGCCTTCGGGCACGTACTTTTCCGAGAAGGACCAGGTACCCAGAATCATCCACCGGTCGTTCATGCCGCCGCCCCCGTTTCCTTTTATAGATCGTCAAAACCCGGCGAGCGCGTCCGCGTTCAATGAGCGGATGATCTCCGCCGCCAGTTTGACGGCGTTTTCAAAATCGGAATAGGCCGCGATGCCGTAATGGCTGTGAATGTAGCGCACCGGAAGGCCGATGACGATGCACGGCACGCCCTGGTTGGACAGATGAATCGGCGCGCCGTTGGTGGAACCGCCGGTGCGCACCGCTTCCTGCACCGGGATGCCCTTTGCCTCGGCCGCATCCAGCGCATAGCGCTGAAAGCGCGGGTGGGTAATCATGCGCGCGTCGATGTGCCGCAGCATCGGGCCCTTGCGGATCGCGGTCTGGATCATGTACGGCTCGACGACGGTGTCGTCCGCCGGGCACCCCTCGAACACGATCGCGACATCCGGCTTCACCGCATTCGCGGTCACCTGAGCGCCGCGGGTGCCGACCTCCTCCTGAACGGCCATCGCGCCCACCACGTCCACCCCGAGGTCTTCGCCCCGGAGGGTATCGAGCGTCGCCAGAATGGACGCGCAGCCGAGGCGGCAATCGAAGGCCTTGCCGATCATCGTATCATGCTTCTCGTCGTAGGTGAACTTCACGTCCGGGACCGCCGGCGCGGCCACGCGGATGCCGTACGCTTCCCGGGCTTCGCTTTCGTCCCTGGCGCCGATGTCGATGCACATGCTCTCGATGGATGGCATCGAGTTCCGCTCCGCCTCGCTCATGAAGTGCGGGGGTTTCGCGGCCACGACGCCGGGGATGTAGTCCCCGTCCTTCGTGCGGACGCGGACGCGGTGCGCCGGGATGTTGGATTCGACGATCCTGCCCAGCGTGACGAACCGGAGCGTCCCGTCCGGCTTCACGCACTGCACCATGAAGCTCACTTCGTCCGAGTGCGCGTCGAGCATCACGACCGGCTTCTTTCCGGTATTTTCCGGGCGGCGCAGGTAGAGGTTGCGCATATGATCTTCCTGAAGCGAAACCCCCTCCGGCGCGTAACGGCGCGCGACCGCCACCACTTCGTCCTCAAACCCGGACGCCCCGTTCGCGTCGGAGAACGCTTCGATCATATCCAGATATTGCTTCATTTGTACCGCTCACCCTTTACGATGAATTGCCAAGTATAATTATACCACCCGGCCGGCCGCCGCGCAATTTCCGGATGGAATTATTCAACAACCCCTGCCGCGCTTACGCTTGGCAGGGGTCGTTTGATTTGCGGTTGTCAGCCCAGGTGCGCCGAGACGCCGTCGGCCAGCGCGGTCAGCAGCAGGTTGCAGCTGGTGGCCCCATGATGGCGGCGCCAAGAAACCATCGGTGACGCCGGTCTGAAGGGATGTTTCTTTTGAAGTAGGCTTTATAGCGTTGCCGCGATGGCCTTGAGGTTTTTAAGGCCTTCGGTGGCCAGCGCTTCTCCGGTGGGCGCGAAGCTGCGCCAGATCGCGCAGTTGCCGGCCAGCTCCTCAAAGCTCGGGTCGAAGGACTCGATGACCAGCGGCCCGTCGTAGCCCACATCGTGAACCGCCTGCAGAAACTCCCTGAACGGCACGAGGCCGGTGCCGGGGATTCCGCGGTCGTTCTCATTGACGTGGATGTAGCCCAGGTATTGCTTGCCGCAGGTCTTGACCGCGCCGGAGAAGCTCTTCTCCTCCCGGATCATGTGGAAGCAGTCCAGGTGCACCTTCACGTTGCCGGTGCCGACATCCTTGCAGAACCGGACGGCGTCCTCCGCGATATTGAGAAAGAAGGTCTCAAACCGGTTGACGCACTCCACGCAGAGGGTGACGCTACCCGTCTCTTTTGCATAGAGTGCGGCTTCCCGCATCGACTCGACGCCCCAGGCCCACTCCTGCTCGGTGCGCGGCTTCTTGGTGATGTAGCCCCAGGCCGCGTAGTTGACGCCGCCCAGGATCGGCGCGCCCAGTGTGTTGCAGATGTCCACGCACTTCTTCATCGCGGCGACCGCGGCTTTGCGGATCTCGGGGTCGGGCGAGATGGGGTTGGTCTCCCTGGTGAGTGTGGTGGTGCAAACGCACTCGATGCCCACCCGGTCCAGTTCCCGCTTCACCAGGCCCGTGGGGAACTTGTAGGGGTTCGAGATCGCGAAGTCGATGACCTCAAAGCCCAGATCCTTGGCCTTCCGGATGATCCACAGGTCTTTCTCCGAAAAGCTTTCCGCCCAGATGAAGCTGTCCACGCCGAACTTGAAGTACATGGCCGCCTCCTTATGGTTACACGGTCTGCGGGACCGCCGGATTGTCGTTGGCGAAGTTCTGCAGGATGACGAGCGGCTCGTAGGCGCCTGTGTTGCGGACCACGATGCCGCGCTTGGCCGCCGATTCGGATGCGAAGAACTCGTCGCCCGACAGCTGTCCGAAGCGCAGCACGCCCGGGGCCTCGCAGGCGAACTGGCCGAATGTGCCGTGGCCCTGCACGACCAGCGCGCAGTAGCAGGCCTCGTCCGTCAGCGTCGCTTCGGCGCCGGGAGCCACGGTAACTTCCTTGGCGGCGATCCACTCGTTGGCGTAGGCGACCCACCGCTCCGAAAGGCCCGACTGGGTTTGCGGCAGCGGCTTGGGCGCGCGGAAGTACTTCTTTTTGTAGTCGGCGCGGGTGCTCTCCGCCCAGTCGATCTGTTCAAAGAGCTTGTCAATGTCGCCCTTTTCGTCGTCAGGCTGGCAGCCGGTCAGGCGGTTCTCTCCGTTGACCTCGCCCATCGTCACGTTTTCCATGATGGTATTGACATCGCTGTTCCACTGCGGCTCATAGGTCACCACGGACGCGGGCGCGTGGATGACGCCGGCGGGGGTGTACCAGCCGGTGCCCAGCTGCACGCGGTAGGCGCGGGACAGCTCGGTGATGCGCGTATCGCGCACGCCGTAGTTTCGCAGGCATTCCTTGACCTGCTCCGGCGTGGTCGAGGGCTCAAAGCCGAAGTAGGTCAGCGGGAACCTGCCCAGGTAGGCGTTGTACTGGATCGGGAAATAGTAGGCCTCGGGCTTGCCGTGGCGGCCGATCTTGCCCGCGCGCTCCTCGGTCAGGTGCAGGTGGTGGAACAGCGGTTTGTCAAAGTCGTAAAGCTTGGCGAAGGTAGGCCAGGTGCCGTACCTGTCCATCAGCGCATCGCCGATCAGTTCCGCGCCCAGCGCCTTGACCACGTCTGCGAACAGCACGGTTTCGCCGGTCTCCCGGTCGCACAGCACAAAGCTCATGCCCTCGGTGGGGCCGGTCTTGGGGCCGTTGAGCGCCACGGTGACCGAGCCCAGCCAGCGCTCGCAGATGCCGCCGCGGTCCATGCCGAAGGCGAAGTAGTCGTCCGGATGGAGCCTCAGCCGGTGGCCGGGCTCGTTGAAGCCGCGCGGAACCCATGTGGGCGTCAGCTGGAGCACGCCCTTGCCGGTTTGAAACACGCTTTGGATTTTATCGTTTGACATCAAAAACACCTCCGACCCTTTCGATTTTACGGGGATTACAGCCGGTAGTATTGAACCTTGTCAGCCGCGTCGAACAGGTCGATCTTGTGGTTGATGACCGCCTCCATCGCCTTGATGGGCTCCACGTACAGCTCGAACGGCTCGCGGATGTGGGCATCGCCCGCCAGGATCTGGCGCATCCGCTGGTACATGGCGTCCTTGGTGTCGGAGGAAATGTTGATCTTGTTGATCCCGCGCTTGACGCTTTCGGCGATCTCGGAGTCCGGGTTGGCGGAGCCGCCGTGCAGCACCAGCGGGATGGAGATCCTGGACTTGATTTCGCTCAGCAGGTCCAGCTTCAGGTGGGGGTCGAACCCCTTCGGATAGATGCCGTGGGCGGTGCCGATGGCGATCGCGAGGCAGTCGATGCCGGTCTCCTCGACAAACTTGACGGCGTCGTCCGGGTTGGTGTAGGTGATCTTGGTGGTGCCGCCCTCGGTGTCGTGCTCGGTGGTGCCGATGGTGCCCAGCTCCGCCTCAACCGTGATGCCCAGCGGGTGCGCGATGGCGACCGTCTGCTTCGTCAGGCGGATGTTCTCCTCAAAGGGCTTGTCGGAGGCGTCCATCATCACCGAGGTGAAGCCGGTGTGCACCGCGTGAAGGATCTGTTCGATGGTGGAACTGTGGTCCATGTGGATGCAGACGGGCACGCGGGAGGCGTTCGCGGCGTACACGATGGCGGCCATCGCCGCGTCGCCCTGGAAGGCGAGCTCCTTGGGGTGAACCGCCAGGATCACCGGCGCGTTCTTCTTTTCGCAGCATTCCAGGATGGACTTCAGCATTTGGCAGGTGCCAACGTTGAACGCGGGAACCGCGAAATTGCGTTCGTTGGCGACGGAGAGGATTTGTTTGATATTCATCAGCATGGGGCTCAACCTCCACTATCCATTATAAATAGGCAAATGGCATCACCATTGCTCACGAAGTCATTTTTCGGGCGAAGCGTAAGCGCATTCTCAAAAAAGGGGGACAAAGCGGGGCGGCGTCCGGGCGGCCGAAAGGCCGCCCGGACATAGAGGATTCGGTTTGGATTACTTCAGGTACTGGTCGACGTTGGTGGAATCCACGAGCACGAAGGGGATCATGATGTTCTTTTCAATGGTCTTGCCAGCGATGATGTCCGGGATCAGCGCGATGCCGGCCTTGACCTGGGCGGCGCCATCCTGCAGGATGGTGGCCTTCAGGGAGCCCTGCTTGACCATCGTCATCGGGCCCTTGTTGCCATCGATGCCGATGCAGACGATGTCGGAGCGCTCAACGGAGTTGCAGTAGGCCTGCACGGCGGAGGACATGTCGTCGTTGTCGCAGATGATGGCCTTGAGGTCGGCGCCGTACTTGTTGACGGCGTCGGTGGCGAACTGCACGGCCTTGTCGGCGGACCAGTCGGCGGCGAAGTCGCCAACGGACGCCCACTTGGAGTCCTTCTCCATGATGTTCTTGATGCCCTGGCCGCGGTCGATCTGCGCGGAGTTGCCCACGATGCCCATCATGTGCGCATACTTGCCGCCATCGGGAATCTGCTGCTCAATGAACTGGGCCATCATCTCGCCGGCCTGCACATCGTTGGAGCCCACGAACGCGTTGGCGAGCTCGTCGGTGTTGTTGGTCTTGGAGTTGATTACGATGATCGGGATGCCCGCGTCATGGCAGCGGGTGACGACCGGCGCGCTGCCCTGGCTCTCGGCCGGCAGCAGGATGACGAAGTTCGCGCCGTTGTTGATGGCGTCTTCAATCAGGTTGACCTGGGTGATGGGGTCGGTCTGGCCGTCATAGAGCTGCCACTTGGCGATGGTGCCATCGGCAACCAGTCCGTCCAGGGCCTCCTTGGCGGCGCTGTTGAGCGTGGCGTGGAAGGCATCAACCGTGTTCTTGGCGATGTAGGCGACGTTGATCTCCTTCTTGGCATCGGCGCCAGCCGAAACCGCGAATACGGACAGGACCAGCATCAGGGTCAGAACCAGGGCGACGAGCTTCTTCATGATCTTCTCCTCCTATTGAATATATCTCACCCGGCCACGCGTCCACGCCACTGCGCCCGGGGCAAGATCGGCGGATGGGGGTTATTTTTTCCGCTTGTTGAGCATTGTGTCGATCATCACGGCGCCGATGATGAGCAGGCCCTTGCAGATTGTCTGCCAGTAGGAACTGATGCCCACCAGATTCATGCCATTGTAGATCAGGCCGATGATGATGATGCCCACCAAGGTGCCGGGGATGGTGGAAATGCCGCCCGCAAAGGATGTGCCACCGATGACGCATGCGGCGATGGCGTCCGTTTCATATCCTATGCCGATGTTGGGCTGGGCCGCGTTGATGCGCGCCGTCATGATGATGCCCGCCACGCCCGCGCAGAGGCCGCTGATCAGGTAGGTGGATACCTGCGTCCAGAATACGTTGACGCCCGAGGCCTTCGCCGCGCCGATATTGCCGCCCACCGAGTACACGTACCGGCCAAAGCGCGTCCAATGCAGCACCAGATAGGCCAGGATCGTGATCCCCAATAGAATCAAGATCGGGTACGGGATGGATTTATAGAGCTTGCCCAAGCCGATCTGCGTAAAGTCGGGATTGGCCAGCGCGAAGGAGTAGCCGCCGGAGATGACGTAACCCAAGCCGCGGATGACCAGCTGGCTGGCCAGCGTGACCACGAAGGGGAACATGTTGAATTTTGCGATCAAAAGGCCGTTGATCAGGCCAAACAGCGTGCAGATCGCAATCGCGCCAAAGCAGGCGAGCGCGATGTTCCCTGTGTACTGCAGTATGATGCCAATGAACGTGGATGCCAGCGCCAGCATTGCGCCGATCGAAAGGTCAATGCCGCCCGCCGTGATGACGAACACCATGCCCATCGCAAGGACGCCGTTGAGCGCCACGGTGGACAGCACGTTGGTGATGTTCCCCACGGTCAAAAACGCGCTCGAGGACAGGGAAAGAATGATGAACATGGCGATCATTACGAAGACGATGCCATACCGCCGGGTGAACAGGCTCAGATCATGCTGATCCATCCCCAGAACCCGTTTGTCGTTTTGCTGCACTGCCGCTTCCTCCTTACATCCCGCCAAACTCTTTGGAGAGGATCTGCTCCTGGCCCACGGCGCCCGACTGGATTTCCTCGTGAGCAACCTCGCCGTTGAGCCGCCCCTCGTGGTAGATGAGAATCCGGTCGCTGACGCCCATGATTTCGGGCAGCTCCGAGGACACCATGATGATCGCCATGCCCTCCGACGCGAACTTGCACATCAGCGAGTGGATTTCGCTCTTGGCGCCCACATCCACGCCTCGGGTCGGTTCATCCAGGATCAGCACCTTGGGCTTGGACATGATCCACTTGGACAGCACCACCTTCTGCTGGTTGCCGCCGCTGAGCGAGAAGGCGTCAGACTCGATGCCGGCGGATTTGACGCGCAGCATCTGGGCGTACTCCCGGCATTCCGCCCTTTCCCGGCGCTGGTTGATGAAGATCCCTTTTTGACGCATGGGCAGGTTGGGCAGCGAGATGTTCTCGCGGATCGAGCGGAAGAGGCAAAGGCCGTAGCCCTTTCTGTCCTCGTTGATCATCGCGATGCCGCGGCGGATGGCGTCCCGGGGGGTTTTGATCTTGATTTCCTTGCCCTCGAGGAAAATCTTTCCGCTGGTCAGCGGATCCATGCCGAATATGGCGCGCATGGTCTCGCTGCGGCCGGAGCCTACCAGGCCCGAAAGGCCCAGGATCTCGCCCCGGTGCACTTCAAAGGAGATATCCTTGAAGCCCTTGCCGCTCAGCCCCTCGACTTTGAACGCCACCTCGCCGATTGGGCAGAGCACCTTGGGAAAGATGTTCTTGACCTCGCGGCCCACCATCATCGCGATCAGCTGATTGGTGGTGACATTTGCGACTTCGCCGCTGCCGATGAAGCGGCCGTCTCTAAAGACCGAGTAGGAATCGCAGATTTTGAAGATCTCCTCCATGCGGTGGGAGATGTAGATGACGGTGACGCCCGCGGCCTTGAGGTTCCGGATGGTTTTGAACAGGCGCTCGGTCTCCTCGCTGTCCAGAGAGGAGGTCGGCTCGTCCATGATGACCATGCGCGCGTTGCAGGAGACCGCCTTGATGATCTCCATCATCTGCATCTGCGCGATGGTCAATTCCTCTACCAGCAGCTTGGGGTTCAGATCGATGTCGAACTCCTTCAGCAGTTTCGCCGCCCGCTCGATGGTCTTTTTCTTGTTGAGGAAGGGCGTGCCCGGTTTCACATCCTCGCGCTTGAGGAAGATGCTCTCCGCGATGGAAAGGTGCGGCTCGGGGTTGAGCTCCTGATGGATCATCGAAATGCCCGCGGCGATGGCCTCCGCCGGGCCGCTGACGGAGTAGGGCTTGCCCTCGAAAAAAATCTCGCCCTTGTCCGCACCCTGAAGGCCGATGATGATCTTCATCAGCGTGGACTTGCCCGCGCCGTTTTCACCCAGCAGCGCGTGCACCTCGCCGGGCTTTACCCGAAACTGCACGCCATCCAGCGCGTGCGTGCCGCCAAAGGACTTTGAAAGGTTCTTGCATTCGAGAATGTATTCATATTCGCCGGCATTTTGCTTTACGGCGCCTTCCAAGGCGAATCACCCCCTGCAATACTGACAGTGACCCATAATAAGGAAACAAATCCACGGGGAGCCGTCCGGAAATCTTCCTCTTTTGCGTTGAAAAACCTACCGAATGAAGGCCGTCAGCATCCCGGCAGTGAACGTATCGCCCAGGCCGATCGTGTACTTCGGGTGCTCCATGTACCGGGTGGGGACCAGCGAGACAAAGCGCCCGAATGTGTCCGCCCGTTCCAGCGCCGCCGCCATTTTGAGGCCCATTTCGCTCAGCGGCAGGGTTTTCAGCGTTTCCAGGCAATCTTTCCGCGTGCCGTACCTGCCGGTACGCGCCCGGGTCCCGGATAGGAGGTTCCCCAGCGCCAGGCCCTTTGCAAAGTCGACGCCCGGCAGCTCCGCGCCGTAGTACATCGAGTAGTCTTTTGTGTGCATCACGATGCCCTTGGCCGGATAGCGCGCAAGGAGGCAGTCCAGCGATTTAAGGATTGAAGCGAGATCCTCCTTGTCGGTTTCGAGGCCGAAGCGCGCGGCGTGCTCCACCAGTTCTTCCTCGTTCATGCCCAGGATGTCGATCGACCGGGCCAGCGCCTCAAACGCCAGGTCCTTGACCTCGGGGTTCAGATAGTAGGCGCCCTCCAGGTAGATCGGCGTCTCGGGGCTTTGGGCGCGGAAGGCGGCGTAGTGCCGGGTCAGTTCGTCCAGCCGCTTGGCCAGTATCGCTGGGTCCAGGATCCCGTTGAAGCCGGAGACGCACAGCGCGTAGATGTTGCGGGCATTCTCCTCGCACCAGGTCAGAAAGCCGGGTTCGATGGGCAGCAGCTTGTGGATGGTGTCAAAGTCCAGGATCAACCGGTTGGAGACCGGGGCTGTGTACGTCCTTCCCCGGACGGTGAGCTGGTAATCCTTCGGGTACTGCAGGATGATGTGCTTCACCGGCAGCTCCCCGGAGGCGCACTCCGCAAGCGGGGCGACGCGCCCGTTTGCGTAGAGCCGCATGCCGGCCCGGTCCATCCGTTCGCACACCGCTTTCGAGCGGTCCGTGACGTAGGCGGTCACCGGGAAGCCCACAGCGCCCAGCGCCGCCGCGCCTTGCGCGCAGGTGCCGCCCAGCGCGTAGGCGGTCTCAAAGTGCTGTTCGAGGTAATCGCACACCTCGGGGCTCGCGATGTCGATCTCGCCGCCCGCGCCGCCCGCCAGGAAGTGCAGCACGATCCGGGCGAAATCCTCCATCGAATCGATCCGGTCCCCCGCCGCGTACCGGGGCTCCTCGGCGAGGAAATCGCGGGCGATCCGTGAAAAGGCTTCCCCGCTCCACTCCAGCACCACGTCCAGATCGCTCGTGTATCCCATCACCACGCGCTTGCCGGTTTCAACGCATTTTGCGGCGTCCGCTTCCATTTGATGGGTTGCGTTTTCGTACAGCGCCTGATAATCCATGAATATCTCCCGTCGCGAAACTATACCTTGGTATCCGAAAGCACGTATTCCACCATCTCATCTTCCGATCCCTGCCGCGCGTTTTCCACGAAAAACAGGATCAGATCGATCAGCGCGTACAAAAACAGGTACGATGTCGCCCCGAACAGGAATACGCTTGAATCGTTGACGCCGGTGGATAGGGTGATGTCGGCCGCCTGTTCCGCCGAAGAGCGCTTGAAGTCCGTCAGCGCGATGGTGTACAGGCCCTTTTTCTTCGCCAGCTCAAAGGCGTTGATCACGTGCTTGGAGCTGCCCGAGTGGGAAATGCCGATCACGACGTCGCCGGGAATGCCGGTGTTGATGTTGATAATCATCTGCTCGGGCATGGAGGAGGAAACCGAGCGGATGCCGATGCGCCCCAGCCGGAACGAAAAGCCGGCCGCCACCGGCACGGAGTTGCCGGCGGCCACAAAGTAGACCGCCCCGGCCAGGCGAATCTTGTCCACGCAGGCCATCAGTACCTGCATGTCGATACTCGCGCTGATGTTCAAAATGCTGGTGGCCAGTTCCTTGAGCAGGTCGTCGGCGCAGGTGGGCTTTTGAGCGCTGCCCAGGCCCCGCAGCAGTTGGTTCCTGCCCAGTTCATGGGCCAGCTGAAGCTTCATCTGGTAAAAGCCCGTATAGCCCAGGTGCTTGCAAAGGCGGATGACGGTGGCATCGCTGACGCCGCTCTGTTCCGCGACATCGGCGACATTGAGCGTGACCACCTGCTCCGGATTTTTCAGGATGAACTCCGCCACGCGGCGCTCGGCGGAGAATACCCCGTCCAGGTTCAGACGGATGTTGTCCAGCGCGGAATCCGTGAATTCCAATTTCATGCACCTCCGTATCTTGCGAGATTGCGGGCGACGCTCTTCGAAATTCCATGATGATTATACAAGCATTTCTCCCCGTGTGTCAACACGTAGGAGAAAATATTTTTTATGAGCGAGAATATTCCGTAAATTTGTCCTCATTGAATTCGGGAATTCGACGGGTTTTTAGGCCAAAATGCGCAAATTCGAACCATTATTCCGTGCATCCGTGAAATGAAACTACATTACCTCACCAGTGACTCCACGCAGCCTTCGTATGCGCCGCCGACGCGCTGGAGCTGAGCATGGTGGGCGCGATCAAAACGCGCAACCCCGCCACATTCGTCGTGCTGGACATGAACGACGCGCGGCTTGGGATACGCCCTGGTCAGACCTCAAAGACGGGTACAGGAAATAATGTTGTCAAGTCACTTCGTATTTATTGGGTGTTTCGCCAAAAACTCGGAAACCTCGTATGCTAGCGAAGCTTTTGTTCCATTTGCTTGAGCAACGCCAGCTGGCGCGGATACATTGTTCGCTTTGGGTAGCTTTTCAAATAATCATCCCGGATGCTTTGAAGCGTTTCCAGCTTCAAAAGTGGGATCAAAGCAGAAAAACTATGCTCGGCCGCGATCATATACCATTCCGCCTGGCTCTTTTTATTGATTGGTTTTGCGACCAGCACGATTTTTGCCGCTATCTGAATAGGCTCGTCGCGCTCTTCGGCGTCCCCCTCGCGCAGCGCGTCGGCGAGTTGATTGACAAGCGTTTGCACTACGCTTAGGAAATCCGCATACAGTGGCTCCGGCTCTGTCGGCGCCATGCTGTGAAACCATCTGTCAAAAAGGCCGGCCAAACCGGTTTTGTTTTCCCCTTGTTCTCCGGCGCCTATTGCAAATGCATGGTATTGCGCTTCCAGGCGGTTGAGTATTTCTCCCGTTTGCAATTTCCCGATGGGATTCTCCGAAGCCAACATCGTTCCCCCCTTTTCTTGGTTGCTTCAATGATAATACAATGCCGGCCTTGCCATCAAGATAGCAGGGCCGACATGGCATAACTGCTCACCGTTCATATTCCCGGATTTTATCTACTTTCGGTTGTGACGCGCAGCCAGGCTCAAATTCGGATGTAAGAAATTCCTCCGCCAGCCGCTTCATGTGCATGATCCCGAGCGTGAACGCACCAAAGCAGGCGATGTTGCAATCGTTGCTCTTGCGCGCGCGCTCTGCGGAATACACGTCCGTAAGCAGCGCGGCGTAAGCACCCTTAACTTTGTTGGCGGCCAGCGAAACGCCGATGCCCGTTCCGCAGATCAGCATGCCCCGGTCGTATTTTCCAGCGGCAACCGCCTTTGCCACCTCCACCGCCACGTTGGCATAAATGGGATCGTCACTTCCGAAATCAGTGACGGCATAGCCCTTCTTTTCCAGGAAAGCGATCAGTTCTTTTTTTGCTTCGGCGGCGTTCGGATCGCATCCGATTGCAATGGTGTGCATATTTTCACTTCTTTCGAATTATTCTTGCATGACCGCCTTCATCCCATCCGCCATCGCGCACAGAATAATGCAGCAGGAAGCGGCGCCGGCATCCAGCACGCCGCGGGAGCGTTCGCCCAGCCGTGCGGAGCGCCCGTACTTCGCGACCAGCTCTTTAGTGCTGTCCCTGCCCTTTTCCGCCGCGGCTTTCATGCCATCCAGCGCTTTGGGAAGGTCTGCGCCCGCATCCCGGGCGTCCTTCAGCGCCATAAGCGCCGGGTAGAGCGCGTCCACCAGCGTTTTGTCGCCGGGGCGGGCGTCCACGATGCCGTACAACCCCTCGAGGCCGGCCTCCAGCATATCGCAGAACAGATTCAAGTCGATCTTCTCGGCGCCTTCGGCCTTGTCGGCCATTTCCATGAAAATCGTGCCATAGATGGGCCCCATGGATCCGCCGATTTTGTTGAGCAGCACGCCGCCCAGGTCGAACAGCCCGTCTGAAAAATTGGTTCCCTTCGGCCCGAGTTGCTCGGCGTACATCGTGAAGCCCTTGTTCATGTTCATGCCGTGGTCGCCATCGCCCACCAGGCCGTCCACGTCGCTCAGGTACTGCTTGTTCTTCTGAATGGCGGCGACCATCTCCAGGAGGATTCCGCGGCCATCGGAATTTTGAATGTGCGCCATGCCGTACCTCCTCAGAATTGCTTGAGGCCCATGGTGTTGACCGGCATGTCCATGAGCTCCTTGAGTTCATCATCCAGCTTCATGACGGTCAGCGTCGCGCCCATCATATCCAGAGATGTAAAGTAGTTGCCAACATAGGAACGGTACACTTTGATGCCCTTTTCGGTCAGCAACTTCTCCACTTCGTTGTAAAGCACGTACAGCTCCATGACCGGCGTCGCGCCCAGGCCGGAGACCAGCACCGCCACCTCGTCGTCCGCCCCAAACGGGTAATCCGGCAGCACGACATCCACCATGCGCTTGGCCATCTGCGCGGCCGTTTCCAGCGGACAAACTTCGATGCCAGGCTCGCCGTGGTGGCCGATGCCAACCTCCATCGCGCCGTCCTTGATCTGAAAATTGGGATGGCCCACCGCCGGAAGCGTGCAGGGGGTGAGGCCGATGCCAACGCTTCGGGTGTTGTCGATGGCCTTCTGCGCGGTTTCTATGACTTCGTCCAGCGTAGCGCCCTTCGCGGCCTTCGCGCCGCCGCACTTCCACATCAGGATCTCACCGGCCACGCCGCGCCGCTTTTCGCGCTGGTCCTTCGGCGCTGAGGCTACGTCGTCGTTGGCGATGACGGTCTTGACCGTGACGCCCTCGCGCTTTGCCATCTTGGCCGCCATCTTGACGTTCATGTTGTCGCCGGAGTAGTTGCCGTAAAGGCAGGCAATGCCCTCCCCGCCATTCGCGGCGCGGAATGCTTCCAGGAATGCGATGGCCGTGGGCGAGGAGCAGATTTCGCCGACAGCCGCCGCGTCGCACATGTTTTTGCCGACGTAGCCGATGAACGCCGGCTTGTGGCCTGAACCGCCGCCGGTCACGACGCCGACCTTCCCTGGAACCGGCGCGTCAACGGCAGCGACGACGCCGCGGGGGTTGTCCGCGGAAGTAACAACATGCTTTACGATGTCGCCGTGGTTTTTGATAAACCCGGCCAGCATTTCATCGACGATGTGATCGGGATCGTTCAGGATGCGCTGCATAACCTATCCTCCGAAATTTATTTGATCGTAAACCCACCGTCAACCAGCAGGTTGTGCCCGGTGATCATGCCCGCGCCCTTGCTGCAGAGGAACGCGATGCAGGCCGCGATCTCCTCCGGCTCCGCAAAACGCTCGGACGGCATCTCCTTTTTGAACGCGTCGCCCACTGGGCCGTCCCACGCCTTATGGCCCAAGGCCGTCAATACGACGGTCGGGGAGACGGCGTTGACGCGGATGCCATAGCGGCCCCACTCCTTGGCCAGCACCTTCGTCATGGCGATGATGCCGCCCTTGCTGGCGCAGTACGCCACGTGCTTGTCCAGCGCGATCACGCCGGCCTGGGACGCCATGTTGACGATCGAGCCGCTGATTTTCTCGTCGATCATGTACTTGCCCACCGCCTGTGCCATGAAAAAGCTGGCGGAAAGGTTGATGTCGATGGTTCTGGTCCAGTCCTTCTCGCTGATGATCTCCGCGTTCTCCAGCGCGACGATGCCCGCGCAGTTGACCAGGATGTCGATCCTGCCGAACGCCTTGACGCCCGCATCAATCACCTCGTGCGGATACGATCGGTCACAGACGTTGCCGGGCACGCCAATCGCGTTCTCGCCGAGTTCTTTTGCGATTTTCTCCACCTCGGGGTTGAGATCTGCCAACACGACGTTTACACCCTTGCCGTGGAAGAACTGCGCCGTCGCGTAGCCGATGCCGGCCGCGCCGCCAGTGATGATCGCGGTCTTGCCCGCGAGTGAAAAATCAAGATCAACGCCTTCGTATTGAAGCATATCCGATTCCTCCCGATAAAATCTTGTGACGGCGCGCGATGGGCCGGGCAGGCGGACGGGCCGCGCCGATCCGCCTGCCCCAATGTTGGTTATCGCAAAGGATGCTTTTCGATAACCTCCGAATCAGGGATCAATACTTGTTGACGTAGTCGGCCGCGTTGTCCGGCGTGACCATCTCAAAGGGGATCCAATAGAACTTCTCGACCTTTTCGCCGTTGACAGCCTTGACGGCGGTCTCAATGGCGCCGGTCATCTGGCCTTCGGCGTTCTGGAAGTCGCTGGCGATCATGTTTCCATTCTGGATTGCCGCCACCGCGTCGGTGATTCCGTCAATGCCGATACAGGGGATGTTCTTGCCGGCGGCGACGATGGCTTCGCGGGCGCCCAGCGCCATCTCGTCGTTCTCGGCGATCACGGCGTCGATGTCATCGCCAAAGGTGGAAATCCAGGTTTCCATCAGGCTCATGGACTCGGAGCGCGACCAATTGGCGGTATTGCGGGCAAGCTCCTTGATGTTGGGGTAGTTCTTCAGGACGTTGGTGATGCCCTCGATGCGCTGCAACTGCGCGGACTGGCCCATCGGGCCCTCGATGATGACGATGTTGAACGCATCCTTGCCAAGGTACTTAATCATGTAGTTCATGATGTCCTCGCCGGCGGACACGTCCTGGGAGCCAACGTAGGAGGTGAGCAGGTCGCTCTCCACCATGGTGTTCACGCCGACCACCGGGATGTTGGCCTTGTGCGCGAGCTCGACCGCGGCGGCGCAGGCGATGGCATCCTGCGGATTGAGGATGATCGCATCGCAGCCGTCGGCGATCATGGTCTCGACCTGGCTCAGCTGGGTGGCCGCGTCGTAGTTGCCATCGTAGGACAGGAACTCGATGCCCTTCTCCTGGCAATACTTTTTGCCAGCGTTGTCCATGCGCATGGTGAACTCGTTCTGCAGGCTGTAGTAGGTCGCGCCGATCTTCAGCGCGGAGGCGCTGGCGGCAAAGGCGAACGAGAGCATCATCAGGGCGACGAGGATCGTGAGGATTCGACCGGACTTCTTCATAAGGTACCCTCCCGTGTGTTATTTGTTAATCGCTTTTCGCGATTATACCAGTGCGAAGTGCGCAAAACGACGGCCATTTTGCGCGGTATCCCCGAAAACTGGGTGCAGCAAAGCTTGGCTTCGCCGGGCGGGGACTTTTGAAGGCGAAGAACCGCCCGGGCGAGCGCAGGCACTTGGAATCGGTGGGTGACTATTGGTTAGCGGTCGGAGCTGAGGCCGTCAAGCATGACGGCACCAATCACGACAAAGCCCTTGATGATCAGTTGGTAGTAGGCGTTGACCGCCAGCATGTCAAGGCCCGTCGTCAAGCACTGAAGCAGTAGTATGCCAACGATGGTTCCCCACAGTCTGCCGCGGCCGCCGGCAAGGCTCGTCCCGCCGATGACGACCATCGCGATGGCATTGGTTTCGTAGCCGTCGCCGGTTGAGGTGACGCCTGATGTGACGCGGGCGGTGGTGATGATTCCCGCCAGCGCCGCCAGGATTCCGGAGATTACATATACCGAGCAGGTGATCTTCCGGGTGTCGATGCCGGAGGCGTGCGCCGCGTTCAGGTTGCCGCCGACCGCGAACACATAGCGGCCATAGCGGGTCTTGTACAGGAGGATAAAGCAGAGGAGCAACACGGCGGCCATTATGACGATCGGGATGGGCAGCCAGCCGCCAATCTCGCCGCCGCCGATCTCCTTGAACGTGGCGTTGAGGCTCGGGATGGGCTTGGCGTTGGTCAGGAGGAAGGTCATTCCTTTGGCGATGCTCATGGCGCCCAGCGTACCGACGAAGGCCGGCACCTTCAGATAGGAGATGTTGATGCCGTTGAAGAGGCCGATCACAAGGCCCATCCCAAGGCCCACCAGCACGCCCAGGTACCAGGGGTACCCCAGACTGTTCTGCGCAAAGTACGCGGAGAACATGCCTGCACAGCCCATGATGGCGCCCACAGAGAGGTCGATGCCGCCGGTCAGGATTACGAAGGTCATGCCAATGGCCAATAGACCATTGATGGACGCGATCCTGAGCACGTTGCGGATGTTGGTTCCGCTCAGGAAGTTGGACTTCAAAGCGCTCATCAGCACAACGAGGAGCACCAGCGCGATCAACGAGCCGAACATGGAGATGAACTGTTTTCTGGTCATTCGGGCATCCCGGGGCAGCGCCTGCGCGTGAATCTGCCTGTCGCTCATTTTCTTCTCTCCTAACGGTAGCATAGAATTCGCCGCCGGATGGTTACATGTACATGAACTGGCACTGAACGATCCCTTCCTGCGAAAAGTCGCTCCGTTCCATCTCACCGCTCTGCCGGTGGTTGCTCAGAATCACAATCCGGTCGGACATCCCCATGGCCTCCGGCATTTCCGATGAAACCATGATGATCGCGTTGCCTTGGGAGACGTAATCGCACATAATCCGGTAGATCTCAGCCTTCGCGCCCACGTCAATGCCCCGCGTGGGCTCATCGAAGATGATGATCCTGGGGGAGGCGATCATCCATTTGGCCAACACCACTTTTTGCTGATTGCCGCCGGAGAGAGACTTGACCAGCTGCTTGGGGGAATTGAGCTTTATTTCGAGCGCCTTGATGCGCTCGTCCACAACCTGGTCCTCCCGCCTTCGGCTTAGGATTCCCTTCCGTTCAAGCCAATTCAGCGTCGGCAGCGTGATGTTGTGCCGGACGCTCATCGGCATCACCAGCCCCTCACCCTTGCGGTCCTCGGTCACATAGGCGATGCCGGCGGAGATCGCATCCCTGGGGCGCTTGAAGCTGATTTCCTTGCCATCGAGGAAGATCTGCCCGCTGTCAGGCCGCGAAAGCCCGAACAACGAGTGCATCAGTTCCGTGCGACCGGAGCCCACAAGGCCGACAAAGCCCAGAATCTCACCCCGGCGCAGCGAAAAGCTGATATCCTCGTACTGCCCGGCGCGCGAGAGGTTTTTGACCTCCAGAATCGTATCCGTGATGGGCACTTTGGTCTTGGGGAACTGTTCCTTGATCTCGCGGCCGACCATGCTCCGGATGATGGTTTCGTTGTCCACCTCGTTCGCGTGCCATGTGTTGACGTTTGCGCCGTCGCGCAGGACAGAGATCTCGTCGGAGATGCGAAGGATTTCCTCCAGCTTGTGGGAGATATAGATGATGCCGGTGCCGTGGGCCTTCAGATCGGCGATCATCTGGAACAAGCTATCCACCTCGCGGTCTGTGATGGCGGAAGTGGGCTCGTCCATGATGACGATCTTGGCGTTCTGCGAGATGGCCTTGGCGATTTCAACCATCTGCTGGTCGGCAATGCGCAGGCTCTTCATCTTCGTCTTGGGGCTGATGGGGATCTTCAGCTTGGCCAGCAGTTCCTCAGTCTGCCTGTACAGCTGCTTATAGTCCAAAAAGCCCATCCGGTCAGGCTCGCGCCCGAGGAAGATATTCTCCGCGACGCTCATTTCAAGAACCGGAGAGAGCTCCTGGTGGATCATCGAAATGCCGAGCTCCCGCGCCTTCGACGGGGATTCGATAGTGACCGGGTTTCCGTCAATCAGGATCTCGCCCGCCTCGCACCGGTGAATGCCCGCGATCACCTTGACCAGGGTAGACTTCCCCGCGCCATTTTCCCCCATCAGCGCGTGCACCGAGCCCTTCCGGAGCGTGAAGTCCACGCCGTGAAGGACCTCCACCCCGTAGTAGCTCTTACGGATCCCCTTCATTTCAAGAAGGCTCATACATGCTTCCCATCGCTTTCTTCCAGGAATCAGCGGATAAAATGGTTGAGAGATGCCGCGTAGCCCGGGTAATCCAGAAGGCGGCGAAGCTCCTCGTCCGTCCTCATGAGCGTCAGCGTCGCGCCCATCATGTCCAGGGACGTGAAGTAATTGCCAACGTACGCGCGGTGGATCGCGATGCCGCTTCCCTGAAGCACGTCGTATACTTTGCTGAACAGGATGTGCAGTTCGCTGAGCATGGTGTTTCCAAGGCCCGACATCATGACGGCCACCCGGTCGCCCCGGCTGAGCGGCATGTCCTTAATGAGTTCCGAGAGCATAATCTCCGCGGTCGCGTCGGCCGATTTCAATTTGCAGGTATCGCTGCCCGGCAGGCCGTGGTGCCCCACGCCGATTTCCATGGTGCCCTTCTCGATCAGGTAATTGGGGCGGCCTACCTCCGGAATGATGCAGCTGGCCAGCCCTACGCCAATCGAGCGAGTATTGTTGAGCGCCTTCATGGACACCCGGGCGACCAATTCTTGATCGTATCCCAGAGCCGCCGCCGCGCCGCCAATCTTCCATAGGAAGACTTCGCCGGTGGTTCCCCTGCGCGTACGGGGATCGGTTGTCGCAATGTCATCATTTGAGATAACGCTTATAACGCGAATGCCCTCGGCCGCGACGATTTCAATGGCTTTCTCGGCGTTCACGATGTCCTTTGGATAATTGCCATACAGGCACACGACACCTTTGCCCGCGTCCGCGGCTCGGAAGGCCGCGCAAAACGATTCCACCGAAGGCGGAGTGAAAGTATTGCCGATAGCGACGGCGTCCAGCATGTTTTTGCCGATGTACCCCATGAAGGCGGGTTCGTGCCCCCATCCACCGCCGCTGACCACGCCAACCTTGTCCGCCACCGGAGCTTTCGTATATTTCAGCGTGCGGGCGCAATCCGTATGCGCTACGATGTCCGGATAGCATTTGACAAAACCAATGATTGACTCATCCACCATGCTGTTCTGGCCGTTGACAAATTTTTGCATATACCCTCCGAATGTACAGCTCACTGGTCGGCCCCGACGATCGCCTTGAAGTAGCGAATGTAGACGTCGATTTCCCTGTCGCTGTAGCGCTTGTTCCTTTTGCTGACCAGCACGAAAGGCTTCATGCGCTGATAGGTCTCCACATAGTTGCGCTTCCCAAGGAATTCCGCGCTTCCCTCGGCCGCGGCGCTGATGTGGTTGAAAAGCGCCCCAACGGCAAGTTCCTCCGGGGTGATCAGGTCTCCCAGGCAGATTTCGGAGGAGGTGAACTCGTCCATGCCCACCTCCCGTTCCTTCTCGGCGATAAGCTCGGTGAGCGCGACGTAGATTTTAATGAACGTGGTGATCCTAAGATCGTTGCTTCGATTGTATTTCTGATTGAATCCGGCGGGATCCCATCCGACATGTTTGCTGATTTCGGCATTGCTGATGCCATACCTTCCCGACAATATATTGATATGACTGTATACGCAATCCACCAAGTAATCCTTGGTGATCTTCTTGAGAGCTAGTTCTTCAAACTCAGTCAAAAGAACCTCCTGCAGCGTTTTGGCTCTGTGGCCACCCCTTTGCGGTATTTGTCCTGAGATCCAGGAAACCGCTAACGTCACTATTAAAATTGTATCACATTGAACAAGCTTTACACAATAATCTAAAACGGATGAATATGAGCTTATTCGCTAAGTAAATTATTATGCTTACCTGGGGTAATTTAACCGGCTGTCCCTGGCGAGGATGGCATGGGCGTATTATGGGAAAAAGGGCCTCACCTGGCACTTGTTCAGGCGAGGCCCTGTCGATGAAAATCCGGCGGTATTATCGGGATCTACGTGCTTCTACGATGGGTAAGGGTGGGAAAAGGGCGTGCGGCTCTTGTTGGTACCAATAGGCGACGGAGGCGATGTCCTCGGACAACGGCCTGTATCGGCGGTCGCGCAGGCCGAGCGTCTGCACTTCCACGCGGATGCCTTCCGTAAAGCCTATACTGTCCTCAAGGTGCCAGCGGTACAGGCTGTATTTCCGCGGGCCGTTCGCCGCATCCCGCCTGGCCAGTGGCATCCCGAGGTACGGATAGGAAAAGGCTTGTTCCCGGTTCCAGCAGTCGTCCGAGTTGAACGGGGAAAAGCCGAACGAGCCGCCGAAATAGTCCTCGGTGCCGTTGTCGGCCATCGTGGGCTGGTCGGTATCGCCGTCCAAGTAGAACTTGACCTCGCCCTCGCCCCACCAGTCCGACTGCAGCGCCGTCCAGGCCAAATAGGTGCCCACATAACTGCCCGCGCCGCGCACCCCATCCAGGGTGGTGTACAGCGGGTGGTCAAGGTTGGTCACCGCGTGGCGATACTGGGCGTGGAAGTAGGCCGCCTCCGGCGCGACTTCGTGCAGCTTGTACAGCACGCGGTAGGCCACGAGGCCAAACTCCTCGTCGCCGTCATACGTCAGGGTGATCTTCGCGCTGCGGCGAAAGGGCATGCGCCAGTAGCAGTTGAGCCCGGCTCTGGGCGCCACCTGCACGGGAATGGATTGCACCGCGTGGTGGGCGTCGTCGTGCCCCATGGCGAAGAAAGCGCCTGCCGGGCATTCGACGGAAGGCGTTTCCTCCCCGTCCCAGTAGAAGCGCAGCACCAGCTCGCTCAGGCGGTGATGGTCGGTCGTCAGGAAGATTTCGCGGATGCTTCCACTACCCTTCACGTCCATCAAGACCACCGTCTCGTGCGGCGCAACCTTGATGAAGGGTCTGACCTTCCACCCCTTGCCGAGGTGCACAGACCCGCCGCTGAAGGGCAGGTCGGGGTCCGCAGGGTTCGGCGCCCAGCGGCAGGCGACGCCCTTTTCGCCGGTGGGGTTCTCGGCGCTGATCTGCCGGGTAGGGATGCCGATTTCATCGTAGTACAAGCTTCTGTCCCCTCTCGCACGGCCAGGTCCAATCGATCGGCAAACGGAAAAGATGCCAATCCTTCCCGGCCATCTGTAGAAAAGTCGAGAAATTTTTCAGCCCTTCACTTCAACGGGGCCAGCGTTCGTGCGCGCCAGGCAGCGCTGGGAAGGCAGTGTGCGGCTCTGTCTGGTACCAGTAACTCACGGAACAGACATCGTCCTGCCGCTCGAACAGGCCCAATTCGCACACGCCGATCTGCTGCAGTTCCACGCGAAGGTCCTTCTGGAACAGGATGGGGTCCACCACATGCCAGCGGTAGAAACCACGCATCGGCGGGCAGTCCCGGTTGAAGTAATCGTTGTGAAAGTCGTCGTCCCGGGAATAGAAGGGGTAACCCATGAACGGCGTGCAGTACGTCTTTTCCATCATGTGGCCCTGCCCGTCGGTATACCCTCCGAACGACCATGCGCCGCCGAAGTAGTCCTCCGTGCCGGTGGAGCACTGGCTGGGGTACGTCCCATCGCCATCGACATAGAACTTCATTTCGCCCTCGCCCCACCAGTAGCGCTCCAGCGCGGAGATTCCGAGATAGGTCCCGATGTAGTGGCCCCGGCCGCGCACACCGTCCGGCAGCACATAGTCTTTCTGCAGCTGCGTCAGACGCTCCCGCCGCCATTGGGCGTGGAAGTAGGCAGCGTCCTCGGGCACATCGTCCGAAAGCACATAGTCCACCTGATAGAAGAACGCGGGCACTTCGCCGGCATGCTGGTTTTCCAGCGTGATCCGCGCGCCGCTCCGAAAAGGCATGGCGAAGCTGGGGTACGATTATGTGGAACTTCCGCTTGCGCAGCTGATGACGCTGGATGAATGGGAATTTTCGAGGAGGATCCGCGCGCGACTCCAGGACGCGGGGATTCCTGCGAGGCGTCCAACAATTTCTTCCCAAAGGAATACCCCCTGACGGGCCCGATAAAAGATAAGGAGATGAACGCTTGTGAACGGAAAAGTTGTCGGATTTATCGGCCTTGGAATCATGGGCAAGCCCATGGCGATCAGCCTAGTTAGAGCGGGATACGAGGTATACGGGTACGACCTTGTCAAGGAAGCCATTGAGGATTTAAAAAATGCAGGCGACGAGGGGTGTGGATCTATCCGCGAAGTCGCCGAGCGCAGCCGGACCATCATCACCATGTTGCCCAACTCCCCGCACGTCCGGCAGGCGGTGCTGGGCGAGGGCGGTATCGCGCAGTATGCGGCCCCCGGAACGCTGATTGTCGATATGAGTTCCATTGCGCCCGCGGCATCGAAGGAAATCGCCTCGGCCCTGTCGCCCAAGGGAATCCGCATGATCGACGCGCCCGTCTCCGGCGGAGAGCCCAAGGCGATTGACGGCACGCTGGCCATCATGGTCGGCGGCGCGGAGGAGGACTTTCTCGAGGCGCGCCCGCTCTTTGAAGTGCTCGGCGCCTCCGCCGTGCACATCGGGGCGATTGGCAGCGGCAACACCTGTAAGCTGGCCAACCAGGTGATCGTCGTATTGAACATTGCCGCGCTCAGCGAAGGCCTGATGCTGGCCAAGAAGGCGGGCGCGGATCCGGCGCGCGTCTTCGATGCGATCAAAGGCGGCCTCGCGGGATCCACCGCGATGAACGCCAAGGCGCCGATGATGCTCTCAGGCGATTTCAAGCCCGGATTCCGGATCGACCTGCACATCAAGGACCTGATGAATGCGCTGGACACCGGGTATCAAACGGGCACGCCGCTGCCGTTGAGTGCACAAGTCATGCAGATGTTTCAGACGCTCCATCAGGACGGCTTCGGGTAGTCCGCCCACAGCGCGCTGGTCAGATATTATGAAAAGCTGGCAGGGAGTACCCTTCGGGATTGATGCCGCGCGTCCCTGTCTCCCAAACAAGAACGGCTCCCTATCCGTAACGGAAGCGGAGCCGTCCGTTTTTCTTCTCGGTGAAGGCGGTCACCAGTTTTTCCTGTTCGTCTTTTTCGTAGGGAAAGACCACTTTGGTATTATGGGTCATCGGCGGCATCTCGACGCCCTCGACGGGGTTGCGCCGGATCGCTTCGGTTGGCATTGCGTGTTCAATATCTGCCTATGATGGCAACCATGATGGTCATATGGTCTCCTTCAGGAACTCAAACTGCTTTTGCAAAACAAGATGGGCGGCGCCAAAGGCGCCAAGGCGTTCGTCCGGCGGCAGGATCGTGAGGTTTAAATCCTCCGTATTGACGGGCATGGCGTTTTCCCGAATCGCCCGTTGGAGAGGTTTCAGGAACAGGTCGCCGGTCCGGCACAGTTCGCCGTAGACGATCACGTGCCGGGGCGCGAGGATGTCCATCATCATGCCGAGCGCCTGCCCCAGATAGGTGGCCGTCTCCTCCAGCAGCCGGATCGATTCCTCGCAGCCTTCCATGACCGATTGAACGAAAAGCGGCACGCTGATTTTGCCCAGGTCGCGCTCCGCCATTTCGAAAAGGCGCTGCTGCTTGCCCGCCAGCACGTCTTCGATCAGCTTGGCGCGAATGCCGGTATCCGCGACCTCGGTGTTGAGGCAGCCCCGTCGCCCGCAAATGCACATGCGGCTGCCGCCGGATACCTTGACGTGGCCGAGCTGGCCGGCGTAGCCCTTGTTGCTCAGGAAAAGTTCGTTGTTGATGACCGGAACGATCCGGATGCCCGTCCGGACCGATACGAACAGGAAGTCGTCGCTGCCGCCCACCGTATGGGCGTATTTGTAGCCCATCGCCATCGAGGTGACGTTGTTTTCGACGAAGCAGGGGCAGCCGAAGCGCGCCTCGATGAACGCCTTGACCGGGATGTTCCGCCAGGACTTGATCGGCGCGTACTCGATGCCGATACCGTTGTCAAAATCGCCATAGCCGGGAATGCCCATGCCGATGCCCAGGAGCTTCCGGCCCGCGCCGCCCTTTTCCAGCGCGTCCGCGATCAGCGACGCGACCTTTTCCAGCACCAGATCCGCGCTGGCATCCGCGTCGAAGGGCAGAAAGCTCTGATGAACGATGTTCCCCAGAAAGTCAAGCATCGCGCAGTTGATGTGCGCGAAGTGGAACTCGACGCCGACGAACACGCCATAGTCCGGGTTGATGCGAAGCCATGTGGGCTTGCGGCCCACCTTAACGTCGCTCGATTCCTCCTCGTTTATGAAGCCGCTCTCGACCAGCTCGTCAATTATCGACAAGACCGTCGACATGCTGTAGGCGGTTAGCTTCTTGACATCAAAGCGCGAACACTTGGGCGTGGTGCGGATTAGGTACAGGATTTTGTTGCGCTTGAATGTCTTCCGGTTCTCGATGATGGAATCGCTGATCACGCCGCCGCCTCCCGGAAGCCAATTTATCTTAATCAACATTATATGCACGCCAGCGGGAAAAATCAATCCCTGTGGACGCGCATTCCTGCATATGAATTGTCTTTAAAGACATTATTTGCGGCGAATCCGGCCGAAAACGTTCGAACTACATGCAATTTAACCGTCAATTCCGATGCATTGGGCGTGGGATTTCGAATACATTCCGCTATAAGTCGAAAAAATAGCGCAAACCGCCCCCTTTGTTTAAATTTTATTTTTATCGGTATTGACATTATTTGATCGGTATCATATACTCATGCCAGTGGATGAATCCGCAGGCTGGTTTAGGCTTCATCCAGGCGCCATCGCGAGAAAAAGGAGGAGAATCAGATCATGAAAAGGTTCCTGTCTGTGTTTCTCACGCTCATGCTGCTCTTGTCGCTCAGCAGCGTCTCCGCGCTCGCTCAGGAGGACGTGAAGATCGAGTTCATCCAGTGGTGGGAACCCGAACTTCCCCAGGGCTTCCTCCGTGGACTGATGGACGAATTTGAAGCGCAGAACCCCGGCGTCAAGGTCGAACTGATTTCCGGGCCTTACTCTAGCACGAAGGATCAGATCATCGCCGGCGCCGCGACCGGCACGCTGTGCGACGTGGTGGGCTTGGACGGCGCGTGGGTCAACGACCTGTCCAAGCAGGGCGCCATCGCAAACCTCGACGACCTGGTCGCCGCCTACAAGACCGACGACAGCGAATTCGGCGCGAAGGTTTCCGTGGGGGGCAAGAACTTCATGTACGGCGTCGTGACGTTCGCCTACACGATGTTCGTCAACAATGACATGCTCAAGGCCGCCGGAATCGCGGACGTGCCCTCCAACCGCAGCGAATTCCTGGCCGCCGCCGAGGCGTTGACCAATGCCGACAAGAACCAATACGGCTGGGTGCTCCCGCTCTCCCTGCAGTCGCCCAACGGCATCCAGAACGACACCATGTCCTGGGTCTGGGCCTCCGGCGGCAGCATGATGAACAAGGACGGCACGCCCAACGTCAACAACCCCGACGTCAAAGAGGCGCTGACCTTCATCAAGGACCTCTACGATAAGGGCGTCGTCTCGCCCGGCTCGTTCTCCAAGCAGGAGCAGGACAAGGTCGAGGAGTTCGTCAACGGCCGCATCGGCACGATGGTGGACACGCTGGCCCACATCACGATGATCCGCGAGCGCAACCCGCAGCTGGATTTCTCCGTCAGCGCGGTGCCCGCCAAGGACGGCTATGACGGCAAGCGCGGCATGGTGTACGCGGCGTGGGGCATCGGCGTCAGCGAAAACTCCCAGCACAAGGAAGAGGCCTGGAAGCTGGTCAACTTCCTTCTGAACAGCGACGTCAACGCCCGCCTGGCCGCCACCGCCAACGCCTTCCCCGGCAACTCCAAGGCCGCCCCCGATTACTCCAAGGCGGACCCGCTGTTCACCAAGGCGTTTGAGATCTACCAGCAGAGCTATGCCTGCAACGAGTTTGTGGGCCTGCCGGTGGCCGAAGAGCTGATGCGCATCTTCGCCGAGCAGTTCCAGGGCGCGCTGGAGGGCAAGCAAAGTATCGACGATTGCCTGGCTGCGGTTCAGGAGAAATGGCAGGCTGAATTCTAAGGTCCTCGAAAGCGGAGGGACGAGGCTCGCCAGGCCAATCAAGCGGCGCCTGGCGCGGTCTCGCCCCTCATCCCCGAAGGAGGATTGTCCATGGCCCAAGTGACCGGCGCGGCCGTGACCGGAGCGCGCCTCAAACGCCTTGCGACGCCCTACGCGTACCTGTTTCCGACGCTGATGCTGATGGCGCTTCTGATGGTCGTGCCAATGATCATGGTCGTTCAATATTCGCTGATGGACAACGTCATCACCAACAAACACCCGCAGTTCGTCGGCCTGGAAAACTACGCCAAGGTGTTCCAGGATGAGGTGTTCCTGGAGGCGGCGGGGCACACGCTCTACTTTACCGTGATGAGCGTCATATTTCACATGGTGGTTGGGCTGATGTTCGCGCTCCTGCTGAACTCCAAACTTTTGGGCAGCGTGCCCAAGGCGATCTTCCGCGCCGTTTATGTGCTGCCGTGGATGTTCACGGCGACGATCGTCGCGATTCTCTGGCGCCTCCTGCTGGACCCAAGCGGCGTCATCAACTATATCCTGAAATTCACCGGCCTCGCCCAAAGCTATGCGGAATGGTTTGGATCGTCCGCGACGGCCCTGAACGCGGTGACCTTTGTCAACATCTGGGCGGGTTATCCGTTTTACATGGTGAGCCTCTTGGCCGGGCTTCAGGGCGTCCCGGCGGATTTGTACGAAGCGGCGATGATCGACGGCGCGGGCAGCGTCCGGCGCTTCTGGCACATCACGATCCCGCAGCTGATGCCCATCATCCGGTCGATCTCGATGCTGGACTTCATCTGGACGATGCAGGTGTTCCCGCTGGTCTGGCTGACCACTGGCGGCGGCCCGATCCATGCCACCGAAATGCTGAGCACCTACACCTACAAGCTGGCGTTCAGTTCTTACAAGTTCTCGCTGGCTTCGGCGAGCGCCGTGGTCATCCTGGTGTTCTCGCTGGCGATCGCGTTCGTATACGTCAAGTACCAGAAGGCGAGGGATTAGCGTGAACACGGCTGGAATCAACCACAGGGGATTGAAAAAACTTCTACTATACCTTGCCCTTGCCGCAGGCGCGTTGTACGCGGGCTTCCCGGTACTCTGGATGGCGTGCGCCTCGATCAAATCCAACCGCGAAATCTTCTCGCTGCCACCGCGGCTATTGCCGGAGGCGGTCAACTTCGACGCTTACAAGACGATCTTTTCGACCCCGGAGAAGATGCGCTTCTTCCTGAACAGCTACCTGGTGGCGGGCTGCGTGACGGTGCTGACGCTCCTTTTCGCGATTCTAGCGGCCTACAGCTTCAGCCGGTACGATTTCCGCTTTAAAAAACAGCTGAATCTATTCATCATCGCCACGCAGTCGCTGCCGCCGATCACGCTGCTGATCCCCTACTTTGGCCTGATTACGACGCTGAAACTGTACGATACATACTTCGCGCTGATCTTCACCTACATGGTGTTCACGCTGCCTTACGCGATCCTGATGATGACCGGCTACTTCAACACGCTCCCCCGGGAGCTGGACGAGGCGGTCATGGTGGACGGCGCGGGCAACTTTCGGGCGCTGTGGCGCGTGCTGGTGCCGATCTCGCGGCCCGGCATCGTCTCCACCGGGCTTTATACGTTCCTGATTAGCTGGAACGAATTCCTGTTCGCGCTGACGCTGACAAAAACCACCAAGATGCGCACGGTGCCCGTAGGCATCCAGCAGCTGATGGGCCAGCATTCGTATGAATGGAATGAGATGATGGCGATGAGCATCCTGGGGTGCCTGCCGATTCTCCTCCTGTTCCTGTTCTTCCAGCGCAATTTCATCGCCGGCATGACCGCCGGTTCCGTCAAGAGTTGATCCCCGCGGAATTTTTCACGATAAAAGGATTCGAAATGTAGGAGGGAAACAAATGCTCGTCGATATCAGAGCCATCCTCGGCCCCGCGAAGGAAAATGGTTTTGCGGTGCCTGCCTTCAACGTCAGTTCCAGCATGTTGCTGCGCGGCGTCATCGAGGGCTGCGAGGAAAAGGGGAGCCCCGTCATCATCGCGATTCACCCGGACGAGTTGTCGTTCGTTCTGAACAGCTTCGCGGCGTCGGTACTTGCGGAGGCCAACCGTACGAGGCTGCCCGTATGCCTGCACCTGGACCACGGCACAACCTACGCCCAGGTCGTCAACGCGATCCGCTGCGGGTTCACTTCGGTGATGATCGATTCGTCCACCGCGACGTTTGAGGAAAATATCCGCCTGACGAAGAAGGTGGTCGAGGTCGCCCGCGCGGCGAATGTCACCATCGAAGCGGAGCTGGGCACCATTGGCGCAACCGGAAACGGCGGCGAGGCCGGCACCGACGGCATCGTCTACACCAACCCCGCCGATGTGGAAGTGTTCGTCGCCAAGACCGGCATCGACGCGCTGGCCGTCGCCATCGGCACCGCCCACGGCCTGTACCCGAAGGGGAAGAAGCCCGCGCTGCGGCTCGATCTCCTTCAGGAGATCCGCAAGCTCGTCGACATCCCGCTGGTGCTGCACGGCGGCTCGGACAACCCCGACTGGGAGATCCGCGAGGCGATCAAGCTGGGCATAAGCAAGGTCAACATTTCCAGCGACATCAAGGCCGCGTTCTATCGAAAGTGCCGCGAGGTGCTGAAGGACGAAACGCTGCGCGAGCCCAACGCAATCTACCCGCCATGCATTGCGGCGATGAAAGAGGTTGTGTACCAGAAGATCGATCTGTTCGGCGCCGCCGGGGCGGTAAAATACTACAAATAGCACTTTCTTCGCCGGGCCCGAGGGGCTGCCTCCCGGACCCGGCGGCATGGGAGGATACGATGGGCGAGGCGCTGGTGCTGGGCCTGGGCGATAATGTGGATTACGAGATCGAGTGGGATGAAGCGGTGCTATCGGCGCTGGCGGAAGCATATTCGGTGCGCGAAGAGGAGCTGGACATCCATGCGCCGATCGGAGACGAGCGCCAGCTGGTCGTCTCGATCCTTTCCTTTCTGAAGAGCGGAACCGGCGGAGAGCGCTTTGTATCGTCGCCGGAGGTGATCGAGCGGTTCGCGGGCCGGTTTAAAAACAGGATCACGCTGGGCGGCACGCCGATTCGCGCGGCCATCGCGCTGGAAAAGCTGGGCTACGGCGCGGCGCTCCATTTCGTGACGATGAACGACCACGTTAGACGGCTGATGCCGAAAAACTGCGCCTACATCACCTCCTGCGAAGCTGAGAACGTATACCCGCATTTGATCGTTCAATTTACGGAGGGCGCGCGAATCCGGACGGGCCTGATAGACATCCGGGCCGCCCGGCCCAACCGCATCATCTACGACAACGACCCGGAAAACGTGGAAATGAAGCTGAACGAGGACTTCTCCAAATTTTGCCGGGACGCGAAGGTTTTCCTGATCTCCGGCTTCAACGCAATGCAGAGTGCCGCGTTACTCCGGGAGCGCATTGCGGCGCTTCTGCGCATCATGCGGGCGCTTCCGGATTCGGCGGTGGTCTACTACGAGGACGGCGGGTTCTACGACGACCGGCTGCGCAAGATCATAAGGGACGAGCTCAAGGACAAAATCCACATCCATAGCATGAACGAGGATGAACTGCAGGGCTATCTGGGCCGGAGGGTGGACCTGCTGGACGAAGCGCAGGTGGCATCCGCCCTGCGGGATATTCACGGCCTGGTCGGCGTTCGCTCAGTAGTGGTGCATACGCGCCACTGGGCGGCGGCCTTCGGCGGCAATGCGGCGGCCCTCGCACCCGCGCTGGAGGGCGGCATTGCGCTCGCGACGACGCGCCTTCGTTTCGGCGACGATTTTACGCTTCAGGCATACCTGGATACCCTCGCCCTTCCGGAGGAGGCCAAAGGCGCGGCGTTCGCCAGACGGCTATGCGCCCTGCTGCCGGACGCGCTATGCGTCCCTTCCAAGCAGGTGGCGGAAAAGAACGTTACGACAATCGGTTTGGGCGATGCATTCGTGGGCGGATTCCTTGCAAAGCTTTCGGAAGTCGGCGATCACTATCTCTATGATGACCCGGCGGACGTCATTGCGGCCAGTTCACAGTGGACCTGACCCCAGTTTCACAGGGGTAGGGTCCACTTTTTCGCCAGTTTAAATGTGGCCCGCACGTTGGCGCTCCTCGGTTCACCTCTTGATCGGCTCGAATTCGACTTGGGGCTCTTGGATCTCGACGCAGATGACGGTATCGATCTCCCTGGGCTTTCCGCCTTCCGGCCACAGGATGCGCCAGCTGTGGTCACCCTCGCAGGTGACGCGCTCGCGCAGTTCCAGCGCCCGCCCGTCCGCCAAAAGGGTTGCGCGCCCGGGCTTATTGGCCATGTTCAGCAGGTACACGTCCGGCAGGTCTTCGAACACGTGAATGTAGATCTTGCCGGGGCGGGACGTGAAGTAGCCCCAATCGATGTCGTAGGGATAGGTGGGCACGGGCTGCGTGCCATAAATGCTCTCGCCGTTCTTTTTCAGGAAGTCACCCAGCACGGAGAGTACCTTTACGCTCTCCTCCGGCACGACTCCCTCCGCGTCCGGGCCGACATTTAAAAGGAAGTTGCCGCCGCGGCTGATCACCTTGACGAGGTTCCGGAGCAGCTTCTCCGGGCTCTTCCAGCGGTGGTCGAGCCGGTTGAAGCCCCAAGTGTCATTGAGGGTGGCGGGCACCTCGAAGTCGCCGGGATAGGCCAGCAGCGGGATGAAGTTGTCGCCGGTGGTCATGTAATCGCCCAGGCCGTTGCCGATGCGGCCGGAGATCAGGCAGTCCGGCTGCAGCCGCTTGACCAGCGCGCGCAGTTCCTCCGACTGTTCCCGCGTCATGCTCATCGGCGTATCGAACCAGATCAGGCCGATTTCGCCGTAGTTCGTCAGAAGTTCCGTCACCTGCGGAATGCACTTCTCATCGAGATATTTGCGGAAGTCTTTGCCCTCGTCCGGCACGTTCTCCTCGATGCCGTCCGGGTGGTGCCAGTCCTGCGCCTGGGAGTAGTAAAAGCACAGCTTGAGGCCGTACCGGTCGCAGGCCTCGCGCAGTTCTCTCGCGGGATCTCTGCCCCAGGGCGTCGCCTCCGCCGCGTTAAAGCGGTCGGCCTCCGAGCGGAACATCGCAAATCCCTCGTGGTGCTTTGCGGTAAAGACCACATACTTCATGCCCGCGTCCCGCGCCATGCGCACGATTTTGTCCGCGTCAAAATGCGAAGGATGGAAGTCCTTCGCCAGCTTTTCATATTCCTCCCGCGGGATGCGAAGGTCGTGCATGATCCACTCGGCGATGTTGTCGGTCCGGATTCCGTTATACTCTCCCGCAAGCAGCGCGTACAGGCCCCAGTGGATGAACAGCCCAAATTTCGCCTCGCGCCACCAGCGCTTCCCCTCGCTCATGAATGATCCTCCTGCGCTTTGCCCTCCGACACGTCCGGGACCATCAGGTCGTACATGCGGATGTATTCGTACGCCGCCAGCGCGAAGTCCAGGTTTTTCGACTTCAGCGCCTCAGCCAGTTCCAGGTGGTGGGGCACGGTCTTGAGCCAGAGCGGCATCTCGCCGTCGAAGAGGCCCGAATAATCGTCCAGCGCGTCCACCAGCGATAGCACCAGCTGCGACAGCGTGCTGCTGCCGCCGCAGTGCAATAGTTGGGTGTGGAACTCCCGGTCCAGCGCCATCGAGAAGCTGCCCTTGGCCGCCAGCTCGTTCAGCCGCTTGCCCAGCTCGATCAGCTGATCCACCTGTTCTTCGGTGGCGCATTCCACCGCGCGGCGGATGGCCAGCGATTCCAGCCACATCTTGATCTCCAATAGATCCCGGTAGTCCACCCGCAACAGCTCCATCTGCAGCGGCGGCTCCACCGGCTCCCGCTTCACGAACGCGCCCTTTCCGGCGGCGACCTCCACCACGCCCTCCGAGCGCAATGCGCCCAGCGCCTCGCGCACGGTGTTGCGCCCGGTGTTGAGCCGCAAAGCCAGCGTGCGCTCCGACGGCAGCTTGTCGCCGACGCGCAGGCCTTCGGCGCGGATGTACTTGCAGATGGCGCTGGCCACCCGCATGTGCAGAAGGTCCTTGGAGACCGGCTCGATGCGCTGTTCGCTTCGCCTCATGGGCTTCACTCCTTCACGGCGCCCGCGGTCAGGCCTTCGACGACGAAGCGCTGCATGACCGCGAACATGACCGCGGTGGGCAACAGCGCCAGCACGCCGCCCGCCATCAGCACGCCCCACTTGACGTCGTATTTTCCAATCAGCGACTTTAACCCCACCGGGATCGTCCACATATCGGAGGTGCTGATGAAGATCGTGCCGGCGATCAGTTCGTTCCACGCGCCGATGAACGCGAACACGAACACCGCCACGATGCCCGGGAACATCACCGGCAGCACGATGCGCCTGAGGCCCTGCATGCGGGTGCAGCCGTCCACATAGGCGGCCTCCTCCAGCGTGTAGGGGATGCGCTCGAAGAAGCTGCGCATGGTAATCACGCAGAACGGCAGGTTGACGATCAGATAGTACATAAACAGGCTGAACCGCGTGTTGATCAGGCCGAGCTTCGCGTAGATCAGGTACAGCGGGATGATTACCAGGATCCCGGGGATCATCTGGGTGACCAGGAAGAACAGCAGCATCGCGCCCTTGCCCCGGAACTTAAAGCGCGCCATCGAGTAGCCGCCCAGGATGGACAAGAGGGTAATGCACACCGCCGTCGCCACCGACACGATCAGCGAGTTTTGCAGCATTTTGCCGTAGTCGTACATCGAGAACAGTTGGTTGTAGTTCTCGACGGTAAATACCTTCGGGAAGTAGGTCACGTTCTGCGCGTCGATGATCTCCGTGTGGGTCTTGAACGAGGTGATCGCCATCCAGTAGATGGGCAGCACCACCGCCAGCAGGAAAAGCGCCAGCAGAACCACGCGTCCCGTTCCGGCCAGCACCCGCTTCAGCCGCCTGCGCATCAGAAATCACCCGCCCTATTGTACTTGGTGACCTTTAAGAACACCACGGCGTAAACCGCCAGAAGGACCATCAGAAGGACCCCCAGCGCCGACGCCAGGCCGAAATCGTAGCCGGAGAACGCCCGCGTGTACATGTACGAGGGCAGCGTCTGGGAGTAGTTGGCCGGGCCGCCGCCGGTGATGACGACGATCAGGTCGAAGGAGTTGAAAATCCAGATGGTGCGCAGCAGGATCGTCACGATGACGGTGGGCTTGATGTAGGGCAGCGTGATGGCGAAAAAGCGCCGGACGCCGCCGCAGCCGTCCATGTCGGCGGCTTCGTACACGTCCGCGGGGATCGATTGCAGCGCCGCCAGGTTCATGATCGCGAAGAACGGCACGCCCATCCAGATCATCGCCAGGATCACGACCAAGAGCGACAGCCCCGGCGTGCCCAGCCAGGCCAGCTTCTCGCCCACCCAGCCCAGCTTCTGCAAAATGTCGTTGACCACGCCGTACTCGCCGTTGAACGACCAGCGGTAGATCAGGCCGATTACGAACGCCGAGAACGCCCAGGGCAGGAACACCGCCGCCTGGTACAGCCCGCGGCCGCGGAACTTCTTGCGCAGCGCCAGCGCCAGCGTCATGCCCAAAATGAACTGCCCCGCGACGCTCGCCACCACGTAGACGAGCGAGTTTCGCATGATGAGGCCCATGTCCTTGTCGGCAAACAGCTTCTGGAAATTGGCGAGGCCGTTGAAGTGGATGGCGTTGGGCGCGGTCAGCTTGTAGTTCTGAAAGGCCATGACGAAGCTGTTGATCAGCGGGTAGCCGAACATCAGCAGCAGCAGCAGGAACACCGGCAGGATGTACAGGTAGGGTTCCCAGATGGACTTCGCATGCCGGTAGGCGGCGGGCCTCCGGCTTTCAAATCTGCGGAGCAGCAGGAATGCGCCCAGGCAGACGGCCGCCAGCAGCAGAATGTACAAAATCAGATACGGCATGGTAGCCCCCCATCATGCGGGGAGGGAACCCTCCCTCCCCGCACGCAAGACTATTGAAAAACCCGGTCGTTCGTTGAAAGACGCGAAGCGGATTTCAACGCCGCGCTAGTCGCCCAGCGCTTTCGGCTGCTCTACCTTGGAACCCGGGTTGTCGGTCAGGTACTGCTTCATGCGGGCCTGGAGCTCATTCGCCACGTTGCCCAGCGCGGTGGCGGCGTCCTCCTCGCCCAGCAGGTACTTCTGGATTTCCTCGTGCATCATGCCTTGGTGCATGTCGGTATAGCTGAAGGGGCCGAAGGCGCAGGGCACGACCATCGCGGGGTCGTTCAGCTGCTGCACGAAGGTGGCGTAGTAGCCGTTCGGGCCGTAGAACGGGTCGTCGCCGACGGCCTTCTTGATCGGGATCAGGCCGGTGAGCTTGCAGTACTCGATGTTGTTGTCCGGGCGGGTCAGGAACTGGATCAGCTGCCAGGCCGCGTCCGGGTTCTTGGAGGTGGCGGCGATGGTGTAGGCGTAGGGCGAGTTGACGGTGTTGTAGATCTTGCCGTCCTTGTCGCTCTTGGGCATGGGCATGACCATCCACTGGTCGTCCTTCATGGTGGTGATGCAGGTGGCGGCGACTTCACTGTCGTTGATCAGCGTGCCGGTCAGGCCGCCGGTGAAGTTGTCCACCATCTCGACGAAGCCCCAGTTGATGGCGTCCTTGGGCGCGCAGCCGTCCAGGTACAGGCCGCACCAGGTCTTGTAGGCCTCGACGCACTCGGGGGAGTTGAACAGCGCGGTGCCGTCGTCGGCGTAGGCCTTGCCGCCGTTCAAGCTCTCCAGGTACACAAACATCGGGTCAAACGCGCCGCGCGCGCCGCGGAACGAGGTGCCGTAATGGTTCTTGGAGGCGTCGGTCAGCTTGTGCACCGCGTCGAAGTACTCGCTGTAGGTCCAGCCCTTCTTCGGGTCCAGGTTCAGGCCGGCCTCGGCCGCCCAGTCCTTGCGTACGAACACGCCCTTGACCATGACGCCGTCGGGCACGGTGTAGTAATTGCCGTAGAGCTCCTTTTCGCCCTTCCACACCAGCTTGGTCACGGTGTCGGCGTACTCGCTCTCGGTGCCGGCGATGTAATCGTTGAGGGGTTTCACCCAGCCCGCGGCGGTGAACTGGCCCAGCCAGCCGGCCCAGGTGGTCATCACGTCCGGAAGCTGCCCGGAGGTGCCCAGCACCGTCAGCTTGTTGGCGGCGTCGTCCCACGGAACGGACTCATAGGTCACCTTGATGCCGGTCTCCTTGAGAAACTTGTCGAATGTGGTCTCGAAGTACTGTTGCCGGACAGGGCTGGGCGATACGTCGATGAAGCGCAGCGAAATCGCCTCCGCGCTCGCAAAGCCCGTGAACAGGCTCATCAGCATCGCGAGGCAAAGGATGGTCCCCAGCAGTTTCCTCATGATCTTTCCCTCCTTATATTTTTGCACGGCGCGCGCTTTAAGAGCGCGCCGGTCAAATCCCCTCGAGCGCCTGGGAAAGGTCCTGGATCAGGTTGTCCGCGCCTTCCAAGCCTACGTGCAGCCGGATCAGCCCCCGATCCGGATTGCCCAGGAACCGGATCTCCTCTTCGGACACCTCGTACAGCGGGCAGAGCGCCAAGCTCTCGAACCCGCCCCAGGAGCAGCCCTTGCCGAACAGCTTTAATTGGTCGATGAAGCGCACCGCGTCCTCCGGCGGGCGGTCCAGCATAAAGCTCATCAGGCCCGTGTGGCCGCGCATCTGCCGCCGGATGAGTTCCCGCTGCGGGTGGGAGTCCAGGCCGGTGTACAATACCTGCTTCACCTGCGGCTGGGCCTCCAAAAAGGTGGCCACCTTCATCGCGTTCTCCTGATGGCAGCGGAGCCGAGCCTCCAGCGAACGCATGCCGCGCAGCACCAGCCAGCCCTCCATCGGCCCCAGCACGCCGCCCAGCCACTCCCGCATGCTGTGGATGATGTAGGTCATGAGCTCCGGGTCCTTCGCGATCAGCGCGCCGCCGATCACGTCGCTGTGGCCGCCCAGGTACTTCGAAAGCGTGTGCATCACGAGGTCTATGCCGAACTCCAGCGGGTTCTGAAACAGCGGCGTGCAGTAGGTGTTGTCGATGTAGGTGATCACATGATGCCGCCGGCAAATCTCCGCGATCGCCTTCAAGTCCACCACGGTGAACACGAACGTGGCCGGGCTCTCCAGGATCATCAGCCGCGTGTTGGGCCGGATGGCGCGCTCCACCTCGTTCAGATCGGTGCCGGTGATAAAGGAGATGTCGATCCCCAGCCTCGGGCCGCCGACCTCCGCCATGAAGCGCTTGACCGGCTGATAGGCGTCCCGCATGCAGAGGACGTGGTCGCCGGACTTGCAGGTGCCCAGGATGGCGCTGGTGGCCGCCGCCATGCCGGAGGCGAACACCGCCGCCATCTCTCCGCCCTCCAGCGCCGCCAGCTTGCGCTCCAAGAGGTGCGTGGTGGGGTTGCCCTCCCGGCCGTAGACAAAGCAATCGTCCTGCGACGTGTCGGCGTGGGCGTACTGCTCAAAGCTGGGGAACACGTGCAGCGAGTTCAGGTAGACGGGCGGCGCGACCGCGCCGTAGTGGCGCGCGCGGTCTTCGAAGTCGTGCATCAGGATCTTTTGCTGCCGGGTAATGTCCATGCGCTCACTTCCAACATTCGTTTGAGATTAACTGGTTATATTTTAGAACCTGTTTGAAACCAGTATAGTGGGCAAAGTGTGGAATGTCAACAAGTATTTTATAATTATTTTACTATCTCCCAGAAATATTGCTTCTCTTTTTTACATTACACCACGTTCAAGCGCCCAGTTGGTTCGATAACCGAACCATTTTTTAGCTGTGGTTTGCGGCCAATCCAGATCCTGAACACCCGCCCGGGGTAGAAAAAATCCAGGGCGGCCGAAGCCGCCCTGGTCGCGCCATCCTACTTCTTCAAGCTCTTCAAAAACCGGATGGGCGTGAGCCCCAACAAATACAAGGGGACGTGGTACCGGTAATACGCTGGGGCTTTACGATTCCGCAGAGCGCCGCGCGAACGCCTCCATCGAAACCATCCGGCCGGTCAGCCGGCTTTCCTCCGCCGCCAGCGCCATCAGGTGGCTCATCACCGAGACGTCCGCCGCCGAGGGCGTCGCCTCGCCCCTTCGGACGCTTTCGACCACCGCCTTCATCATCTCGTCGTCGCTGCCGCCGTGGCCGTCGGCGGGCGTTTCGATGTGCATGGAAGCCGTCTCCCCGGTGAGAAAGTCGGTGCAGGCGATGTCTCCGGCCTCCATATCCCCGACGATCTGGCCGCGGGTACCCATCAGTTCTATGGTGCGGCCGCCGGGCGAATTGAAGGCGCACATCACAAAGGACGCGGTCGCGCCGCTTTGAAACTCCAGGTTGACCGTCTGGTGATCGACCACGTCGTTGTCGCAGTGGAACACGCAGCGCCCGTAGTCGCCGGTGTCCAGCGCCTCGGCCACCGCCGCGTCCGAGTCCGGATTGGACGAGACCACCTGGCGCAGATACCGGGTGAAGGGCTCGGTGCGGCCGAGGTAGATGCGGTATGCGTCGTACGGGCAATCCTTGGCCGCGGCGCAGCCCTTGCAGCGGGGCTGGCTGCCGGCGGGCGCGTGGGCCTCGTTGAAATAGGAGAGGCTCCCGAAGGAGGAGACGCGGACGCACGGCTCGCCCTGCATCCAGAGCAGCATGTCCATGTCATGGCAGGACTTCTGCAGGATCATCGGGCTGCTGCGCTCGGCGCTGCGCCAGTTGCCGCGGGCGAAGGAGTGCGCGAAGTGCCAGTACCCCACGTGCTCCGTCAGCGAGGTGTGGATCAGCGTGCCGATGGCGCCCCCGTCCAGAAGCCGCTTGATCTCGCGGAAGAACGGGGAATACCGGAGCACGTGGCAGATGGTCAGGTTTTTATCGCATTGCCTGGCGAGGGCGCCCAGTTCCACGCACTCGGCCGGATCTTTGGATATGGGCTTTTCGCACAGCACGTGGTATCCGCGCGCCAGCGCCAGGCGCGCGGGGCGGACGTGCATGTTGTCCTGCGTGCAAACGAGGGCGAGATCCGAAAGCGGCGGCCTATCCAATAGCGCCTCGAAGCTCTCGAAGGCGTTCTCCGGCCCGATCCCGTGCAGCGCGCAGAATGTGTTCCTGCGGCGCTCGTCCGGCTCCGCGACGGCGACAAAGCGAAGTTCGTCCGGATGGCGCAGCGCGTAATCGGCGTATACGTTCATGCCGCGCTGTCCGGCCCCGATCAATATGGCGGTCACCTGTTTCATGCCGTTTCCCCTCCAAATGCGTTCAGTCACGGTACTCGGCGCAGGCCCGCGCGATTTCCACCGCGCGGGCAAGTTTTGCGGGGTTGCCGCTCAGCGTGTAGACATCCCGAAAGATGTATTCGACTTCGAGGCCGCGGGTCAATTCCGCGGTCTTTTGGATGGATGCGGCGAGCGCCGCCTCGTCCAGCGGGGCGCCCACGCCCAGGAAGGCGGGAGAGGGCTTGCGCGAATAGATCACCCTTCGCCCTTGAAGCGCCCGGGCCATGACCGCCTCGTCGCACCAGGGCGAGATCGAGATCTTCCGAAGGCCCGGCAGATGCTCCAGGCAATCCTTCCACAGCGCGTGCACCGGCTCGCAGCAACCGTAGTAGACGAGGCCGAATTCCCGCGCCAGCTCCTCGTAGAACTCAAAGAAGAACCGCTTGAACATCTCCGGCGATACGCTCACGGTCTCCTGGGAATTAAGGTGCCCCCACGTCCCGGTCGAGGCGCAGCCCTCCGCGGGCAACTCGCGATTGAAGCAATAGCTGCCGCTGCCCATGTAATCGTTGCCGCCGTTCGGGAAGATCAGGTGGTTTTGCTCCTCCCACCGCAAAAGCCGCTTGAAGTCGTCGATCAGAAAGCGCATCAGCGCCTTCAGCGCGTCCGGGCAGTCGTACATGGAAAGGAACAGGTTCTCCATCCCCATCAGCCGCACCGCGTGCTGAGTCGGCGTAAAATGCCAGTAATTGTACGTATTGACCAATTTGACCGGCAGGATGTCGCCGAACGCGTCGGCGGCAAGGTTGGCGAGCGACTCCGTCCAGGCCCGGTCGTAATGGAATTCCGTGGGCGAGAGCTTGCCAAGATCCGCCTCCAGATCGATGAGCACCGGTTCGTCGTGAAAGCCCGGCCCTTCCGAACTGTGAACGCGCCTGACCTCAACGCCAAAGAGCGTCGCGTCAATCTTCACGGGAATCTTGATGGACGCGGGCACCACCTTGTCGTCGCCGATCAGGTCGCAGGCGGCGATGGCCTGGAGCATCTCGGCCTCGAGGAAACGCGCCTGTTCGCCCTCCAGCTCGGGAGCGATCAGTTCGCTCAAAAACGTGTCCTCCTCGACGACCACCATCGGCCGGACGCGTTCCAGCGCGTTGTGGGCGTACCAGGCGGCTTCGCGCTCCCGCATGACGGGCAAATTCGCGCGCTCTAACTGTTTTTTCGCCAGTTCGCGCAGTCTCTCCCTGGGGTTCATGCCATCGCCTCGTTTTCCAGAAGATAGGAGAATGCGTCCGGCGCGCCCGCGCCTTCCACAACCAGCCGGCCATCGGCAAAGCGCGCGTCCGCGCCGGAGAAGGCGGAGACGATGCGCCAGTCCCCGGGGGGCAGCGGGATCTCAAGCCGGGTGAAGGGATCGAATAGGTGCGCCGTGACCATCAGCCGCCGCCCCAGCGCGCGAAAGACCACCTGCGCGCCCTTCAGGCGGCGCAATTCGCCCTCGTGCGCCCGTGCGATGGTGGAAAGCCCCTGCCGGATGACCGCCGCGCACGCCTCGTAATGGGCCGCGGCGCTGCGGAGGATGTTCATCTGCGCCTCCGACAGCTCAAAAATCCTGCCCGAAAGGCACATCCGGCCGAAAAAGCCGGAGCACAGCCGGTAGCGGAGCAGGGCGTCGGACAATTCCGGGTTGACCACCGCCCAGATTTGCGACTTTTGGGGCAGCAGAAGGCCGGTCAGCCGGGCGGCGACCACCGGGATCTCCAGACACTCGTGGGCGTCGGAGATGCTGGTCATTTCCGATATCCCCATCATCAGCGGCTCGTCCCGGTGCCCGCCGGAGGCGCAATTTTCGATGCGGATGTCCGGAAGCGCCGAGCGGATCTCCCGGAAGAAATTGTACACCGCTTGGGCCTGGTGGCGCAACCCCTCGCCGGGGCTTTCCGCGCCGTCGCAGCCCTGCCCCGGATTGCCGTTGAAATCCACCTTCAGGTAGCCGATATGGTTTTCGCGGAGGAAATCGATCACCCGCTCGCGGAGGTAGGCGGAAACTTTCGGATTGGTAAAATCGAGGAATTTCCGGTCCCCGGCGACGATGACCCGGCCGTCCGCGCGCAGAAACCAGTCGTCCGGCGCGTCGTACAGCCTGGAGCCGGGCGTCGCAACTTCAAATTCAAACCAGATGCCCGGCACATACCCCATTTCGCGCAGCGCGCGGGCGGTCTCCCCGATGCCCTGCGGGAATTTCTGCGCGCTCGGCAGCCAGTCCCCGTTGCCGCCCTGGCCAAATGAGCCGGGCAGCACGTCCGTCCAGCCGGCGTCGATGATCACCGCGCCGACGGGCAGCCCCTTAAGCGCCTTCGCGATCCGGAGCATCCCGTCGTGGGTGGGATTGCCCCAGGATGTGCACCATTCGTTGAACACCCAACCGGCGCCGCCGTCGTTACCGGCCTCGTCAACCAGCTGGAACAGGTCCATCAGCCGCCGGTTCAGCGCCTCAAGCGGCCCGCGCACCGCGCTGACCAGCGCTTGGGGCGCGCAAAAACGCTCCCCCGGCGCGATCTGCTTGCTCCAGGCGCCGAATTCCCGGTCCGCAAGCCCGCCGGAGAAGGAAAAGCCGTCGTCCGCGCGGGAGAATTCCATCTGCCAGCTCGCGTTATGCGAAATCCACGCGCCCCAGATCACGCCGCTGTCCGCATCCTCCACCGCGCCGTAGGGGAAGTATCTCCCGACCGGATAGCCGCCCAGCGCGCCGTAGCGCTCGCTCTCCGGGAACACGTACGCCCACGCCGCCTCAAGCCCCAGCGCCGCGGCGCTGTCCTTCTGGCGGAGGCCCTCCTCCGCCCAGCCGCCGCGCACCCGGTGGAGAATCAGCCCCTTTGCGCTGTCGCCCGCCGAATAGGGGCTCAGATCGTCCAGCGCGAACGAGGTCAGAAGCTCCAGCGTGACCGGGGCATCGGAATCGTTGAAGAATTCGGTTTGAATCATCGCGCCGGGGAGCCCCTGCCGATAGACGAGCGTGTGGCGGATGCCATACCCTTCGAGCGCTCGCAGCACGGTGGCGACGCGGGTCTCGCGCTCGCTCGCCTCAACCCTTTGGGATTCAAAGCGCAGCTGATCCGTCGAATGGCCATGCTTGAGCGTCTGCCCCGCGCCGCGAGAGCGCGGATGCTGCGAAAGCGCCACGTGCGCGAGCGCGCCCACCTGCCAGGCGCGTATGTCCTGGCCGATCCCCTTAAGTTCCGGCGCGTTCAGCCAGGTTCGGCGCTCGGCGTGCCGGGAGGCCGTGCCCTCCGGCAAAAGGCACAGCGAAATCCGCCCGCTCTCCTCGTCCAGCACGTACCGCGCGGTCAAATCGCCCAGTGGGTGATCCAGAAATTTCAGCCGCATATCCGCCCTCCTACAGTTTGACGGCGCCGGATGTCATGCCCGATACGACGTACCGCTGCCCCGCGATGTACAGGATGAGGATGGGCAGCGTGCTCATTACGATCACGGCACTGATCATGTTCCACTCGTTGAAGTGCATGCCGAAGAAGTTGTACACGCTCATCACCATCGGCCAGAGCTTGGAGGAATTCAGCAGGTACAGCGGGGACATGAAGTCGTTCCACGCGCCCATGAAGTTGAGCACGAACGCGGTGACGGTGACGGGCTTCAGCAGCGGGAAGATGATCCCGAAGAACATGGTGGCGGGGCTTGCGCCGTCCACCACGGCCGCCTCGTCCAGTTCCCGTGGAACGGAAGCCACGAAGCCGGTGTAGACGAACACCGCGAACGGGATGCCCAGCGCCGCGTCCAGAAGAATCATTCCCAAATAGCTGTTCATGAGGCCGAGGACCTGGAACACGCGGATGGTGGCCACGTAGTTCAGCGGCGCGATCAGCCCGAGGAACACGTAGGTGTAGATGACGCGATTGATTGGCGAGCGGTGCCGGGCCAGCACGAACGCGCCCATCGCCGAGCACACGATGCCCAGCACCGCCGAGGTGGTCGAAATCAGCACGCTGTTGAAGAACGCGCGGATCAGGCCGCCGCGCTGGATCGCCTCCAGATAGTTGGAAAACAGGAACTCGCGGGGGAGCGCGAGGCTCATGGTGGCCGCCTCCGGCTTGGTCTTGAACGACGTCAGCACCAGCGCGCAAAGCGGCACCAGCACAATCGCGGCCAGAAGCCAGGCGACGGCCGTCTTGAGAAGCGCAAAGCGTCTTTGCCGTTTCACGCCTCCTCACCCCCCGACATGGTGCGCTTGATGAATAGCGCGATGACCGCCGTGACCGCGAACAGCACGATGCCCAGCGCCGTGGACATGCCGTAGCGGCCCATCGAGAACTCCCGGAACACCAGCACGTTGATTACCTCAGTCACCGCGCCCGGCCCGCCGCCGGTCAGCGCGAACACGATGTCAAAGGATTTGATGCCGTGGATCGTATTGAGCACCGTCACGATGGTCAGAGAGGGCGCGAGGCATGGCAGCGTGATGTGCCTAAACTGCCCCCACCAGGAGGCGCCGTCGATGGAGGAAGCCTCAAAATAGTCCTTCGGGATGGACTGCAGCCCGGCCAGCAGCATCACCATGTTCCAGCCGATCATGCGCCAGCATTCCACCGAAACCACCGCGCCCAGCGCGGTGTCCGGGCGGGTCAGCCACCCCTTCGCGAGCCAGCCGAGGCCGATAAACCGCAAAAAGTCGTTGAACACGCCCTTGGGCGCGAGAATAGACGCGAACAGGATGCCGATGATCAGCGGGGACAGCGTGTTGGGCAGAAAAAAGACGCCGCGCAGCGCGTCCTTGCTCTTGATGTTTTCATGGAGCATCAGCGCCAGCGCAAGGCCCAAAGCGCCCTTAAAGATGACCGTTGAAAGCGTGAACCAGAACGTGGTAATCAGGCTTTGGGCGTAGTTTGACCCCGGCGAGAAGATCTCCCGGTAGTTTTTGAGGCCCACCCACTTGACTACGTCCGACATGGAATTCCAGTTTGTAAACGAGTAGCCAAAACCGACCAAAGTCGGCACGATGAAAAGGGCAGTGTATAAGATCAGCATGGGCACGAGGAACGCGGGAGAATAGACTTTTCTGGCGTTCATGGCGACCCTCCTCGGCCGTTCGGGGCTGTCGCGCGAAGCGCATCCCTCGAAGATTTGGTCACATGCGCTTGGCGCAGCGGTGGGTTCGGGCGACAAAAAGGCCCCCGCGGGGCACTTTTGAGAACCCAGGGGCTGCTGCGAGACCATCTTTGCCGCTTGGGTGCGGGAAAGATGATGGATCACGGCAGCCCCGAACGGGAATCACTTGGGGAGATTATCCGAGCGCGTCAAACATCTTCTGGCGGTCGGAGTCGATGGCTTCGAGCACCTGCTTCGGGGTCTTGGTGCCCATGTACATCTCCTGGAAGTACTTGCCCAGCGTGGTGGTATCGAAGAACTGCATCCCGCCCTGCAGGTCGGGGGTCGCGCCTTCGGAATTCTTCATCACCGTTTCGTAGGCCAGCGTGGTGGCGCCCTGATAGTCGGTCATCGAGGACGGGCCCAGGTCGGCGCGCGCCTTGTAGAAGGCTTCCACGTTGTCCAGCCGCGTGCGGAAGTTCAGGTACTGCTTGGCGGCGTCGATGTTCTTGGAGGCGGGGTTGACGGCGGACACGATGCCGCCCGCGGACATGGCGAACTTGCGGTTGCCGGCCAGCGGCAGCGGGAACATCTCCCACTTGTCGGCGCCGGTATTGGCGCCCGCGGCCAGGATCTCGTTCTGGTAGGTGGTGTACACCATGGCCATCCCGTACTCGCCGGACGCCATCGCGTTCACGGAGTCCTCCCAGGTGGTGGACATGTAATCCTTCCCGAAGTAGCCCTTGTCGAACATCTCCTTGAGCTGGGTCAGCGCCAGCTCATAGGCGGGGACGTCGGCGAGCTTCAGCGAGTTGTCGTTGAACTTGGTCATGTAGTCGGGGTCCGTCTCGGCGGCGACCGCGGTGACCGCGTTGAGGAACAGCGGCTGATACCACACGGCGGTGCCGAAGCCGTACAGCGGCGTGAAGCCGGCGGCCAAGAGCTTATCGCAGGCGGCGGTGAACTCCTCGTAGGTGGCGGGCGCCTTGTCGATGCCGGCCTTCTGGAACTTGGCCGGGTCATACAGTACCGCCCAGCCGTCCGCGGACCACAGGTTCATCGCGATGACCTTGCCCTTGTAGGTGGTGCCGGCCTTGGCCCAATCCGACAGGCGGCTGACCCAGGGCTGATCGGACAGATCCAGGAAGTTCTTGTCGGGCAGGAACTCGTTCATGCCGACGCCGGACTGCACCATGAAGATGTCCGGGCCTTCGCCGGTGGACAGCTTGGCCTTGATGACGTTGGAGTACTGATCGTCTGGCGTGAGCTGGTATTCCACCGCGATGCCGGTTTCATCGGTGAACTTCTGCGCGAGTTCCTTGTCGACGTCCTTGATCCAGTTGGCTGAGGCGGCGATGACCAGCGATCCCTCCGCCAGCGCCAGCCCCTGCAGACCGGTCAGAAGAAACAGGCACACGAGTAGCGAGCAAAGCAGTTTTCTCATGTCAAAACCCTCCCTGTGATGGTTTGTTACAACTTCATTGTAGGGGGATCGGGGCGCCCGGTAAATGGAGAAAATCGCCCGGTTTCTCAAAATTCTAACCAAAAGTGGAGAAAATTGTACGGAATCGTTCAAATCCTCCCAAATGAATTTGAAACAATCCGGTTTTTTTGGTACAATGGTGCCCGCCGGGGGGGATTGCGTTGAAGCGGACGATGCGCTTCCAAAAGCGCTGGTTTATCGTGCTGGCGGGCTTTGTCGTGACGCTGACGGCGGTGTTCCTTATGGTCTACTACATCAGCATGGAGCGCGCGATACTCGATTCCGAAAATGCCGCCATGCTGCAGGCCGCCCAATCCGTCGCCACCGATCTGGACGGCGTCGTCACCTCGGCCAACGCGCTGTCCACCCAAATTTTATACTCCGACCGGTTCAAGCAGCTCTTTTATTCCGGCATTTTCGGTAGCTCCACCGGCAGCGTCACCCGGCGGCAGGCGTTCAACGCCGCCTTTTACTCGATCACCGGCCCGCAGACGCCGCCATTTCAGGTCAACGCGGTGGATAGGGACGGGCATGTCGCGTCCTTCGGCCTGACGCCCTCCACGCTGACCCTTTCGGCGGAGGCGATGCGGGCGATTCCCTGGCTTTCAAAGTGCCGCTCGCTCGACGGGGCGAAGCTGATTTCGGCGACCGCCCCCAACGCCATCCTCAAATCGCCGTCGCCGGTCGTCTCGCTGTCCCGCTGCTTTGGCCTGAACTGGTTTTCCCGCAAGGACAGCCTGCTGGAGGTGCAGATTCCCTACGATTATATCGTAAAGCGGGTCCGCTCCCACCGGATGGAGCGCGTCTGGCGCGTTCAGATATTGGACGGCTCCGGCGCGCTGGTGTATCCATTGGCCCAGGACGCGCTGCCCGGCGGCGGCGACAGCGGCGGCTGGCCGTATTTCCGGCTCTCCGCGGGGGATCAAACGTTCATGGCGGCCCGCGTGCAATCGGGAACATTCGGCTGGACGGTGGGCGTCTACGAGAACATCGCGGACTACACGCGGCAGGCGCGGAGGTTTCGAAACCTGCTGCTTTTGTCCGCCGCGGCGCTGCTGGCCGCCGCGCTGATGCTGTCCTACCGGATGTCCATGCGCATCTCCCGCCCGATCATTCAGCTGCGGGACAGCGTGTCGCAATTGACGCTCAAGACGCTGCGCACCGCGGAGCTCGCCGGCGCGCCGTCCGACCTGGACGAGATTGAGCAGCTGCGGCGCGCCTATCTGAAGATGATCGAGCGGCTGCAGGCGTCGCTGGACGAGACGGTCGCCGCCCGCAACATGGAGATTCAATCGCGCATGCTGGCGCTGCAGGCGCAGATGAACCCGCACTTTCTGTACAACACGCTGACCACCATCAGCATTCTCGCGGAAAACGGCCACTGCGACAAGGTGTTCGACGCGGTCGGCCGGCTTTCGGAAATGCTGCGCTATTCGAACGACGCCTCCACGCTGCCGGTGACGGTGGAGGACGAGATTCGCCACACGCTGGACTACATCAGCCTGATCGAGCTCCGGTTTGACGGCGACTTTTCGTTCCAGCTGGATATCCCGCCCGCGATGAGGGGAATCCTGATGCCGCGGCTGACATTGCAGCCGCTGATTGAGAACTGCACAAAGTACGCCTGCGTCGGCGAGCCGCCCTGGCGCGTCCGCCTGCGGGGGGAAGTGCTGCCGCGCGGCTGGACCATCCGGGTTGAGGATGACGGGCCGGGGTTCGCGTCGGACCGGATGGACGCGCTGAATGCCGCGTTCCGGCAGGCGTCGCCGCTCGGGCCCGGCGGCGAACTGGAGGGCATTGGCCTTCACAACATCCGCGCCCGGCTGCTCTTTTTGTACGGCCAGCGCGCGCGGTTCGGGTTTGGCAACCTGCCGGAGGGCGGCGCGTACATCGAAATCGGGTGCGACGAGGAGACGCCATGCGATACAGAATCCTGATCGCGGAGGACGAGCGGCTGATCCGCGAAAACCTGGCGGAAAAGATCGCGCGCTTGCCAGGCGGTTACATCGTGCTGCCGCCGGCGGTCAACGGCCTGGAGGCGCTGAAAGCGCTCCGGGAGCAAGAGGCAGACCTCTTGATTACCGACATCCGCATGCCGGTCATGGACGGGATTGAGCTGGCCCGCGAGGCGCGCGCGCTGAAGCCGTCCCTTCAGATCGTCTTTTTGAGCGGCTATCAGGACTTTACCTACGCGCGGCAGGCCATCCTGCTGGGGCGTGACGGATTACCTGGTCAAGCCGGTCAAGTCGGATCAATTGGAGCGGATGCTGCTGCGGCACGTCGCGATGCTGGAAGGCGAGCGCGTCGAACCCCCGTGCCGCCCGGAGAGCGAGCCGGCTTCGGAGACCGTCGCGAAGATCACCGACTACCTCCATCAAAACATGGCCAAGGCGCTGACGCTGGAGGATATGTCCCGCGCGTTCAACTTTACGCCGTCCTATCTGATCCGCCTCTTCAAGCGCGAGACCGGCGATACGCCCATCAATTACCTGATCCGGATCCGCGTCGATTCGGCGAAAAAAATCCTCCTGCTCTACCCGCAGGAGGATATCGGCAGCGTGGCGCTGCGCGTGGGCTATGAGGACCCGCAGTACTTCAGCCGCGTGTTCAAGCAGGCGACCGGCATGACGCCCTCCCAGTACCGCCGGAGCGGGTACTGACCAATATTCCACTATTCTTCCAGATACCCGACGACGTGCATGCCGATCAGCAGCCCCTCCGTCTGTTCCAGCGACACGCGGACATTGTACTTGGTCGTATCCAGCTGCGTGTTGCCGATCGGGCAGATCTCCTGAACCTTGCCGTCGCGCCCGGCGTCCGGGTAGGCGTCAATTTTTATTTTTAGATGCTGTCCGACGCTCACGTGTGAAATGTCCAATTCATCCACTTCAAGCGTCGCCTCCAATTGCCCCGTGGGAATCAGCGTCATCAGCGCCTGGCCCTGCGCGACGGTCTGGCCCGGGCTCACGAGGACCTTTTCGATCAGCGAGTCCTGTTGGAACAGCACCTGGGGGTCTCCAGCCTGCTGGCCGTACCGGGCGCCGGCGCCGTCCAGCAGAAACAGCGGCTGGCCCCGCACCACCGTGTCGCCCTCCTTCACCAGCACCGCGGCCACAATCCCCGCGCCATTTGCCGCCAGCGCCTCCGGGCGCTCCACTTCGCCCTTGCCGACCAGATCGCTGCTCTCGTAGGTCGTTCCGGTGCCGCGGTAGAGCTTCACGTCGTCCTCCAGTTCGAAATCGCCCCGCTCCATTTCCAGCGCGAAGTCCTTTCCGTCCACGGAGATGACCGTGCCCTCGCCCTCGTTTTCGTCGCTGCCGCTTCCCTCGTGCACGCGGAGCACATCCCCGACGCGCACGTCGCGGTTTTTGGGGTCATTGTAGGCGGAGGAAGTCGAGGCGTCGACGCGCCATATTCCCTGCCGCTCCACGTAGCACAGCGCCCCGTACTGCGCCTGCACCGCCTCCGCCTGATCGCCCGCCTGGGCCTTCAGCCCGGTGACGATGCCATCGTTCGCGGCGCAGATCTGCGAAGGGAGAATCTCCAGCGCAACCGCCTCCGCCGCCGCCTGATCGCCGGCCTTCCAGGAGAAGTCCTTCAGCTGGCCGCCCATCGGCGCGAGCAGGTTGATCCTCTCCGGCGCGGTAATCGTCCCCTTGGCCGATCGGGTTCCCGCCTGTTCCTCGGCCATCGCCGCGCCGGAAAGCAGCAAGCCCGCGAGAAGCAGCGCGATCATTTTCCGGTACCATTTTTTCATTTCCATCGTTCAATTCCTCCTTATATTAATCTACGCTTTTCAGCGCTTCCACCATATCGATCGTCCTGAATTTGCGGCCGAGAATCCAGTTCACAACCAGCGAAAAGCCAATGGTCAACAGCGCGATGAGGGCAATGCTGGAAGGCTCAACATGCTGCGGAAATTGGAAGGGGCTGGGCAGGGCGACCTCTGTAACCAGGTTTTGCAGATAAAAGCCCGCCACAAGGCCAAACGGAAGCCCGACGCAGGTGAGGATGATGTTTTCGCGCAGCACGAGCTTTTTCATCTCCCGCGGCAGAAAACCCAGCACCTTGAGCGACGCCAATTCCCGGATGCGCTCCGAGTAGTTCAACTGGCCCAGATTGTAGTAGACGACCAGCGCCAGGCTGCCAGAAAAGCCAATCAGCAGCACCACCACCATGTTGAGCGTCTGAAGCAGCGTATTGCTGTCGTCGTGCTCCTGATCGCGCGTCTGCACCCGGGTCACGCCGTCCATGTCGCCGATGCGCGTAAGGTCCATCGAATCGCCCTTCAGCAGCGCGGCGTTGGGCGCCCAGGGCAGCAAATCGAGTTTTCGCCACGCCTCGCGCGAAAAGTACAGCCCCTGGTCCATCTCAAGGTCGATAATCCGCGTGACGACCGTCTCGGCATCCCTTTCGCCGTTTGTGTGCAGCCGCAGCGCATCCCCAACGTGCAGGCCGTAGTCGTCGGCGACGCCGCGGGTGATGGCCGCGCCGCTTGCGGGGGGTTCGATCCTGTTGCCCGATTCGTCCCGGAAATCGATCAACTGCTGACCGTTCTCAAGCACAAACGCCTGCTTTGACTTCCAGTCCCCGTCCAGGAACACGTCGAGCGAGGTCACCATCTCTTCTTCGCAGCCGGCGGCGCCCGCGCGGTTGGCGACGCTTTTTGCGTATCCCTCCGGCGCGCCGCCAATCAGCGTCGCCCGCGCGTCGTAAAGGAGGACGTTGGCGTAGTAATTCCCGGTTGCGTGCGCCATCGTATCCCGGAGGCCGAAGCCGACCAGCATCAACGCGGTGCACCCGATGGTGCCGATCAGCCCCATAAAAAGCCTGACGCGATTTCTAAGCATGTTGCGCGCGATCATCTTGCCGCTGAAACTCAGGCGGCGCCACAGGAAAGGGATGCGCTCCAGGAAGATCCTCTTTACCTTCTTCGGCGGCCTGGGGCGCAACAGGTTTGCGGGCACCTCGGCCAATGCGTTTCTGGCGCTTAATAGGCCCGCGCCGCCGGTAATGAACATCAGGCCGAGCGCGACGATCACCGCCGTCAAGATATGCAGGGAGGGCGCCGCGCCCGGCAGGTAGTAGATGGTCTGCAAAAACGACAGGAGCAGCGGGGCAAAGCCCTGCCGCGCGACCGCGATGCCGCCCAGCGCGCCGGCCAGCGCGATCAGCACGCCGTATTCGGCATAGTGTACCAACAGCGTCCGGCGCCCATAGCCGAGGGCGAACAGGGAACCGATCTGCGTCCGCTGGTTTTCCACCAGCCGCCCCATCGTGGTCCAGGTGATCAGCGTGGCGACGAGGAAGAACAAAAGGGGGACGACCAGGCCGAGGGCGTGCAATTTGTCCACCTGTTCCGCGGAGTTCTTTACGGCCGTCTTGTCCGCCCTCAGGGTTACGGTCGTCTGGTTTTCGTCCAGCAGATCCCGAATTCCGCGCACGACTTTCGCCGTGTCCGCGTTCGGCTTCAATGTCAGCGTGATTTCCGAATAGGGCAGAAATCCGAGCGTCTCCGGCGATACGAAGGCGTACCCGTAGGATTCGGCGGGCGTGTAGGACTCGCCATTCTTATTAAACATGACGAACTCCGGAAGGATTCCAAGGCCTGAGATCGTCAAATCCAGCTCCCTCTCGCCGACGCTGACGGTCAGCACATCGCCCACGGCCAGGTGGTGCGCCTCGGCAAACCGCTGCTGCAGCATGCATTGGTCCTTTTTTTCGGGTGCGACGCCCTCGTAAACCACCGGTTTGTTGACGTGGGGCATGCCGTCGCTCATCAGCAGTTTGATTGTGGGGTCGCCCGGCAGGCCGTCCGTCTCGGCCTCTATGACCACGCGCCGCTGGGCCGACTCGACGCCGTCGATCAGGGCGATCTTTCGCGCGGAATTGTCGCTGATCCGCCCGTTCACCCAGACATCGGCCAGGTTCCCGCCCGCGAACTGCGCCTGAAGGTTTTGTTCCATCCCCCTCCAAGTGGCGTCAAACCCCATAAACAAGGCGGTGGAGAGAAGGCAGATGAGCATGATCGCAATGAAGGATTTCCAACCGGCCTTGACATCCCGGATCATCTTGGCTCTGAGCGGGCGAGCCGGCCGCCTCGCCTTTACCATGAGATCTCCTCCATTTTCACCGGCTGGTCGTTTTCCATGATCTCCTGCACCGCTCCGTTTTTCATGCGGATCACCCGCTGCGCAGCCGGCACGATCGCGGCGTTGTGCGTGATGACGACGACGGTCTTTCCCATGTCGCTGCCCATGTCCTGCAGGAGTTTCAGCACCATACGGCCCGTGTTGGAATCCAGCGCTCCGGTGGGCTCGTCGCAGAGGAGCAGCGCGGGGTTCTTGCACAGCGCGCGCGCGATGGCCACCCGCTGCTGCTCGCCGCCGGACAATTGCGCCGGAAAGTTGTTCATCCTGTCCTTTAGGCCGACGCGCTCCAGCATTTCCTTCGGATCCAGCGGATCCTTGCAGACCTGAACGGCCAGCTCCACATTTTCGAGCGCGGTGAGGCCGGGCATGAGGTTGTAAAACTGAAACACGAACCCCACGTCGTGCCGCCGGTATAAGGTCAGCTGTTTGTCGTTCAGCGGCACAATGTTCCGGTCCCGAACCAGAATCTCACCGCTTGTCGCGTGATCCATTCCGCCCAGCAGGTTGAGCAGCGTCGTCTTTCCGGCGCCGCTGGGGCCCAGGATCACCGCAAATTCCCCCCATTGAATGGTAAAGCTGATGCGATCCACCGCGCGGATTGAAATATCCCCGATTCGGTATTCCTTGCACACGTCCTTCAGGACAATATCGCTCATCAAAACCAGCCTCCCGTCTAATCCGTCCAGGGAATTGACAATTTCGCATGGCTCAGAGTATAATGTCCATGCGTCGGCATTGCAACCGACTGTTGATGCGCAGATGGCATGAAGATCAACAGACCGCGGTTTTCAGTTGATCCCGCGACAATGACGGCCGGGTTTTACCAAATCTTCAGGGAGCGGAGGATGACCATGAGCGAGAACCAGCGAGTCCGGCTATCGAAACAGCTGCTCAAGGACAGCCTGATCCGGCTGCTGCATGAAAAGAGCATCCACGACATCTCCGTGCGGGAGATCTGCGAGAGTGCGCAGATCAACCGCACCACCTTTTATAAGTACTACGGCAGTCCATACGATCTGCTCGAAGGCATTGAAAACGAACTGCTGGCGAAGATCGACGGCTGCCTGGGCCCGTCGGACGACGGCAATTACGGAAACCGGCTGCGGAAAGTATTGGCGTATGTGATGGACAACCTGGAACTCTGCCGGCTGCTGTTCAACAACAATGTGGACCCGGAATTCCCCGGGAGGCTGATCAGCCTGCCGCGCATTCAGGAGATGCTGTCGGAGCAGTTGACCGGTGGCCGCAGTGAAGACGAGGTGAAGTACATCTCCTGTTTTATCGTAAACGGGGGGTTCGGCATCATGAGACAATGGATCAACGCGGCAAATCCGGAGCCGCCGGAGCGCGTTGCATCGCTGATCGACAGCATTTTTGCGAGGCTGTTTTCAAACGCCCCGCGCAATGCGATTTCAAAACAGAATCGGTGAATCGTGAAATGATTATTTCAATATGCGGATCGTCCGGTTGGAAACGTCAATCAGCCCGTCGTCTTTCATTTTCTTCAGCTCCCGGAACAGCGAAGGCCGCTGCACGCCCAGGTAATCGGCAAGTTCCTTTTTGCTGATCGGAAGGCGGACATCGGATGAACCTTGGAACGCGGCTTGCTGCCGGAAGTAATCCAGCAGATTTTCATGAAGCGTCTTTTGCGTCAGCATTGTGATTTTGCGGTTCATGCCTTGCGCGTTGGTCGACAGGGATTTGATGTAGTGCATCACAAAGTTATGCCCGCGAAGCAATTCTTCGACCGCTCGTTTTGTCATGTGCAGCAGCACGCAGGAGGTCACCGCGTAAATGTTCAGAGGATAGGTGTCGCTGTCCCCGAAAATCAAATTGGCCCCGATGATCCCGTTTTCCTTGAACTCAAACAGCGTGACGGCGGAGCCGCTCTCTAAAAGAGAATACGCGACCAGGCTTCCGGACAGCACCACATCCGCCGTGGCGCACCGTTCATGCTGACGGTGCACGGTCGCGCCTTTGGCATATTTCCTGCTGAAAATTTGATTCTCCGCGATGCACCGATTCAGAATTTCAGGATCCGAATCCGACAACATCGGGATCAGCCGCAGCCTGTCAATTTCCATCCCATCGCCCTTGCCGATTATAACAAAAAGAAACCGCGATGTCCATTTTCGCCCAATTCGAACGGGGCCTTTTTCAACTGTGCCCCACTACTTCCACCGACGCGGGAATCCGAGGCTGGAAGCCTGAATCCAGTAGTATTACAAAAGGAAATCCGCGATGGCCTCGGTGGTCTTTTCCTTGTTGTGGTGGCTGCGGGCGTAATTCTGCTTGAAGAACTCGGTGTAGAGGATGTCCACCAGGTAGAGCTGGGCGATGTGCGCGGTCAGTGAACCGCCCTGGAACGGGCCCTCGTCCGCGCCATAGCTCAATACGCAGTCGGCGTGGCCGGCCAGCGGCGATTTCTCATGCCGCGTAATGCAGATCAGCTTTGCGCCGGTGGATTTGACGATCCGGGCGATGTTCAGCGTATCCTTGGTCGAGCCGGAGTGGGAAAACGCGAACCCCAGGTCATCCGCCGTCAGGAGGGAAGCCGACATCGCCTGCATGTGGGTATCGGAGACGAATTCAGGGCTGGGCATGATGCGGGAGAACTTTTCGCGCATTTCCATCGCCGCGACGCCCGACGAGCCGACGCCGAACAGCAGAATCCTGCGCGCGTCCGTCATCAGCGCGACCGCCTTTGAAACCGCGTCGATGCTGACCTTCCCAAACGTCTCCTCCAGCGTGCGGCGGTGCGCCTGCATCAGCTTTTTGCACACGTCCTCGCGGGAGTCGTCCCGGGTGATCTCGGGCGCAAGGGTGAAGCTGTTCTCAATGCCAAGCTGGCTGACCGCGTGGGCCAGCGACATCTTGAAGCTCTGGTAGCCGTCCAGCGACAGCGTTTTGCAGAAGCGGAACACCGTGGTCTCCGCCACGCCCGCCTTCTCCGCCAGGTCCGTGATGGACATGTACAGTACGTCCCGCGGCTGACTGGTGACAAAGTCGGCTACGCGCTTTTCCGCCCGGGTCAGCCGGGCGTATTTTTCCCCGATCCTGCCCAGGATGTTAAGCTCCGGTATATCCATCGTCTTTCAGCTTCCTTTTCAAAGTTGTGACCGCGCCCTGGATGCCCGCGCTGTTCCCGAGCTCCGCCCGCCTCAGTTGAACCGAGGCGAAGCTCGGCATGATGTGGCGCGGGAACCTCGCCTGAAGCCGGGCGACCAGGTAGGGCTGATCCATGATTCCGCCGCCCACGACCACGCAGGCGGGGTTGAAGATATGACAAAGCGAGGCGATCCCCGTCAGAATCTCCTCGGCCCAATCGTCCACCAATCTCTTTACCTTCGCCTCGCCCAGGCGGCCGAACAATTCATACCCGTCCAGGCGCTCGCCCAAACGCTTCTCGGCGGCGCGCGTCAGCGCGGCGGCGGAGGCGTAGCGCTCATAGCAGCCCCTGCCGCCGCAGGCGCAGCGCTCGCCGCCCCGGTGGGTGACGATATGCCCGAACTCGCCCGCCGAGTGGGTGGCGCCCTCATAGAGCTTTCCCCCGATCACGATGGCGCCGCCGATGCCGGTGCCATAGGTCAGGCACAGGTAGTCGTCAAACCCCCGCGCCGCGCCCAGCGCCCCTTCGCCCAGCGCCGCGGCGTTGACGTCGTTGAGCACCAGCGCAGGCCTTTGAAACCGCGCCTCGATCAGCGCCTTCACCCGGGTGCCGGTATAGCCGGGGATGTTCTCGTTGGCGTAGAGGATCTCGCCCTTTTCGGGGTCCACCTGGCCGGCTGTGCAGACGGCGACCGCGTCGAACGCGCCGAGGCTTTCGATCAGGTCCCCCACATGGCGAACGATCACTTCCCCGCCGCCCGCGGGCGTCGGACTTTTGAGCAGATGGAGCGTTCCGCCCTCGTTCACCAGCGCGTACTTGATGTCGGTGCCGCCGATGTCCGCCGCGGCGATCCTCATGCGCCCGCCGCCTTCCCGGGCAGCGCCGCCACAAACCGGCGCGTGATGTCCATCGGGCGGGTGATGGCCGTGCCGACCACCGCGCAGTGGATGCCCTGCCGGAACGCCTGGGCCAGCTGCTCCGGGTTCCAGATGCCGCCCTCGCCGATCACCGGGATTTTAAGGCGCTCCGAGAGCCTGCGCATCAGCTCGAAATCGGGCAGTTCCTGTTCCCGGGTCTCGTCGGTGTAGCCCGCCAGCGTGGTGCCCACGCAGTCGAACCCCAGCGCCTGGGCGCGAAGGCCATCCTCGACCGTCGCGCAATCCGCCATAAACACCTTTTCCGGATACCGGGCGCGGATTTTGGGGAAGAGCTCCGCGATCGTGCCGCCGTCCGGCCTTATGCGGCCGGTGGCGTCCATCGCGAGGATGTCCGCGCCGCTTTCGGCCAGCGCCTCCACTTCCCGCAGCGTCGGCGTGATGTAGACGGGATTGTCCCCGTAGGCCTCCTTGATCAATCCGATCAGCGGCAGGGCCACCGCCTGCCGGATCGCCCGGATATCCGCAACTGAGTTGGCGCGGATGCCCGCCGCGCCGCCCCGCATCGCCGCCGTCGCCATCTTGACCATGATTTCGGAACCGTGCAGCGGCTCGCCGGAGAGCGCCTGGCAGGAGACGATCAATCCGCCACGGATTTTTTCAAACAGCCGGTTCTTTTGAGTTTCCAAGAAACCACCTCCGATGATCGGCAAACCGCGGCTTCTTGACGGCCTGTCGCCGGCCGGGTGCCCGGCCAAAGATTTGGTATGGGTATTTAATCCCTCGGGATCTCGACCTCGCGGCCCTCGGCCATCGAGCGCTCGATGGCGTTCACAACCTTGAGCGCTTCGTAGGCCTCCCGCGCGGTGATCAGCGGCTTGGTCGTGCCCGAAATGCTGCCGATAAAGCCGGTGATCTCCGCGCGCAGGTCTCCGGAGGGCGCGCCGTCCACGTAGGGCCAGTGGCGGGAATCCGGATAGACCAGCCGGTCCTTCGAGATGAACCGTACGCCCATGTCGCAGGAATCGATGTACGCCACGCCCCGGGTGCCGACCAGCTCCATCTTGTCGTCGATGATGGTGGGCGAGTTCTCCGGCAGCGTCCAGCAGGCCTCGAAGCAGGCGATGACGCCGCTCTCATAGGTGACCAGCGCGTAGATCACGTCGGTCATGTGGACGTCCTTGAGCGCCACGCTGCGGCCCCGGGCGAACACCTTGACCGGCGGCGACTGGAAGAACCAGTTGACGTAGTCGACGTCGTGGATCATCACGTGCATGGAGAGGTCAGACGCGCCGATGTAGCGGCGAGGCCCGTAGATGGGCGAGTTGCGCCGGCAGTACAGGTGGATCAGCTCGCCCAGCTCGCCCGATTCGACGGACTGCTTGACCGCGCTGAACCGGGGATCGTAGCGCAAAAGGTGCCCCACCATGAACACCCGGTCGTAGTCCTTCACCAGCTCGTAGATCTGCCGGCCCTCGTCCAGGTTCTTGGCGATGGGCTTTTCCAGCAGCACGTGCTTATGGCCCGCCACCGCCAGCTTTGCGGCTTCCAGATGCATGTTGTCGGGCAGCGTGATGGAGACCGCGTCGATGGACGGGTCGGCCAGCAGCTCCCGGTAATCTGCGTACGCCTTGCAGCCGAATTCCGCTTCCCCGGCCTCCCGGTGCGCCTGCAGCGCATCGCATACCGCCGCCACCTCGACGCCCGCCATCGAGGCGTATACCCTCGCGTGATGCAGGCCCATCTGGCCCAGGCCCACCACGGCCACGCGGATCAAACCGGACATACAAATCCCTCCAGTAAGAAGATTTTCCCGGAAATCTATCCCTTCACCGCGCCGCTGATCATGCCGCGCGCGAAGTATTTCTGCACGAAGAAACCGAAGATCATCATCGGCACCATGATCACGCAGCCCGCGGCGCACAGCGGGCCCCACTCGGTGCCCTGGAAGGTCATGAACGAGGTCACGGCCACCGGCAGCGTCTGAGTGGACTGGCTGGTGAACACCAGCGCGATCAAGAATTCGTTCCAGGTCTGCACCACGCACAGGATCGCCACCGCCGCAATGCTGGCCTTGACCAGCGGCAGCGACACCCTCAGGAACACCTGCAGCTCGGTGCAGCCGTCGATGATGGCGGCCTCCCGGAGCTCGGCGGGCACATCCCGAAAGTAGACCGGCATGATCCACACCACCAGCGGGATGCACATGGACGTATACAGGATGTACATCGGAAAGCGCGTGCCCACCAGGTGGATGGCGTTGAACACGATGTACATCGGGAGCAGGCTCATCAGCGGCGGCGCGATGCGCGCCGACAGGAAGAAGAAGCTGATCTTCTTCCGGCTCTTAAAGTGGAAGGTGCTCAGGCCGTAGGCCGCGGGTACGCCGAACAGAATGCCCATCGCGGTGGCGAAGAAGGAGCACCAAAGGCTGTTGACGATGTACCTGGGAAAATCGCCGTTTGAGAAGACCTTGATGTAGTTTTTGAGCGTCGGATGAAACACGATCTTGGGCGGCAGCGCGAAGGCGTCGATGTAGCTCTTGATCGACGTCGAGATCATCCACAAAAGCGGGCTCAGGAAGAACAGCAGGATCGCGAGTGCGACAATCCAGAAGGCGGCGCCGCCCAGCGCCCTTTTCGCCATCAGTTTTGCGTGCATGCCGCACCCTCCTTCTAGATGCTCTGCGCCTTGGCAAAGAGCTTGTCCAAGAGTATCGTCACCAGGACGGTGAATATGAACGAGATCGTGGTCGCGTAGCCGATGCGGAAGTAGCGGAAGCCCACGGTATAGGCGTACATGTTGATGGTCTCGGTCACCACGCCCGGGCCGCCCTTGGTCATCACATAGATGATGTCGAAGGCCTTCAGCGCGTCGATGGCCCGCATGATTATCGCGATCAGCACCGTCGGCACAATCAGCGGCAGCTTGATGTGCAGCACCGTCTGCGCCTCGTTCGCGCCCTCCACCAGCGCCGCCTCGTAGAGGTCCTCGGGGATCGAGTCCAGGCTGGCCATGATCAAAAGCACCATGAACGGCGTCCACTGCCACAGATCCACCAGGATCAGCGACAGGAGTGCGTACCTCACGCTGCCCAGCCAGTCCACGGGGCCCAAGTGGATCAGGCCCAGAACCCAGTTGGCGATGCCGTTGGTCGGATCGTAAAACGTGCGCCAGATCAGCCCGGACACCACCGGCGTCATGAACATCGGGATGATGAGCAGCGCCCGGTACGCCGCCTTGAAATGGAATTTCCTGTCCAGGAACATCGAAATGACGAGGCCCAGAACCGTCTCGCTGGCGAGAGCACCCAAGAGGAACAGCGCCGTCACACCCAGCGCGTTGTGCACGCGCGGGTCGGTGAGGAAGGTCTTGTAGTTGCCCAGCCCCGCGAACACGAACGCGCCGCCGTTCTCCAGCAGGTTCACGTTGAACAGCGTCACGTAGACCGAGAAGAAGAGCGGAACGACCATCAGCGCGATCATCACGACGAGCGCCGGAAGAATAAAGTACAGGTGGCGCCTTTGCTCGGTTCTGGATCCTGGCATGCTTACACCCGCCTTGCTTCGCCGCCGCCCCCGGAAGGAGTTGTCCCCCGGGAGCGGCGCGCCGCGATTGTCCGGGATTATACTATTGGAGATTATTCATGCATCCAAAGCAGGAGGGGATTTTCGATGCAGGACAAGGAGCCGGAGCGAGGCGACCCTTCGGGATACGCCTTCGGCGTGAAATGCAGCGCTACGCCCCGCGGAAGGCGACACAGT
>Ga0268263_1000268_pt1 | contig 105880 bp, 81 predicted proteins | sample Biomet5_FD_190358 | JGI IMG/M metagenome (GOLD analysis project Ga0268263, IMG submission 190358) | Microbial communities from bioreactor (seeded with sewage sludge) at LBNL, California, USA - Biofuel metagenome 5 (SPAdes) (version 4) | ecosystem: Engineered > Bioreactor > Anaerobic >... | reverse complement strand
GTAAAGTCCGAAAAACAACTTCCCTGAAACATCCGACTCCCTGATAAGTCCATAGATATCTGACCGGAATGTAGTTCAACCGGGAACTCCTGCTGGGCACTGCGTGCCGCTAGAGTTCCTATTTATTACCAGCAGGTGTTTATTTTAGTTGTTTATCAATGGTCTCGATGAAGAATTTCACTTTGTCTAGAAGCGGTTTTGTTAATTCTTCATCAAAATCGAACATGTCACCATAATCTCCTTTTTGTCTATAGTCAAAGAGTTTCGTAAATAGTTTACCTTGTTCTTTGTCAATGATCCCATTTTTTATGAAGTTAAGTCCAAACTGAGATCGTGCTCCATCATGCGATTGTGTTTCAATATTATTTTTGAGCAACAACGCAATTACTGCGTAAAAACATGCATAATAAAGTCGATTGATTACAGCATTCCATCTTTCCTCTCGGGCAAGAATTAATGCTTCTTCGTATGTTTCTTTAGCTCTTTGAAACCTGTAATCTATATAGTCGTTCTGATTTTGGACTTTCATAATCTGATTCCTTCTCTGGCAACATTTTTATAAAGAGGAGAATAAGACAGAGTCTCTGACCAATAATCTTTGGGGTAAATAAAAGTAGAAATAACTTGACCTGTTTCTATTTCAATATCGTAAAGCTCATCGCGAAACTTATCCTCAATTTCATTTGTAACTTTTTTTTCATCGACTAAAATCAGAACATCCCAATCAGATTCAGGTTTGAAGTCACCTCGTGCCCTAGAGCCAAACAAGTAAGTTTCTGCGTTTGGATCAGTCAAATGAATTGATGCAGATATTTTATGTCTAATGCTTTCTTGATTCATAAGTCACATTTTTGTCAAAGATAAATTTTCTCAATTAGATTCACAATTTCGTGATTGCGTTACACTTGCTGGTAACGGTAAATTATATGTTGTCGTAGCGGATTGCGGGTGATTGTCTGTCCGGTACGGACTAAGACAATCAGGCGGGAATCCGAGCTACGCGTACACACTGAAACCGCTATGCAATATATAAAGTGTTGAACTAAATCCCTACGGGCTAGCTCCAAACCAAAGTTATTGATAATTGGTAAATTGAGCCCTGGTTTAATCCATAAATATTAAGCATCATGAAAAAAAAGAAATGAACCTACCCTGGTAGAAAAAGCCATTCAAACCATTGATGGTTTTGAAAAAGTGTACCAACTGCTGCAACAGCAGGTCATCCTTCGCGGGCAAAGCAAAAGCACCCTGGACAATTACATCCGACGCATTGCTCAGATTTCGATTCACTTCGGCAAGTTACCCGAACAGGTCTCGGACGATGAAATCAATGAATACCTTGCCTCGCTGGTCCTGTCATCAAAGTCCCCTTCACGCAGTAATTTTAAACATGCCGTTTACGGCCTGCGGTATTATTTCCGTCTGCCGGGAAATAACAAACGGGCTATCTCGCTGCCATCGCTGAAAGGGGACACCCGTCTGCCGGTTATCCTGAACCGTTCTGAACTGAAAGAGTTATTCAAAACCCCGGCATTACTGAAGCACCGCATTGTTCTTACCCTGATCTATTCAGCGGGCTTACGCGGGCAGGAAGTGATCAACCTGAAACTATCCGACATTGACTTTGAACGATACACCATACACATCCGTCAAAGCAAGTACAAAAAAGACCGAATCCTTCCGCTTTCCAGGTACATGGCCAAAGGGTTGAAAAAGTATCTTGCTGCAGAGAACCCGCACGTATGGCTCTTCAACGGAAAAGAACCCGACGGGCGCTACAGCGTACGGGGACTGTCGTGGGTGATGCGCGAAACACTGAAAAAAACTTCCATCAAAAAGGAAGTGAACCTGCATTCGTTACGGCATACTTACGCTACCCACCTGCTGGAGGAAGGACTGAACATCGTAACCTTAAAAGAACTGCTCGGGCATGCCGAAATCACTACCACCATGATTTATCTTCATGTTGCCCAGTGTCCGCGAATTGAACCGCACAGCCCGCTGGATTCCCTTTACACGGATGAATAATGGGACGGCATGGCTTTGAAGTGGCCGATGTAATAAAACGCTTTGGTGAAGCTTTCATTTTTACCTGCCGGCCCAACACTTACCAACAACGGGTACTGAATGCCTTGTCGCTTTGCCGTACTCCGGCCATGGGCGGACACAAAGAGGTCTGTGACTGCTGCGGCAGGGAACGCATCAGCTACAACTCCTGTCGTAACCGTCACTGCCCGAAGTGCCAGGCTTCGAAACAGGCTTTCTGGGCGGAAGATTTGCTGGAAACAACACTTCCGGTTAAGCATTACCATATCGTGTTTACCGTCCCTCATGGGTTGAACGATATTTGCCTGTCGGACAGCAAATGGTTTTACAGCCGCTTGTTTGCCTGCGTATGGGAAACACTCCGGCAGTTTGGATATACCCGTTTCGGCGTGGAAACAGGTGCTGTATGTGTACTGCATACCTGGGGACAAAACCTTAGCCTGCACCCGCATATCCACTGCATTGTCCCGGCCATGGGGGAAACACTGGCCGGAAACATGAAACACATCGGTAGTGGCGGTAAGTTCCTGTACCCGGTCAGACAGTTAAGCCTGGTGTTCAGGGCTAAAATGATGGAGGGAATCGAAAACCATTTGAAAAAGCAACAGCTTTCTGACCAGTACCGATCGTTGCTAAAAACAGCCTGGAATGCCCCATGGTCAGTACACTGCGAACCTTCACTTGGCAAACCGAAACATGTGGTAAGGTACCTGGGGCAATATACCCACCGGGTAGCCATCACCAACCAGCGGATCATGGACATGAATGAAAAAACTGTCACCTTTCTGCACAAGGATTACGCTGATGGGGCCAGGCTAAAACCAATCACCATGGATGGCGTGGAGTTCCTGCGAAGGTTTTGCCTGCACATTTTGCCTCACCGCTTTGTGAAAATACGACGCTATGGCATTTACAGCAGCAGGGACAGGGCAAACAGGAAAAAACAAAACCCGAAGATGGTTATCAAAACAAAGGAGACCTCACAGGAGCGCCTTAAACGGCTGACCGGATTCGATGTGTTCCGATGCCCGTTTTGCAAAAAGGGCATGATGCACATTATTGAAGAGCTTCCCCGGGTGCGTTCGCCAACGGGGTTTTATGCGCTGAAGGAAAAACGATAAACTACCCCGGCACGCCTGCTAATTTAGGCGGGCTGGGAATGTATTGCCTAAACCGGACAAAAACAGCGGATAAAATAAAAACCAAAGCATATTTGACTGGTAAAAACCGGAAAAAATGATAATAATGATGGATCCAAATACGAAAAAAACAAACTGGTAAAGTCCGAAAAACAACTTCCCTGAAACATCCGACTCCCTGATAAGTCCATAGATATCTGACCGGGATGTAGTTCAACCGGGAACTCCTGCTGGGCACTGCGTGCCGCTAGAGTTCCTATTTATTGGCGGTAGTTTTTTATTTCAATTTTCAAAACTATTTCTTACAACCTCTTTAAGACTTGATTGTTAGGATAAAGTCCTTTCAAAGTTTGAATAAAACTATCTGTAAATTTCCAGTTTTGGTCTTTCTTAAGATATTTTGTTCCATCAGAAGAAACAGAAGTTGAATAACTTGGAAAGTTATCAGCTTTTGTTCTATTATTCTCCCATTGTAATGGTTGAAGATTTTCTAAGTTTTCATTGCCTCCTAATGATTCTGGAAACATATGGTCAATTTCCCAACCAAAACTTTCCTCTTTACCATATTTGTCCCGTTGCATCCATGCACCACCAACATCCTGTCTATATTTAGCACCATCTTGACCATCAATTTTTTTAGCCATTTCCCAGACTGAATTGATTTTGTCTTCTGTAAAATTTGCCATGATTTTATATTTTAATTATTACTTCAAAGGGAGTGGAGAGGGGGATTCGAACCCCCTTGCTATTATCTTGATAAGTCGATGTATTACATTCCGATTTATGAGTCATATTTGTCTTAAGGCTCCACATAACAGCACCCACTCCTACAATTATGTTTTTTAATGTATTCATAGTTTTTTGATTTTTAAGTTCATTAATTAGATTACCAATCATGAAGCTAATCCAAAACTCTATGCTCATAACAACTTCATATAATAAATCAACTCGTAAACACAAGCACTTTAACCTTCAGGTGGGAAAGGGTCAGATTTTTTTGGATATGTTCTTTCCTCCTGAATTTTGCCATCAGATTTGTGAATCTTTACAGATGAATCCTCTTGATTCTTTGCAATCTCGATAGTTTTCTTTAGCACTTCTTCTTTTGTACTTCCTGTTACAGATGCTCTTTGACCGCCTTCAAGTTTTCCTTGCCAACCATCATCGGTCTTTGTTACGTGATAAGTTTTCCTTTTGGTCATAGTTTATAATATTTAGTGTGAATGTCTCTCAAAATTACCGCCAACGGTTGATGGTATGGTGTCGTGCGGGATTACGAGGCGATTTCCTATCAGTTTACACCGACCTTTTTTTACGAGCCACGAACCTTCGAAAACCTCTGAAACCCGCATGCACTATACCATGTGTTATGGGCTGGGCTTTATTCATCATTTTGCTCTCATTGTATTAATGAATTGGGAAATCTCTTCAGATTTATCAGTCCCAATCCAAATTTTTCTATTTTTATTTTTAATCTCCAACTCGATAGCCTTATTTCCTGACACATTAAACAATATCACGCCTGGTCTTAATCGAACACCCCAACCAAAAGGAATATAAGATAAAGGTTTACAATAATTTATATCACTCAGTTTGTATTTCCCCTTGATTATACCAACTCCCAAAGAAAATTCAACATTTTCATCTGTCACGGAAATCGTGAGTTTGTAAAACAACAGCAATAGAATAAAAGAAAGTGCTGATAAAATCAAAATTGTATTCAATTCTTGGTTTTGGTAGATAATGAATCCAAAAACTATAATTATAACACCGAGAAATACCCAGCCAAATTGTGTTCTTTTCATTTTTTCTATTTTTTAATAAATTCAACAATTCTTTGTACTAAATCGTCACTGATAGGCATGTCGGGATTTGTATAGGTAGCAATGTTAGCTTGTAAATCACCATCAACCTCTTTTAATACATGATTCATGTTATCAATAATGGCAAGTTGGCTGTTTGAAACTGCTGCGTTGAGTAACTCAGCTTCTTTCACAGCAATCTGAATATCACTATTGCCATTAATAATTAAAGATGGACAGTCGATATCTTTAATTAATTCTGTTGGTTGATACTTAAACCAAGATATCAGATATGGTTGAACCGATTGTCGAAATAAAGAATTCAATTGTGGCGGAGTATTAGTCACAGTTTGTCCATTTTTTAAACTATCAATAATTACTTCAACTTGATTATAAAAGTCTGGTGGTAATTTTGGTTTTAGCTGTTCTTTCAGTAAGATATCTGCAGAATTTCCCGCACCTGATATTGAAATAAATCCTTTGACCTTAGTTTTTTGTAAAGAAATTAAACCGATTAAAGAACCTTCACTATGCCCAATCAAATATATTTCTTTGTATCCAATTTGTTTGTAATGATTTATTATTGAAGAAACATCATTTGCATATTGCTCAACAACTAATCCTGATTCACTAAATCCATTATAAGAGCTTTTGGCTACACCTCGCTTGTCAAACCTAACTGTAGCGATTCCATTTGAAACAATTTTCTTAGATAAATACAATAAACTATTGTTTTTCATGTTTGGTTGGTTTCCATTCAAATCTGTTGGTCCTGAACCACTTATTATAATAGCCAACTTAGAAATATCAATATCTTCTGGTTTTGTCAGAACCGTATGAATCTTTAGACCATCACTCTCCACATAAACTGTGTCAGAACTTTGAGGATATACTGTCAAACTAATCAATAAGAATAAAATAAAAAGTGAAGCTCTCATATTATTGCAGTTTTAAGGTTAAATTTTGGTTTAAATATCCAGTAAGGACTATAGAAAGAATCATAACGATAATAAATGAAAACACAAGTCTATTTCCTTTTAGGTTAGCAGATACTTTAAATGCATTAAACATCAGAGTTATCATCCAAATTGTCAAAATAAGCGAGAATACAAGAATTAGAATTGCGATTACAATCTGAATACTTGAAATTTCAATCGGCTCTCCTTGTTTTAATAAAGTCCATTGCAGATATTTACTAAAATCATTTAGCGCACTTGAGAAACCAATACAAGAAGCTAAAAGATATGGGAATCGTGCTAATGCTTGTGTCCCGTAAATGTCAATTGGTCTAACTTTCGATTTTGAAATAATCATTGAAGCGATGTAAAACATAGTTGACAATATAAACCAATTTAGAAGTCCTTGTAATATAAAATATGAAATTGAAAAATCAGGACATGTTTTAACAGAAATAATATCAGGGAATTGGGTGTTGCTAAAATAGCCAATTATTGATGTAGCTAAAATTATTGCTATTCCAAGAATTAGAGACTTTAATCCTGCTAAATATTTATATGGATTTATTAATTTTTTAATCATGGCTCTTTAGTTTTTCAATATTACTTATTAAATCATCCAACATGTTTCTTACAGTTGGATAACTCAAATTCAGTTTAGATGCCATAATTTTTAAGCTACCACTACTTTTTACAAAATCGAGGATAAAATCTTGTTCTTTGGTGTCAAGTCTCAAAAGAATAGGCAATTCAAATTGTCCGCTAATTGTGGTATCACATTGCTCACAATGAAGACTTTTAACTTTCAAGTCTGAATTACAACTTGGACATATAATCGGGAGTTTCTTTTCCATTTGTCAAATATTAACTCGACAAATGTAAGTAATAAATTAATATAGTTCAAGAATAAATGAATATTATTAAATGTAATTTGAAATATATTTACTTAAATCTCGATTTTCCGTTAATGTACGGATGTTCTTTAGCCTTGCCCATAACGGTAAATTATATGTTGTCGTAGCGGATTGCGGGTGATTGTCTGTCCGGCACGGACTAAGACAATCAGGCGGGAATCCGAGCTACGCATACACGCCGAAACCGCTATGCAATATATAAAATGTTAGGTGCTGGCGTTTATATTTTATCATCATCATTAATTTTAAGAAAATCCATTGGTATTGTTTTATTCGGATCTCTTGTTTCATTTCGTGTTCGTTCTTCGTCAAAAATAAGAAACGAAAGATACATCAAAGCAGATCTGCTTAGCTTTAAAAGTTTAAATGTCTTGTCGTAAAAAAGTGAACGATCAATTTCAAAAGTTTCTGTTTTCTCAGACCAACCCTCATTAAATGATTCCACAATTTTAAATGATTTATGTTCCATAAAGTTGCGTAAACTCGCTATCTCTTTTGCATCTGGCTCAATTGATGAATCAAATTCTTTGTCGTACAAGTCTTTACTTAACCAAAAAAGTCCTCTCATTGCCCAGTTTTTTGTTGTCTTAAGATTAGAATCTAAACCATTCTTTTTCAGCAGATTTTTATACCATACATTTCTAAAATTAACTCTATTTGAATCATGTCCTAGTTTTAGATATAGATTGATGAAGTAAGCTATTTTATCAAATAATGAATAGCACATTCTGAAAGTTATTTTGACTTGCTCAAGAGTCAAAGAATAAACAGAATAGTCTAATGTATCCATTAATGTTACATCTCTATCCGAAAAATGTGGTTCGTCTGCGTTTAGTGCTTCATAGAATAAGAAACGTGCGCTTACAAATTCTTGTTTTAACTGGTTAAAGAGTGAATGATAAATTGGTTTTTCATCAAACCTTAATATCATAGATGGTGTAAATAGAAAATCATTTGCGACTACACTTTCTGTTAATATATCATTCAAAGGATTAATAAAGAGTCTGTTCTCTGCGCACCATTTTCTATATTCTATTTCTTCATCGTCCAAATTTTTATAATAATCATCGTATGTTTTGAAGTCATTAAGTTCTTTTATTTCGTAAGCGTTTTCAATTTGTAGAATCATACCTCGAAATGCTTGTTTTGCATCTGCATATACTTGATCTGAATTCAAAGACCGATTTAAATCTTTACGTGCATATTGCATGAAAATAAATTGGTGAACAGGCTCAAAGACTACGCGCGCATAATAGAAAAGTGCCATTCCTCTGTTTCCATATGCCATTCCAAATCTTTTATCAATCCTCAAACAGATATTAAAATACTCCTGCGCTTCCGAAAATCTACCAATGTGGCTAAAAAGATTACCTAAATTGGTCAATATCTGACATTTGTTATAGTTGTCTTTATTTTTGCATTTATTGATTAAGGAATATGCTTGTCTGAAGTGAATAATTTGATAGTCGAGTTCTTTTGTTTCCAAAGGAAATTCTTCTTTGGGATATTTCAAATTTTGAATGTATCCCCATGCATTTCCTAAAAAGTAATGATAATGTGCTTTGGAGCTTGTATTAAATGATTCAATTTTAATCTCATTTGCAATTCTGATTGAATCTTCGAGCTTTTTGATATCTCGGTTTTCTCTTGCTGTCTCAAATAGAGAACCCAAGGTATTAAGTATCTCTGTCTGATTTTTATTTGAGAAATCTATGGTCTCCATTTCTAAAGGTTAATGATAATAAGTTTTCGCTACGCACTCGGATTCGCTTGCACCTAACGGATGGCGGTATGAAACGTTGGGGATTTCGGAGCTACTTCACTATCAAGGTACAACGAACCTTGATGCGAGAACCGAGGATCGAATAACCACTGCACCCCCCAATGTTTTATGACCGCGTGTTATAGCCTGTTATTATTTGTTAAAAAGAAATTCTTCAAGTTTGTTAATCCTATTTGACTTTTTGTTTTCCAAATCAGTTTTCACCTTCATTAATAATTCAATTAGTCTTTTTGAAAAATAACTACCAGACTTGTATAATTCTATTATAATTTGGTCATTATGTGTCAATTTGCTTGTTTGGAATTCAATATCATTTTTACTTGTCTTTGATTCCTCAATTTTTTGTTTTATCCAATCACTTTCTTTACTTGAAAAATAATTATTGACAACCATGCCATTGGCAATATGAAAAACAATAAAGCGGACAACATGATTTATATTCTCATCGGTAAGGACAGTTCCAAGTAGCTTTCCTTTGCTAAAGAAAAAACGAGACCACATTAACTTTGTAAATCGAGTATAATGCATAATCCCTATATTTTTCTTTACTCCTATTTTGTCTATTAGGCGTTGTAAGAAAGGGTAAATGATATCGTATTCTAGAAAATCAGTATCTAACTCATGGCAAAGTTTGTAGATATTATCATCTAATATTTCAGATTGATATTTCTCCAATAATCTCATTTTCATAGTTGAATCTGAGTTTACTATGAATAAAGCAGTGAAAAATTCCTGAAAAGACCTATGTGAAAAGGTGATAAATAATCCATCCTCAATTAAAATGCAAACTGATTGTAAAAGGTCATTTAAAAAGTCTTCACTTTCAAATTTAATACTTACTAACTCTTTTGTTTTGTCCAAATAAGTAAGCGCTTCTTGCCGGGAGAATTGTATTTTACGAGCATCATAGGTTTGAATACAAAATATGGATAATATTTTACTAAAATCCTGAATGTCAAGAACAGTTTTTCTTAATCTTTTATATGCACCTTTCATTGTATCGTGTCTCTGAAATAATGCTTCAAAGGCTTGATTATAAAAAACGCTCAATTTATTTGGAATGTCTGTACTATAACCATATGTTAAAAGCATAATGGTGAGTAGAAGTGGATTTGAAAGAAACGATGAATGCTTTTCGTATAAATCGCCCTTTAGATCATTAATAAATTTGCCTTTTATTTGTTCATCAGCCTGCAATTTTTCAATCAAAGAAATACTTTGATCTTTACTTAGTGGAAGGGTTTGATAAATAGAAAATGTTTGAAGTTCATTTGTCAAGTTATCAGGCCGAGTAGTTACAATAACACTGGTTTTAGGATACTCTTTTATTATTGTGTCAATTTCCTTTACAATAATCTCTCTTCTTTCATATTTCACTTCATCTAGACCGTCAAGAAAAAGAATGAACTGACCAACAGAGAATGCTTTTTTTATAAATTTTGATTCCAAATTCAGTCCAAAACAATCAAATATCCCAAGAATATTATCAAATAATGAAGTTTGTTCAATATTGTTATCACGTAATTCTAAAAAGACAGGAACTTGCTTTTTATTTTTTAGGGCATCTAATAGCAAGTATTTCAATAAAATAGATTTGCCAGAACCAGCAGTTCCTGAAATTATAGATTTAGTATTGTGACTCAAGATTGCTCTAAGGTTTGCAGTTTTTATATTGATATTGCTAGATTGTAATCCAACTGGCACATAAAAAGTGCTTAATTCTTGTGGCTCGTCTCTAATGAAAAATGATTTAGATTTACCATATCTTTCTGAAACATTCTTTAAATAAGTTGAATACACTGTTTTCAATCTTATTTGGATACTCTCTTTAGTCCCTTTAAAGATATCCTTGCCTAAATCAATAAAACTATCAATATTAAGTTTTATAAATTCTGCAATAACTTTGTTTTGATCAAATTCTGGTAATTCTGTATTCATGGTGTTTTCATTTTAATAGGCTATAACGGTCACCTGTAAGTTGTCGTTGCGGATTTCGAAGAGCGTTCCTGTCCGAAGGACACGGAACTGCGAAACGAGAATCCGGCGAACGACACCGCACGAACCCCGCAATGCAATTTACAGTTTGTTAGCGGTAGGGTTTTATTCATATCTTATAATAAATTGCTTGTTTAAGTTTTACTTTCTGAGAAATGTCAATTTTCCGATGAGCATGATATTCCGTTATTGCAGACTTGTTTTGAACATATCCACTATAGCCTGAATATTTTAAGACTAACATGCTAACCAGGAATTGCATTTCATATGCTCTGGTTAAATTATCCATATCAACGCCAAATTGCTCTTCATCAGGAATTGAACCATGCAAATATTTATTTCTATAAGAAATAACCTTTTTCAAAGATTCAGGTAGCTCAATGTGAAAAATAGAGAATGCCTCAAGTGTTTTATCTTTTATTGTTGGTGCGTTTAGGTAATTTATCTTTTTCTCTATTAAAAATGCTTTTTCATTATTTGTCAGATAACTTGATTCATTTATTAGCTTTTTAAATTTTTGTCTGAGTTTACTTTTTTTATAATTATCATCATTTATCGGTTTTGCTTGATAACTTGAATCTTGAACAACGGTTGAGATTGTTTCTAATGCAGATGAGAATAAAACACATTTTCCCAATGAGGAGCGAGTTTTTAATGCTATTTGGATTATTTTAAGTGTCCTTGCGAATGCTTCATTGTCCAAGTAGTAATTGCTTATGTTTTGAAATACAATTTTAGGGAATTGTATTAATCCTTTTTGGGATGGAATATTTCGATTAAATATAGGAAATGTCTCAATATGAAAGGTTTCAGGTAATGTTTGAAATATTATCTGATTGGTTTTTTCAAATGTAGAGGATTCGGATGAGCAATAGTATCTTTCAATTCCTACTGATTCTCCAAATATGAAGCTATAAGCCGCAAAATAAGCTTCTATAGTATTTTTAAATTTCTCGAATCCAATACAGGAACAGGAATCAATTATTATAAAATTATCCTTTTCAACGTCCAACCGAAATGTGTCTAACTCAATTTTATCGATTATTATTTTGTTGTAACCGCCACCATATAACAGAGATGTTTCTTGGTCTGTTTTTAAGTCAATCGCACCGTTTAAATAACCAACTTTCGGTGAGTCTTTAACTTTCTGAACGAGTCTATAATATAAGTTGTCAGAATTTGCTGATTTTGTTTCTATTATGGAAGTCAGTTTCCCGGTAGTTTTTTCGCTTCCTAATCCAATGGAACACGAGCTTAACGAATCTTTTAGAAAACTATATTCCTTTTCATCTCCGACTAGTGTACACGTATCAAATATTGAAGAATAATCATTTTTGGTAATATCGAAAGAACTTTCATTTATGGAGAACTCAAAAGTGTTATCATTTTTCCATATTTCAATCTGGGAGTCATTCAATGAATACTCTGTTTCAATAATTTTGAGACTCTTCCTTTCATTCAACTCATTCAGTCGACTAAACGTTTCTTTTATGTTTTTATATTGAAATGGTCTTTCCATTTTGTGTTATCCTTCGATGTGGCAGTTCAACCTTACCGCTAACGGATGGGTATATGAAACGTTTGGCATTTCAAAGCGATTTCCTATCAAACCGTTGCGATGTTTATTAAATGTACCACCCTTAAAATTAGCACTTTCCGCCAAATGTTTTATATACCGTGTTACCAACTGGCCTTTATTAATTTTCAATCAATTAGCTATCAATTTTGCAGGACCTCGTGCGTTCGGACAGACACACTCTTTGACAAGTTTTGGTCGTGCGGTTGGCTTTTTGAGCGACTTGGCAATGTGTGTGGCTGTGAAGCGTTGGCGTTACTTAATTGCATATTTTCTTTCTCTTTGTTTAAAAGCTTCATTTCCACCTTCTAAAATATCGCAAACATGCTCTTTTATTCCTTGTTGATAAAGTACACCCTTAATTTGCTCATTTTTCAAAGATGAAAATTCTAATGCTCCATTAACGTATTCAAAACGATATTCACTTTTCTTTTTTTCAGGGTCTTGTCCTTCTTGATTTGCAACAATTATGTTTTCGCTATCTGTTGCTACTACAAGATTAGCATTATGAGAAACGATTATTATCTGACGGTCAATTTTTTTCTCTATTACCATTTTGCATAGCAAATCATAGATTGTCCTATTATCAAGATTATCCTCTGGTTGGTCAATTAGTATTGGATATTCTGCGGAACTTATTTGCAAAAATAATATTAAAAGAACTGTTCCTTTTTTACCTGGCGACATGCTTAATAATTCATCATTTTTATATGTCACTTTGTAATCAAGGTCAAAATTATCTTTGACAATTCCTTTAAATATTTCATCAATAGTTGTTTTTTGTTTTAGCGGAATAGTCTCATCGCTCGACAATTTCAATGAATTATCATCTAATACATTTATTATATCTTGAAACAAATTAGGGATTAAGTCATAATTAACAAGATTTTCAATGAATAATTTATTGAAAAAATGGTCTTTTGCTATTGCTGCTTTATTCGCTTGTTCGTACAATGAGAACTTTTCCTTATCATATAATAAGGAGCAATTTAAAGTAATTTCCTCTCCAATTTCTTTCTTTGTTTCATTAATTTTCGCAACGATATTCTGATATAATAAATATCTTTCTTTTAATAGGTTTGTAATCCGTTTTTTTGAGTTTCGATATTCTTCAACTGCACTACTTAGCTGTTTTTCAAACAACTCAGATTTTTCTTTCTTCTGTTTTTCCTTTTCAAGTTGTTCAGATATTTTTTTAAGTTCTTTTTGACCTTCAAGTTTTTTCAGAAATGGGGCTAAATCTATATTGAGTTGTTTAAGAACCTTGTCTACATTAGCTTTAAATTCATCAAGCTTTAATTTTGATATTTCATTTTGAAGATTGGATATTAATACATCAAAATCTTTTGAAATTAATAATTTGATATTGCTTAAATCATCCGGTATTTCTGTAAATACATCTAATATTTTATCTAATTTACCCTTTTGAGACAGATAATCTTCCTGATGTTTAATTCCGACCAATTCATTTTTTGATGTCGTTAATTCTTCTGAAAACCTTTTTAATACATTAATCTTTGTGAGAATTAACTGCAATTCTTTATCAGATTGTTCTTTTTTCTTAATTAGTTCGTTGTATTTATTTACATCTTCAGGTGATAAATTTGAAAGTTTTTGACCTTCAGTAATTTGTAATTCAATTTTCTTAATAGCTTCTGCTATAACTTTTGATGCCCCTATTTCTTTTATCTGCTTATTTAACTCCATCGCATTTGCGCGGATTGCAAGCAAATTATTTAATTCAAGTTCTATTTTTTGAGAAATTTTATCAATTTCTGATTTTTTCTCTTCAAAATAGGACTTATATACTTCATCTTGTAATAAGATATTACCAACCAATGTATTAAGTTCCTTTTTATTATTCTTCTCAGCAAGATAATTTATGTAAAGCTGTGGAATATATGTTATTTTTCTTGATTTATTATCTGGATTAATATTACTTAAAATGTCTTTTTCATTGTTTTTCCAAGTAACCTCAAAATCATAATTTTCATTTTCAAATGAATATCCCTCGAAATTTAATCTTTTGTTTATTCGCTTTACTTGTTCAGGGTCAATACTTTCAGCTATAGAGTGCAGTAATAATGATTTTCCAGAAGACTTGCCACCAATTATTGCATTTAAATTTTCATTAAGGAGAATTTTTTGATTTCCAAATAACTTATCGGAACTTATAAATTGAACTTCTGAGATTATATGCCTTTCATTTTTTGAATCAGGTTTAATTGGTTGTATCCTAACCCTATCACTCGGTTCAAATATTATTTGTTTCAAACCAGAAAAAGTTAAATCTGATTTAATCCAACAAAATCTGTCTTGTTTAGGTTTAAATAAATCTTCCTCTTTATGTGAATCAGAACCATGAATACAAGGTTTTAAAGAACCACATTTTTGAATAACTGTTTGAACATTATCTCCTTTTTCACCTAAAAAGTATTTTCTATCTTCTTCATTACCTGAAAAAATACATTGAGAAATACTATATATAGATTTTCTCACCGCATCTAAACAACTTTCAGAATCATTTTCAAACAAATCAAAGTGCTTATTAAATGCCGAAGCACCATCTTTATTTGAGTTACTAACTACTATGATTGTATTTTCACGAAATTCAGAATTTTCATCTAATAACTTTTGTAAATCAGAATGTGAAACAACAAATGAATTTACTCCCTTATGATATGCTTGTTCTTCTACCAAAGAATTATCAAGTGATTTACCTAAATCAACCATACCTTGATAATTCATTTTATATTTTCTACCGACACCTGCCGAATATTCTATTGAACCAAAAAAATTATTATCTAAGGATTTTACATAGTCGGGATTAAAAATACAATGAATATTTACCAACCTTGATTTATCAGTTGATGGCATCATTCTCAATTCAACATTTGGAAGAATAAATATTTCTTTTATCTCAGCTTTTTCTTCTAAATTAAATGCATCACAATCATTGATATTTCTAACAAACTCGATAATTTTTAAATAATTTGAAACACTAAAATAATCAGTAACTCCAATTGCTTTAATATCTTGTTCAAGAGCTTTTCTAAAAAAAACTTTACAGAAATCGTCAAAACTTTGACTTGAAAATTGGTCACTTTTATTTGTCCCTTTAGTATGAACGTGCAAATCCCATTTACGCCATTCTGAACCTCTTTTATATTTCCAATAATCATTCATATCATTAATGCTCATTTTACACTTTCTTCAATCGTTTCAACTTCGTCAGGTGTAAGGCCATATATTTGATAAACTAAATGGTCTATTTTATCTTCCAAGTTATGTAATTCATCATTTGTGTTCTTTTCTTTGACAGATATAATCTTACAAACTAATTCAGTTATTCCCTCGAACTCTGTTAATTCTTTTGGTATTGGTAATTCCTTAATATCATTTGGATTAAGCTTTGGAAATACATCCTTTCCAAAATTTGCCAAAATGTTACTACCATACCAACTTATTAATTTTGAATTTACTATTCCAAGAATATATTCGATTTTATTTTCTTTGTCTTTGAATGGTTTAAACGGAGAAATACTATGTCCATAATAATACTCTTCATCAACAATACTAGCCTGGATTCTCTTTCCCTTTCCTGGAACTTCACGAAAAAGAATTCTTTTTCCTTCGAAAAATCGTTTTTCACGAGGTGCAGCTAACCAATCACCGTAACTTAACCAACCACCATTCCAATTTATTGAATATCTGTTTAAATCTTTTCCTTCAAGCCATTTGCCACACGTTTCATCTTTTTTATAATCAAAATGATATGCCCTGCTTTTAATAATTTCTTTGGATTGACCTCTATAACTATCATATGGTGTTATACCTTGAATAACCTCTCCATACTCAATTAAATTTGTTGAATTAGATTTTATTTTATCAATTATTTTCTTGATTTCAGGTGTAAGACGATATTCAATTTGTAACGATTCCTTATCTATCCATTTTTCTTTAGAAAGTTTATTTAGTTCATTCCCCTTTAGTAAATAAAATTCTTTTTCGGGTAAAGATTTAACAACTTGAAATGAACATGTATTTACAACAGCTTCTTCAAATACACCTTCTCCATGAATGAATAATCTTTTTAAATCATTTTGGTTAACAACAATAGAACGCAATGAGTAATTATTTTCTAATGTGAGCCATAAAATAGGAGTAATAAAATCTATATGTCCTTTTGATTTTAACAATTCTAAACCCTTTTCAATGAAATAAATATAACTTTCAAATTTATACTGATAAGACTTGAAATTCTGTTTTATAAAAATCTTCTCAAGATTATTAAATTCAACACCATACGGCGGATTTCCAATTACTACATCAAAACCTACAAAATCCCCATTATCGTCCAATACTTCGGGAAATTCAAACCGCCACTCAAAAGCATTTTCGTATATTTTATTACTTTTTATTTCTTCTATTTCAGTTTCGAGTTTTTGAGTTTCTTCTGTCAGTTTTGATACTTTTTTATTCCATTCAGTCTTTTCCTTTTTGCTCATTTCAAAAAGTTGACCTTGATTGGTCATTTGGAACAATTCGCCGTTAAGTTTATAGAGCTTTTTAACTTTCGGGTCGTTTGCCGAAATCTCACTACGGAAATTGGTTTTAATTTCATTTATTAAACGCTCCATTTCTCTCTTTTGCTCTTTACTTTGAGCATTTCGGTATGTATCAACAGCAATTCGATAACCGTCAATAGTCCATTTACTGGCACTCTTTCTTAATGCTTGTTTTAAATCGGCATCAAGAGCAAAACGACTTATCAGCGAGTTTCCGCATTTTATATTGATATCAATGTTTGGAAGCGTTTCAAGTTCTGTTTCATTTTTGTAATAAGCATTTTTCAAAAGCTCAATCCATAAACGCAAACGACAAATTTTAACTGAATTGGGGTTTATGTCAACACCAAACAAACAGTTTTCAATGATTGCCTGCTTTTCGTGAAAGAGCGTTTCCTGTATGCGCTGGCTTTCCTTGTTTGCAGGATTGTACTCAAACAGTTCGCCGTCTTCGTCGGTTACAATCAACTCATCATTTACAACTTCAAAATGATATTCTTTCAAACGCCTTCCTTCACGGTCTTGCAAAATTTTAAGGTCGCTTTTTATCGCAATCATTTCATTGAGTGCAGAAACTAAAAAGTGGCCAGAACCCACGGCAGGGTCGCAAATTTTAATGTCGTTTACAATTTTATTTGCTTCGCCTCGGTCTTCAATTTTATCGTAGAGGGAATTAATATCTTTACATTTCCAGCCTTTAGTTTCATTGAATTTTTGAATTACCGATTTACGAATGGTTTCACGGCACATGTACATGGTAATGAAACCAGGTGTAAAGAATGAACCATCTTTGTAACCATTTATTTTTTCGAATATCAATCCAAGAACCGAAGCATTGATAAGGGTTTTGTTATCCTCTTGTATTTCTTCGCTTCCCTCACTTGTAAAATCGTAAGCACTTAAAAACGCAAACAAATATTCAAGTGGATTTATTTCGCCAGTCCGTTTTTTACCTTTGTCGTCTTTCAAAACAGTCTGTGCATAAAGCGGAATGGCTTTATCATTTCGTAACTGACTTATAAATAATGTTGAGTGTTCAATTTCGGTCGGTTCAAAAAGCGAACTGTTTAAATATGGAACTTTTGAGAATGCAGTTTTAACATCTTCGTTTCGTTCATTTTGTTTTCGGGCTAATACTTGAAAAAACAAACTATTTAAATCATCATAATCCCTTATTTTTTCAATGCTTAAAAATTCAAATGACTTGTCGCCTTTGTGATAAGTAACCAACTGAGCTTCCAATAATTTCAAAAACAAAATACGATTTATCCATGTGATACTTAATTCAAGCCCGACATTGAAAAGTCTTTCTTGTAAGTTTGCCCCAAATTGGTTTGGGTTTTCAAGCCGTGAAATTTTATCAAGGCTTTCTAATTGGATAACTGAATTTTCTAAGAACGAACCAGTATTTCTTTCTCCCTCTTTGTTTCTCTCAATTATTTTTTTGCTTCCGTCTTTTGTTTCAGTCAGTCCAATTATGTGGAGTAATTCGCCATAAAACCGTTTGTCAAGACTATTGCTGTCATTGGTAAAAGGCAATTTTAAAAGATGTTCGGGAGAAAGTAATTTGAATAAAGCTATAAGTTTGTTATCGTCTTTCTTATCATCGTTTCTGAGCGGTTTTTCAAACTCGCGAATATCAAAGTATGTAAATTCAATGTTTTGCTTTATTTCAGAAATAAAAGGTTCGGCAATTTGTTTGTAGAAAAAATCCGTTTTCGTGTCTGCTAATCTTCCGCCTTCAAAGTCGTTGAATTGTTTTACGAGGTTTTTATTTTGAGCAAACAAACGGTCAAAAATTGTAGCGTCAAATATGAACCATTCGTTTATGTTGGTTGCAATTAGATATTTAATTTCAATGTTTTTAAGAGTAATCCGTTCCCGTAAGTAATACAAAACCAATTCCTGAAATGCTTTTACATTGATTTTATCCTTGGTCAGCATTTCCGATTTGTTTGTCGGCTTTTTGGCTTCGATAATTACTCCGACTGTTGAAGCAGCTTTGTCTCCATTATGAATTACAAGGTCATTCCGTCCTTTAGTGTTTACAAAATGGTTTGGGTCGTAATAGGTTTTCTTTAAAAAGTCAATAACAAGGTTTTTATGAAACTCTTCCGATTCTGTATCATTTGTGCTGTCGAGTAACTGGGTGAGATTGGTCTTGAAACTTTCAATTTCAGTCCTGTTTGGCTTCACTTTTAAAAAGGCTTTATTGAGTGCCTTCCTCGGTTTCAAGATATGTAATTCCATTTACTAAAAATCAGTCTATAAGTTTATTAATATCCACAAATATACAATTATCCTCGGGTGCGTCGGCAAGAAAACAGCTCTTTTGCAAGCTGAAGCTTTGGCTTGTGTGTCGGGGCTTGCGAATGTGCTGTTTTGTGCGTTGGCTGTTCATTTTATCTCTTTTTTCTCACTGCAAAATTACCACTGTCGTTTCTCTCTTAGGCTTGTTGGTAACGGTGAGTATATGCAAAGTAGGCGATTGCGGGCTTCAAACTTATCAAACCGTTACAATTTTTAAGCGGGCTACAACCGTTGAATTTACTACTATTTCGCCTATTTTGTATATACATTGTTGGCGTGTCGTTGTTTTATTTCTTCATATTCCGACTTTAATTCATCTAATTTCCTTTTCTGCTCTAAAAATTCATTCTGAGAAAAAAGTCCTTTTCTATAATTATCCATTAAAAATTTTTCCGCATCATCTGCGTTCTTTCTAGTATTGCAATCTCTGCAAGCTGAAACCAAATTAGATTTCCAATCATGTCCACCGTTTGACCTCGGAAAAATGTGGTCTAAGTAAAAATTATCTTGCTGTAAATCACAGAAGCAATAAAAACATTTATATTCATCTCGTTTCAGTAACTCTAACCTCTTAGTTTTGTCTGTATAAAAATCATCTGTTGAATCATCATAAGGCTCATCATTTTTTTCTTTATCCAGTTTAATAAACTCTTGAACTTGCCTTAGTTCGGATGGAAGTTTAACGGTATATTCGTTTATTTGTCCTGGTTTTGAAGGCGTTTTTTCAATTATCCCAATTTTAATCAAATCGCTTATCCCTCTTTTAACAACATCATGGGACATTGGATTTCCTATATCCGATAACATATTCTGACCCAAATCAGCAAGTCGTACTGATATTTTTCTATTACCTTCTTCAAAATATGCTTGTTTGAATAATAGCATATACATAGTCATCCCTCTTACTTTTAATAATCGGGATAAGTATTTTGTTGCATAGTCATACTCAACTAAAAATTCTCTAATAGATTTTAATTTCCCATCCGAGTCATCAGTTTTCAAGATTATCTCATCAATCTTAGTTATTATGTTTTCATTCATATCTGCTAATTTTATTTATATGCAGGATGTTTCTTGCAATGCACGCCAACTCTGTTGTCTGTCAACCAAAGTTATCTGATAAATTGTTATTTCCTGTTTTATGTGTAGCTTTTTTCTCTTATAAATTAAGATCATCAAATGGATTTTTAATGTTTTGAAGGCTTTGTGTGCTAACATGAGTGTAGATTTCTGTTGTAGTCGATGACTTATGCCCCAGCAACTCCTGTATATACCTCAGGTCCGTCCCATTCTCAAGCAAATGCGTTGCGATGCTATGCCGCAAACAATGGATCGTGTATGGCTTGTTAATCCGTGCCTTTGTCATCGCTTTTTCAAAAACCTTTTGTAAACTGGAGGCGGTTAGAGGTCTCCCTTCAAATTGTCCTTCAATCAGAAACTGTTTAGGTTTATAGTCACGGTAATAGTCCTTTATTTTGTTTAGTGTTCGGTCGCTTAGTGGAATCACACGGTCTCTTTTTCCCTTGGAGTTGATTACTGAAAGTTGCTTCCTTTTCGAATTGAGATGTTCCAAACGAAGATTGATCAGTTCGCTTCGCCGTAACCCGCAGGAATAAATCAACATCATAGCCATTTTATGCTTGGGATTGGTAATGGCATGAAAAAATTTTTCCAGGTCGGATTTGCTAAATACTTTGGGCAATGGTTTGGCTTTTAAAGGACGCTCAATCTCTTCGATGCTCAACACTCGTTTGTATTTGTTTTCGTAAAACAGTTTTAGTGCGCTCACCGTCTGGTTTTGAAAAGTCGGGCTTAATCCGTGTTTCAGGATAAATTCTGTGTTGAAACGGGTAATATCATCATTGCTGATCGCATCGGGACTTTTGGATGCATAATACCCAAAAAATATTTCCAGTTGATGAATGTAAGTTTTAATGCTGTTCTCAGCATATCGTTTTTGTTCCATCCACTTTTTGAATGACTGTATCTGAGCCTTCACTTTCGGAGACAATTGCGCTTTAATGGTTTTCAGGTTATACCTGGCCTTTACCGTACCGGAAGTTGGGCCGGGTTTCATCCTGTTTTCTTGTTTCAGTGCTGAATAGTCTATATATGCCACTCCTTTAAATGCTTCGAAAAACCGGTGCAGATCAAAGATGTTTTTCGGGAAATACCAGCTTTTCAATGTTCGGCTCCAACAGGCTCCCGGTAGTTGTTTAATCTTGTTGGCAAGTGAGGCGTCATATTCAAAGGAAGCAACTACTACATCTTCTTGACGGTAATGAAACGGACAGAGTCTGATCTTTTGGGTCGAAGGCATTGATTTTTTTTATTTCTCCTCCTAAAGATAATACATTTCGCTGGGAAAAAACAGGTCTCTCCTGTGGCGAAATAAACAAGCAACTTTAAGTTTTTTGATCCTTTTATCAGATTCGCTGTAAGAAAACGGGAGATAGTGCTATAAAATTAATCCTGAAAAAAATTCATACAAATATCCTTCCTTCAGGAAACAGAGGGGACGTCTCAAACAAGCGACCCTGGCTTTTCAATGTCCTACTCTGTTGTTTCGACAAGCTACTTCGGCTTTTCGAAAGCCTGTTTACTACTTTCGACAAGCTACCTTGTATCTTCGATGGCTTACCTTGATGTTTCGACAAGCTACCTTGGTCTTTCAACAGCCAACCTTGATGTTTCGACGGGCTACTTTATTGTTTCGACAGGCTACTCTGGCTTTTCGACGGCTTACTTTGATGTTCCGACAGCCTTCCTCAATGTTTCGACAAGCTACTGATGAAGATTCGACGTCGTCTTTCAATAAAAGTAGCGATAACAAGGAGGAAAACTTACGTTAATATTCGGACAAAATTCGAATTAACAAATCCATCGTTCAAAAATTTGTTGTTTATTTTGTATCATTGGTTCTGAAAAAATTAAGAGGGGAAAAGGATGTCGGGAGGAAAACAGTTTTATTATATATTTGTATATAAGAGACAAGCAGAACGATAAAAAAAGTAATTTATACAGAGAAATACGGTTTGAAAATGATTTGAAAATCAGATTCCAGAGACAGGATAAAAAAACCATGAACAGATAAAAAATATGAGGATGAAGAAAACTTTGATTGTTGGCATTGTCCTTTTTTTGAACGGATATTTTGGACTTTCCGGTTATTGTCAGGCACAGGAGACAAAACTGCTGACATTTGATGCAGCGTATGAACAGGTATTGAGTAACAGCCATGTTTTAAAGCAGGCAAACTTACAGATTAGCGAAAAGCAGGCTGAGATTAAAGCAGCTACAGGACTGAGAGCTCCACAGGTAAGTCTTTCGGGTACAGCGATGCAAATGTCAGACCGGCTTCATCTCGATCTGACTTCTGTTCGTGACGCTATTTCCCCTTTGTATGAGGCACTTGGCACTTATGGAAATTTTTCAGGAGTTCCTTACGGTTCCATTACTTTGTCCGATGCCCAGAGTACAGCGATCGTCAGAAATCAGCTACTGGAAGGACTGGATGAAGTTAACGCAGCGAACTGGGATCAAACCATTCAGAAAAAACAATTTGCCAGTTTAAACGCCAACATAGCATGGCCGGTTTACATGGGCGGGAAGATAAATGCAGCGAACAGAGCAGCAAAAATTTACAACGAAGAAGCCGGACTGCAGATGGACCAGAAAAAGGCTGAACTGCTGACCGAACTGGTAACCCGTTATTACGGGCTTGTCCTGTCGAAAGAATCGGAGGCTGTCCGTCAGCAGGTGCTCGATGCCATGGAAAAACATTTGTATGATGCAAAAAAACTCAGTGAGGAAGGGCAGATTGCACAGGTGGAAGAATTACACGCAGAAGTGGCAAAAGCCGATGCCGAGCGGGAACTGTTAAAAGCCAAACGCCAGTCTTCCATTATTGAAACTTCTCTTCACAATACACTGGCCATGTCCGAAAACGATTCGATTGTTCCTACTTCGAAGCTGTTCCTTTTGAAACAGGTGGAAGAAGCATCGTTTTTTGTCAGTCTGGCAAAAGACCAAAGTCCGTTGCTAAAGCAGGTTGATACCAAAAGGAGACTTGCTGAAACAGGGGTAAAAGCAAAAAAAAGCACGTATCTCCCGTCTGTTGCACTGATGGGTACATACGATATTGCCAATAAAGATTTGTCTCCCTACATGCCCGACTGGATGGTAGGAGTAGGACTGAACTGGACGCTGTTTGACGGAGTTTCGGGATACCGGAAGATACAGGCTGCCAGGCTGAAAGCCAAACAGGTTGACGAAGCCGGGGCAAAAGCAGAAGACGATATTGAAACCGTGGTGAGAAAACTTCATCATGAACTGGGAATGCAGGTCGAACAGCTTGAAAGCCTCGACAAATCGCTGGTATTTGCAGAATCTTACGTGGAAAGTAAGGATAAAGCTTTTCACGAAGGACTTTCTTCTTCCTCCGACCTGGTTGATGCACGGCTGCTGGTCGCCAAATTTAAGATTGAACGGTTGCAGGCCATGTACCAGTACGATGTGGCACTGGCTACCCTGTTGCAGTTTTGCGGAGTTCCAAACCAGTTTGCTGCTTACGAGCAAAAAAACGATGTGATTATTGGCAGCGGAACCAAGTAATTGATGATTGATGATTGATGATTTATGATTTATGATTGACTATTTACTATTGATGATTTCGTTAAGCTAAAATAAATGTGACTCAAATGAATAAAACAAGAAATTTTATAATCGGAATTTTCTTTACAGCCCTGCTTATTTTTGTGCTTTACACCACATGGCTGATTACCCGTCCTATTCCTCTTGAAGTACAAGGTGAGATTGACGCAACAGAAATCCAGGTGGCATCAAAAGTACCGGGCCGTATTGAGCAAATCGCTGTTAAAAAAGGGCAGCAGGTTCAGAAAGACGATTTTCTGTTCTCCATCAGCAGTCCCGAAATCGAGGCAAAGCTGCAGCAGGCAACCGCAGCACGTGACGCAGCGGCAGCCCAGAGTCTGAAAGCCCGCAATGGTGCCCAGGAAGAGGACATTCAGGCAGCTTACAGCACATACCTGAAAGCTGAGGCAGCCGCCCGGCTTTACGAGAAGACATACCAGCGCATCGACAACCTGTTTCAGGCCGGCGTGGTTCCTGAACAAAAAAAGGATGAGGCAGAAACCCAGATGAAAGCTTCGCGGGAAACAGCCAATGCTGCAAAAGCCATTTGGGATAAAGCCCGGAAAGGTGCCCGTTCGGAAGATAAAAAAGCTGCTGAAGATCTTGTAAAACAGGCTGAAGGAGCTATTGCCGAGGTAGAAGCCTACCTGAAGGAAACCCGGATTGCCGCACCTGCGGGCGGGGAAGTGTCGAACATTGTGCCGGAAGAAGGAGAACTGGTGGCTACAGGCTATCCGGTTATTACCCTTATCAACCTGGCTGACAACTGGGCCGTCTTGTATATACGGGAAGATATGATGGCCAATATTAAAATGGGAAGCGAATTTAAAGCCGACATACCGGCCCTGAACAAAAAGGATGTAACCTTTAAAGTAAATTTTATAAGTCCTACGGCCGACTTTGCAACCTGGACTTCAACCAAAACCTCCGGAGGGTTCGATGTAAAATCGTTTGAGGTTCATGCCGTGCCTGTTGAAAAAACAGACGGACTGCGACCGGGAATGAGCGTCGTGGTAAACTGGAAACAATTTGGAAAATAATAGTCCTATGGATCGCAGTGAACAGTCGCCTTTTTTTCAGCAGAATCCCTTTTTTAAGGTACTCTTTCGGGAAATCGACCGGATGTCCGGGTCTCCGATTTATCTTTTCAGCACACTTATCGGGCCGCTGTTCGCTTTTGTCATCCTGCTGACTACTTTCTCAGAATACATTCCGCGCAATATTTCCATTGCCCTGGTCGACCGCGACCAGACTACGCTTTCCCGGAAAATCGGCATGTACATAAATGCCACTCCGGAAGCAGCGATTACCATTCGTGTGCCTGACCTTCAGAAAGCTTACAACAAGATGGCCCGCGGAGAGGTTGATGCAGTGGTGGTTATTCCTGAAGATACTGAAAGAAATATACTAAGAGGAATGCAGCAGAGAATCCCGGTTTTCATCAATAATATGAATCTTCTGAAGGGAGGCTACCTTCAGAAAGGGATTTACAAAACCCTGGCAACTATCTCAACAGGACTGAAACTTCAGATAGCTATGAAAAAAGGCCGGTCTGCAGAACAGGCGATGGCAAATGTGATGCCTGTAAAGTTGCACCAGCACATACTGTTCAACCCGTTCGGCAATTATGCCTATTTTTTACTGACCGCCTTGCTGCCACTGATGATCCTGGTTTTTACCCTGCTGACTACTATTTTTGCCGTAGGTGTCGAACTTCGTGAAGGAACCGGGCCCGACTGGCTCGAACATGCTTCAGGAAGCATCATCGTGGCGCTTGCCGGGAAACTGCTTCCTTACACAGTACTTTACTGCGTGATATCCATGGTGATGAACGTTATTTTGTTTGTTCAGATCGGTACGCCACTGAATGGCAGCTTCTTTATGATTGCCCTGGGTGAATTAGGTATGATCATAACCTACCAGTTTGTGGGCATTCTTTTTGTTTCGGTAATGGCCAACGTAAGGCTTGCCCTTTCCATAGGAAGCGCTTACTCGATGATGGCCCTGTCTTTTTCGGGACTTACTTTCCCTGCTTTCGGAATGCCTGCCTTTGCAGAAGGCTTTTCCTACGTGTTCCCGTTTACTTACTGGATTCATATTTTCGTTTCCCAGGCCATACAGGGAGCACCTGAAGTAGAAGGAATCAAATATCTTAGCATATTTCTGTTGTTCATCTTTTTGTCGGTATGTTCCTTTCCCAGGCTGAAACGGATACTGCAAACAGAAAAATACTGGGGAAAAATTTAATGGTTTTAATCTGATTAATTTCATCATGTTTAAAAAGCTGAAAACAGGCATTTCAATGACGAGGCGTTTTTACTGGCAGGAACTGAAAGCCATTGTAAGAGATCCGGGGGCCATGCTGATCATGTGGTTTGCACTGATCGTTTATCCGCTTGCCTATGCCGTTGCTTACAAATCGGAATTACTCCGCGAAATTAAGACCATTGTTGTTGATCTTGACAATACTGCCACCAGCCGGCAACTGGCCCGCATGATCGATGCAAGCGAACAGATAAATGTGGTATCTCATGCCAACAGCATGGATGAAGCCAAAAAAATGTTTTTTGCTGATGGCGACGGAGGAATCATCGCCATTCCGCAGGATTTTGAAAAAAATCTGTTTGCAGGGCGGCAGGCCGATGTTTCGGTTTATGCCGACGGAAGTTATTTCCTTATTTACCGGCAGGTAATTAACGGGGCAGTAAATGCTGCCGGGACGTTTTCGGCAGGCGTTGAAATAAAAAAACTAATGGCAGGCGGGCAATCGTATAAGCAGGCACTGCAATCACGCGATCCTCTTTCTGCCGATCTGCATTTCTGGTTTAACCCTTCGGGCGGATACGGTACTTTCCTCATGCCCGGGTTGATCCTGATCATTCTGCAGCAGACCTTGCTTATAGGCATTGGTATGATGGGCGGTACACGGAAAGAGAAAGGAAAAGACAAAGGTCTGGTGCCTGTTGCCCTGAACCGGGGCGGCGTTTTCCCTGTCCTTTTCGGAAGAACCCTGAGCTATCTTACCATCTATGTTGTTAACAGCATTTTTACACTGATCTGGGTATACCGCTGGTTCGGATATCCTGACAGGGCCAGCCTCCTTCATATTTATATGCTGATATTTCCTTTCCTGTTGTCTGTTATTTTCCTGGGAATTACCCTCTCCGTTCTTTTCACACGGCGGGAATCTTCATTCCTGTTTCTGGTATTCATATCTCCGGCGGTCTTTTTCCTGAGCGGAATATCATGGCCGGCATCATCCATTCCCGGGGTTCTGTATGCACTGGCCCACATTATACCCACGACCATTGTCGTGCCGGCTTACCTCCGGCTCCGGGTTATGGGAGTCGGATTGCAGGATATCCGGCACGAATACCTGCTGCTTTTAATCCAGTGCGGGGTTTATTTTATTACGGCAACTTTTGCTGTTTATTACGAAGTCTGGCGCACGAAGAAAAAAAATGATGCAGCTTCTGAATAATAAAACACGTTGCCTCTTTCCCTTTAAACTTCAATTATTCAGTATTGTTCATTACCTTTGAAGCCTGAAAACAAAACAAGATGGAACCGACACGACAAAACAAAATATCGCGGCTGATACAGAAGGAACTGGCTGAAATATTTCAACGTGAGAGTCGCGAACTTTTTCACGGGAAAATGATTAGTGTAACCACCGTCCGGGTTACAAGCGATTTATCAATTGCAAGAACTTATCTCAGTATTTTCCCTTCGGAAAAAGCAGATGAACTGCTGAAGGAAATCAAACAATATGCGCCTAAAATCCGGTACGAACTCGGGAAACGGACAGGCAAACAACTACGGATAATTCCCAGTCTCGATTTTTTTATCGACGACAGCCTTGACTATATTGACCATATCGACAGCCTATTAAAAGAGTAACATGCAGTACGATCCTATAAAACGCACACTTGGACGTTTTTTTAATCAGCAGCCCATTTTGCGCAAACTGTTTTACCATCTGCTCGATTGGTTATTACTGCGTTCGTGGCACATCCGCAAAGAATTGCGAAAACTAAAAAAAGGAGGCCTTAATGCACCTGTTATTTTCGATGCAGGATCGGGGTTCGGGCAGTATTCATTCCGCATGGGCAGAATGTTCCCGCGGTCACTGATTATTGCCGCCGACATAAAAAAAGAACAGATTGCCGACTGTAACAATTTTTTCAGCAAAACCAGGATGGCAGACCGGGTCCGTTTCCAGGTAGCCGACCTGACTCAGTATTCGGTAAAAGAAAAATACGATTTGATTCTTTCTGTTGATGTAATGGAACACATCGAAGAAGACAGGAAAGTTTTCCTGAATTTTTGCAATTCGCTGAAACCAGGCGGAACACTTTTAGTATCAACACCTTCCGACAAGGGCGGCTCCGACACACACGACCACGAAGGAGCGTCTCATGGTTTTATCGACGAGCATGTACGCGACGGGTACAACATTCTGGAAATAGAAAAAAAACTGTTAACCGCAGGTTTTCATAAGGTCGAAGCTCATTACGCGTATGGATGGCCGGGAAAAATTTCGTGGAAACTATCGATGAAATACCCGATCCAAATGCTGGGAGTCAGTAAATTGTTTTTCATTGTCTTGCCGTTCTATTACCTGGTAACTTTCCCGTTTGCAATTGTGCTGAATTATATCGACATCAGTACAGAACACAAAACCGGAACAGGTTTAATTGTGAAGGCGACAAAATGATTGATGATTGATGATTGACGATTGATGATTGACGAATGATGATTGGCGGTTCCATCAGCGATACCTATATTTGGTGATAACAATTCAATATTAAATATTTCAGTTGAAGCTTGCATTTTACATAGCCCGCCGTTACCTGGTCTCGAAAAAGTCGGTCAATGTGATCAACATTATTTCAGGAATTTCCGTTGCAGGGGTTTGTACCGGTACACTGGCCCTGGTACTTGTACTTTCGGTAATGAACGGCATCAGCCAGCTGATTGCCACCAATTTTTCGGCATTCGACCCCGACCTGAAAATTACTGCTGCCGAAGGAAAATCGTATGTGACGGAAGGTGCCGGATTCGAAAAAATAAAACAACTTCCGGAGGTGGCTTCCTTTACCGAAACAATCGAAGAAAACGCCCTGCTTGTTTACAACGACCGCGAATACCCGGCCACTGTAAAAGGTGTCCCCGACGAGTACGACCGGATTATCGGACTTGATTCGACATTTATTACCGAAGGAAATTTTGTGCTGAACAGTCCGCCCCACCAGTTTACTGTGGTCGGTCAGGGAATAGCCTGGTACCTTTCGTTGGGCATTAATTTTACCAATCCTGTTAAATTTTATGCACCCAGAAGAGGAAAAACATCGGGTCTGAACCTGAACAATGCCTTCACACAGGATTATCTTTTCCCGTCGGGCATTTACTCGGTTCACCAGGACATCGATTCAAAATATATTCTTGTTCCGTACGATTTTGCGCGCGACTTATTTCAGATGGAAAATAAGGTGAGTGCGGTGGAACTTCAGCTAAAAAACAAGGCCGGCATAAAAGATACCCAAAAGAAAATCAGGCAAATTCTTGGCGAAAAGTTCCTGGTGAAAGACCAGTACGAACAACACGAATCGGTTTTTAAAGTGATGAAATCCGAAAAATGGTACATCATCCTGATACTTGGGTTTATCCTGGTAATTGCTTCTTTCAGCATCCTCAGCTCGCTTGGTATGCTGATTATCGAAAAGAAACAGGATGTAGCCGTTTTACGCAGCATGGGTGCCGGCACCAGCCTGATCAGACACATTTTTATGTTTGAAGGCTGGCTTATTTCGGTAACCGGTGCAGTGGCCGGAATTGTACTCGGAATTATAATTGTCTGGCTGCAAACACATTTCGGATTGCTGAAACTTCCCGGCGAGGAAGGAACTTACATTATGTCGGCCTATCCGGTACAGATACAAATTCCCGACCTTTTCATTGTTTTTGCCCTTGTCACCGGCATCGGCTTCCTGGCTTCGTGGTACCCGGTACGCTATATTTCAGGGAAATACATGGTTTTTAACCCGGAATAAAGAGTTTTTACAGCAAGCTCAGCAACTGTACAACAATAATCAGCAACACCATCGCAATGGGGTAAACCGTTGCATAAGCAATCGACGGTGCGTTTGTATCCGTCATCGAATCAACTGCGGCCAGTCCGGGGGTACTGGTCATGCCGCCGGTTAGTGTTCCGAGCAGCGATAAGATATTCATTTTCAGAAAAACACGGGAAATGACAGTTGCCACAATCATTGGTACAAGTGTAATTACCGCCCCGATTGCAAAAAGTCCGAATCCGTATTGCTGAAATGTGCTTACCATGTTTGCACCGGCGCTGGAACCCACTGCAGCCAGAAAAAACAGCAGTCCCAACTGACGGAGTAACTGATTCGCCGCGCCGGTCATGGTCCACATAATGGGTCCGGTTTTGCCGATACGGCCAAGAATAAGTGCAGTAAACAATATTCCGCCGGTTAGTCCCAGGTTAAAATTAAACGAGCCGAATCTGAGGCCTATCTTCCCGACAAAAATGCCCATGATAATACCCAGCGCAATAGGAAGGAAATCGGTATCGGAGAGTTTGCGGTCGTCGTTCCCGAATATCTTGGCTATTTGCTGAAGGCTCTCCCTGCTTCCGGCAATCATCAGCTTATCGGCGAACTGGATTTTATAATCAGGAGTTGGCGAAATAATAATCCCGGCCCTCCGGATACGGGTAATGGTTGCATTATATGTATTCAGCAGGTTCATCTGGGCAATGGTTTTATTTACCACGTCCTTGTTTGTTACCATCACGAAATTTACTTCATATTTATTGCTTAACGGTATTTCCACATCCGTTTCAGGGCCGATCAGCAGTTTTACCTGTTCCAGCGCAGCCTCTGACCCCACGGCTTTAATAATGTCGTCTTTCCGGAGAATGGACCGTGGAGTTGGCGTTTCGGCAGTTCCGTCGTGCATGATTCTGGAGATAACAGCTTTGGTCATTTCCCTGAACCGGAGTTCTTCAATCGATTTCCCGACCACATTTTCATTTTCAACGACAAAATTCTTTTTTATGATTTCAGGAAAACCTTCTTCCTGCTCGTTTTTATATTCCTGCTCCGCTTTCCGGATGTCAGCACCTACTATTTTAGGGAGCAGTTTCACAAACAAAATCACGCCAATTACTCCGAACGGGTAACCGATGCCATAGCCGATTGAAGCCAGCGGAGAGCCTGTTGTATCGATAGCGGCAGCCAGACCGGGTGTGCTGGTGAGCGCACCGGTAAGCAGTCCGATACAAATGTTTTTGTCGATATCGAAAACCCGGAAAAAAATATATGTTACAATTCCTGATGTCAAAATCAGGACTGCTGCCAGCAAGGCCAGTGCCCGTCCGTTTTTCTTAAATGACTCGAAAAAACCAGGCCCGGCCTGGATCCCAATGGTGAAAATAAACAGAACCAAACCCAGATACTGAAAATCATTAGGAACAACAATTCCAAAATGTCCGAAGACCAAAGCCACAAAAATTACCGCTGAAACATCGAGCGATATTCCGGCAACATGTATCCGCCCCAGAAGAAACCCGATTGCAATAATCAGGAAAAGAGCAAAATAACTGTTTGTAAGAAATCCCATGGCTCACAATTATAGCTACAAAAGTAGGAACTTTTTAAACTTCAGTTGAAAACTTTTCTCTTAAACACAAAATGTTAATCCAAAGTTATTTGGAATGCCTTGACACGTTCATCGAAAAAAATTTTTTGTCGAAAAAATTGAAGTATGTATATTGTGTAACCTCTGTGAGGAGAACTGCTTTGATGCCGAAAATAACGGGGCGATTCTTTACTTTACAGCTTCATTTTAAAACTAAAAAATATGACAGTAAAAGAGCATTACGATAATCACCTGGCAAACTTTTATTCCTGGATGACCGGGGATTTTGACCGGAATGTGGATGAGTTTGGTTCGTTTTGTAAAGGAAACGGCATTATTCCCCGGGATACAAAATCGGCTATTGATTTGGGTGCCGGCAATGGCATCCAGACTATTGCCCTGGCAAAAATGGGTTTTAAAGTCACGGCAATCGACTTTAACAAACAATTACTTTCCGAACTACAATCAAAAATTGACGATCTTCCTGTTTCCGTTGTCAATGACGATATCCGTAACCTGAAGAAGTATTCGCAGACACAACCTGAACTGATTGTCTGTTGCGGCGACACGCTCACTCATTTAGAGTCACCGGACGAGGTTGAACAACTCATTGCCGATGCTTCGGCGATGCTGGTTCCCGAAGGTAAGCTTGTTTTGTCGTTCCGGAATTATTCGAAAGAGTTGACTGATACGCAACGTTTTATTCCTGTAAAAAGCGATGCCACACGAATACTGACCTGTGTACTGGAATATTTTCCGGATAAAATAAGGGTGACCGATTTATTGCATGAACTTGAAAATGGCCGATGGGAGCAAAAGATAAGTTCCTATTTCAAGATCCGGCTTCCAAAAGAAACCATTACAGGATTATTGAAAGATTCGGGTTTTGGAATTTTGTATGAACAGACCGAACGAGGGGTAATCAAACTAATTGCAGAAAAAACAGCATTTACGGATTAAAAGGCGCATTTCCCGGATTCTTCAAAAACGGCTAATTCGAACTCTGTGGCTTTGATAAAAGCATCCTGCATCAATGCCCAAACCTCAGGCGACGTTTTTTGTCCCAATTCTTCAACAATATCAAGGTATTGGTTGATATAGATTGTGTATTCCCCGCCGGAATAGGTGTCGATGAATTTTTGATATTTATTGTTTTTCACACTGTTGCTGACGATTTCGACTCCTGTTTCCGCATAAACCCAGAAACAGGGCAAAAGAGCGGCAGCAGCCACGGGATAAGGCGAAAAACGGGCATGTTCGAGAATGAAATTTCCATAGGCACCGAAAGCAGGGGATTGCTCCGTGGCTTCTTCAATCTGAAAAAAAGACAGATATTCATCATGCATTGTTTCCTCTATTTCAATGCCATCGTTGGCCAGACGAAGAAAAAAACCGCCATACTTTTTATTTAAAGATCTGCCGGAAAGCGTTTTTAATGCCTCGTTATCCTGCCGTAAATAGAGAACATCCTGCGACAGGTAATGCGCAAAACTTTTGTTGCAGAGTGTTCCGTCTGAAAGTTTTACAACAAAATCGCAAGCCACTATTTTAGAGAATACATCCTCAATACTGTGCCACAAAATTGCAGTAAATGTTCCTTTCGGACGGATGGTTCTCATGACCAGAATTTATAAAAATGATGAACAGGCCCGTGCCCTTTGCCGATTTCGTATTTTGCGCCTTCGGTTATTGCCTGGTTTATATAGTCTTTTGCATGTTTTACCGCATCGTTTAAAGGTAATCCGTGAGCAAGAAAAGATGCCACTGCCGACGAAAATGTGCAACCTGTACCATGCGTATTTTTTGTATTAATTCGCCTGGAAGGAAGTTCCAGAATCTCGTCCGTTTCGGCATTGTAAAATACGTCAATCAAATTTTCGTCTGAAAAATGTCCTGCCTTTAACAAGACCGACACCTTTTTGTTGCAGGAAAGGTATTTTACGACTTTGGATAAATCTTCCTGCCTGTTTATTTTATCTCCCAGCAGGATTTCGGCTTCCGGAAGATTGGGAGTGATAACACGCACCTCAGGTATGAGCTCATTTTTTAGTGTTTCGATAGCTTCATCAAGCAGCAGTTTATCGCCCGAAGTAGCCACCATCACCGGATCAAGGACAATGTTTCGTATTTTGTATTCCGACAATGTGTTTTTTACCGTGCGGATGAGCTCCGAAGAATGCAGCATCCCTATTTTTATGGCATCGGCGCCGATATCATCCAATACCGAAGTTATTTGTCCCCTGACAAATTCGACAGGCACGGCATGTACCCCGGAAACCCCGACTGTATTTTCATCTACCACGGCCGTAATAGCCGACATTCCATAGCAACCACAAGCCGACATGGTTTTCAGGTCGGCCTGAATACCTGCTCCTCCGCTGGGGTCACTTCCTGCTATGGTTAATACCCGTTTGTATTTCATTTTCTATTTTTTCAAAGCTGTTTTTTTATCCACTACTTTTTCACCTAACTCATTTTTTAATAGGTTTCCATAGCCCGGTCAAAAGCCTTTTCCGGGTCTTCTGTTTCTTCTATTCGCTCATATCCGACTTTTGCTAACCAAAGTTTAAAGGGTTCTGCTTTTGGTGACGGAATGGATTGTATTAGTCGCAATAATTGTTCAGTATCAGTAACATCCGTTAATCTCATTTTCCCATCAGGCGATTCCATTTTCAACTGTCCGATTTTTTCGGACACTTCACTTCCTTCTGTTTTTAACTTGCTTTTTAAATCCGACCAATATTTTCTTGGCCTTTCACTTCCTGTTAATACTCCGATTACATCTATGATTGAAAAATACCATTTTTCCTGATCGTTATCCCAATGAACCCGGACTCTTTGGTCTTGAAATAGTTTTATTGCAGTTTCTTTTGTCATAATTTATTTTTTCAATTTCAAACTTACATAAAACATTTCTTTTTTCAGATTTTTAGTTCTTTATGTATGCTACTGAAAATGATTGAATCCGGTCTTATCCGGCATTATTTTTTCTCCGTTTTTAAGCCACTGAACCGACGGACGTCCCTCCCCTATCGTTCCAACAGGAATAAGCGGTTTTCCGAAGCGGGAAAGAAACCCGTCGCAGGTTTCCTGAAGATGTTCCGGGGCAATGGTACAAAGCAATTCATAATCTTCGCCTCCTGAAATGGCAAGTTCATCAGCGCTCCAGCCTTGTTGTTTTGCCACTCGTTTCAGCACGTCCGAAACAGGCAACCGGTTCATCTCTGTTTCGGCACTTTTCCCCGAAGCCTTTAATATATGAACCAGGTCGGAAGCAATGCCGTCCGAAATGTCCATCATCGCGTGAACCCCGGGCATGGCGGCCAGGTATTGTCCTTCGTCCAGCCTTGGTTCCGGCAAATGATGTTTCATTTTCAGATAGTCGTGATCGGCTGTCGGAGCTAACTGATTTAAAAGAACCTGAAGGCCGCCTGCCGAATCTCCAAGGTATCCGGTAACACAGATCACATCGTTCTCTTTGGCCATGTTTCTCATTTTTGCCTGTCCTTTGAGACATTTACCAATAACGCAAACATTAACGGCAAGATGTTTCAACGATTTTGTGGTATCGCCACCAAGAAGCGGTGTATTATATTTTTGAGAAAGAGCCAGGTAGCCCTTCATAAAATCATCGAGATATTCAACCGGTACATTGCCCGGGATTGCAATTGAAAGAAATGAACCAAGCGGGGCAGCCCCCATTGCCGCAATATCGCTCAGGTTAACCGCCAGACTTTTATACCCAAGTTGCCACGGAGTAATTGCCTCTTTCAAAAAGTGAACACCTTCAATAAGTAAGTCCGTTGTAATCAGCCAGTCCTCCTTATCATTTACCGGAATGACAGAGCAGTCGTCGCCTATTCCGGCTAAATTTTCCGGAACCAGCTTATCAAACCACGGTTTAAAACGTTCGATAAAACCAAACTCTCCGATTTCTTTAAGGTTCATATTATTTTTGTTTTGCATTCAATACCATTTCCTTTAGTTCGCGTGCAGCGCGCTGAGGATCAGGAGCAGAGACAATAGCCGAAACCACGGCAATGCCGGAAGCTCCGCATTTTATAACATCAGCTGCTGTTCTCATGTTCATTCCGCCAATGGCAACGGCAGGGAACCGGGTAATTGCCGTAATGTTTTTTACCCCATCGAGTCCGAGAGGCAGGCTCGTATCGGTTTTTGTCGGCGTAGAATAAACAGGAGAAAGCGCAATGTAATCCACATCCGTTTTGTTTGCTTCATGAGCCTGCTGAATATTTTCAACCGAAAGCCCTATTATTTTGTCCTTTCCCAGGATACGGCGGGCAACTTCGGCGGGCAAATCATTCTGACCTATATGCAGACCGTCGGCGTCGGCTGCCTGGGCAATATCGAGCCGGTCGTTAATAATAAGAGGTATCTTATAAGGTGTAAGAATTTGTTTTAACTGAATGGCCAATTTATAAAATTCGCGGCTGCTGCAATCTTTCTCTCTTAACTGAACAACCGTTACCCCACCTTTAACCGCTTCTTCAACAATAAACGGAAGTTCCCGTCCCATTGAGAGTCCGCGGTCGGTTACGAGGTATAAACTGAGGTCAATGTTTTTCATTGTATTTTTACTTTTTTTAATCCTGACAGGGTTTCAAACCCTGTCAGGATTACTAATTACAACTTCAGATTTTTTTCAACATCAACATCCTTCAGATTATAAAGGACGTCGAGAAAATGCAACTGTAATGAGCCGGGCCCGGTCGATTCTTTTGCCGCTATTTCTCCGGCAATGCCCATTATTGCCATGGCATTTGCAGCAGCATGTAAAAAATCAGGATTCACAGCCGCGAAAGCTGCGACAATAGCGGTTGCCGTACATCCCATCCCCGTAACTTTCGGCATAAGGGGCGAACCATTTTTCACGGAAAGAACAGTATCTCCATCCGTAATAAAATCTTCAGCCCCGCTGATTACCACAACCGCATTTGTCTGTTTTGCCAGTTGTTGGGCGGCATCCAGTGCGGCATTCGACGAAGCTGTACTGTCAACGCCTTTTGTCTTTGTGTTCTGATTGGCCAATGCCATAATTTCCGAACCGTTGCCGCGAATAATATCGGGCTGACAATGTTCCAATATCTGAACTGCCGTTTGGTTCCGGTAGGGCGTAGCGCCTGCACCGACCGGATCGAAAATAACCGGAATTCCTTTTTTTCTGGCGGTTTCACCGGCAAGCAGCATTGCTTCCACCCATTTGGGACTTAAGGTGCCCATGTTAATTACCAAAGCCGACGCAATACCGGCCATATCTTTTACTTCTTCAACGGCATGAGCCATAACCGGTGAAGCGCCGATGGCAAGCAACGCATTGGCTGTATTGTTCATTACCACATAGTTGGTAATATTATGAATCAAGGGCGACTTTTTACGTATCGCTGCCAGATCTTTAATTATATTTTTCTGTTCAATCATTTTTCCTTGTTTTTAATGGCACAAATTGCAACATAATCCCCGCAATCATAACCTTCGATGGGATATTCCAGAACATTATTTGAATAAACAGGGTGTCTTGTAAGTGTTTGGGCATACTTCAAATTGGCAAATCCTGATTTTACAAGCATCTCTGTTTTCTCCTTTGTTGTCCGCCAGTTGGCTATTTTTACAAATTCAATGGGATAAGGATCGCGTGGATGAACATTTTCCAGTAAAGGATGGTCCCAGGTGCCTACGGCTTTGGCCAGGTTATAGAGTAAAGCATACGAGCTTTCTTTGGGAACATCCAGCACCACGATCCGTCCGTTTGGACGAAGAGCTGCATAAGTCTTATCGAAAGCCTTCTGTAAATCAGTGATATAACTGGGAGTACCGTTGAACAGGATGGTATCGTAACATTCTTTCCCGAGATCGGCATTTTCTATTGTCGTTATTTCTACCTCAACGCCTCTCTTCCGGGCAATAGCTGCCATTCCTTCGGAAGGTTCCAGCCCATGTTTGACAGAAATGCCAAATTCCTTTTCAAGGATCATCTCGAACAGACCGCTGCCACATCCAACGGAAAAAATATCCCCGGCATCTTTTAAAAAATGAGCTACCAGCCTGGCCTCGGAATAAAGCACATTCTGATTGTCTAAAAACCATGCATCGTATTGCGACGCATACTGATCGAAATTATTCTTCATCTCATAAAAATTAAAAAAACGTTTCAACGGAATGTGAAACGGAATGGCAGTCAATAATAAATGACCCCCATTGATGCTCGTTTTCCTCCGCTGTTATTATACATATCAGGTTCCGGGGTTTAATCTCAGCCTGCTTATTTTTACAGACACCCCCAACGAGATAACCTCACAAAGGTAGTAATTGAAATAAAAAGTTGAAACTCTTACTGAAAGTGAGTCAGAAATTTTTTCATTTCTATTTGCAATTACAAATTTATTTCTACTTTTGCAGACCAAACGGTCGGTTTATGAATGAATCAAGAGAACATATTTTGAAGGTTGCTTTGATACTTTTCCTGCAAAAAAGTTTCAAAGAGGTAACAATGAAAGAGATAGTAGAAAAGACAGGACTTTCAAAAGGGGCCTTTTATCATTATTTTTCAAGTAAAGAAGAACTCTTTAACGAAATTATTCGTTCCTTCTATTTAAAAATGATGACGGTTGAATTTGAAAAATTTAACAAGGATTCATTTTCTCATTTTTATCATGATTATGTCGATTATGTGATGGGCGAATTTATGGGACTGAAGGACCTGCTGAATGATACAAACGATGAAGATGATATAAATTATTTCATATTAGCGTTTGATGCAATGAATATAGTTCCCGGTTTTAATGAGAAAGTGAGGGAACATCATGCCCGTGAACTGGCAGCATGGGCAGAGGCAGTAGCCCGGGGAAAGGCCAGCGGGGAACTTAATACGGTGATGACCGATGAGCAAATTGCCCGTATGTTTGTCTATTCGAGCGACGGAATCGGTCTGCACCTGATTCAGGAAGGACGGGTCCGGCAGTTGGGAAAAGAAATGCTGGCCCTTTGGGATGGTTTTTATAATCAGATTAAAAGATAATTTTTTTGAAAAAACACATACCGGATAGTCGGTTTATTTTTTTGTCAACTATAAAACCGAACGGTCGGTACAAAACAGAAACAATGAAACAGAGACTAAGAGCAACAGGAATTTTATTCATTTTCCTGGTAGTACAGGCAACGGGGCAAAATGTCCCGTTGTCGTTGACTGACGCCATTCAGGAGGGCATAAAAAACAATCCGGAAATCCTGAATGCGGGGATCGAAAAGCAAAAGTCTCAAAGCCGGTTAACAGAACAACAAAGCAAACTTTACCCGCAGGTCGAAGCCTTCAGCGATTTCAATTACTACTATGGCATTCCGAAGTTCAGTATATCCGGAGAAATATTCGGACAGGAGGGAAAAGTTTCGGTTGAATATGGTACCAAATACGACTGGATGTCAGGCTTCAGGGCAACCCAGGTGCTGTATAATCAGAGTTATTTTACATCCCTGAAGATTGCCCGCAGACAAACGGAAATCGAGCAGCTTAATTTACAGCAGAAAAAAGAAGATCTGGCCTACCGGATTTCGCAGGTTTATTACCTGTGTCTGGCAACACGGCAGCAAACGGAGCACTTTTCGGTTACAATGAAAAACATGGAACAATTACTCCGGATCACGGCACTGCAGCAACAAAACGGGATCATCCGCAAGGTCGATCATGACCAGGTGCTGGTCGATCAAAATAACCTGGAAACGGAAATCGACCACCTGAACCTGTTGTATGATCAGCAACTAAATCTGCTGAAACACCTGACCGGCATAGCGTTAAGCTCTGCCGTCGAGCTGACGGATTCACTTACGCCGATGCCCGGGCTGAACAGTGAGAATACACAGGCATGGGAAAACCGTACGGAAATCAAGAACCTGGATACTCAGATTAAATTGACCCTGCAATCGGGAAAAATGAATAAACAGGAATACCTTCCTGTGTTGTCAGGAGTTGCCCAGTACTATTATGAAGGGCAACAGGATGAGTTTAACTTTTTTGACGGGAATGACCGTTTTTTCAAGGTCGGTTATGCCGGACTAAGTCTTGCCATTCCTGTTTCCGACGGATTTGAAAAACGGGAAAAAATCCGGCAGCAAAAGCTCAGACTGGAACAACTGAAGAACACCCGGAATCATACGCTCAATTATTTCAATAAGGAATTTCTGGATGCCAGTCTTCAATATAAAAACAACCATACCGCTGCGATCCGGCAGGAGGAAAATATCCGGATTGCAAAAGAAAATTACCAGGTGGTACTGCTGGGATACGAACAGCAGACAAGCTCACTGGCCGATTTGTTACGGGCGCAGAACAGTTTAACTGAAGCCCGGTTGTCATACGATAATGCATTGCTTCAACTAAAAAATGCAGAGCTCGATTTAAAGAAATCCAGGGGAAAATTGCTGGAAGGTATTCATTAAACAACGAGTAGTAAAAGAATAATTAACCATTTTCAGAAAAATGAAAACAATAAAAAAAATAACAGGAATTCTCATAGCAACAGCTCTTTTATTGCTGATCGTCGTTGTGCTGATCAGTAATAAGAAAAAGATGGACCGGAAATTAAAGGAAATGGTGGAATTCAGCCCGGTTGTTCCGGTGGAGATTTTTACGGCACAATACCGGGATATGCCGAAAAATATTGTCGAAAGCGGACTTTTTTATTCGAACAGCGATGTCGAAGTCCGCTCGGAAACCGAAGGGAAGGTTCTTCAGTTAAACGGGGAAACAGGAGATGCGGTAACTGCTGGTCAGCCCCTGGTGACGGTGGAGAAGGATGTGCCGGAAAGCCGTTTCCGGGAAGCAAAGGAAAAACTGGAAAAAGCTGAGAAAGACCTTGAACGGACTAAAAATCTGATCCGGGGAAATGCTGTTACGCAGCAGCAGGTTGAGGCAGCCGGCCTTACCTGTCAGGAAGCCCGGGCTAATTATACCGACATACAGAAACAACTGAACAATACTACGTTGGAGGCTCCGGTCACCGGGAAAATAAGTGAACGGCTGGTTGAAAAGGGTACATATCTTACTCCGGGAATGCATGTCTTTACCATTTCCGATCAAAGGGAAATGATCTTCCGGGCTACGCTTGCCGGCTCCGATCTTCCGGGCCTTGTTGCCGGAGCTGAAGCAACACTTACGGCAGATGCTTTACCCGGACGCTCATTTACAGGAAAAATCAAAACAATCGGGATCGTTGCTGATCTCTCAGGAAGATATACCCTGGAAATTGAGGTTCCCAACCCGGAAGGGGTGCTCCGTTCGGGAATGACCGGAAATTCAACTTTTATTTATCCGGCTGAAAAGCAACAACTGATTATTCCAAGGAAATGTATTGACGGAAGCCTGGAACAGGCCACCATTTTTGTATTAAAAGGAGACAGTGTGATGCGTCGTGCCGTTACTGCCCGGTTACAGGGAAACGATTTCGTATCTGTTGTTTCGGGCTTACAATCAGGAGAAAAAGTGATTACCACAGGACAAATTAACCTGGAGGATGGCACAAAAGTGCATATCATTCGCCAAAAAACGAACGAACAATGAATTTATCCGAACTTTCAGTAAAACGCCCCACGTTAGTAGTAGTCATTTTTACGGTCCTTACATTCCTGGGATACATAAGCATGAAGTCACTTAATTATGAGCTGATTCCAAAGTTTTCGTCACCTTACTTTTCCGTTGTAACGGTTTATCCGGGAGCTTCTCCTTCGGAAGTGGAAAATTCGGTGTCGAAACCGATTGAAGGCGCTGTTTCCGGACTTCCCAATGTGGAAACCGTTCGTTCCATTTCCCAGGAAGGGGTCTCGATGGTGATTGTTGAGTTAAAACAAAATACCGACGTGGACAATGTGATGAATGAAGCCGTCCGGAAAATAAAAAGTGTACAGGGAGATTTTCCTGCTACGGTGCAGGAACCATCTGTTTCCCAGATATCGGTTGACGACAGGCCCGTTATTTCCATCGGCGTTAGCGCCAATATGTCGGCGTCCGACCTGTATGACGAACTCTATTATCATATTACCCCTGAATTTGCAAGAATAGAAGGGGTAGGCGAAGTGAACATCGTTGGAGGTACCCAACGGGAAATTCAGGTTAACATTCACCACGACAAACTCGATAGTTACCATCTTTCCATATTACAGGTATTGCAGGCAATCCAAACGTCGAATCAGGAATTTCCTGCCGGGAAAATTACTACAACCCAAAGCCAGACTTCCTTGCGGATGGCTGCGAAATATAAAAAAACAGATGATATCCGGAACCTGGTAGTCGCCCGGTTAAGTGACGGATCATCCGTAAAGCTGAAAGATATTGCCGAAGTCCTGGACACGCAGAAAGATATGACTACGATTTTCAGGGTGAATGGCAAACAGTCGGTAGGAATTGAAATAAAAAAACAGGACGAGGCCAATACGGTGGAGGTGTGCCGGAACGTAAAAGAAGAAATAAAAAAGCTGGAACAGCAATATGCCCCTCAGGAAATGAAGTTCAGCGTTCCGCAGGACAGCTCTTTGTTTATTATGGATGCTGTGCATTCGGTAACTTTCGACCTGTTGATGGCGATTTTTTTGGTAACCGTAATAATGGTTCTGTTTCTGCACAGCATCCGCAATGCAGTGATTGTAATGATTGCGGTTCCTCTTTCTTTAATAGCTTCTTTTATCGGTATGAAGCTACTGGACTATTCGTTAAACCTGATGACCCTGCTTGCCCTGTCGCTGGTTATCGGTACACTGGTCGACGATGCCATTGTCGTGCTTGAAAATATCTACCGGCATCTTGAAATGGGGAAAAACCGCTGGCAGGCTACCCTCGACGGGATCCGGGAAATCGGGTTGAGCGTAGCATCCATCACTTTGGTTTTGGTCGTGGTTTTTTTCCCGGTTGCCTTGTCGGAAAGTGTCATTTCCGCTATTATCAGTCCTTTTGCCATCGTTATTGTCATTGCAGTCATTTTAAGTCTTTTTGTAGCTTTCACCGTCGTCCCTTTGATGACTTCCCGTTTTTCAAAACTGGAAAAACTCAACCCGAAGTCGTTATGGGGAGGGTTTATTTTAGGTTTTGAACGGGAGATTGACCGGTTTTCCCGTTTTATCCAGGGGATACTGGTTTGGGCATTACGACATAAATTCGTTACGTTGCTTATTGCCACGATTCTGTTTATCGGATCCATCGGTTTGTTAGGCGGAGGATTTATCGGAAGCGAGTTTCTTAACAACGGTGATATGGGAGAATGTATTCTGGATGTCGAATATCCCAAGGACTATACGGTCCGTCAGAATAATCTGGCAACCCGTAAAATTGAAGAGATTATCAGTAAAAAGCCGGAAGTAGTCAATATTTATACTTCGGTGGGTACATCATCCGGAATGTTGAGTATTCAGGGCGGAAATTACAAATCAGAGATTAACATTAAGCTGGTTGACAAAAGTGAAAGGGACATTTCTGCCGATCAGTTTATCAAAAACCTGGAACGGGAGTTGAATGCAAAATTTCCCGGCGTAAAAGTACGTTCAGCAATAGTAAGCATGATTGGCGGGGAGGATGAAGCTCCTGTTCAGGTCGTGTTCCGGGGAACCGATACGGATACCCTGTATGCTTTTGCTGAAAAAATGAAAAGAGAGATTGCCCGGATACCCGGAACAAACAATGTAAAACTCAGCATTGAAGGAGGGAACCCGGAAGTTGTGATCCGGATTGACAAAGACCGTATGGCCCGTCTGGGCTTATCGCTGGAGACGGTCGGGGCGACCATACAAACGGCATTCAGTGGAAATACCGACAGTAAATTCCGGTCGGGCGACTATGAATACGATATTAATGTACGACTGGATGATTTCGACCGCCGGTCGATTGCCGATGTGGAAAACCTTACCTGTCTCAACGACCTTGGCCGGCCTGTTAAGTTAAAACAATTTGCCGGCATCACTGCCGATACCGGCCCTTCAAAGCTGGAACGCTATGGCCGGATTTCATCCATTACTCTTGAATCCCAGGCTCTGGGACGGGCTGCCGGGGACATCGGAGCCGATTTAAAAAAACTACTGGATCAGACCCGTATTCCGTCGGGAGTAAACTATGTTTTTGAAAGTGACTTAAAATATCAGGGAGATGCCTTTGGCAGTCTGGGTACAGCATTAATCATCTCTATTTTCCTGGTTTACCTGATCATGGTCGCTTTGTATGAAAGTTACCTGCATCCTTTTGTTATTCTTTTCTCCATTCCGTTATCGATTATCGGGGCTTTGGTCGCACTGGCTTTATCGGGGCAGTCACTGAGTATCTTCAGTCTGTTGGGAATCATTATGCTGGTTGGGTTAGTCGCCAAAAATGCCATACTGGTGGTCGACTTTACCAATACCTTACGGAAAGAGGGAAACAGTATGCTGAAATCGCTGATTACTGCAGTCAGGTTACGTCTGCGTCCTATTCTAATGACCGCGGTCTCAACTATTGTCGGAATGCTGCCCATCGCTCTTTCTCATGGTTCCGGCTCGGAATGGAAAAGCGGTTTGGGCTGGGTACTGATCGGGGGAATGACCAGTTCCATGTTGCTCACACTCATTGTTGTACCTGTTGTTTATCTTTTGGCGGAACAGGGAAAAAACTGGTTCGCCGTCCGTCTGTTGCATAAGCACAACCGTTTACTTCCTGCAATTTAATCATCGTCTTCCCCGTCGTCTTCTCCTGCATATCTGGCGGGATAACTTTCCCCGCCCCGGGAGGCAAACCAGAGGATATGGTTCAGCAGGTTGTCGTTGCCCCCGTCGATATGGTCGAACTGGGGATCAAGGCTCCGTTTGGCATAATGAAGCGCTTTGCCGTTCAGGGCAGAAGTTTCCGGATTCATTTCATCCAGCGGAATCCTGTTTTCCAGTGCAGTATAAGGAGCGAGGTCGGGAACTTCATTAAAGCAGGCATCCATGGTGGGTGCAATAGCATCCTGAATGTTCATGGGCGGAATGCCTAAAATCTGTTCGATGGTTCTGACCATGGAAGGTTGATTATACGCAGCATGTACGGCTTCCTGTTTCCGGGAGTATGCACTCATCACAAGACCTACGGTCCGGTATGCAGAAACATGATCCCATCCTGACTGGGAATCGTCTTCCGTGACAAAAACAACCGTGTTTTTCCAGAATTTGCTGTGACTGAGTGTTTCTATAATTTGCCCGAGTGCGAGGTCGTTGTCGGCAACCATTGCCCGGGGTGTCGGAAATCCGGGACGTGTACCGGCTGTATGATCAGCAGGCAGGGCCAGTATCATCAGTTCGGGAAGCTGGTCTCCTTCCATCTGGTCGTATTTTTTGATGTCTTTGTTAAAAACATCGGCCCGAAGCACGTCGGGAACCGAATGACCGTCGTATCCCGGATAGGTAGTGCTGAGTAAAGGTTTCACAGGCTCAATGGTCGTGAGGTTAGTGAAAACGAACGGCTTACCCTGTTTGAAATTTTCATAAATATCTTTCCATCCCAGGTTATGGTCGAACTCAGGTACAGCGGCTTCTCCGTATATTCTTACTGTTTTTCCATGACTGACTGCGTTGTCCCAGATGAACCCGGTCGGAGCGTAAACCAGTGCATCAGTTTGTACATGAGGGTAACTGCGGAACCAGGCCCTGACATTTTTTTCCACGTAATCGGTTACGATTGACGCATCGGTCCACTGATGTCCTTCGGCCGAGCATTTCCCGGACGCCATATAATTGTCCATCAGCACAAAATCGTTTACCAGCCGGTGGATGTTTGGCGTAATTTCCTGTCCGAAAACACAGAGCGAAGGCTCGCCGTTCCCTTTGGGTATATCTCCGAGTACCTGGTCGTACGTCCTGTTTTCCTTGATAATGTAGATGACATGTTTAAATACCGAAGGCTCGCCGATCCGTTCAGGGACAGGCTGCGGATCAGTGCCGGGCCGCGGAGGCAGGTATGTTGCCTGCACCCGGGCAAGGTCGTTGGCGGCAATCACCTTACGTGTATGATTTTCCAGATCTTTTTTGCCAGGTATTTCTATCACCGAGACTGATGCCAGCATACAGTGCGTATTGTAGGCAATTATGCCGGATTCCTGTTTTACAGGAACATTTGCACCATGTGCCTCCAGATTGGTAACATACATTTTGTTTTTGCCTGCCAGGACAACGGACGACGGATATCCGCCGGTCGGGATAAATCCTTCCACCCCGCTTTTCTGATCTTTTCCTTTTGATGAAGATTGTTTTCCGAGCCTGATAACGGCAATTGCCGCATCCATGCCGTTTGCCACATACAGGTATTTCCCGTTCCGGGAGACAGCCAGTCCGTTGGGAGAATCGCCCCAGTATTTATTTATGTCGGGCTGAAGGCGAACCGGAATGGTTTCACTTACTTTCCCCGAAGCCGTTTCGATAACCGAGACATTGTCGCTGTTTGCGTTTGTGATGTATATGAACCGCTGGTCGGGAGACGAAACAATTTCATTCGGATGAAGTCCGGTCAGAATTTCATTGAGCAGCTTCCCGGTTTCCGCATCGTAAACGGAAACACTTCCTTCGCTGGTTCCTCCGGTAAGAGGACTGACGTGTGCTTTTCCCCAGGGAACTCCGGCCGTAAGCGTATCTTCCGGAAGAGGAAGCCGTCCTCCCCAGTTGGTCACATACAGTTTCCCGTCTGCTTCTGCAATTCCGTAGGGAGCCACACCTGTTTTTTCTTTCCGGACAACTTTTCCGCTCTTCAGGTTCTGTTTGATAATTTCGTTATTCCCATTCAGAACCACATATAGAAAATCGCCTGCTTTTTCATGACGGATAAGCAATTCGTTAGGTATGGCCGATTCGGCCTGATCCTGAGGATAATATGTAAAAAAACTCTCGGTTTTGGCGGTTTTCCCGTTCCAGGACGCCTTAATAACAAAGGACTTCCCGCCTGAACCGACAGCACTCCAGAGCACTTCCTGCAAGCTGTCCGTTGTGTACCATATAATTCCGGAGTAGGTATTTACGGCACCTGCCAGCGCTTCTTCCGAACGGACCGAATGGCTGAAAACAACACTGTCGCTTTTTGTATCTATAAAAACGATGCTGAAACGTTCTTCCACGGCAAGCCATTTTCCGTCAGGCGAGAGTGCTGCGTCCAGCGCATGATTTTCATCGTTTGTGTTTCCGAATATAATTTGTTTGCCGGCAGGCTGTAATAGCCTGTTCCATGGCAAATTACCATTGGCTGACATAACAGAATCATTTGTCTTTGAAAGTTGCGCCGGCAGGGAGCCTGCAACCAGACAAAAAAACAGGAAGAAAATATTTTTTAGTTTCATTGGTTTATCGTGTTTTTACCAGGTGCCTAAAATAAGAAGAAAAATAATCTAATTAAGAGAGTCGAACCGGCAGTTTTCCTGTTCGTAGGCTTCCATTGAAACCATTAGTTTCTTCAACTCTTCAGCTTCCTTTGAATTGGCAATACAACCGCATATTTCAAGGAATCGTTTCAATGCTTCCCGGTATTCATCTTCAGTCTCTATTTTTTTCATTATTCGCAATAAAAATTTCTTTTCCTTCTAGTGTGCTTCCAGCCAGTTGCTGCCTGTATTCATTTCAACAGTTAACGGAAGTCCGATGTCCACGGCGTTCTCCATCCCGTTTTTTACAATTTCCTTCATTTCTTCAACCTCATTTACAGGTACATCAAAGTTCAGTTCGTCGTGCACCTGCAACACCATCTTCGATTGCAGTTTCCGGCGTTTTATTTCTTTCCAGATAGTAATCATTGCAATTTTGATAATGTCGGCAGCCGATCCCTGGATTGGCGCGTTTATCGCATTTCGTTCAGCAACGCCGCGTACTACCGCATTAGCCGAATTAATATCATTCAGATAACGTTTCCGGCCCATAATTGTTTGCACAAAACCAGCCTGACGGGCTTTCAGAATGCTTTCGTCTATGTATTGTTTTACCCTGGAAAAATTCTCGAAATAGCCGTCGATTAATTCCTTGGCTTCGGTACGCGGAATATTCAGACGTTGCGAAAGGCCGAATGCCGAAATGCCGTAGATAATGCCGAAGTTGGCCGTTTTGGCCTTCCGGCGCATGTCGGAAGTAACTTCCGAAACCGGTACTTTAAAAATTTTGGAAGCGGTAATTGCATGAATATCCTCGCCCTTCCGGAAAGCTTCCAGCATGTGCTCATCTTTACTCAACGCAGCCATAATGCGAAGTTCGATCTGTGAGTAGTCGGCCGACAGGAACAAATGATTTTCGTCTGAAGGAATAAATGCTTTCCTGATTTCACGCCCGTTTTCATCGCGGATCGGAATGTTTTGCAGATTCGGGTTGGTTGAGCTTAACCGTCCGGTAGCGGCAATAGCCTGATTATATGACGTATGAATTTTTCCGGTTCGCGGATTAATCAGCAAAAGAAGAGCTTCGACATAAGTCGACAGTAATTTTTTCAGTCCGCGGTATTCCAGTATTTTCCCGACAATCGGGTGCCGGTCGGTCAGTTTCACAAGTACTTCTTCGGAAGTGGAATACTGTTTTGTCTTGGTCTTTTTAACATTCGAATCGATCTTCAGTTTTTCGAACAGTATCGGGCCTAACTGTTTGGGCGACGATACGTTAAACTCTTCGCCGGCCAGCCCGATAATCTCCCGTTCGACATCGATAATCTGCCGGCGCAGCACTTCGGCATAACGGTTCAGTTCTTCCGGATTAATCCTGACGCCGGCCATCTCCATGTCAGCCAGTACAAAAATCAGGGGCATTTCAATCTCGTTGAACAATTTCCGGACTTCGTATTTATCCAGTTCCGGGTCGATTGCCCGTTTTAGCTGAAGGGTGAGATCGGCATCCTCGCACGAATAGTCGCGCAGCTTTTCAATTGCCACCTGACGCATGTTCATCTGGCTTTTCCCTTTTTTGCCGATCAGGCTTTCGGTAGTCACTTTTTCGTATCCGAGATATTGTTCGCACAGGTAATCGAGGTTGTGGCGCAATTCGGGCTGAATCAGGTAATGGGCAATCATTGTGTCGTAAAGCGGACCTTTTATTTCAAGGCCGTAATTCATCAGTATTGAAATATCGTATTTCAGATTTTGCCCGATTTTCAGAATACGTTCGTCGCCGAAAACCAGTTCGAACTCCTTTACCAGTGCCGTTGCTTTTTCCCTTTCTTTGGGGACAGGTACGCAATAGGCTTCGTGGTTACGGAATGCAAACGACAAACAAACCAGTTCGGCGGTCTGCGTATCGAGACCGGTTGTTTCGGTGTCGAAACAAAACTCGTCCTGTATCGAAAGTTCGGCACGCAGACTGGCCCGCTGTTCCGGGGTTTCAATCAGGTAATAATCGTGCGGAACGGTTTCAATGGTAGCCTGTTTTTTTTCTTCGGAAACAGTCGGTTCCGGTAAGTTCCCGAATAAAGTTCCCTGTTCGAAGACCGGTTCCGGCCGGGCATTTTCCTGGAGGCGGCTGATAAAAGTCCGGAATTCGAGTTCGGAATATATGTTTTTGAGTTTCGGAATATCCGGATCGTTCAGCTCCAGCGCTTTTTCATCAAAACCGACAGGAACATCCAGAATGATTCTGGCAAGCGTCTGCGACATACGTACCTGTTTTTCATACGTTTGCAGATTCTCTTTTTGTTTGCCTTTCAGCTGGTCAATATTTTTATACAGGTTGTCGATGCTGCCGAAATCGGAAATCAGCTTCATCGCTGTTTTGGGGCCGACACCCGGACAGCCGGGAATGTTGTCGGCCGTATCGCCCATCAGTCCCAGAACATCGATTACCTGCTCCGGCTTTTCCACCATGAAATTTTCCTTTACCTGGTCGAGGCCCCAGATTTCAATCTCATTGCCGCCACGGGCCGGTTTGTACATGAAAATATTTTCGGAAACCAGTTGGGCATAATCTTTATCGGGCGTAACCATAAACGTCTCGTATCCTTTCTTTTCAGCGGTTTTGGCCAGCGTACCGATCACATCGTCAGCTTCGAAACCTGCTTTTTCGATAATCGGAATGTTATAGGCTTCAATAATCTGCCGTACGTATGGGATTGCCTTTCGCAAATCTTCGGGCATCTCTTCGCGGTTTGCCTTGTATTCCTTAAACATTTCGTGTCTGAACGTCGGAACATTCATGTCGAAAACCACAGCAATGTGCGTCGGGTTTTCATTTTTCAGCAACTGGTCGAGCGTATTTACAAAACCGAACATGGCCGATGTGTTCAGGCCTTTTGAGTTGAACCTCGGATTTCTTATAAAGGCGAAGTACGAACGGTAAATGAGGGCATACGCATCGAGAAGAAAAAGTCGTTTTTTGTTTTCAGACATACGTTCTGTTTTAATGGTTAATCCGGAAAAATCAGCCGGTTTTTTCTGAGACCGAAATTAGGAAGAAACTTTAACAAATAAAAAACGGGAAACGGATGCAGAAGATTACCGTTCGATACCGGATATTTGTTTCTTTTCATCCCTTCCGGCATTCAGTGAACATTGAGACCGGGAACGGCATGTTTAATCCCGGCTTATTCTTTGATAAGGAAATGAAACATCGTTTAATGCAGAAAGACAAGCACATCCATCAGTAATATGTCAATAAAGCCGTATATTTGAAAAAAAAATTGATTATGAGTTTAGCATTAACAAATACTACAATTGATAAATATTTTGGTTTCTTAACTAAACTGGATAATATTTCCAAGAAAAAATTGATTATAAAACTAACTGAATCAATAGAAGTTAAGGAAGAAACAGATTTTGATTTAGCAAGTTTATATGGAGCATGGGACGATTCAAGAAGTTCGGATGAAATAATTAAAGATATTAGAGACTCAAGAGTTGACAAAAATGATTAGTGATTTTGACTTGTTAATCGGTTGTACTGCCGTTGAAAAGGACATGATTATGGTCACTGAAAATGTTAGGGAATTCGAAAGAATTTCAAACATTAAAATTGAAAACTGGATTCAGAGATAAAATTTTTTTGTATTTGTTTCTTTTCATTCCTCCCGGTGTTTACCGGCAAACCACATAGGCACAATAGAACACATAGAAGCACTCTGTAAATTTTGTGGTAAAAAATTATTGTTGACCGGCTAAATTATTCTGTCGTCTCCGGGCAGAATTAATAAATTTGAAAACAAATCGCTAAAATGCTCCGTGCTATCTTCATTCATCCATAAAGTTTTACCTTTGCAGCTTTAAAATGAAAGATGAACATTCGAAGAAATAGAACAACAAATATTCTGACGTTTTTCCTGCTGTTCCTGTTCATCTGGTTTTACAGCGGGATAACGCTGTTTTATCATTCCCATCTTGTCGAAGGACACATAATTGTTCATTCCCATCCTGTTATCTCGTTTCACTGGAATAAAAAAGCAAAAGAGTCACATACACACAGTGCTTCTGCATTCTATCTTATCCACCACATTAATATTATATGCTGGGATAATGATGCGGATGTTCCTGAAGCGCCGGAACCAGCTTCTTTTCAGGTTAGTTATATAAAACCGGAGATCATCCGGAGTGCGGTTCGCAGCGTTTACTTTCCTCTGTGTTTGCGGGCACCTCCTGCAGCCTGACGATTAATATCCTTCGGATATGAATAGTAATGGGTCTGAAAACAGATCTATTGCTGTTTGTTCTTTTTACACAAATAAAATTCAGGTTTTTTGACATGACAGGAATACCTGTATGCCATGTATTTATTTAGCTATTAATCAGACAGGAAAATGAAAAAAGGATTAGTATACATTTTTTTCAGTATATGCATTATTCCGTTGATGATATCGTGCAACGGGAAAAATGCAAAAGAGTCAGGTGACCAGGGGAGTGCCATGAACGTTTCAGGAGACACCATTGTTATTTCCGGGAATTCTCCTGTAAAAGGCAAGCTGAGTATATCATCTGTTACAAAATGCACTTCTGTTCAGCATTTTACGACAACCGGGACAGTCAGGCTCTGTTCGGGAGGCGAGGCAGATGTTGCATCCCCGTTCGAAGGCAGGATCGTTAAGTCGTATGTTTCGCTTGGACATAATGTTCAGGCCGGTTCGCTGTTGTTCGAAGTCAGTTCAACGGAATACCACGATGCAGTGGAAGCTTACCTCGAAGCGTTGCAGCAGAAAAACCTGGCGGTTGCAAACTATCAGCGGAAAAAAGATTTGCTGGATCACGGCATCGGCTCGAAAAAGGAATATGAAGAGGCTGAAACAAACGACAATATAGCCGGTAAGGAGTATGAAAAATCGGTGGCAGCACTGAAACTTTTTGGCGTTGATCCTGAAAAGGCGGATGTGGACAAACCACTGACAATCAAGTCTCCGATTTCAGGAGAAATTGTAAAAGACGACATTACGGCAGGCCAGTACCTGAAAGCAGATGCAGATCCCGTTGTTGTCGTTGCCGCGCTGGACAGAGTATGGGTTGTGGCCAGGGTAAAAGAAAAAGACCTCGGGAATGTAATCCTGAATGATACGGCCTCTGTGACCACTGAATCTGAACCTGAATCCCCCATTGAAGGGAAAATTATTTATATAGGCAACATCATGGACGAACAGACCCGTTCCGTAGAGGTATATATCGATTGCCTGAACAAGGGCAGAAAACTGAAAGCCAATATGTTTGTGACGGTTGGCTTTGCCCGGCGTTATGAAAACAGGATGGTGGTCCCCGATACGGCAATCCTGCAGGAGGAAGATAAAAGTTACCTGTACATCGCTGCCGGTGACAATACTTTCATCAGGCGGGAAGTGTCAGTAATATCGGCAGGAGATAACAGTTCGGCTGTACTCTCCGGGCTGGAATGCGGTGAGCGGATTGTGAACAACGGAGGTATCTATTTACAATAACAGGAAGAGATGGAAAAATTATTCAGATTATTTATAGGCAGGCGTTTTCTTATAATCACCTGTTTCCTGCTCGTTGCCTCCATCGGCGTTTATTCATGGTTCCAGTTGCCTGTTGACGCCTATCCTGATATTGCCGACGTAACGGTTCAGATAGCCACCCAGGTCCCCGGACTGGCAGCCGAGGAAATAGAGCAGCAGATTACCATCCCGCTCGAACGCGAACTGAACGGTATGCCCGGTTTGCATACCATGCGCAGTAAAAACATGTTCGGAATATCGACAATCATTCTTGTTTTCGACGATGGCATCGACGATTACTGGGCCCGGCAAAGGGTACAGGAAAGGATAAACGGCGTTGACCTGCCTTTTGGCGCAAAACCGGAACTCAACCCGCTGACTTCACCTACCGGCGAGGTATGCAGGTATATTGTCGAGAGCAAACATAAAAGCCTCAGGGAACTTACCGATATTCAGAAATGGATAATCATTCCCCGGCTCAAACAGATTACCGGCGTTGCCGATGTATCCAATTTCGGGGGAATAACCACCCAGTTTCAGATTGAAATAAACCCTGAAAAACTGGAGAAATACAATCTCACGCTCGAAGATGTGGTATCGGGTATCGAAAAGAACAATACCAATGCCGGCGGAAGTATGCTGAACAGAGGCGATCTGGCTTATGTGATCCGTGGAATCGGGCTTATTAAAGACCTGGACGACCTCGGAAAAATCGTCATCAAAAGTGAAAACGGGATGCCGGTATACCTGAGCGACCTCGGCACGCTGAAATACGGGAACCTCGAACGGAAAGGGGTGCTCGGGTTCACCGACAAACAGCGTAATTATCCCGACGGAATCGAAGGAATTGTACAGTTGTTAAGGTACCAGAACCCGTCGACCGTGCTTGAAAAAGTCCGGGCAGCTATCGATGAACTGAACAACAAAGTCCTTCCGAAGGATGTAAACATTCACGTTTACATGGACCGGACGAACCTTGTAAACGCGACTTTGCACACGGTATCGCACACCCTTTTGTTCGGGATGCTTCTTGTAATTGTTGTCCTGATCATCTTCCTGAAAAGCTGGAAAGGTGCACTGGTCATTGCCATATCCATACCGCTTTCCCTGCTCATTGCCTTCATCCTGATGCACCTTACAAACATTCCGGCCAACCTGTTGTCGCTGGGAGCGATCGATTTCGGGATTATCGTTGAAGGATCCATTGTCATGCTTGAAACAATTCTTAAGAAACGGGAAGATAACCCTGCGGAACCGTTGTCAAAAAAAAGCGTTATAAAACGTTGTGCCGAAATGGGGAAACCTATTTTCTTTTCCATGCTGATAATCATCATGGCCTATCTTCCGCTGTTTACTTTCGAGCGCATCGAGAAGAAAATGTTTACCCCAATGGCCTTTACGGTAGGATATGCGATTCTGGGCGCACTGGCCGTTGCAATGATACTTATACCGGGTTTGACCTATATTATTTACCGGAAACCGCAAAAAGTGTATCACAGCAGGTGGCTCGAAAAACTTACTTCGGCATACGATCGGCTGACTACAAAAACACTTGAAAAACCGCGTAAGGTGTTCCTTCCGCTGGCTGTTATTATTGCACTTACTGTTTTTCTTTCCTTTACCGTTGGAAAAGACTTTCTGCCTACTTTGGATGAAGGTTCGCTGTGGCTGCAGGTTCAGCTGCCTCCCGGAATCAATGTTGAAAAATCGAAGGAAATGGCCGATACACTGCGAAATCATATCATGAAATACAAAGAAGTTACGTATGCCATGACACAGGTCGGTCGTGACGACGATGGCACTGATCCGTTTTCGACGTCTCATGTGGAATGTTCGGTAGGGTTAAAACCGTACGACGAATGGGAACACGGGAAACGCAAAAACGACCTCATCAGCGAAATGGCTGCAGATATTGCCAAACTGCCGGGCTACGAAGTCGGTTTTTCCCAGCCGATCATTGATATGGTTATGGACCAGATTGCCGGTTCGCACAGCGACCTTGCCATAAAAATTTACGGTCACGACCAGCACGAAGCAAGAAGAATAGCAGAGGAAGTGCTTGATATTGTCCGGAATATTAACGGAGCGAAAGATGTCAGCATTGAGCAGGAGCCGCCTCTTCCGCAGCTTCAGATACGTGCCGACAGGGACAAAATCGCCATGTACGGTTTGAATGTATCGGACGTGGCCGACCTGATTGAAATCGCGCTGGGCGGCAAAGCAGTATCGCAGGTGTTCATGGGCAACAGGGTTTACGATGTGATTTGCCGGTACAACGAGGAATCGCGAAACACTCCTGAAAAAATCGGTTCGCTTTTGCTTACCTCCTCTTCCGGCGCCAGGATACCGCTCTCGCAGATCGCGGAAATAAGCACGACAACCGGTGCCGGGATCATCAACCGGGAGAACAACAGCAGGTTTCTGACGGTCAGGGTAAACCTGAGGGGTACCGATATTACTACTTTCCTGCATGAAGCTAACCGACAAATAGAAGATAAAGTGACATACAATCACAATGATTTTCAGATCAAATGGAGCGGACAGTTTGAAAATCAGAAGCGTGCATATTCACGACTTTTACTGATTGTTCCGCTGGCGCTGGCACTGATGTTCCTCCTGCTTTTCTGGAGCTTCGGAAACTTCAGGCAGGCAGGTCTGCAAATCGGTATGCTGCCGCTCTCTGTATTCGGAGGAATGGTGGCGCTCAATATTTCCGGTATGACGTTCAACGTATCGTCAGCCGTAGGTTTTATTGCCCTGTTCGGCGTGTTTACCATGAATGGTGTGCTGATGATTTCCCATATTAACAACCTGCGGAAAAGCGGCACCGGACTGAAGGAAGCGGTAATCAAAGGCTCTGTACACAGGTTCCGGCAGATTATCATGACTTCCACAGTGGCTATTCTGGGGCTGATACCGGCATCGCTATCCACCAATATAGGCAGCGATGTCCAGCGCCCCCTTGCAACGGTTATCGTTTACGGACTTGCATTCGGAACCGCCATCACTTTATATGCCCTTCCGGCTCTTTATTATATGATGGAGAAAAGGAACATGAATCGGGTTAAAACGGATAAAACACTGGAATGATGAAAAAATTAATCTGTTCATTTATAATCTGTTCTGCTGTATCAACCTTTTCTGCGGAAAAAATTTCCGGTCAGGCTGCAGCATCAGAAAGCAATCCTCAGGAAACCTTCCAGGAATACCTTTCGAAGGTAGCGAAGAGCAACCTGGGCTATCTTGCCGAACAATACAATGTTACTATTGCTGAAGCACAACTCAGGTCGGCAAAAGTATTCAACGATCCTGGCATTTCGGTTTCGTACTCGAACAACGAAGACTGGAAAATGCAGATGGGAAAAAGCATTGAAACAGGAGTAAGTTATGACATTAACCTTGGTAACAAGCGCAGGGCCGGGATAAAACTTGCAGAATCGCAATACGATTTGTCACGTCTGGAACTCGATGAATTTTTCAGAAACCTGAAGGCCGATGCTTCGGTTGTTTTTTTTGAAGCATTGAAAAACAGGAAAATTTATGAGCTGGAGCAAGACACCTATTCGATGATGCGCAAGCTTGCCACCGCCGACAGCATTCGGTTTTCTTCAGGAGAAATAACAAAAACCGATGCCATGCAGTCTTCACTGGAGGCGAATACCCGGATGAACGAACTTTTGGAAGCCCAAACAGATTACCGGAACTCGCTGGTCGCTTTGGCCCAAATGCAGGGAAAAAAGGCAGGCGGTTTGCCGGATACCCCGGCCGGAGATTTTGTTTCTGCCGACAGTACATTCTATCTTCCCGAACTGGTAAAGAGCGCTTTCGACAACCGGTCGGAGATAATGATCGCTGCCAAAAACAACGAAATATCGGAAAGAAACCTCCGGCTTATTAAAGCGGAAAGGGCTCCCGATATTAGTCTGGAAGCCGGGTTTGCCCATAACTACATTGTAAAAAATGAAATTGCGCCGGCTCCTGCATGTAATACCTACAGCGCCGGGATCTCGGTTCCCCTGAAGTTTTCCAACCTGAACAAGGGACTCGTCGACGCGGCAAAATTTGATATGGCGAGAAGCAAAATTTCGTTGCAGGATGTAGAGCTTCAGATATCTTCGGAAGTAACCCAGGCTTATAATAATTTCATCTTCCAAAAGGAAAAGGTGCAGCATTACAACAAAGGTCTCATTAATAATGCCCGGGAAATACTTGACGCACGGGTTTATTCATATCAGCGTGGTGAAAACAGTCTTATCGAAGTAATAAATGCACAAAAAACCTACAACGAACTGCGGCAGGATTATTACGAGACCCTGTTCGGGTATACTTCTTCCATCATCGAACTGGAAAGGGTTTCCGGGAAGAAGCTTATGACTGATTAGGCATTGTATCAATAAGAATACTGCTGAGATCGGTAAAAAAGAGGTTGTTCAGATATTAAAAACGAAGGCACCAGAGATTCAAAAAGTATTTTTACTTTTTTGTTCTGGCGCCTTTGTATTAACCTCAGTTCTATGATTTAAAAGCAAGCTTCCGGTCGCAAACTCTCTGATGTACAAAAATGGGTACAGGGGGCATTCCATTAATGATTTCCCCGCCCGGAGGTGTTGTGAACATCAGCCATAATAATAACATGTGTCCGGTCTGTCGTATTGTTTGTTGCTTTTAAAGCCTTACTTACTTACAGCAGACAACACGGCATAACGTCCGCATTAATGACAGAACCGACCCAGGTTTTGTCCTTGGGTCGGTTCTGAAAAAATTTAATTAAGATTAGGATTGTACAAATATTCATTGTCAGGAATATCCAGAGTCATCAGACTCACGCCGATGGTTGCATTAATCCTGTGGTCTGTGGTAGAAGTAGAACGTACGACCTCAACACCCCAACGTTTGTTGTTATAGTATTCCAGTCCGTTTTCTCCCCACATTTCAATACGCCATTGCAACTTCACCATATCCAAGGCGCTGCCGCTCATCCCGTAGTTATCACATGTCAGCACCGTGCTGCCGGTACTGCGGGCGGCCAACAGGGTGTTGAGGGTAGTTTTGGCACCACTCTCATCGTTGTTTTTTGCCTGGGCTTCAGCCTTCATCAACAGCACTTCCGAAGTCCTCATGTAACAATCGTCGGAAGTTCCCACCGAAACTGTTTCTTTTTTGCGGTCTTTCCCGTGGGTAGCGGCAAACTTCAGGTTGGTGTAGGCAGGAACGGTACGGAGTGTACTATCCGCATTGGGATATTTATAATTTGCGAAAGTAGTTGTACCACTCATAAACGCATCTTTACGCACGTCAGTGTCTGCAATTTTATCGTAGAGGGTATTAACGATACGTGAGTATTCGCCTGTCGATCCACCGTAACCAAGCCCGAAACAGTTCATCCAGACGGAAACATAATTGGTTGCACTGGCATCATCAGGGAAGCCGAAAATTACCTCCGGATTTTTATCTTTATTAAAGAAAGCGTTGTTGTCGCCATAAAATACGGGTTTTGCATCAGTTCCCGTGTTCTTGCCGCCATAGTTTTCTACAGCAATAAAATCAGAATATCTAGCCAATATATCATTGCAGGCACTGATTGCTGTCGAATAGTCGCCGGTAAGCAACGAAACTCTTGCCTGAAGGAATTTGGCTACTGCCATGTCGAAATCCTGCGTATTGGCAGTATATCCGTCACCGTTTTCACCTAAGCCTGATTCTCCGAATAATGTAATGGCCTTGGTAAGATCCTCTTTGATAAAATCATATGTTTCGCCTGCCGTTGAAAAAGGCTCGTAATCCGTACTGTTTTCATCGTAGATCATAAGACCGAGACCGTTGGCCGTATAAGCATCCCGATAGTTTTCCATCAGGTAATTATACGCGTATGCGCGGAGTGTCAGGGCAACTGCCTTATACCCTTTCAGCGTTGTGTTGTCGCCAACGACATCATCACTAAGCATAGCCAGCAAACGGTTGGCTTCAGTAACAGCTTTCCAGCCAAGCGCCCAATAGGAAGTATTGAAGCTGCTAGTCGGCCCCCGGCCATTCTTACCAATCCATGAATATGCCTCAAAGCCGAAAGTCTGGACATCTTTACCAACAACAATATCATAACCCTGAAGATCATTCATATATTGAAGGTTCAGGAAGCTGTTGTTACGGCTGTCTGAAGCGTTTATGGTACGGTGTATATATCCTGGTATAGAACTGGCTAAACCGCCTACTACCAAGTCTATCGCATCCTGATCTCCAGATGCCAATAATTCATCTATTTCCTCCTGCGTGATTGCATTTTCAGGAGCCAGGTCCAATTTGTTGCCACACGAAGTGAACATCCATAAACCTGCAACAAATAAAATAATGATATACTTTTTCATAGTATTCTTTTTTTTCAGTTTATAATTCAACATGTACACCTATATTGTATACACGCAGGTAAGGATACGCATACGTTTCGGCAAGACCGGCGAACGATACACGCGGGTCCATTCCTTTCTGTGCGCTCTTCATATAAAGGTTATCGCCCGACATATATACCCGAAGAGAACTCATATGAACCTTGCTGCTCAAGCTTTTTGGCAGGGTGTAGCCAAGGGTAATGTTCTTCACGTTAAAATAGGAAGCGCTGAAAAGCATAATATCCGTAGAATTTGAAGGATTGGAGCCACCTACTGCAAGTCCAAAAGCAGAGGCATTGCTGCGGTTGTGCATGGCAATCGGGAAACGGGCATCTTTGTTATCAGGTGTCCAGGTATTATTAATTATGTCTTTTGATAGCGGTATCGGACGATCGCGGCCAAAATCAGACTCATAATAATAAATACCATCCTTCCAAAAGAATTTACCTCCTAATTGATAGGCCAGTACGGCACTGAAATCAAAATTTTTATAGCGGAACGTCGTGTTAAACCCGCCGATCCAGTCGGGCAGGGCATCGCCGCATTCCTGACGGTCAGCGGTGGTGATAATACTATAATTGGCTGTTTTAACATAGTCTCCCACAGTTGAATCCGTAAAACGCCCGGCACTCTGGTCTGCCGACGTCACCTTATGACCATATAAAGGAACACCGGTGTTGGGGTCAGGTCCCTCGTACTTGTATAAATAGGTTTCCCAGTAGGGTTTCCCTTCACCACGCAGGTAACACAGGTACGAGTCTCCGGACACCTGGTTGCCGTCCAAATCTGCACTACCTTGTCCGTCAGGCATTTTAGTCAAAACGGTATTATAGTGTGTTCCGTTGGCACCTACTGACCAATACATATCTCTTGTGCGGATCAAATCCACGTTCACTTCTATTTCAAACCCACGGTTACGGATTTTTGCATTGTTCATCGTCAGTGATGTAGTCATCGCAAAAGCTTGTGCTGCAGTAGATAATGTATTAGAATAGAATGCATTAACTGTTTCCTTGTTATACCAGTCAAACGTAGCATTTACGCGGTCGAAGAAGGTTGCATCTATACCGATATCCGTAGTATGGATATTTTCCCATGTAAGGTTTTCATTTACCTTGGCACCTTGTTTCAGCAGGAATGCATCCGGGATACGGCCTGCTTTCCGATCAGAGTCGTAGTACGTGTTGCCGGCTGCCATAGCAGCGTAATGGGCACCAAGTGTCCAGGTTTGATAAGTAGCATAATTACCAACCCCGTTTTGATTTCCCAGCACACCATAACTGCCCCGCAACTTAAGATTATTCAGCCAGTCACTGGTGTTTTGCATAAACTCCTCGCTGGATATACGCCAACTTCCACCTATGCTCCAGAAGTTACCCCAACGGTCAGAGTTGTTTTTGAACTTTGAAGAACCGTCGCGGCGAAACGAAGCGCTAACGCCATATTTATCGTCGTAAATATAGTTGGCCCTGGATAAGTAACTCTCCATAGCTACTGCATACATATTGCCACCAGGCTGTTGATACCTGCAACCACCAGTTTGTCCCCTGTTACCGGTATATACCCCCACAAAGTTTGCGTAAGCAGCAAGTCCGGTTATCAGAGAATAGGTAGAGGTGAAATTTATATCTCTGTACTTGAACTGGTTGTATTCGTGTCCGACTAACGCATCAACATGATGTTTGCCAAAGTCGTGGCTGTAATTTAACAATTGTTGTGTATTGAGATTGACATCAGACCCGGTTTGTTTGTTCAAAGCACCTTTGCAAGATACCGCAAGTCCGGTTTCGTTGTTAAGGTAACGGGTAACGGTGTTAAAACCTGCATCCACTGACAAGTTAGTCGTAAAGGTGAAATCTTTCAGAAATTTGACCTCTGCGTAGGCCCTGGAAGACAAGGAATGTGAAAGCATTTCATTTTTGTCGAGTTTCAGCTCATCCAGAATATTGCCGTAAAGGTTTCCCCAAGGGTCAGAGGCACACGGGCCTACCCAAGACTGGCTGTCTCCGTCCGATTCAAATACTTTCCTGCTGCCATCCGAATTCAGGATATAGTTACCGTTCTTGTCGTGGCAATATAACTGCATGATCGGAATCTCGCCGTTCACGATAGAAAAAACATTATGGTTGCTATCGTTCGTGCCACCGGCCCTCATATTCAGGCCCTGGTCGCTATAATGAACAGGCTGCCCGTTGGTGTCACGGTAGGTATAACTTATGTTTGTCCCACATTTTAACCAGTCAGTCACTTTTGCATTCATCACGGCACGACCCGTATAACGGTCGAAAGAAGAAGTCTCAATATAGGAAGGATCCTGCAAATACCCCAAAGACATAAGGTAATCTATTTTATCAGTTCCTCCGCTTACGGTAACATTGTACTCCTGGCGGAATCGGTTTTTAAGTAATTTGTCATAAAACGTATCATTATACAAGAGTTTAGCGTCAGGGTTCAATTTGCCATCCGTGCCGACCAGAAAATCATTCAGCATCGTAGCTGTAGCAGAAGTCCCAGAACCGATCCTTTCATAGTTGCTCTCGTCGTTCCAACCGGGAAATGAATAAAGCATCCAGTTTCCCAACTGGTTACGGGTAAGATTCTGGCTATCCCCCATGTAATTGAACAAATGCTGGCTGGCGAACAGGGCTGCTTCCGCATCTGTATAGTCGCCGCCGGTCGGTACGCTGTTGGTATAACCGTTGTTCTGATACGGTTTGCCGTCTGCATAACGGTAAGTATTGTAGTTCAGCAACCATTCATGCTCGTAAATGGAGGCAGGGTCGCGCACCAAATCAGGCATATTGTTGGTCATCGTGTTAAGCCCCCAACGGGCGTCAAACGAAATTTTGGCTTTGCCGCTGGCACCTTTCTTTGTTGTGATCAACACTACCCCATTAGCACCGCGTGATCCATACAGCGCTGTAGAAGCCGCATCTTTCAGTACGGTAACACTGGCAATATCGTTGGGGTTGATAGTGGTTAACACATTGGTACTTTGCTGTGGAACCCCGTCGATGACAATCAGTGCATAAGAAGCAGATTCACTCGTACTACCCAACCCGCGGATGTGAATGTTCATGTCCATCCCCGGCTGACCTCCCTGTGCCTGCACCTGAATCCCGGCAACTGATCCTTCCAGTGCTTTCGAAACGGAAGAATTTGACTGGGCTGTAATGTAGTTGTCACTAACAGTAGAAATAGAACCTGTTAAATCTTTTTTCTTTGCAGTCCCATAAGCCACGGCAACGACTTCTTCAATGCCAATGGTCTCTTCTTCCAGCTTTACATCGATTGTTGTCCGCCCTTCAACAGGAATCTCCTGAGTTCTCATCCCTACAAAGGAGAAGACGAGCGTGGCATCAGCAGAAACTTTACCTAAGGTGTAATTTCCATCAACATCGGTAATTATACCATTGGTGGTACCTTTTATCACTACAGAAACGCCAGGTAATGGCACACCGCCAGAGTCGGTAACATGGCCTGTAATAGTTTTTGACTGCTGGCTCCCCCGGGTAAAACCGGAAATGCCTTCATCGCCTTCGTTATACAGAACAATCTGACGGTCTTTAATTACAAATTTCGTATCTGTACCTGCGAAAATTGCTTTCAGCAACTCTTCAATGTTCGCCTGCTTCAAATCGATGTCCACTTTGCGGTCTACATCCACTTTACGGTCATTGTACATGAAGAAATAGTTACTTTGGTCTTCGATCCGGCTAAGGACATCCTTTATTTTTGTCCCCTGAACTTTCAGGTCCATCCGGGTTACCTGCGAATAAACACTTGCGTTTACACTAATAAATGTAATCAGCAAAAAAAAGGTCGTTAGTTTCATAATCCGAATAAAACGCGACAAAGCGTAACATCGCCTGTCATGGTTAAACATCCACTTTTTTTTCATAGTTTTGTTTTACAAAGTTAAACATGCCCTTTCGGGTACTATTTGATTTCCGGGAGAAAGGTGTTGCAAGCGCCTTTCTCCTTTTTATTTTTTTTGTCCTAACGGATCAATAGTTACTATGTCATTATCAATTCTAAAACGCATAGGAGTTGTGATGGATAATAAATTCAGTAATTCCCTTAAACTTTCTGTTTTTACCGTAAATGTATAATTCTCAGAATATTTTAGTTTTTTGTCCAGTATTATTTTAACTCCATACCATCGTTCCATTTTTTTCACCACTTCATTGAAGGGCGAATTGTCGAACCGGAGTATTTCATTTTTCCACGAGGTATAAAGGTCGGTTTTTACGGGAGTGCTCTTCATTTTACCATTGTCGGTATTAATCACATTTTGTTCGCCGGGCACAAGCATGGCGTAGGTTTTATTCTTTTTATTGAAAACACTGACGCTTCCTTCCTCCAGGGTAGTAAATACCTGCTGTTCGTTTTCATAAGCACAGACGTCAAATTTTGTACCGAACACCTGAATATCTGCAAACCTCGTCTGAACGGTAAAGGGGTGTTTCTTATCTTTCGTTACTTCGAAATAGGCTTCTCCGGTTAGCTGCACTTCCCGGTTGTTCACAAAACCGGACGCATACCTTATTTCTGAACCACCGTTTAAATGCCCTATTGAACCGTCGGGTAACGAAAACTGGACCCTTGAACCTTGCGGCGCCTGAATTTTAGCATAAGTCCTGTTCATATTCAAATTCATTACTAGGAGGAACATGCTTCCGATCAGGATAGGAATCAGTAAAACCGCAGCAATCCGGTAGTATACCGATAAAAATCCGGTTATTCCGGTCGTCTTTGCTGAAGTTGCATTAATATGGAAATGAATGTGATTGAGAATATGTTGCAGATCAACTTTCGCGGAAGAAGATTTTTCCCAGTCTTCCCTGGCAATTTCTTTCAAATCCTCTTCATTGCTATCATCCAGATACATGCCGGTTATAAAATTTTCATCTTCGGCAGATGAACCGTCGAAATATTTATGAATTCGGTTTTTATCTGAATTTTTCATGTTATCGGAATAATACTGTTTTCAGAAATGTATATCCGTAACGGCAGGTTTACACCTAGTCTCCCGCTGATTTTTTTATATTTTACTGAATAAATAACCAGAAAAAGAGAATAACTGCCAGATTTTCGTCTTTTAAATGCTGTCTTAAAAATTTCAGGGCCTGGTTTAAATGATTTTCAACCGTACTTTGGCTGATATTCATTTCCGCCGAAATATCTCTTGCATTTTTCCCTTCGAACCGGCTTTTAACAAAAACGGTCTTTCGTTTCTCAGGCATTTTTTCAACCAACTGATCGATTACCATTTTTAAGGAAGAGTAGTTAACTTCCTGCTGGGTCTGTTCTGTATCCGGATTCTGCGCAGGAACTGATTCTATGTATTTGTTAATGATAGCTTTAGAACGGAAATGTTTTTTTATATAGTTGAAAGCAATAGCAAACAGATACGACCGGAATTGATATTCCTCTTTAATCTCTGCCCGATTGTCCCAGATTTTGGAGAATACGTCCTGTACCATTTCTTCGGCATCTTCTTTCGATTTTAAATAGCCGTAAGCAAAATGATACAATTTTGAGCTGTAGGTATAAAAAATTTGATTGAAAGCCTCAACATCACCTTTTTTCAGCCTTTTAATCAATTCGTTATCATTATGTAAAAATTCTCCGGTCAAAATATTTTTGTTAGCTGATACAAAAATAGAAACTTCCGGAAGAAATATTACTTCTGAAAATAATTTGATGATCAGAGCAGCTTACATTTGGTTCTGTTTCATCATTATTCCCGGCAGGGAATGCCTAAATGCCGGTTTTGTCCAACAATTTTCCCTGTTCTGTCCGGATATCCGGAACCGAATAATTTTTTAGAATGATTTCTCCTGATTCCCGGTCTTCAGATTTCAATTAAATTTCTATTTTTGTTCTGGCCTGTAAGGCAACGTTTTTAACTAAAACCAATAAACACAAACTGAAATTGTTTCAAAAATCAAACATACGTTTTTCGGGGAATTAATCAATAATTATAAACTGAAAGGGTTCAGAAAAATTAACTTAGCTGAATATTTTCTGAAAATAAAAATTAAATTATAAACAGATGAAAAAAGTAGCAATAGGAGTTGATATTGGCGGAACAAATACCGCAATAGGAGTTGTTGATGCAGAGGGGCATGTAATGGTAAAAAACAGCATTTCCACACCTTCTCACGGTGACGTAAATCAGTATATCACCGAACTTTCAGAGGCAATTAACGGACTTATTAAGTCAGTAAAATTGCTAAATACAGAACTGGATGTGATCGGTATTGGTGTAGGAGCACCGAACGGGAACTATTATAACGGTACAATCGAATATGCACCGAACCTTTCGTTTCGCGGAATTATTCATTTCGTAGACTTGCTAAAAGAAAAATTCCCTGACATGCAGGTAATTACACTGACGAATGATGCCAATGCAGCAGCAATGGGCGAAATGATTTACGGAGGTGCAAAAGGGATGAAGAACTTCGTGCTTTTCACCCTGGGAACAGGTGTTGGCAGCGGTATTGTAGTTGATGGCAATATGGTTTACGGACACGACGGGTTTGCCGGTGAATGTGGCCATACAATGCTGATCCCCGGTGGCCGTTTATGCGGTTGCGGAACAAGAGGTCACCTCGAAGCTTACTGTTCTGCATCCGGAATGAAACGTACGGCTTTCGAAGTCATGGTTCGCGATAATGTAACAACCAGTCTGTTGTCCAATAAATCATTCAACGAACTCGATTCGAAAATGATTTTTGAAGCTGCCGAAAAAGGGGACAAAGTAGCCCTGGAAGTATTTGAACAAACAGGTAAATGGCTCGGACAAGGATTGGCCGACACGGTACACCATACAAGCCCTGAAGCTGTCTTTCTGTTTGGTGGCCCTACAGCTGCAGGTGATTATATTTTCAGGCCGACTATTGAAAGCTTAAACGAGCACCTGCTGCCGATTTTCAAGAACAAAATAAAAGTTCTTCCTTCGCAGTTAAAGCCGGGCGATGCCGCAATTGTTGGTGCCAGCGCTCTTGTTTATAAAGAATTGGAAAAATAATCCCGTCAATTTACCGGGTATATATTAAACCGAAAATATGGGTAACTTTCAAACGAAGGTTATCCTTATTTTTTTGCATTTATCTGCTAAAAACCAAATAAAAAGAATTACCGTTTCATCACCCCGTAACAAATAATTTTCAGGATACTGTCGACACTTTTTTCAAGATTGGCGGTGCTGTAATCGCCGGCAGAAAGGGGCATTTCCAATCCTTTAATCGCAGTGGTAATACCTGTTGCCGCCAGAGTGAAATCGTACACCTCGAATTCATTTTTCCGGACCCCTTCAATAAGGATCCTCTTTATCATGCGTATCTCTTCCTGCTCGTGCCGGAGCTTAATATCTTCAATGAATTCAATTGCTGTGACATCATTCTCAAGGGCATGGTAAAAATTGGCAAGCCCCCTGAATGTTGTTAATTTGGTAAGCATGTAATCACGAAGTTTACTAACCGGATCGGTGTTCCGGTTTATTACAATTTCGAGCTCCTTACGAAGGATATTAACTTCTTTTTGGATCACAGCCTGGAAAAGGGCATCCTTGCTGTCGAAATAATAATAAAGCGAACTTTTCCCTTTACGTACCGCATTGGCGATGTCGTCGAGTGTGGTTTTTTTATACCCGTATTTACTGAAAATATCCTGGGCTATTTTCAGTATAGTCTCACGATTGGCATCTCTTTTATTTGTGCCGTTTCCGGGATTTATTGCCATAATATAATGTTCATGTCACGTAGCAAAGATATGTTTTTTTCCGAATAAATTCCCGCGTATCAGGAATTACGGCAGAAGCAACGCTTTTAATTCGTGACTAATCTCAACAGAAACCTGTCATCCCTTTCATTTTGCTGGCTGTCTTTTCCGGATTTTCATGAAATCATGAGTTCTCTTTGCGAAAACAGATGGTAAAATCCCAGCTAATTGGAAAAATTGCTACTTTTAAAACTCCTGTCCCGTTCAAAAATCAGGGACGCACGGAACATAAACATAAAATTTATAGAACTTATGAAAAATGTAACCTACCTGCTAACACTAATCCTGTTATTTACCGCATGTAATGCTCCTCAGGTTCAACCTGTTCCGGAACAAAAATGTACCGGTCTGGTTAACCCTCTGATGGGAACCGACTCCGATTACAGTCTGTCGAATGGAAATACATATCCGGCCATTGCCTTACCGTGGGGAATGAATTTCTGGACCCCGCAAACCGGTCCGATGGGAAACGGCTGGGGCTATACGTACGATGCGTATAAAATACGCGGCATCAAACAAACACACCAGCCCAGTCCGTGGATCAACGACTATGCAGCCTTTTCGCTGATGCCTGTTACCGGCGATCTGAAATTTAAGGAAGACGAACGTGCATCGTGGTTTTCACACAAGGCAGAAACTGCAAAACCATATTATTACAGCGTATACCTGGCCGATTACGACACCCACGTTGAAGTTACCCCGACAGAAAGGGCTGCTATATTCCGTTTTACTTTTCCTGAAAATGAAAAGTCATATATCCTTCTCGACGGCTTTTTCAAAGGTTCAATGGTAAAAATTATTCCTGAAGAGAAGAAAATTATCGGTTACTGCCGAAACAACAGCGGCGGCGTACCTGAAAATTTTCACAATTATTTCGTTGCTGAATTCGATAAACCTTTTGAAATTACAGACACATGGAACGGCGATAAACTCACCGAAAACTCAAAGGAATCCGAAGGTGAACACGTGGGCGCAATTGTCGGTTTCAAAACAAAAAAAGGCGAACAGATACATGTAAAAGTTGCTTCATCATTTATTTCTCCGGAGCAGGCCCAGCTCAATCTCGACCGGGAAACCGGCGGGCAGACATTTGCTGAAATCGAGAGCAAAGGACAGGAAATATGGGAAAACGAACTCTCACGTATTAAAGTGGAAGGAGGAACTTCCGACCAGATGAAAACTTTTTATTCCTGCCTGTACCGTGTTTTACTGTTTCCCCGCAAATTTTATGAGCTGGATGCCAACAACCGGATTGTTCATTACAGTCCGTATAACGGCAAAGTATTGCCCGGTTACATGTTTACCGATAATGGTTTCTGGGATACTTTCCGTGCCGTGTTCCCGTTTTTTACGCTGATGTACCCGGAACTGGACAGCCATATCATGGCCGGTCTGGCAAATACATATAAAGAAAGCGGCTGGCTGCCCGAATGGGCAAGTCCGGGTCACCGCGATTGTATGATCGGCTCCAACTCGGCCTCGCTGATTGCCGATTCGTACCTGAAAGGCATTCGCGGTTACGATATTGAAACACTTTATGAGGCTGTCCTGAAAAATGCAGGGGCAGCTCATCCGACGATTCATTCGGTTGGCCGTCTGGGCTTCGACTACTACAATAAACTGGGTTATATTCCGTATAATGTCGGAATCAAAGAGAATACCGCCCGCACGCTCGAATATGCTTACGACGATTATTGTATCTGGAAACTGGCCAGGTCGCTGAAACGTCCGCAGGAAGAAATCGACCTGTTTGCCAAACGTTCGCAGAATTACCGGAATGTATTCGACCCGGAAGTAAAACTTATGCGCGGGAGAAATGAAGACGGTACTTTCCAGTCGCCTTTCAGCCCGTATAAATGGGGTGATGCCTTTACCGAAGGAAACAGCTGGCATTACACATGGTGCGTGTTTCACGATATTGCCGGACTCTCGGATCTGATGGGCGGGAACCAAAGCATGGCTTCCATGCTCGACTCTGTTTTTGTGGTTCCCCCGATATTCGATTATTCCTACTATGGTAAGGTTATTCACGAAATACGAGAGATGCAGATCGCCGGAATGGGTAATTATGCACACGGGAATCAGCCCATTCAGCACATGATTTACCTGTATAACTTTGTTGGCCAGCCCTGGAAAGCACAACTGCATGTCCGCGATGTGATGAATAAATTGTATGCAGCTACGCCTGACGGTTATTGCGGCGATGAAGACAACGGACAAACGTCGGCATGGTATGTATTCAGTGCAATGGGATTTTATCCGGTTTGCCCGGCAAGCGGTCAGTATGTTTTTGGTGCTCCGCTCTTCAAAAAAATAACACTGAAGCTAGAGAACGGCAAAAAATTCGTGATTGATGCAAAAAACAATACAGACGAAAACATGTATGTCGACGACATAAAACTGAACGGACAGGAATGGAATAAAAATTTCATTGAACATGCTGACATTGAGGCCGGCGGCAATCTTGAATTTGATATGAAGGCAAGCCCGGATAAAACGAGAGGAACCGGCGAAAGTTCCTTCCCTTACTCCATGTCGAAACAAAATTAATTAGCTGATAAATTATGAAACAGGTTGTATTTCTTTTGGCTTTGCTGATTCTTTTTCAGCTGAGCGGAGTTTCACAAAGTTTAACTGAAGCGAAACCCGAAAGCGTCGGTTTTTCATCGGAAAAGCTGAAACTGATTGATCGTATGGCACAACAATATGCCGATGAAGGAAAAATCCCAGGCGGAGTGATCCTGGTTGCCCGCAAAGGCAAAATCGTTTATTACAAGAATTTTGGCTACCGCGATGCCGAAAAAAAGGAGACTGCGCACAAAGATGACATTTTCCGTATAGCATCAATGAGCAAGGCAATAACCACTGTCGGGATTATGCAGCTTTTCGAACGCGGGTTAATCGGCCTCGACGACCCGGTCGGCAAATATATACCGGCATTTAAGAAAACCCGTGTGCTGGAAAGTTTCGATACTTCCGACTCGAGTTATACAACCGTTCCGGCTAAATCGCCGGTAACCATCAGGGAGCTTCTTACTCATACGTCGGGGATCCCTTATTCCGATTACACCGGGAACCACCTGAACATCATCTACGAAAAGATGGGAATGACACAGATCGGGCTTTCGAACGACCGCATGACGACCGAAGAATTTATTAACCGGCTGGCTGAAGTTCCGCTGGCTTTTCAACCTGGTGAGCACTATCAGTACGGACTGAACATGGATGTGCTGGGCCGTGTAATTGAAGTGGTTTCAGGAATGAAGCTGAGCGATTACTTCCGCAAAAATATTTTCGATCCGCTCGGAATGAACGATACCTGGTTTTATCTTCCCAAAGAAAAACAAGACAGGCTGTTCCCTGTTTTTTCGAATACCGACGACGGGCTTAAACCTGCTGACGACTGTGGCATGATAAAATTGCTCGATTATCCCAAAAGAGAAGACCGAAACAGTTATTGCGGCGGCGGCGGATTATCTTCAACAGCAATGGATTATGCCCGTTTTATACAGGCATTGCTGAACAACGGCGAGCTGGACGGAAAACGTATTCTGGCCCGGAAGACCATCGAGGTAATGACTGCCGACCAAATGGTTACTCTCAATCAGGAAGGAAAAGGATACAGCAATATTCCGGGAAACACGTATTGTCTGGGATTCAGTCTGATTACCGAACAGGCAAAAGGAATGAATTCGAAATCGGTCGGTACGTACGAATGGGGAGGTTATTTCAGTACCAAATTTTTTATTGATCCGCAGGAACAGCTCATTTTTGTAGGAATGACCCAGCTTGTTCCGAACCATTACGGATATTTCTGGGACCGGATAACGACGTTGGTTTACAGTGCAATTGAAGATTAGTATGACAAAATACAGCTGAAAATGTTGTTCAAACGGTTAATAAAACAATGGTTTACACCTATTTGGAAATAGGACAAATGATTGTTGAAGAAGAACAAAATGGGAAAGAACGTGCTGAATACGGGAAACAAATTTTAAAAGAACTATCTAACCGTTTGAGTGCTGAATTCGGGAAAGGGAAAGGCTTTTCTGTGACTAATCTTCAATAAATGAAGAACTTTTATAATGTTTACGGAAAACAACAGACAGTGTCTGCTAAATCTGAAAATGCAATTATTCATCAATGATAACTTACAATTAAGCTGGTCCCAATTAAATCAGAATACCCACAAGCCATTTTATATCAAACAACACTAAAATCACAAGATTTTAAATTGTCACTCATTCCGATTGACTTTTATTTTGAAAACAATCGATATGGCATAAAAAATTCATTTTAAACAATTGATATAAAGACAGTCCATAATCGAGCAGATGGCTGCTGAGCCATTATCCCACTGGAGAACCCCTCACAGACTCGGGAGAATCCTGTTTTCCGCACATTTTTGCAATATCCAAATTAAATAAAAATAGTCCGATCTTTTTATGCACCACTTATACAAATTACTGATATGTCTACCATTTTTACTGATTGGGAATACTCTCTTAATGAGTTTATGGTTAATACGTTATATTTGTATTATTCAGCTATTCCTTGATTACTGCATACGGTTTTACGACAGGCAGTTTATTACACGCGAGGAACTGAACCAGGGAACCATTGAGCAATTCGACAAAGAATTAAACGCCTATTATAAATCGGAAAAACCTCAGACAATTGGTTTGCCATCGGTTTCTTATTTTGCTGATCGTTTAAATTTATCAGCCAACTATTTTGGCGATTTGGTAAAGAAAGAAACCGGTAAATCGGCTCAGGAATACATCCATTTGAAAATAATGAATAAGGCCAAAGATCTTATTCTTGACAACTCAAGATCGGTGAGTGAAATTGCGTATAAACTTGGATTTAAGTATCCACAGCATTTTACCCGGATGTTCAAGAAGAATACGGGATATACACCTAATGAATACAGATCGTTAAACTAAAATTTTATTATCAAGGTAAAGAAAGTTAAGCTGAAATCAGTCAGTATTATTGGGAAATTAAGACAAAACAAACCTTGTGAATTTCAATAATGTCTCTTTTGTAAATTTTTCAGGTAAATAGGGTTTATACACCAAAGGATATCTTCATCCTCCGGATCGTACGTTTTTTTTGATTTTAAACAAAATGTCAAAATTAAACAGACAGAAACAGATGGAAACATTCAAAAAACTGTTTAATAATATGACAATCAACACATTATTAAGGCACAAAGTATCAAACCTTGATCGATAGAACTATCGGTAATCCAAAGCAAAACATATAAAACCGGGAGGTGTCGTGTCTGCTGTATTTTGATTGGTAAAAAGGACCAGATAGGAATCGGATATTAAACCAATCTTAAAAACGTTAACATCAACCGGTTTTCGAAAAAAATAAGATGAACATGATTTTTTCAAAAAAAGTATCTTTGAACCTGAATCCAATTCTCAGCTATTTTGAAAGTAACAAAATCGAATCAGGAACTTCTTATTCTCCTTCGTGAGGGAGACCGGGTCGCTTTTTACAATATTTATGAGCGGTATTGTAAAAGACTGTATGGTTTCGTCCTGAGATATATCAAACAGGAAGCAGATGCTGAAGAAATTGTTCAGGAGGTTTTCATTAAAATATGGGAAGCCAGAACTAAAATTGATGTTTATTCCTCGTTTGAATCATTTTTATTTACTATTGCCTATAATGCTACAATAAGCCTGTTCAGGAAAAGGATAAGTGAAAAAAAATACCTGGAACACCTGAAATCATTACAGCAAATTGAGGATGCTCCCGATGTGATCAGTGAGATTCATTTTAACGAATTAAATAAGAAGGTACAGGCATTATTAAATGAATTGACCCCCCGCCAGAAGGAGATTTTTCAGTTAAGCAGGGAAGAAGGGTTGACACATGAGGAAATAGCTAAAAAACTGGATATTTCTGTTAATACCGTTAAAAAACACATCGCCAATACACTTGCATTCTTAAAATCAAAAACAAATAATAGTCTGATAGTCAACCTGTTATTTGTGTGTTTGTTTTTGTAGCGAAAAAAAAATCAATTTTTATATACTCCTGCTTTGAGGGTTATGCGTATAACTTTTCGAAACTGATAAATTTTAAGGGCTTATAAAGCCTTCTAAAAAGGCAGCAATTTACAGGTGTAAAAATGAAAAAAGAGATAATTGTAAAATTTTTAAATAACCACTGTACAGACACCGAACTGGATGAAATTATCAGATGGGCCGGTACAGAGGCATTTAATAAAGAAAGCCGGGAGTGGGGGCATGATGACTGGAATTCGTATCAAAAGAAAGAGAATTCAGACAATGATGAAAAATTCAGTATTCTTTTCGATAAGATTCAGCAGAGGATAGATTCAGAAAACTGCAAATATGGATTAAAGGCCGGAAGCAAATCATCTTTGTTTACCACATGGTTGACAAGAGCAGCGGCAATTTTGCTGATTCCGGTTCTTTCTTTTTTGTTCTATACCCTTTCTGAATTGAAATCCGAAGCGGCGAAATATGCCAGCTTTGCAACTGATTCGCTGGAAGTTATAGCACCTGTTGGTGCACAAACGGTAGTGCAGTTACCCGATGGATCGGAAGTCCATCTGAATTACAATAGTAAGCTCAAATATCCGCAGTTTTTTTCAGGCAATACCCGCGAAGTAAAACTAACCGGTGAAGGATATTTTAATGTAGCGCACGACCCTGAAAAACCGTTTATTGTTCGAACCCGGCAATTAAATGTAAAGGCTCTGGGAACTGTTTTTAACGTGTTGGCATATCCCGGTAATGACATTGTTGAAACGACATTGGTTAACGGTAAGGTCGTTTTGGAACAAAACATGGTAACCGGGAAAGCCAGAAATATGGGCTGCATGGAACCGGGACAACATGTAGACTATAATATAAAAACAGGTACTGTTTCAAGTACCAAAGGGAACATCGAAAAATATATAGCATGGAAGGATGGGAAACTGGTTTTTGAAGATGCCTGTATCAGCCAGGTTACGGAACAACTTAGCCGCATGTTTAATGTCGATATTGAAGTAGCCGGTGACATGAAAGACTGTATATATACTGTCACCTTTGTAAATGAATCCCTCTTCCAGATATTAGATCTGATGACCCTCGCAACTCCTGTCCGGTACAAAGTACTTCCGAGGGAAAAATTACCGGATGGTACCTATTCGAAACAAAAAATAATAATTGAGAAAAAATACTAAAACTGAAATCTGCTTATGAAAAAATAATATTGCCTGTGAAATAAATAGAAAACAACAGGGAAATGCGCCAACACTTCCCTGAAGAATGTAAATAACAAACCCTGTGGTATACAGGATAGTTTTTAACCAATTCAATACAAAAGTATGAAAAATTTTACTGATTTGACCGGGGGTACGGAAATTCCCGGGATGAAAAAATTATTTAGGTCTATGAAACTAACGAGTTTTTTTCTCTTGATTTCGGTGGTGAGTGTTTTTGCGGGCAGAAGCTATTCGCAATCGAAGACACTGAATCTTAATTTAGGTAAAACCACTGTTAAGGAAGTTCTCTCCAAAATAGAAGATCAAAGTGATTTCTATTTTATGTACAACAGTAATTATATTGATCTCGACCGGGAAGTTTCGATCAATGCTACGAATCAAAAAATTGATGCTGTTTTGGATTTATTGTTTACAGGGACCAATGTGGATTATACGATAAAAGACAAGATTATTGTTTTATCCACTCCTAAGTTAAACAGTACATTTTCTCTTCAGGAGAAGACTATTTCCGGCAGAGTTACTGATTCTTCCGGTGCGCCGTTACCTGGTGTTTCGATAGTAGTAAAAGGAACTACACAGGGAATTATTACCGACGCTGATGGAAATTATACACTTGACAAAGTACCTGCCGATGCCATACTGGTGTTTTCGTTTGTAGGAATGAAAAGCCAGGAAATAGCAATGACCGGCAAACCTACGATTAATGTAGTAATGCAGGAAGAAACAATTGGGCTGGATGAGGTTGTTGCAATTGGCTATGGAACAATGAAAAAAAGTGATTTAACAGGTGCTGTCGGTTCCTTGAAAACTTCAAATATTGAAGATGAACATCCTAAAAATTTGCAGGATATACTACGGGGAAATATTGCCGGTTTAAATATCGGAATGTCGACTGACGCAAAAGGAGGGGGCGACATTGAAATAAGGGGAACAAGAACCCTGAAAGCAGGGACTTCTCCACTGCTTGTGCTGGATGGAACAATTTATAACGGAGAATTAAGCGATATCAATCCCAATGATATCGAAAGTATCGATATATTAAAAGATGCTTCTTCTGCCGCTGTTTTTGGCGCAAAATCGGCTAACGGGGTTATTCTTATTAATACAAAAACAGGTAAAACAGGTAAACCGACCATTAATGTCGATGTAAATCTCGGAGTATCTTCCTTATTTCGTTCAGAAGATGTTTACGGACCGTATGAATTCATCGATTGGAGAATAGATGTTGAAAAGAGTATTAACAGGAGTGCCCCTGAGTATATGTATAATGATCCGCGTTCATTACCATCCGGTATTTCATTAAGTGACTGGCTGGCTTATGATAGTTCTCAAGGTGATGAGGTAGAAGTATGGTTACGGAGGTTAAACATGTCGGATCCTGAAATTTCCAACTATATAGCCGGAAAAAGTACAAACTGGAAAAATATGGTATTCAGAACAGGATTGGAACAGGATTATAACGTAAGCTTGTCCGGTAAGACTGAAAAACTTACGTATTACTGGTCTTTAGGATATACGGACAATGAAGGAGTAATAGTGAATGACGATTATTCTATTTACAGAAGCAGACTTAGGTTCGAAGCTAAAGTGACTGATTTTTTGTCAGTTGGATTGAATACATTGTTTTTGATAAGAGATGAAAGTGGCTATCCTGTAGCATGGAAGCAATATGTAAGTATTTCCCCGTGGGGTGAGCCTTACAATGACGACGGTACTTATAAAATTTATCCGACCGATGATGGTGTTGCCGCTTATAATCCCATGATTGACTCCTATTATATTGATAAAAAATACCTCTATAAATCACTCGACAATGTTTTATTCAGTAAAATTAACCTGCCTTTTGGAATCAAGTATGAGTTTAATTTTTCACCACGTTTTACAAATGATGAGAAATATCTTCATAAGTCCTCCGAACATCCGGAATGGGGACTGGTCGGAGGATCTGCCTCGAGGACCACAGAAAGTTCTTTGGGTTGGCAGATTGATAATATATTGAGATGGGAAAAAACATTCAACAAAGTACACCAGCTGAATCTTACTTTGCTGGCAAATGCTGAAAAATACCGTACATGGTACCAAACCATGTCAAATCAGGAGTTTGTACCAAGTGATGTTTTAGGATATCACGATATTGGTTCAGGTACTGTGGCCGAAATATCAAGTGAAGATACGTATAGCACGGGGGATGCCTATATGGCCAGATTATTCTATTCGTATAAATCAAAATATTTGTTTACAGGGACTGTACGACGGGATGGATATTCTGCATTTGGCATGAAGAATCCCAGGGCAACATTCCCTTCACTCGCGTTGGGATGGCTTTTCTCAGAAGAGAATTTTGCAAAGGTTCCCTGGCTAAATTACGGGAAACTACGTTTATCATGGGGCGCAAACGGCAACAGGGATATTGGTATCTATGATGCCCTTTCTTCTCTGACTAACGGCATGATTTCGTATGTTGATGCAACAACAGGAGAAGTTTACCAGGAATCCTATCTTAACGCTTCAAATATGGGAAATCAGTCTTTAAAATGGGAAAAAACAAACTCATTGAATCTGGGACTTGATTTGACCTTGTTTGATGAAGCTATAAGTACTAACATCGATGTATATACGATGACAACTAAAGATTTGCTGGTAGATCGTTCTCTGCCTTCGGTTACAGGATATTCGTCGGTAGCAAGTAATTTAGGAGAAATACAAAACAAGGGATTTGAAATTACGATAAATACACGAAATGTTAATACCCCTGATTTTAAATGGAAAACATCTTTCAACTTCTCTCTGAACCGGAATAAAATCAAATCTCTGTATGGTAATATGGAGGATATATATGATGACAATGGAAACGTAATAGGGCAAAAGGAATCTGACGATATTTCGAATGGATGGTTTATTGGCCATGCTATTGATGCAATATGGGGGTACAAAGTAACAGGGGTCTGGCAATCGGGCGAAGAGGAAGAAGCTGCTAAGTACAACCTTGAACCTGGCGATTTTAAATTAGAGGATGTAAATGGCGATTATACCTTTACCAATAAAGATAAACAATTTTTAGGGTATAAAAATCCACGTTTCAGATGGTCATTACGGAATGATTTTAACATCTGTAAGAATATCGATTTCTCTTTTTCTGCTTATTCTTACTGGGGGCAAAAGGCTACCTTAAACGAGGTAAGGCATAATTCGACCCTGACTATTGACAGGCTTAACTCATATAAAATACCCTATTGGACAGAAGACAATCCGACCAATAAATTTGCCCGTTTAAATTCAGGAATGGCAGGCGTTAGCTATAATGTATGGCGTAGTTTGTCTTTTGTTCGTTTGGATAATATTTCATTAAGCTATAGAGTTCCGGATTATTTTTTACAGAAGTATAAAATCAAAAAACTAAATGTTTCCTTATCCGCAAGGAATGTTGCTGTTTGGGTAAAAGATTATCATATCTGGGATCCTGAGTATTCCGGGCCAACGCCTTCTTTTATTACTCTTGGCATTAATATGTCGTTATAATGTTTTTGTCGGCAAATCATTAAAAAGTATTGTTATGAAAAATATAAATCTATTCCAAAGAAGTGTTGCTCTCATTATTCTGGTTATTACCCTGGGGGGATGCTCAGAAGACTATTTATCTCCGAAACCTTTGTCTTTTATTACATCTGAATCCAGTTTGGTTGATGCCGATGCGATGTATGCAATGTTATCGGCAAGTACAGTTAAAATCAGGAACCAGTTTATGGACGGTACTTTTGCCCCAAGTATGTTTACAGAATATTTGTTTACAGATGTCATGATTGATGGAACTACTGATAAGACTTATCCGACCCGTGATATGAACCGGCTTGTTGTTCCTGATGGGGTATTGAATAATACCAGTTATAACCGTATACAGAATTGCTGGGAGAATGCCTATGCCGGAATAAAAAGTGCATCGATCGTAATATCAAACATCGACGAGCCCGAATATACAAGTGAAGAGGAAAAAAATGAAGTACTTGGAACAGCTTACTTCCATCGTGCATATTGGTACTATTTGTTGGTAAACCGCTTTGGCGATGTACCATTTATTTCAGAACAGATAGTGGAACCGAAACTGGATTTCTATTCAACAAAAAGAGAAGTTATTTTAGAGAAACTAAAAAAGGATCTGGAATTCGCTGTTAAATGGGTGCCGGAAACAGTTGATAAAGGGAAGGTTTCAAAAGGCGCCTGCAACCATCTCTTAACGAAAGTTAACCTGGCATTGGGAAATTTTGACGATGCAATATCATCGGCCAGTGCAGTTATCAATGGAGGGTATGCATTAATGACAAGCCGCTTCGGTTCTGATGCGGGTGATGCTGATAAAAATGTTATATGGGACCTTCATCGTCCACTCAACAAAACACTTCCGGCAAATACCGAAGAAATATTTTCAGTTATAGATCGTTACGGCATGGTTAATAACTTATCGGGTGGTTGTTTGTTTATGTATACATTTGCTACAAACTGGGGAAATAATGGCATACTTACTCCAAACGGGAATAAGGGAACATCGGATGCTGCAGGAGAGGCAATTCCACAGGTTGAAACTTATGGGCGTGGAGTCGCCAAAGGAAGAGGTACTAATTATAGTACAAGAGATATCTGGGATGACCCAAACGACATGAGGCATATGTCAGGTAACTGGGTAAAAATGGAGGATTTGGTTTATAATAATGATGCCATCAATGGGAAAGATTCCTATTATGGCAAGCATCTCCAGCTTAGGAACAGCAACGGTGATCTTCTTGTTTCGGACACAATCAGGGCATGGTCGGGAGGATGGCCTCATTACAAGTTTTTTATTCCTGATCCATACCGGATCAGACCTTACGGAGGAAATACCGATTGGTATGTCTTCCGGTTGGCCGAAACCTATTTGTTACGGGCCGAAGCCTATTTCTGGAAAGGCGAAATCGCAAAAGCTGCAGCAGACCTGAATGTAGTAAGGGAAAGGGCAGGTGCTGCTCCCTATGCCGATTTGTCAAATTTTACTATCGGAACAATTCTGGATGAAAGGGCAAGGGAACTTTTTTACGAAGAACCCCGGAAGTGTGAATTAACCCGTATTGCATTTCTGATGGCAGAAAACGGATTGTCTTATAACGGTACCACATACAATACATCTGATTTCTCTGACAGTAATTTTTGGTATGACTGGATTATGAATCATACAGAGTTTTTTAACAAAGGGGTTCATACGATCGCCGGTGACGAATTTACAATGAGTCCTTATCATGTATTATGGCCCATTCCTCAAACAGTTATTGATGCAAATTCAGAAGGTGTTATTAATCAGAACAAAGGGTATAACGGTTATGAAAATAATGTCGCGGCATTGACTTCAATTCCGGAAAATAATTAAAATAATGAGTATCCGATGTTACAATAAGCAACATCGGATACTCTTTTTCTTTTTTTATATTAAAACAGAACAAAAATTGATGAAAAATTTATCTCGAAGAAAATTTGTAAAAGACAGCGTTACCGCTTCAGTTTTTTTGGGGCTTACCAATAATATGGAAGCAGAAATTATGAAAAGTACTTCTTCAGAAAAACGGGTAAGAATAGGTATAATAGGAACAGGAGGTCGGGGTACCAGCCTGATAGGTGAGTTATTGAAAATGCCGGATGTGGAAATCGTGTCAGTTTGTGATCTTTTCCGTTCCAAAGCCGAGAATGCAGTGTCTATTTGTAAAGAGAAGAGGAATCAGGAGCCGGTAATATACTGCAGGGATGAAAACACATGGAAAGAAATGCTCGACCGGGAAAAGCTGGACGCAGTGCTTATTGCCACATACTGGGAGTGGCATACTCCGATGGGTTTATATGCGATGAACCGGGGCATTTATCCGGGCATTGAAGTCCCTGCTGCACTGACAGTAGACCACTGCTGGCAATTGACTGAAACATCTGAAAAGACAGGAATTCCATGTATGATGCTGGAAAACTGGAGCTTTCGCAGAGACAACCTGGCCGTTCTGAACATGATCAGAGCAGGGCTTTTCGGTGATATAGTCCATTCGCATTGTGCCCATTCGCATGATTGTATTGACCATTGGTTTTTCGACAGTAAAACAGGAGAACAGAAATGGCCGGCACATTACCTGCTTGAGTACAATCGCGACCAATACCCTACACATAGCGTAGGTCCGGTTATAAGCTGGCTGGACATTAACTGCGGCGATATTATTACAGAAATTTATTCCACTGCCAGCGCATCCAAAGGAATCAATGCCTATTTTAAAAGAAAATTCGGAGAAGATCATCCAAATGCCAAATTACATTATAAACAGGGCGACATTGTAACCTCGCTTCTGAAAACGGAAAAAGGGAAGACCTTTGTCGTCAATTACGATATGCAGTTGCCACGCCCCTATTCCAACCGCTGGATGCTCCAGGGAACACTGGGCGTTTACGATGAAGAAAAAGGATCTGTTTATCTGACCGGAAGGTCACCGGAATATCACCAGTGGGAGCCGTGGAAACCATACGAAGAAAAGTACCTTCATCGATGGTGGAAGGAAAATGACGGGGCAGGAGGCGACCATGGAGGTACGGATTTCGTCATGCTGAGAGAGTTTGTCAATGCGGTTCGTGAAAAAGGCCCCACACCCGTTGATGTCTACGATTCAGTGACGATGAGCGCCATTGTTGAGCTTTCCGGAATCTCCATTCAAAAAGACAGGCCTGTGCCTTTCCCTGATTTTACCAAAGGCGCCTGGGAAAAAAGAAAACCCTGTTTTGCTGTCTAAAAACTGAAAAAATGATAAAAGTACAGGCCAGCGTATCAAAAGGATGGCTGCATAAAAACGGAGGATTTACCTTTAACCGGAAATATTATCTGGATCCGTATTACCGGATGAAACAAGACGAGGAATGCCATCAGTTTATTAAAAAAATTTTCCCGGATTATCCGCTTTATAACATGGAGGATAACCTGGTACAGGCAGAATATGTGGTTCCCGGGATGATAACAGTGGGGGCGATCCAGCCGAATATGATTATAGCAGCGGCTCTTGGAGCTGAATTTGTTTTTTTTGCCGACCGGGATTCTGACGTAAAAGGCTTTCCGTTGCGAAACATTTCCGGCCCGTCACAACTGCTCCCGCCCGATGAGGTTTTAAACCTGTCGTTTATAAAAGAGCTGGATGACCAATATATCACTGTCTGTAAGATGTATCCGGGGCAAAGAATTATTCCTCCGTTCTTCTGGGATCTTTCGGGCCGGGCCACCATCCATGGCATTGTAACCACCTCCATGAAATTTATCGGTCAGGATATTTTTACCCAGATGATGACTGAACCGGAATTGGTTAAAAGTATCCATAATTGGATAACAAAGGTTTATATTACGGTTATCCGGCATTTTTCAGAATTGGGGAAAATACCGGTAACATCGGTCCATGTAGGCGAATGTTCCGGAACCATGCTGGATGAATATTCCTATGCTGAATTTGTAACTCCTTATATCAGCAAGTTGGGACGTGAATTCGGGGCTGTCCGGCTACACAGTTGCGGAAACGCCGATCATGTGATGGGTCCGATTTGCCAGGTCGAAAACCTCCGGATTATCGATACCGGTTCAAATACATCGCTTAAGGGTATTCGTGACCGAATGGGCAGACAGTTCGAAATAAATGTCTTTCCGCCGGTTGAAGTGCTGAGGGAAGGAGCAAAAACAGAAGATATCCGGCAGTGGTTGTATAGGACGCTGGACGATAATGACGGTGGTAACCTGAAAATTGAATACCATCTGGAACCGGATTACAACCTGAAAAACTGTCTGTTTATCCACGAGGAACTCGATCGTCTGGGTTTAGTAAAAAAAGGACGACTTTACTGATTCAGAAAAAACGCATATCATGAAACTCTTTTTCGGATTTATGTTGGTTGTGCTTGCCGGGGGATTGCAGGGATCATTTTTTTTGCCCATGACCTATACCCGAAACTGGAAATGGGAACACAGCTGGCTGGTTTTCTCGCTTTTTGCCATGCTCATCCTCAACTGGTTAATTGCCGGTTTGCTAATCGATAATCTGGGGAAGATCATCCTTCAAATACCTGGCGATACGTTTTTAATCGTCGTGATTTCAGGAACAGTATGGGGATTAGGTACTATTCTTTTTGGAAAAGCGATGGAACAACTGGGCATGGCCCTGGGCTATCCTGTCATCATGGGGATCAGTGCTGTTGCAGGAATGGTTATTCCGGCTATCATTTTTTCTCCTGAACTGTTTTTAACCCTTAAGGGGTGGATTCTCCTGGCAGGAGCCTTGATTTCTGTGACCGGGATCAGGATGTGTGCAAAAGCTTCGGCTAAAAAGGAAAATCCTGCATCCACAGATGCGAGGTTCTCTGGCAAATGGCTGACTATCGGAATAATTTCCGGCTTCACCAGTTGTCTTCCCAACATTGGAGCGGCGTTCAGCAACGACATCAAGGGAATTGCCATGGAAATGGGGAACGAAGATTTTCTGGCTTCCGATATGGTCTGGTGCATGTTTTTCACAATGGGGGCACTAATTAATGTGTTGTACACCGTATATCTGATTCGCCGTGAAAAAAGCGGCAGGCTTTTATTCTCTCAAAGTGGAAAAAACTGGTTATTGATACTGGTCTTGTCCGTTATGTGGATAAGTAGCCTGTATATCTATGGAATAGGTAGCGCCGGGTTGGGAAATATCGGATTGATAGCAGGTTGGCCGATATTGGTGATTTTGTCAATACTGATCGGTAATCTGTGGGGAATATACCGGAAAGAATGGGTATCAGCCACTGCATATTCAAAAAAAATGCTGAATATTGGTCTTATTGTTCTGCTTACTTCTGTGATAATCGTGGCACTGAGCAATATGATATAAATTATAAATTAACCTAAAACAAATAAAAAATGGAACGAAGATCGTTTTTGAAAAGTACACTGGCTTCTACTGTCGGAGTAGTAGTGGTCCCTACTATTATTCCTTCTCATGTGATCGGTAAAAATCCGCCGAGCGATAAAATTAATATTGGTCAGATTGGTTGCGGACGAATAGCACAAAGTCTGGATCTTCCGGCAGTTATGAAATTTGACGTTGCCCGTGTTGTTGCCTGCAGCGATTTAGACAGCAAACGAATGAAAGACGGAAAGAATTTAATAGACCAGTTTTACGCAAAAAAAACCGGGAGTAGTAACTATGTTAATACGCAAATGTTCAGCGACTACCGCGATTTGTTATCACGTTCAGACATAGATGCGGTCGTAATCAGCACTCCCGATCACTGGCACGCCCAGCCGACTATTGAAGCGGCGCTTGCAGGAAAAGACATCATGCTGCAAAAACCCTTCTCGTTGACGGTTGCCGAGGGCCGGCTAATGTGCGATATTGTAAAGAAAAAAGGAAGGATCTTACAGGTTTGCACCCAACACCGTACTTCCCCGCAGTTTAGAATTGCAGCAGAACTAGTGCGAAACGGAAGGATTGGCAAGTTACAAACTGTGAGAATCGGATTTCCCGGAGACCCTTTCGGCCCGGAGGCTGCTGAAATGCCTGTTCCCCGAAATCTGAATTATGATATGTGGCTTGGATCCACCCCGGAAGTATATTATACAGAAATACGGGTACATCCGCAAAATGATTACAGCCGGCCTGGCTGGTTAAGGTGTCATCAGTTCGGAGCAGGAGCAATTACCGGTACAGGTCAGCATTATCTCGATTTGGCTGCATGGGGGATGGATACCGAATATACAGGGCCTGTTTCTGTTGAAGCCGTTGCAGAATATCCGAAATCCGGACTTTGGGATGTACACGGAGACTTTATGGTAAAAGCAGAATATGCCAATGGCGTTACCTCTTATGTCAATTCAGAATATCCTGTTTTAGTAAAGTATGAGGGAACAGAGGGATGGATATCGGCAGGACCTGGTAAATACAGGGTTACATCAAGTGATCCGGTTCCAATTGATAAAAATTCAAAATTACTCGATGCCAGTGATCCGAAGATTCTCACCTCAGAGATCAAAGAAAATGAGATTCATCTGTATAAGGCAGATGACCAGCATGGTAACTGGCTCGAATGTATAAAGTCACGGAAGCTTCCGATTTCAACAGCAGAAATAGGACATCGGAGTGGTACTGTCTGTCTGTTAAGTGACATTGCAATGAAACTTTCCAGAAAGCTGTATTGGGATCCGGAAAAGGAAAAATTTAAAAATGATGATGAAGCAAATGCGATGCTTTCCAGACCTCAGCGAAGTCCTTATGGAACAAATTACATAAAGTTATAGCCAGTTTTTTTAATAATTCCGATTTGACAGACTTAAAAGGTCTCGTCCCTATGGGACTTTTATAGCACGGGAAACATATTTTATGTCAATATTTCGTAGCTCTGGCATTTGTTAAACCTCGCAGAGAAATATTGGGAGGAAAAAATAAGTCCGGTAGCTAGTCCCGTAGGGACGATATATAAAAGAATTTTCCATTCTTCAGAATTTATCAGCTATTTTTGACATCTATTTTATTTATAGATCAAAAATCAGATGATGAAAAAAATAATATCCCTAACCTGCGTAATCTTGTTTTTCGGATTGCAGACCGGCTTTTCCCAGAGTGATTCGCCGGAACAAAAAATCAGGTTTAAGAATCCGCCCAACAGGTTTTACCCGGTACCTTTCTGGCATATAAACGGGAAAATGACCGATGAGGGTATTACAGAACAGATGACAGACGCAAAGCTGAAAGCCGGATTCGGAGGAGTAGCTGTATTACCCCGTACCTTAACCGAGCCTGAATTTTTATCGGGAGGGTACTTCGAAAAATACCTGTATATTCTGAAAACTGCGAAAGACCTGAAAATGAATGTCATTTTATATGACGATATCAATTTTCCGAGCGGTACTGCCAACGGAGAGCTGTATAAACAATTTCCGCATGACGCGAGAAAAGAACTCAACAAAACAGAGACTGTCCAAACCGGTCCTGCAAAATACCAGGTTCCTGTACCGGAAGGCGAACTCATGGCAGCCGTGGCCATGAACACGAAAACGCTGGAACGCATTAATCTGAAACCTTTTATTAAAACCGGTTCTTTAAAATGGAACGTACCTTCAGGCCAATGGAAAATTATGTTTTTTACCTGTAACATCGCCGATACCGACATGGAGCACATGACCGTCGATTACCTGGATACTGCCGCTATCCGGAATTTTTTAAGCCTGACCTACGATAAATATGCCGAATATTTCAGCCCTTATTTTCAGAATACCATTCAAATGACCTTTTATGACGATGTGGGTTTCTGGCATGCGGAACGGACCTGGACCACTCATTTCAACAAAAAATTCAGCGAAATAAACGGGTTCGATCCCGATATATATTACCCTGCACTGTGGTACGATATCGGTACTGAAACCGAAGCTGCACGGGTGGCATTTTTCAATACCCGTGCGGAATTACTGGGCGAGGGGTACCCGAAAATGATTGCACAGTGGGACAGGAAACATGGATTAAAAAGTACAGGTCATACGCCCGATAACTATGGTTTGCAGCCGGTGGCTATGTCGGGCGATATTTTTAAGTTCTACCGGCATTCCGACATTCCTTTGGCCGATTACATTATTAATTACGACCGGGGACGCAATGGCTTTAAACTGATCAGTTCGGCATCCGATTTTTACGACCGCCCGGTTACCGCTGTTGAAATTTACGGCGCTTTCAGCGAAGAGAAGATGGATTCGCTGATGCTTTACCGGGCATTGATGGATATTGAAGCACACGGAATTAACTTTGTAATTCCTCACGGAATGTGGTACGATCCGTCAAAAGTAGCCATCTCTCCCCTGATCTCTCCTTTCAGCAAAAAACTGGCTCCGGCGCTCCCGGCATACAGCGACTTTGCTGCGCGTACCTGCTATATTCTGCAGGGTGGACGACGGGTGTCCGACATTGCCCTTCTTTACCCGATTGCCAGCCTCGAAGCCGGGTACTATCTCGACTCCCCGGACAAAGTTTCGGGACGCTGGGCTTACCCGGAGGCTGATTATCAGGAAATAAGCGGGATGCTTACCGACGGGATTCACCGCGATTTTACATTCGTGCACCCCGAATACCTGGCAAGTAACAAATACACGGTAAAAAATGATACCATTCACCTTGAAAATGATGAGAATTTTCAGGATTACAGGTTGATAATTATTCCCGGGGGAAAAGTCATTTCTGCTGAAGCCCTCCGGAAAATCAAGCAGTTTTACGATAACGGCGGAAAAGTAATTGCCACCACGCTTCTGCCTTCCAAATCTGCCGAAATGGGACAGGACGAAGAAGTACAGAAGATCGTTGCTGAAATGTTCGGAACCGGCGCTGCAACAAACCCGCAGGTTCAGACCAGTAAAACAGGCGGAAAGGCCCTGTTCATTCCTCAGCCGACAACATCAGTGCTGTCAGAAACTATTGCTTCTTTTTTGCCTGATGCCGATGTTCTTTTTCCTGATAAACAAACGATAAACACGAATCTGAAATACTTTTCATATCTCCATAAAGTTCACAATGGCAAAGACATTTACTTTTTTGCCAATTCAAGCGACAAATCCATTTCTATGGAAGTCCTTCTGCGGGGAAAAGTTCAGTTCGAAAACTGGAATCCGCATACCGGCGAAATTTCCCGGCCGGCTGATATTTCATACGTCAAAAAAAACGGACAAATATACACCTGCTGTCACCTGAATTTACAGCCTGTAAAATCGACATTCTGGATCAGCAAATAATTAAAGAACAATAATGATAAGAATTTGGTATTTTATAACATTCGTGTTTGTAATGTTATTCGTTCAATCGGTGAACGCCGGTAACCCGGTAATTAAAGGCATCGGGATGTCTGATCCCCACGTCAGAGTTTTTAACGATACGATTTATCTTTTCAGCGGCCACGACGACCGGCCGGACGATACAACCTGGATTATGAAAGACTGGCGGATATTTTCATCTACCGACCTGGTTAACTGGAAACCGGAGACCACCATTTCACCGGAAGACAATTACATGGGCAAAGGCAATACCGACTGCTGGGCCGGCGATGCGGCAACCCGGAACGGGAAGTATTATTTCTATTTTTCTGACCGCAAACGGAGCATTGGAGTCATGGTCGCCAACAAGCCGAACGGACCATATATTGATGAACTGGGGAAACCCCTGATCGCCCCCATGCACGATCCGACCGTTTTTATTGACAATGATAAACAACAGACTCCTTATATTATCTACGGTGATAAAGAAGGAGGCGGTTATCACATCGTCCGGCTAAACAATGATATGATTTCGCTGGCCGAAAAGCCGAAACACATCACCATAACCGGCGAGGAATGGGAAAAAGCTCCCGAATGGATGGACAAAAACTACCTGTTCAAATATCAGGACACTTACTATTTGAGCTGGGGACGCGATTATGCAACCTCGAAAAATATATATGGCCCGTATCAATGCGTGGGCGCGGTTGGTGAAGGTTTCCACCTGAATGAATATGCCCATGGCAGCTTTTTCTGGTGGAAAGGTCAGTTTTATCACATCTGGACGTATTACCTGAAAGAGGGATTGAAATTCCGCGAATGTATCATCACTTACTGCCATTTTTCGGATGACGGGCAAATTGTTACCGACACCGGCTTCCTTGACAAACATTTTGAAACCGGGGTTGGCCGGTACGATGCTTCCTGGCCTGAAATTCAGGCGGAATGGTATTCCGGAAAATCGGAAGGAATCACCAAACACGGCTTCCGCAAAACAGGCTTTTACCTTGACAATATTGAAAACGGAAGTTGGGTGAAATTTGCAAATGTCGATTTTGGAAGTAAAAATCAGAAACGCCAGTTCGCGGCAAACCTGGCGGCTGTTTCAGGAAACGGAACTATTGAAATCAGGGCTGGCGGTTTATCAGGAGAACTGTTGGGAACAGCTGCTGTTCGTGCGGCAAAAAAATCAGATAAAAAGACAGTAGTTTCGTGTGAGTTGAAAGAAATCAGCGGCAGGAAAGATATTTATCTCAGATTCACAGGAAACGGCTCTGACTTGTTCCGGCTCGACAGTTTCAACTTTGAATAAACTGATATTCTGTTCTTTTCAACTTTTATCTCCCGCTGACGGCTGAGAACTGTTATCGGCGGGATGGATATTTTTTATATGTTTGTACCTGATAGTTTAATAAGAAAAGTTTCCCGGTGATAGAACCGAAAAAAGAAAAAATATTGATTATTAACCTTAAAGAAGGTCATAAGGAAGCGTTTCAGAACCTTTTTGAGGAATACGGAAAACGAATTTTTGTTTTTGCCAGGGGATATTTAAAATCAAGTGAAGAGGCAGAGGAAGTTGTACAGGAAGTTTTTATAAAAATATGGAACATCCGAAGTTCGATAAATACGGAATTGTCTTTTAAGTCATTTCTTTTTAAAATCACTTACAATTACATCAGGGAACTATTTTTAAAGAAAAGCAGGGAAAACAGCTATAAACATGAAATTCTTAGTCTGACGGTCGATTTTGATAATCGCACCGAAGAGCGGATCGATTACCATTCGTTGCTCGAACGTGTTGAAAAATTGATTGATGAACTGCCTCCCCGTCAAAAGGAAGTAATCATTTTAAAGAAAAAACAAGGACTTCCGGTAAAAGAAATTGCAACCCTTTTGGATATTTCCCCCAGAACGGTAGAAAAACATTTATCAGAGGCCTTAAAGTATTTAAAAAGAGAATTGTCTGAAGAGCATATCGCAGGGTTATTATTCTTTTCTTTATTTCTGAATCAAAAAAATAAGTAAAAAAATCACATTCACACTACGTGGTTTTTTGTTCTCATCCATATTACTTTACAGGAAACATTTATTTTCCCGGTTAAGCAATGGATGATTTAAAAAAAACAATACAGAATTTTTTCAAAAACCGATACACGAGGCATGAGTATTTTTCTGTCTGTCGTGAGTTTGAAGAAGGAATTGAAAATAAGCCTTTTCTTGATGAACTGGAAAAGCAATGGAATGAAGTGGATACCGGCAGCACTCCGGGTTTTGATCTGAAATCAAGCTGGAATAAAATTGTCGGTCAAATCGGAACTTCAACAGCATCAAAAAATCCGGTCCGGGTTTTGTCTTTGATTCAAAAAATTGCAGCTATCCTGTTTTTACCGTTACTGGTTACTTCACTTCTTTTTTATTTTTCCTCAAATAACAGGGCTGAAACAGAGGGATGGGCTGAAATTAAATGCCCGGCAGGAGTCAGAACAGAATTCCAACTACCTGATGGTTCAACAGGCTTTCTTAATAGCAAATCGGAGTTGAAATATCCGGTAGACTTTAAGAAGAGCAGAGATGTTTATTTAACAGGTGAAGCTTTTTTTAATGTGGTAAAAAATAAAAAAAGCAGGTTCCGGGTAACAACTCCGAAATTAAAAGTTGAAGTATTGGGGACGAGTTTCAACATTATGGCTTATGAAGATCAGCCGGACGAAGAAATAACCTTAAAAACAGGCAGTTTAAAAGTACTGGGGGAAAAGAATGAGCAACTCTCCGTTTTGGCTCCTGATCAGCAGTTTGTCCTGAACAAAAAACAAAATCAATTTACAGAAAGAGAGGTTAATACGCTTAATTATATTTCCTGGATATCCGGGAAATTGATTATACAGGATGAAAGGTTTGAAGATGTTGTAAAGAAATTAAGCAGGTGGTATAATGTTGATATGGAAATTGAAGATCAAAAGCTTAAAGATTTTAGATATTATGCAACTTTTGAAAATGAACCTTTGGATCAGGTATTAAGGCTAATCTCAATTACCGCCCCGATACAATACCAGGAAAAAGCAAGAGTCAGGCATGCAAACGGAAGTTTCTCAAAACGAAAAATACAATTTAAAATAAATGAAAGCAGGATAAAGGATTTTAATTAAAAAGGAAGGTGTTGGTAGCACCTTCCCTCATTGAAAAGCAGTGTAATCTCTGATATTATTAACCACTTAACAGTTCAAATTTATGAAAAAAAAGTTAATGGATGAGGTTGGAATATCCGACTTCTTAAAAGTGTTAAAAATTATGCGACTAAGTACATTTCTCTTAATGGTGTTTGCTTTACAGGCGTGGGCTTCGTCGTCGTATTCACAGCAACAAGTTACGCTTAATCTCAAAAATGTAAAAGTTTTAGAGGTTCTGAATCAGATTGAAAGCTCCACAAATTTTTATTTCCTGTTCAATAAGGATCTGGTGGATGTTGAACGGGTTGTTTCAATTTCTGCAAATCAGGAAGAGATTGATGATTTTTTAACAGACTTATTTGCAGGGACAAATGTAAAATTTGTAGTATCGGACAGGCAAATTGTTCTGACTACTGAAAATGATGCAAAATCGCAAAGCCAGCAAAAAATTATTTCCGGCAAAGTGACCGATTCCTCCGGTACGCCATTGCCCGGTGTAACGGTAGTGGTAAAAGGCACGACCCAGGGAATCATTACCGATGCAGATGGAAAGTATACCCTTCCCAAGGTTTCCGGTGATGCCACGCTGGTATTTTCGTTTGTGGGGATGAAAAGTCAGGAAATAGCGGCAGCCGGAAAAAATTCTATTAATATAAAAATGGAAGAAGATGCCATTGGTATTGATGAAGTAGTTGCTATTGGATATGGAACTGTTAAAAAAAGTGACTTGACAAGTTCTGTTGCTAAGGTAACAGATGAAGCAATTAAAGATCGTCCAATCATGTTACTCGGGGAAGCTTTTCAGGGGCAGTTGTCAGGTGTGAGATCACAAAGTTCTAATGGCGGAATGCCTGGAGATGAACTGACAATCCGTATTCGTGGTATAAATACTATTAACGGAGATAGCGATCCTTTGTATGTGATTGACGGGGTACCCAGAACAAATATGAATGATATTAATCCTAACGATATTGCATCTATTCAAATACTGAAAGATGCATCGGCTACTTCCATTTATGGGGCCAGAGGTGGAAATGGTGTTGTCCTGATTGAAACGAAACAAGGAAAAGGAAAGCCTTCGATAAGTTTTGATGCATACTATGGTCTCTCTAAAGCTGAGAAAAAAGCACCTGTAATGAGTGGTCATGAATGGGTTGCCTGGAATATGTTTTGCCGCAATCTCGCTTACTTGAGAGCAGGTGGTTCAATGAGTAATGATATGTCTTCAAGACCGGCATCATACCAAATACCTGGTACATGGGAAACATGGAACAATTTTACTGATTGGCAGGATGCTGTGTTGCAAGCAGCTGCTATTCAGAATTATCAGTTTTCAGCCTCCGCATCCGGGGATAACGGAAGCATTTATTTCTCAGCAGGATATATGGATCAGGATGGAATTATATTAAATTCCTACTATAATAGAAAAAATATCCGACTAAATTCTACACTGAATGTTAGTGATAAAATTAAAGTTGGTGTTAATCTTTCGGGAGCATCTTCCGATAAAAACGGAGGAGGTCTTGATACTTCGACTGGTTCTAATGGAAATGGAAAAGAAGCTGCCTTCCACCATGCAATTATGATGTCCCCGTTAATGCAACTAGATGAAGGTACTGCTGAATGGGGATTCCCTGAAAACATAGGAACAACTTATGCAAATCCGGTAGAACAATTAAAAAACACCACTGATAATAAAAAATACACCCGTATTGCTTCATCAATATGGGGGTCATATGATATTTTAAAAGGATTGGTTTTTAAAACACAATATAGTTATAACTACGATGGTTATACATATGAATTTTATCAGCCTGGAAATGTTACCTACCAAAATGGAAATGTTACTTTAGGGAACAGTGCAGCTACAACAACCGGCGACTGGACAATTCAAAATACTTTATCGTATGATAAAGTATTCGGGAAAGACCATAATTTAAGTCTCCTTTTAGGACAAAGTGCAGAAGAACTAAGGTATTATAAAATATATGCTGCAGCAAGTGGGTGGCCTTATGAGACAATTGAAACATTAAATGTAGCAACAACAGCAACTTCTGCAACAACAAACAGAACAAGCTATACAAATGCATCGTTCTTCGGGCGTGCCAACTATAAGTATAAAGATAAATATTTACTTTCAGCCAGCTTACGTTGCGATGGTTCTTCTCGTTTTGGCTCTAACTCAAAATGGGGATATTTCCCTTCATTGTCGGTTGGATGGAAAATGAATGATGAGTCATTCATGACCGGAATAGATTGGATATCATTATTGAAAGTACGAGCAGCAATAGGAACCTCGGGGAATGACCGCATTGGAGATTATGAGTATATGTCTTTATTGGGAACTTACAATACTTCATGGGCTGATCAAGTTGTTGCTGGAGTTGCTCCTAGTAATATTGCCAATGAAGATCTTCAGTGGGAAACAACAACTACTTTTGACTTTGGATTTGATTTTAATGGTTTAAAAAATAGGATACAGGTAAATCTTGATTATTACTATAACAAAACAACCGATCTTTTGTTTAGTGTTCCCATTCCTTATACCACAGGTTTTTCTTCTTATACAACCAATATTGGCTCTCTTGAAAACAGGGGGTGGGAAGTGGATATCACTTCTCATAATATAAAAGGAAAATTCAACTGGTCAACCAGCTTAAATCTTTCCAGAAACAGGAACAAGGTTTTGGATATGGGAGATATTACAGAATCTACTTCCATATCGTGGGATGCTTATTTTATTACAGAAGTAGGTGGACCGGTTTCCCAATTTTATTGTTATGAAACTGATGGTGTTTTATCTTCTTCTGATTTTGATTCGGCAGGAAATGCTTTGAACCCAACCCTATCCGGACAAGAAGAGGGAAATGTAAAATATGTTGATCAACCTGATGAAAACGGAAATAAAGATGGAAAGATTAACTCGGAAGATTATGTAGCTCAAGGCACCAATCAACCGGATTTAATTTTTGGGTTAACGAATCGATTCTCCTGGAGAAATTTTGATTTAAGCATCTTAATGCAGGGCCAATATGGTGGAGAAATTTTATTTCTGGGTTCACGCCAGTATGACAATGGAGGATATGGCAGAAATATATATCGCAGGTGGCTGCATTGCTACAAACCTGATTATGAAAAAATTTATGGAGATGGTGAAAATCCTGTTCCTACAGAATATCTCGAAAAACACGGAATCGATTTTTCATGGGATGGAAAGACAAATAATCCGTTTGGAACAAACAATAATAATGATGATCGACGCATTTACGATTCAAGTTACTTGCGTATTAAAAATATTACTTTCGGCTATACCATGCCAAAAGAGTTATTGAGGAATTCTACTTTTGGCAGCGTAAGATGCTATGTGTCACTAGATAACGTAAAGACATTTGATAGCTACCCCGGTTTTACCCCGGAAACAAACAGTTTCGGTAATAATACGACCAAAATGGGAGTAGATTACTGTACTTATCCTTTAAGCAAAAGGTGTGTATTTGGTATCAATGTCACTTTTTAATATTAATATTTTAATGACATGAAAAATTATATAAATATATTTTTAATTGTTGTTCTAGGAACAATATTATTTAGTTGTGAAGATTTTCTTACAACAGAACCTGAATCAACGTATAGTGTAAGCGGAGCCTACCAAAACCAGTCTGATTTTGAATATGCTATTGCAGCAGTATATGCCTCGCAACAAGGACTTTACAGTCCAAATGTATGTTGGTATCGTGCAATGATTGCCAGAAGCGATGATACCCGCGAAGGATCGTATTATCTTTATGGTATAGATCAGTTTACCGATGGTGACGATGTTAGCATTTTAACTGAGGGTTGGAATATTTTATGGACAATGATTAACCGGAGTAACGTTATCCTTGATAAAATTGATGCAATTGAGTTTAATGATAAAGATGTAAAAAATTATATAAAAGGAGAAGCCTATGCATTACGAGCCTGGGCTTATTATACCCTGGCCTGGCAATTTGGTGGAATGCCGCTTATAAACACTTCCCTAAGTGCTGAAGAAACAAAAACAATTGCTCGTTCGAGTCAGACAGAAACCTTTGCTTTTGCTGAAGCAGACTACAAAAGTGCGATTGATCTTCTTCCTGAAAAATGGACAGGCGAAGACATTGGCCGTGTTACCAAATACGCTGCCGAAGGCGGCTTGGCCCGCTTATACATGTTTCAGTCTGATTTTTCTTCTGCCAAACCATATTTAAGCGATATTATTAATTCAGGTTTATACGCAATGGAACCGGATTATGTGGATTGTTTTACCGATTCGCATGATAATGGACAGGAACGTGTATGGGAAATACAATTTTCAGGAAACCTCTCGGGCGAAGGACAACAATTTGCTACAGGTTTATTGCCAGCAGGTTATACTGATGCTGTTTTAATGCCTTTCTCAGGTTATAGTACAGCCATGTATGTCTCTTTAGATATGGCTGGTGCTTATGAAGATGGCGATTTAAGAAAAGATATTTCAATTGTAAGCAATATTTATGTGGGCGGAGTATTGGAATCAACATACCATTACATTCTGAAGTATTGCCATTATGATGATTATACTCCTCAAACTCAAAACGATTGGGCAAACAATATTCCAATCTTACGCTATACAGATGTAAAAATGATGTATGCTGAATGTTTGAACGAAGAAGCTTATGTAGCAGACGGGGAAGCCTTCAGCATAATTAATGCAGTAAGAAATCGGGCCGGTCTTTCCCCGTTGACTTCAGCAACTGTGCCGGATCAGGATTCTTTCCGGCAGGCCCTGATAAAAGAGAGAAGGGTTGAGTTCGCTTTCGAAGGTTTGCGCTGGAACGATTTGGTTCGTTGGGGAATAGCACAGGAAGTTATAAACGATCATTTTATGGAAGATGATGAGGGCGGAGGCACTTATTCGATGGATGGTGATTATCGGGAAATATTTGCAATTCCGTATGGTGAGCTGTCAAGGTATAACGACGAATCTGTAATGTGGCAAAATCCAGAGTACTAAAATGAGATAGAAAAGAGGCTGTCCGGAAAGGGAAGTAATATTCTTTTTTTACTCTGTGTAACCCTGTGGTTGTTTTTATCACAAATTTATAGAAGACAGCCTCTTTTCTTTAAAATTTTTAATTTAAACTGATTTTGCAATAATAGCAGAGGGGATTATGTTTTGTTTTTAATCCATTTTAATTAATTCTACTTTAACAGATTAAAATGGACTAAAATAATTTTTTAAATATTTGAATATCAGTCATATAGTTATTATTTTTATGATGCGATCGAGAAACAAACAAAAAGATCAAAAAATTGGTTAATACAAGTTAAAAACAGGAACGGATATGGAGAAACACTGCCCCCGATGCTGGGGCGGTTTGATTCTTATTTGTTTGATTATAAGTGTCTTTTCAAGAATAAGACAAAACGTTTTTTTGATAAAGCACAAATTTATTGTCAAGGCATTTTCATGAGTGAACTTAGTAACATTGAAAGAATAAGCGAAGAGATGTTTGCCAACTATCATCAAATGCAACATTTCATAACCGAATTCACCTGGGATTACAGGGCACTGATGGATCAAGTGTCCAAAGATGTAAGTAATAGCCTGCCCAAAAGGAAATTAACAGGGCTGATTATTGACGAAAGCGGATGGGAAAAGAAAGGGGACAAGAGCGTAGGGGTAAGCCCCCAATATTGTGGGAATGCAGGAAAAATATGCAATTCACAGGTAGCTGTATTCGGTGCGCTAAGTAATGGGGATTTTGTTTCTATGGTAGATTCACGATTGTTTTTGCCGGAATCGTGGTGTAATAACGATTCACGTTGCCAGGAAGCAGGCATTCCCGAAGGAGACAGGGTTTTCAAGCCCAAATGGAGAATTGCTATTGATATTATCAATCATCAAAAAGAATTGGGCGTTGACTTTGATTACGTTGGCGGGGACGGTTATTACGGGAATAGTATAGAACTTGCAGAAGCCATTGAGGGCATGGGTTTTATCTATATGCTTGATATTCATTCCAATTTAACTGTTTATTTGGAAGAATGTGAGATAGGTATTCCACCCTCTACCGGTAAACAAGGCCGCAAACCGACCAAAGAAAGGCCATTGTCAGAAGGCATAAGGGCAGACAGGTATATGTCAGAACTTACGGAAAAAGATTGGCAGGGAATAGAAGTTCGTAATACGACAAAAGGGAAGTTGATTGCCGATTATCATTTTCGTACGGTGTACGTTTGGGACAAGGGAGCCAACCGCATGTTGCGCCGGTTGTTGGTCATATGCCGGGACAAAACCCCCAAAGGAGATTACGAATATAAATACTCTTTTACCAATGCCAACTTGGAACAATATACCGAAAAAGGTATTGCCTATATGCAGGCACAACGTTTCTTTGTGGAACACTGCATCAAGGAAAACAAACAAATCCTGGGTATGGACAAATACCAGACACGCAAATGGTTGGCTTGGTACCACCAGATAGCCCTTAATTTTTTGTTGTCGACTTTTATCCTGAAAGAGAAGTTGTTGTGCATAACATACCACTACTTTCTGCCCGTGATATTAAACGGTGGATTATTTTCAAGCTATACCGACAAATGTCAGAAGATGACATGATTGACCAAATGTTTGAACGACATTGCCGACGACAATACGACATAAATTTAGCTTACAACAAGCAAAATGAAATCTGTTAAAGAACTACTTATATTCAGGAAATTGAGATATTTAAATAAAAGAAAATGAGATATGCGATTTTTTTATTTACAGTTTATTGTCTGACTGTGTTCTCAATGAAAAGTCAGGCACAGCAAAAAGACCAGAATTCTTCAACACCTCAGACTTCAACAAAAGTTTTGGATCATCTTCCTCGTGATGTCCAACCTGTAATCGGGGCCTGGTTTTGGAATAAAGAAGATTTTAATCCAGACGGTTACAAGCATTTCATTGATCAGGTAAATGAGCATTCCTGCTATGATTTACTGTCAACAGGTATCAGAATGCCGGGGCGCGATATAACCGATATTGATGTTCACAATCAGGTTAAACTTGCTGTAGAATATGCAAAAGAAAAGGGTATCAAAATAGCATTAGGATTGGATCCCAGACTGGCACGCCGTAAATTCGAAGCGGCATACCCTGATGAACTTCAGGAATCATTATGGCTTCAAGAGATTACTCTTTCGGAGAATAAATCAGTTGAAGCCGTTGTTCGTAGTATTGATCTTCGGGATCACATGAACGGACAAAAAACGCCTTATATTTCTCTCCGTGGCTCTTTGCTTCGTGTATATTCATATGCAAAAACGACAGGAGGGATTGATCCCGTCACTCTTAAAGATATAACAGGGGAATGTAAAGTAACAGTCTCATCAAAAGATTCGCTTGTCGTCCGACTTCCGGCAAACAACATAAATATTCAACTCCAGGCTTGTGTAATGGTTTCGTTCACACAACTGTATCCTGATGTTTTCGCTCCTCATTTAATAGAATTTACCCGTGAAATCATAAGAGATTATGCAGATGTCCCGTTGGCAGGAGGAATGAGGGACGAGTGGGGCTTTCCTCCGAGTACTCCCGTTAACAGAATGGCATTGGGAAATCATTTCTGGTATTCCGGACATTACGCATCAGCTTATGCACAAAAGACAGGTGGCCGGGAATTACTGGCAGACTGTCTGCTCATGTATGCCGGGATAAAAGGCCAGGAGAAGGAACGGCAAATGGCAATTAATTATTATATGGAAATGAACTGGCAACGGAACAGCGAACTGGAAGATGGTTTCTATCATGCTATAAAGGATGTTTTTGGGCCGGATGCGGTAGTGGTAACTCATCCAACCTGGTATCCGTATCCTGACCGGCTGGAGAGCAAAAAGAATGGACTTGACTGGTGGGTGGCGACACGCGACTGGGCACAAACCGATGAAGTAACCCCTTTTGCCGCACGTACCGCTCTTGCAAAGAAATGGGGCAGTTCTGTGTGGTATAACCAGTATTATTCTACTGAAAGAAAAAATTATGAACGGGAACTCTGGAGTTCAGTACTTGCTGGCGGCAGGATTAATTATCATCCGTTATACCCCAGTCGAGAAAAGCCCGCGGATAAATATCTTGAACTTTTTCGTGGAAACCTGATGCAAGGGGAAAGCCGGGTTCGCCTCCTGAATTTTATCAGTAAGAGTCCTTTAGATTGCCCTGTTGCTGTAGTTTTCGGACATCCTGCCACAATGAACTGGGCTGGACCGTATTTTGAAGATCCCGGCATGAAACTGGCCGATAGCCTTTGGAGTATTGGTATCCCGGCAGACCTGATCCCGTCCAGCGAGATTGAAAACGGAAATTTACTTATTGATGGAGATGGCTGGATACATTATGGCAAACAGCACTATGCCGCAGTTATTTTGTATAATCCTGAGTTTGAAAAGTTATCAACCGCAGAATTTTTTAATCAGGCTGCAAACGGGCAGACCAGCCTTTTCAGGATAGGAAACTGGACGCGTGATTTTAATGGGGACACTTTTGATGGAAATGCCGCCTTGCCCCGGGAGATGGCTGTTGCAAAAGATATAAAATCAGTAGTTCCGGAAGTTTCAACGATTATGAAAAAACGTAAAATAGAACTCCAGACTCCTGCAACACGAATATTAGAAGGGTTCGGACATGTTTCCAGTGCTCCTCCCTCACAGGGATTTTGTCGTTTGACCGATGGCACACTTATCCAGGTTGCAGGGACTAATAATACAGCAGGTGACATAATTGAATCTAAAATGAAAATTGGGAAATATGATGTCTCATTTAACGCAATTGGGATAGCCGCTGTGAGGCTCGATAAGAACGGGCGGGTACAGGCAATGGCTGCCGGCGGTCTAAAGTTTTTTAGAACCCGGGATTTCTATATTCAACTGAATAAGCGGATTGACCTTGCATTCTGGAAAAATGAACACGGAGAGTTTGAAGGAATAATCCAGGGATATGAAGGAGAAATTCCTCAATCACTATTGTCTATAACAAAAAAATGGGTACGCCTTAGGGCTTCCGTACCATTGTTAGAGTAAGTCTGTTAACTAATATTTCAAAATAAAAATTCAAAAATGAAAAATATAAAACTAATTATAAGAGGAATTGTAGCTATTCTCTTTTTATCAATACCACTATTGGGACAATCGCAAGAGTCAAATAAACATAGTCTGTTAATAGGCTGGTCAATGGAAGATATAACGCCGGATGGCCCGGTCTCATTACAAGGGCAGTATTATGAAAGGATATCGGAATATGTTCAGAGCCCCCTAAAAGCGACAGCCCTTGCAATTGAATCGGCAAGTGAAGATGGAAATAAGGATCAGGCGATTATGATTTCGGTGGATGTTGTTAGTTTTAGTGATGGGTTGCAGGATTCTTTAAAACATATGCTAAAAGGAAAGATTCCTGATTTTGAACTCAATAATCTGTTTTTAAATGCCACACACACTCATTCTTCTTTTGATACCGGTATTACAGGTCAACACAGAAGAATGTTGCTTGACAAGTTAAGTAAAGTAGCAATTGCTGCCTGGCAAAACAGGCAACCGGGCGGCATAAGCCATGAACTACGTTATGCCGTGGTAGGACATAACCGGCGGGTTGAATATGCTGACGGTTCTACCCAGATGTATGGCTCTACCGACAGGGAGAATTTTACAGGATTGGAAGGGCCTGAGGATTCCGGCGTTGACATGCTTTTTTGTTGGGACAGGAATAAAAAACTGACCGGCATTGTGATGAATGTTGCCTGCCCGGCACAGGTAACTGAAGCGAAGTATTATGTCTCGGCTGATTACTGGAGTGAAGTCAGAAAATACATGGAGAAGAGATTCCCCGGAGTATATGTTCTGCCACAAATAAGTGCAGCCGGAGATATATCGCCCCGTGACCTTCCACGTGGTTATAAGTCCGGCGAGCCGAACATGTGGGACGTTCCCGGTATTGTTGAAATAGGTAAAAGATTGGCAAATGTGATTGAAGACGCCTATCAGGATGCTAAAAAGAATATTCAGACAGATGTGGTTTTCAAACATGTGGTAAAAAGCATAGAGATACCGACAAGACAGTATAGTGAAGAAGATTATAAAAAAGCGCTGGCAATCGTTAAAAAAATCAGGTCAAAAGAACCGGCTGACCCGAATTCCCCGGAGACAGTCTGGAACAGATTTCTCAAAGAAATAAAGGATAATGAGAAAGTAAAAGCGTACGGTCCGTGGGACAACAAGTTGTCCGATTTTGGTATCGTAAAAAAACAGGAAGCCTTGGTAAAACAATATGAGGAACAGGATCAGCACCTGTTTTATCCGGTTGAATTGCATGTGATCCGGCTTGGCGACGTGGCATTCGCAACTAATCCTTTTGAGCTTTTTGTGGATTATGGTTTCAGAATTACCGGGAGGAGTAAGGCCAGCCAGACTTTTCTTATTCAGTTAGGCAGCGGGGATTATGGCGGCTATCTGCCTACCAAACAGGCCGCAGAGGGAAAAGGATACCGTGGTTATAGTGCAATGGTCAACAATGTCGGCCCCAAAGGAGGACAGGTATTAGTAGACGAAACCGTGGAACTGATTAATTCCCTTTGGGGAGAATAACTTTCAGGATATGAGACTTGATTGTAATAGAACACAAAATTTATGGCAAAATTAGGAGAACATTGTCACGACAGGGCTCAGCGGGAAGCGGGGCATCCTAATTGCATCCCCGCGACATGGTAACAAAATTTTATAAGCAGGTCCGTACTGAAAAATGAATTCAGATTTTTGATTAGAGATTTTGTAATATCTGGTTGGAACATGATCATTATCCTGTCATATCTGTACGGCGCTATCCAGATATTTCATGCGGTATTCCTTTGCCGTTAATCCGGTTATTCCCTTGAACTGACGGTTAAAATGTGAAATATTGTTGTACCCTACTTCATACCCGATTCCGGAAATAGTCATGTTGCTGTTGGCAAGCAGCTTACATGCGTGTACAATCCGGATTTCATTCAAAAACAGGGAATAGGTTTTGTGCGTTCTTGATTTGAAATACCGGCAAAACGATGTTTTATTCATGTTTACCAGACCGGCTACCTCGTCGAGTTTAATATCGCGTGAATAATTGTTTACCAGATACTCCATAACCTTGTTAATCCGTTCCGTATCGGTGCTGTTTACCGAATTTATATAGCCCGGGCTCGAAAGTAATTGACAACAGGTGGTTTCGGCAAAAGCTTCCAATGTCCTGAAAAAGAGGATGAGGCGTTCAATGCCATCTGCATGGTAAACACTTTTTATAAGGTTGGCTATTTTGTCGTGGTCTTTCCCTTTGATTAATATTCCCTGCTGGCCCCGGACAAAAAGTTTTTTTATAAGGGTAAACTCAGGTAAGTCGAAAAATCCGGAACCGAGCGAATCTTCCCTGAAATGAATGACATAAACATCCACAAACAGGTCTTTATTTCCCTGGTAAAAATCATTATCGTTTCTCCACACGTGCGGAAGATCCGAACTAATGAACATTAGATCCCCGTCGTTGAAACTGCCGATGTGGTTTCCCATCAGGCGAATGCCGTAACTTTTTTCAACAAATATGATTTCATACTCCGGATGATAATGCCAGGGATAATCCATGTACGGGGTGATCTCCCTTTTTACGGTAATCGAGGAGGCCGGATACAAAGGTATTTTTTCGAGTTTTGGTAACATTATGTGCTTTAAATAACTTCTTTATCCTGAAAATTTAACCGATTATGCAAATATAGTGTTGTTAATTGAAAAACAAGTCGTTTTATACGACCGGTTAGTCCGTTAATTTTGAGAGACATAAATCATTTTATCAAGAAAGATGAAAAAAATATACCCGCTTTACCTGATTTTCCTGACCATGGGCATGGTCGATGCAGCCGGCCCGATGGTGAGTCTCGCGAGGGAATCGTTCACCCTCTCGATAACCGTCGCCACGCTCTTACCGTTCCTGGGTTACCTGATGTTCGGATTGCTGTCTATTCCCATGGGAGTGTTGCAGGATAAAAAAGGAAAAATATTCATTTTAAACCTCGGACTTGGAATTATGCTGGCAGGCCTCATGGTCCCTGTTCTGTCGGGCATGTACGGAAAGATGACGATTGACAATTCCTCTATGTCGCAGTTCTACAGAATATTGACAGCCGTATTGCTGATTGGGGCAGGCGGAGCCATCATGCAGGTAGGAGGAAACCCGTTTGTCCGTGACGTTTCCGGAGAAGGACAGTATTCGAAAAATCTGTCGATGGCGCAATCCTTTATCACCATTGGCTCTTCACTGGGATTTTTATTGCCCGCATTCATGCTTCATCTCTTCGGACTTGACTGGAGTATCCTGTTTCCTGTTTATGCAACAATCGTGTTGGCAGCCCTTCTTTGGTTCAACTTGTCAGGGGTTACGGAAGTTAAAAAGGAAAAAACGCACCATGCAACATTTAAATCCAGCATCAGCCTGCTTAAGAACGGGTATGTCCTGGCCATGGTAGCAGGTATATTTATTTATTGCGGGGTGGAAGTAGCCATTGCTTCCCATACGCCGATTTTGCTAAACGACAAATTTGGCATATCGGTAGAAAAATTAGGGCTTGTCATAAGCTGGTCTCTGTTTTACCTCCCGATATTCCTGGGACGGTTTTTCGGTTCATTTATCATGAAATACATTGCTCCTGTCCGCCTGCTGATCATGACAAGTCTGGTAGCTTTGCTCGGCGTACTTATTATATTATTTTCCAGCGCATTGGCCCTTACATTGGCAGGTGTCCTGCTGGTAGGGCTGGGCTTTGCCAACATTTTTCCCCTGATTTTTTCCATCACCATCGATAACATGCCCGGGCATCAGAATGAATTATCAGGCTTAATGGTGACGATGATTGTAGGCGGAACTTTTGTTCCGATACTCATGGGGTCTGTTGCCGATGCAACAACCATCACTGCTGCATTTGTCGTCCCTCTTCTGTGTATAAGCTATGTAACATTCCTCGGAATAATGAATTACAGGAAAGCCATGAGAACAAGAAATGAAACAGTCCGTGAGAAGTAGAATCCGGCGGAATATGCAAATTATACGAAGTCAAATCGAAAATTATATAACCAGATGAATAATCATTTAATAAAAACAGCTTTTGTAGGTTTTGGCGAAATTAACTCGCCACAGCAGTTAATCAGGGAAAAGTGTCAGGCTGCCCGTGAAGAAATCGAGTCCCTGGGTATCCCGTTGGTAACAACCGCTCATGTAACCGATGACCCGGAAGGGAAAGACGTCAGGAGGGCTATTAGCGACCTGAAAAAGGAAGAGTTTAATGTCTTGATCGTGTGTGTGGCCGGATGGATTCCGTCTCACGCTGTCATCTCGGTTACGGAAGAATTCAAAGATAAACCGATGATTTTATGGGGACTGGCCGGCGATATGGAAGACGGCCGGGTTGTTACCGCAGCTCCGCAGGCCGGGACAACTGCTTTGCGGAAAGTGTTCGAAGACCTCGGCTATAAATTCAGGTATGTCTATAACATCATTGGCAAACCGTCGCCCCTCGATAAAATTGAAAATTTCATCGTAGCAGCGAATGCCGCAAAAGCCCTCCGAAAGTCGAGGGTCGGCATGATGGGCTACCGCGACATGAAACTTTACAACACGCTGTACGAAGGACTTTCCCTGAAATCGAAAATCGGGATTGAAGTCGATTTTTTCGAAATGATGGAAATGTATCAGCAGAGCGAAAAGGTTGATCAAAAAGAAGTTGACAGCCTGCTGGCCAAAATAAAAAGCGGATGGAATTTCGAAAAGAAGGTTGATGAGGAATTCCTGAAGAAAGGAATTACCTGTTATTTTGCGGTTAAACACATTGCCGAAGAAAAAGGCTTTAATGCCATTTCGTTGAAAGATGTGGACGGGATGAAAAAAATACTGGATTTTCCACCGGCCATGATTTTTATGCTCCTTTCCGACGAGATGCACCTGTGCACGATCCCTGAAAACGATGCAATGGGAGCAGTGACTCAACTGGTTGTGAAAGAACTGACCGGGCAATGCGCCGCATATCTCGAATATTACGAATTCTTCGAAAACAGTGTTTTGTTAGGCGTTCCCGACTTTGTACCGGCAGAAGTTGTCGATGGCAAAGTGAAAGTCACAGCCGCCGCGTTTGGCGGTATTCCCGGAGGACTTTTGAATATTTCGACTGTGAAAACCGGTAAACTGACTCTTGCCCGTCTGTCGAACAGGGGCAGCGAATATACCATGCACGTTTGTACCGGCGAGGGAAAATTAAAAGACTGGGAAGAAGCCGGGTGGGACAAACCGGCCCCGCAACTGCCAAGTCTGGAAATTTTCCTGGATAAACCGGTTGAAGAATTTGCACAGAATATTTCGGGTCAGCACTATATCATAGCGTATGGCGACCATACTGAAACAATCCGGAATTACTGCTATCTGACCGATATAAAAGTGGTATAAATGCCGGCAGAAATGAAAAAATATGATGCTGTAATCGCCGGCTATATCTGTGTGGATATGGTCCCCGGCTTCATGAAAAATGATGAAATAAATAATATCTCCGATCTGCTAAAACCCGGCAAACTGATTGAAATCGGGGGAATGGATATTGTTTTGGGCGGAGCGGTTCCCAATACCGGCCTGCTTATGAAACATTTCGGGAACACGGTTTTCCTGAATGGTCTGACCGGCACTGATGTAATCGGGCAGATTGCTGAAGAATGTCTCAACCGGTACGGGGCTTCCGAAGGAATAGCAAAGACTGACGAAGCCGGTACTGCATACAGCATTGTGATTGCGCCGCCGGGAATCGACCGCATCTTTCTGGAATCGCCGGGTTGCAACCGGATATTCAATACCGGGCACATTAATTTTGATGCCGTGGCAAATGCCCGTTTGTTCCATTTTGGCTATCCTCCACTCTTGCGGCAATTTTACCTGAACGAAGGAGAGCAACTCATGGAGATGTACCGCAAGGTGCACGGGATGGGCGTTATCACTTCGCTCGATTTTAGTTTGCCCGATCCGAAAAGCGAATCGGGCAAGGCCGACTGGCAAAAAATCATGCAAAAAACGCTGCCTTATGTCGACATATTTGTTCCCAGTCTCGAAGAGCTTTTGCAGATAATAATGCCCCGGAAATATTCAGAAATACAGGCCGGCTGTAAAAACGCCGATTTCGAAGACGCAGTTCCTGCAGAACTTGTCAGGGAACTCGGCGATGAGGTTATTAATCTTGGTGTCAGTATTTTACTGATAAAAATGGGGAAACGCGGAATTTATCTCCGGACAGGAAATGTTTCAGAAGTAAATGAAAAGTTGGGAAACACGTTGCCGCCTGAACACTGGAACAACCGGGAAATGTTTTGCCATTCCTATCGGGCAGAAAGTTCAAAAATCAGAAACGCTTCGGGAGCCGGTGATACGGCAATTGCAGCATTCCTTACTTCAGTTCTGAATGCCGGTGAGCCGGAGACTGCTGTCAGATATGCGGCCATCGCCGGAAGAGACAGCCTGTATTGTGACAGCATTTTCGACGATATGAGTAGCTGGGAAGAACTGACCCGGAAAATTAATTCGGAAAAGAACGAACTTATCCTTCTTAATTAATTGGAGAAGGGAAAATTAAAGTTTATAGAAATTCGATTGGACTTCAGTCGGAAGACATAAACCTGACTTTCAAATAGCGAACGTGGATAAACCAACTATGTTGGCAAAATATTATATTGAGGTGTTGATAGTTTTGATTAACATTATTTCCACGCAAAGTACGCAAAATTACAGAACGCAAAAAATCGCAAAGTTGTATTTATGAATGAGAACGAAATTTCATACAGGATTATTGAGAAATACATAAGAATATTGGTCTGGGATTGCTTGAATTGGCGTATGAAAAGGCTCTGGCATATAATTTAAGGGAGATGGGGTTTAACATCCGACAACAAGTTCCAATGTCTTTTATTTATAAAAAGGTAAAAACAAAAGGTCGAATACAGGATTGACCTGCTTGTAAACAACAAAGTAATAATAGAGGTAAAGGGTGGTAAATAATTTATAAAAGTCTTTGCGAATTCTAAGATAAAAGCAAGTTGTTTTAGCAAAAATTTTGTTGATAAATATTCACATAGGGTGTTTGTCTTTTTACAACGGCAAAAACCCTGTTTACCAATTTGCATCTAATGGAGTTAATAATA